>Ga0209491_10006095_pt1 | contig 17042 bp, 20 predicted proteins | sample BON02_FD_187213 | JGI IMG/M metagenome (GOLD analysis project Ga0209491, IMG submission 187213) | Freshwater microbial communities from Lake Bonney liftoff mats and glacier meltwater in Antarctica - BON-02 (SPAdes) (version 2) | ecosystem: Environmental > Aquatic > Freshwater > Ice > Glacier...
CCGCTGCCAGCAACCACCACCACCACAACCACCAGCAGCAGCAGCAGCAGCAGCAGCAGCAGCAGCAGCAGGAGATGATGATGGAGAGCAAGGGCCACGACAGCAGCTCCAGCCGTACGACCACCCCCACCATCTCCTCCTCCTTCTCCTCCCAGTCCTTGGCAAGCCTCCCTCAATCCCCTCCTGAGGGCCGTAACAACAACGACCAAGAGCTCAACATCTCCCTCTCCACCTCCACCTTCACCATGGACGCCAGCTGCAGCAGCAACAGCGTCATGAGCAGCAGCAGCAGCAAGTACCCCACCACCACCAAAGGCGACAAAAAAGACGGCGGGGAAGCAGCCTCCCTCCGTTGCGCTCGCTCCAGCAGCACCTCTAACTCAATCAGCACCATGGTCCTCCCCGCTGACCTAGCCGATGCCGACTCCATGAATTTCAGTCCTCGCGTCCCCGTCTACACCCCCGGCGTCCGCCTCTCCCTTCCCCTCGGCATCGGCCTGACCATTAGCCCTGGTGATTACCCTCCCCACTTCCGGAGCCACAGCAACGGCGGACGTCTGCCTTATGGGGCCATGCCCCTCCCTCCCCTCCTTTACCCCCACCCTGCCGCTGCTGCTGCTGCTGCTGCTGCTTACCAACAGCACCTGCAGCAGCAACAGCAGCACCACCACCAAGGTTACGCCATGGCGGGGCCTCTGCCCGTCTTTCCCTACCACCACCACCCTGCCCACCACCAACACCACCCCTCCCTCCTTCCCGCCCTCGTCCACGCCCACGCGCTTGCACACTCCGCTCACGGCCACGGGCACCTACGAGGACAGTCCCTCCCCAACCTTCCCTCCATCCCTCCTTCCACTACTGCTACTGCTCCTATCCCTGTTTTAATGACAGCAGGGAGGGAGCAGGTTGAGGAGGTGCTACGGCGTCAACTGCATTTTTACTTTTCGCCCGAGAACTTGGTGAAAGACTTTTATTTGCGTGGGAAGATGGATAAGGAGGGATGGGTGCCTTTCGCGGAAGTGGCTCAGTTCAACCGAGTGAGGCAGTTGCTGGGATTGTTAGGGATTGGGGGAGGAGGAGGGGAGGAGGGAGGGAGGGAGGGAGGGAAGGCGGCGATGACGGATTTGTCGTTGTTGATCAATATTGCGGCGGACTCGGAGGAGGTGGAGGTGCAGATGATGACGCAAGATCAGGGGAAGGGAGGGAGGGAGGGAGGGAAGGGGGGGAGGTTTGTGTATAAGATTCGGCCAAGGCATGAGCCGTTGCAGTGGGTGTTGCCCCCGATGGAGGGACGGGAGGAGTAGGAGGGGAGGGAGGGAGGGAAGGAGGGAGCAGCTGTAGTGGTAGAAGTAATCTAAGTGAAAGAGAGAAACGAAAGCGAGGTAAGAATGGAGGGAGAGACAGAGTGAGAGAGAGTGTGTGAAAGGGAGAGGGAATGGGAGAGAAGAAGAGGGGCGCTTAATTTATGTTTTTGAATTTTGATAGAGAAGCTTCGTTTGTTGAAAGCAAGCAAAGCTTTTTGTGGTGTGGTATTGTGGTGGAATATGTGTGTTTGTGAATACAATGTGTGTGTGCATTGAATGGGTGGGTGAGAGAGAGAGAGAGAGCGAGAGAGTGAGCGAGGCGAGCGTAGTGACAGCAGATATTGATAGACCCTTCTTCTGCTTCTTCTTTTTCCATTTAAGCCATTGCAGTTGCTTCTGTTTTTTTCAGTTTCATCTGTCTGTCGCTAGGAAGAGGAGGGGGTGGAGGAGGCGGAGGAGGAGGAGGAGGAGGAGGGGGAGGAGGAGGAGGAGGCCAGTAAAAATTGAAGAATTCATCTGAGTATTTTATTGAGTAGGGTATCTTTTAGTAGCGTTTTTGTTTCAATCGATCGAGAGAAGAACCAAAAAATAATAGGTAGTGGAACAAAGTAAAAAAGGAGGGGAAGACGTCGGACTCAAATAAGAGAAAGAGAGAGGGTGGCACGTGCAATAGGGTTGTGTGTATTGATTACGTTAGTAATAGATGTGGACCGGCTGCTTGTTGCCCGTGCTTGCTTCTCTCCCTCCTTAATGCTCCTGTGTGTCAAACCACAAGAGCAGCAGGGAGCCAGCAGCAGTACCAGCAGCAGCAGCAGCAGCAGCAGCCACCACACAAACACGGCCAGATATCAATAATTAAAAGTGAGTGAGCATCATCATATCACGCATGAACCAAAAAATATAGTCAATCGCAACCCCTTGCAATCAAGAAGCAAGAGCAAGAGCACGAAGCAAATTGAGTGCCGACACACAATAAGCCCAATTACGACACAACAAGAACAACAACAACTGTGGATTGATTAGTCATAGGAACCCAAGAAGAGAAAGATCAACGAAAAGGAGGAAGAAAAAAGGGAAGGGTAGCGAAAGCGAGCGCTAGCAAGAGAGGGGATGGGAGAGAATGGGGGAAATAATCAGAAGAGAAACAACCGCCACCAGCCTAAAATATGAAAGCATTTGCTTATGGTTTTACGCTTTACTTTTGGTGTTTGGAAGGGAGAAAAGAGCGGCTGTCTGCCTTTGCTTTCACTATAGTCGTCTTTGTCGTTGCCGCGCAGCCTCCGCCGCCGCCAAGGCTTCTTCTATTTCTCCCTTTCCTTTCTCGGGCTAATGTTTCGTTTCGTTTGTTCCGACGACCAGTGTGTGTAGTTCGTCTGTCAGTTTTTCTACGGTACTCCCCAATTATATCCAAATCTCTTTTACTGTCTTAACTCTCCCTTATTCTCTATCTAAACCTCCTCTCATCTACTTTGAATCTTCCTTTCTGCCTAACCCAGCAATGCCACCACCATCATCATCCCACCCACTGCTCGGTCTTCAACCAACAGCCTCACAGTCCTTCCGCCGCCGACGCCCTCACCCCCTCCAAGCCCGTCCGTCCCTGCTGCTGCTTCTTCCCCCCCTCCCCTCCTCCCCCCCCTCCCAACACGCTCGCCAACCCCGACCTGGCTGACAAGCTAGTCACCTTCCACTGCAACTTCGTAATATCCACCATCGAGCCCCAGGACGACGAAAAGGTACTCTCCCCCCCCACCCCCACTACCGTCAACAGCCGCTTGTACAAACTCAACGCCCTCTGCGTGTTCTTCACCACCACTCCCTCCACCCCTCCCTCGTACATCTTTGCCAATTTCCTCAAGGCCTGGACGTTCCCCACCTCGGCCGCTGCTTCCAGGTAACCCATCGCTTGCCCTACGCCGGTCACGGGGCCTACTTCCGCCGTGGTGGGCTTCCCTTTTTGTTCCATTTTCAACATTAAGCTGCCTAAGGCGAAGTAATGGTCGGGGGATTGGAGTGCAGCTCGTTCATATAAACTCAAAGCCAAGTCATCGGCGTCTGGGAGAGAATACCCCATACGATGCTCAAACATATAAGCAGCATTAGCCTGTGCAAGCTCGTACCCCTCCTCGGCACCCATAGCTAAGAGAGTAACGGCTTGAGCGTACTGCCCTGCCTTGTAAAGATCGATGCCATACCTCACCCCGGCGATCCAATAGCCCCCCTCCGCCGCGCGCTTATACATTTCCACGGCACTCTCACACGAAGGCGGGAAAAAGAAATCATCCGCCCCCTCCTCATAGACCTGCCCAAGACGGAACGCCGCGTATACATTCCCCTGTTCCTCCGACGCATGCAAAGCCGCCAGAGCCTCCTCCGTCTCTCCAGCCGCCAGCATCCTCTCCCCCCAATAAAACAAGGCTTCCGGGTGCCCTGCCTCTGCTGCTGTCTGATAGAGCTCCTCTGCCTTCCCTACATCCATATCAACCCCCTTTCCATGCATATACATGTAAGCAAGAGCGTTCAACGCAGCCGGCTCGCCCTTCTCCCCTGCCTTCTCAAACCAATCGATTGCCGTATCCAAATCCTGTGCCAAGGAAGGCATAAACGTAGCAGCCTTCGCGCCATCCGGCCCCTCCACCTGCTCATCCTCCCCTTCCTGGCCCGCCATCGCGTAAATCAATCCTAATTGAGTCATGGCCCCTGCATGCCCCTTCTCCGCTGCAGCGAGGAAGAAGTCAAAGGCTTGGTTGGCATCTGGCTCCATCCCATAGGCTCCAGTGTCGTACATCTTCCCAACCTCAAACAGCGCTTCGGCATTCTTCCCCCCCGCCGCCTCCTTCAACCATTGTGTGCGTAGAGCCGAATTAGACTTGCCGTTCTTCTGGCGAGACTCGAGCAAGCTGATCAAATGCTGGTCTTTCCTCAGCAAGAGGTCGGGATAATGACTCTCCTTCCCCACTGTAATTTCGGCCACGTCTTTGTAATGAGCCAAGGCCGCCGAGCAATTCGCCTCCACCCCCGCGCCAAACATATATCGAAACCCCATAGCAAGGTTCCCACCAATGGACCCTCCTTCCGCCGCGGGCTCTTCGAACGTCAATGCGGAGACGTCGTCAGCCGGTTTGTTCCCAAAGCCCGTGCTGAGGAAGAAGGCCAGCGTGTGCTTCGCCTCGGCATACCCCAACTGCGCGGACTCGCTGAGTCGGTGCACGGCCTTGGGCAGGTCTTGCTTGACGCCCTTTCCGCCCGTGGCGTAGATCAAGGCAGCCTCGTACAAGGCCATGGTCTTTTCAGTCCCAGCTTTTGGGGCATACGCCACCTCTTCAAAAATCTCGAGGGCCGCCGCGTCGTCTAGGGCAGCGTCGCCCGGCGTGCCGTACCGCAATTCCTTGCCCTTCTCGAGCTGGATGATGAAGATGCTGTCCTCGGGAAGGGGCGGGCGCTCCGCCGCGGAGCCCAGGCTCTTGGCTTGGGTCTTGGCCAGGTCGTAGAACTGAGAGAGGGAAGTGATGGCAGGAGGCTGCATGCCGGCTGATGGCTGCCCGCCCTGCTGTCCCTGTGCCGCGGCGCCGCCTATGCCACCCAGACCGGACCCGTACTCTGGGACGGGGGGCGAGTTGATGCGGTGGGTTTGGGCGTGGGTGGTGGGTGTCTGCCAAGACAGCACCATGGCTAGCATTAGGCCGGCGCGTTGGGCCATGACTGAAGTAGGAAATCGGCGAGGCTGAAGCGAAAAGTGTAGGACAGGGAAAAGGGGGCGGCGGTACCACTCCTGGGTACTGCAAGCAAGACGACAACAAGTCCCACCTGTCGCGTGATTTTTGTGGGGTGGGATGGTGTGGGTTAGGGTCAATGAGACGGACTGAATCTGAGGCAGCCAAGAGGAGCAACACACGCTTGAATCAGTGCGTCTGCTGTCGCCGAGTCGCCGAGCACGACGTGTTCTGCAGGTGCAGGCCCATTCCCACTTGCCTCCAGTGACTAATCCTTGTCAAGCACACGTTGGCGTGCTGGGCTAGTACAACTGGAGGTGTGGGTTTCACGAGGCGGTATTGCTCCCGCAGAGAAAATAAGAGAAAAATAGGCATTAGGGGGTGGGGTGGTTGACTTGCGGTTCGTATATACTTTTTGTTTTAACTCTTCCTACTGCTTCTCGTACTCGTAAAGTTTGTACACCACTTCCTGCGTGGCCACTTCGTGGAAATGCAAAAAGAAAGCCTCCTCCGCCCGTTCGGCCGCTTCCTGCTGTGCGTCGTTCTCCATCTCTACCCCCTCTTCCTCCCCCTCCCCCTTCCCCTTACTGCCTTCCAACGGGTTCGTCATCAGCTCGGGCCCCGCCTCCCGCACCGAGACCAACGTCAAGCCCGCGCCTTGCGAGAGCATGCCCAAGAACTCCGGCAATCCATCGCGTCCCGTCGCCGGTGCCACGTACAAAAACCTCCCCCCGGGACGCAGCAATTTGAACAGCACCTGGGAAAGCAAGGGGGCAAGACTCTTCTGATAGACCAAATCCGAGCCCAACACCACGTCCACCGCACCGACTGCCCCCGCAGGATACGAACTTTCGTCCCCCCAATCCATAGCAGTGACATGCACGCGGGCGGCGGTGTCAGGAACCAAGAAATGCTCTCTGTTTAATTGAACGTTTTCCTGGGCATTGGCTAGTGTCTCAGGGTTTAGGTCAGTGAGATGAACAGCCTTAGGCCTTCCATGCAACGCCGCCGCCAAGCCCGGCACCGCGCATCCACACCCTAACTCGACAACTGTCGCGTCATCGAGCAGCTCCTTGCGTTGTGTGACGAGCCACCGAGCGAGGATGAGGGCGGCAGGCCACACGCCCAGGCCGGTCGTGTCTTCTGCTGCTGCTTGCCCGAAGGGGTCGTCGGCGTGCTTGATCTCCAATTCACGAATTTGTAGGACGCGCCCCGGGTCTTGTTGTTTATCTAAGACCAGGCGATGAATTATCACTGCTGCCGCGGCCTGGTCGCTCTCTCCCATCGCTATGGTCATGCTCACTTCCTCTCCCTCCTCCCCTTCCTCCTCCCCTTCCTCCATCTCCTGCTGTTGCCCCTCCTCCTTCAGTCCCTGCCCGGTTCCACCCATCAACGCATCCTCGTCCGCCGATGAATGCTCCAACAACATCTTCAAAATCTCCTGGTTTTTGCCAGCAAACCCCTCAGTCAAATTACTTTTCCCAAACACATTTCGGACTAAGACGTCCACATTATCGAGCTTGGCTAGGAGGAGACGCACCACGCTTTCGTGTTGGTTTTGCACGGCCCAATGCAGGGGGGTGTTGCCGCTTTCGTTGCGCGGGGAGCCTTCCACACCTTGTTCGATGAGCCAGGCCACGCAGTCGGTGTGGCCGTTGGCGCAGGCTGTGGGTTTGGTGGGGGGAAGGGAGGGGTGGGGGAGGGGAGAGGGTGAGCACGATGCTTCGGACGGGGGTGGGAAGGGGGGAATAGGGACTAAAGGAGCACGCGGACTAAATGTTAGCCTTTCTCTGTGTATTTGGAAGGACGTGCACTATTCATGCAGGGACAGGAAAAGCAGGGGAGGGGCAAGACCTTCCATCACTCACTCACTCATTCACTCACCATAATGCAAGGCCGTGTTGTTCCCGTGCGCGCCCCGATACGCCAAGTGCTGCGTGCCATACGTCTTGGTCAGCTCTTGCAAGTCTTCGAGGTCGCCGTACCGCGCCGCCTCCAGCAAGGCCACGCCCACTTCCTCGTCGCTTGGGGCCGTAGCAGCAGCAGGGGGAGGGGAGGAGGTCATGATGCTGATGGTGATTGTCGTACTGCTACACGGCAAGCGGGGAGTTTGGAGCGCCTGTAGAGTGTGCAGGGAGGGTGGCAGAGGAAGGGAATGGTTAGTAAATTCAGTCACAGACAAGTAAACACACCACCCTACACAACAACACCACAAACTGCACTACAAAAGCAGAGCAAGACCATGAAATAGGGCAGGCAAGTCAAAAGTATCCTACGATTTCTATTTAAAGACTCGAGGCAGCCAAGGCCACTCACGCACGCAAAATCGCTCCAAGGCGTTTTCATTTTGTCCAACACCTAGGATAAGACCATGAGACAACGCACGGCCTTTATACCACTGTACATACCCTTCGACTATAAAGACCAGGCGTCCCTTGGCCGGCCAAAACCACGGCGTGGCATTTCCTCAATCAAAATGGGCTGAGTCTGACGGCCACTCACTGTGGCGGCAGCGAGGCACGCCCACACGGGTGCTGCTCCTTCCCACACGCCATGCTTTATGCACAAGCCTCGTCCTGTCGCCCTAACATGTACACTTCCCTTTTCAGTGAGGTGCCTCGCAACTGCCCGATCATGGGTGTCTTGAGGCCAGTGATTGGGTGGTGCCAAACCAAGCCCTCCCTCCAGGCGCATTCTTGGTGCTTCTTTCCCTACCACCTACTAAACATCAACTCTGACCTCGCCCCCCCTTCCCCTCCTCCACAGGGCCTCTACCAAGGCACGTGCAAGACGCGCGGGACACCAGACAGTCAGCCAGCAGCAGTAGCAGCAGCAGCCGCCGCCTCGACTCGAAAAATGGCTCAGACAGACGACGCGCAGCCACCCAGGCAGCAGGGCAGCACCACGGCACAGCAACACCAACAGCAACCACATCCTCCCTGCAGTAGCACCACTCCTTTCAGCCCCACCCCCAGCGCCCACGGCAGCAGGAAGAGGCAGCACAGCATGCACAGAATAGCCACCCTCGGGGCCTGCTGCTTGGTAGGCCTGGCCTCGTCTTGCACCACGGCCTTTGTCCTCCCCAGCGGAGGCCTCAGCGGCAGCAGCACAAACAGGGCCTCAAGACACCCACCACACGCCGGCAGCAGCCAGCATCCCCCCACCTTTCGCACCCTCCTCGAGCAGCAAAGAATAGGCACCGGACCCTCCTCCTTCTTCTCCCTCTCCTCCACCGCCAGCAACAACAACGCCGCCGCCGGCTCCACCAACAGCGGCCCCATGACAGCAGCAGCAGCCGCCGCCACCGCCGTACCAGGCCCTGCCTCCGCCATGCCTGCTGGTGGTATCTCCCCCCGAGGCCGACCAGGGAAGGACGGTGTGCCTCTCAACCCTCCCAACAAAGGCTCAGGCAAGGCCCCTCTGCGGGGCGACGAAGAGGTGGACCTGGCCCGTAAAATGCAGGTGCGCGTGGCGTATATCCGCGTGAAGTACTTGGCGCGCGAGGCGTTGGGACGGGACCCGACCCATAGGGAGTGGGCGGATGTGCTTGGGATTAGTGACAAGGCGCTGGCGGAGGCCTTGACGGCTGCTGCTGATGCGAAGACGACCATGATCCGAGCGAACATGCGTTTGGTCATGTCTATCGTCCGTCGTTATTTGTCTCGAGGGGTGCAATTGAAGGACTTGCTGCAAGAGGGGATGAATGGCTTGACGCGCGCCGCCGAGAAATTTGACCCTGATCGTGGGTTTAAGTTCTCGACGTATGCCACCTGGTGGATCAAGCAGAGCGTCATGCGCGCCGTCGCTGACCAGTCCCGCGTGGTCCGCTTACCGGTCCACGTCCACGATTTGCTCAATCAGATCGGACGGGCGGAGAGGGAGCTTAGCGCACAGTTGGGGAGGCAGCCGACCGAGGCCGAGATTGCGGCACGGGTGGACATCCCGCAACGGAAGCTGCAGTTTTTGAGAGAGAGGACGCAGCATACCTTGTCTATGGATGCCACGCGGCCATCGGGGGGGAGGAAGAGTGGATCGGGGATTGGGGATGAAGTAAGGGTGAGTGATAGTATTTCGGACTCGGAGCCTTTGCAGGACGTGAAGGCCGATGAGGCTTACATGCGTGAGCAGGTGGAACGGTTGCTTGATTCTCTGAACCCAAGGGAGGCTGATGTGGTTAAGATGAGGTATGGCCTCGTCGATGGCCAACAGCGGACATTGGAGGAGATTGGAGTGGCGTTTAGGGTGACTAGGGAGAGGGTGAGGCAGATCGAGGCGAGGGCTTTGCATAAGATCAAGCAGCCTTATAGGACGCATCATCACAAGTTGAGGGATAATGGACGGGGGGGAGGAGCAGCAACGGCGGGGAAGGGGAGTAGCCAGGGGCATTCTGGGAGTCATTTGTCGATTTCGGTGTTCGGGGATTTTGTGGGCGCGGTGGATAATGGGAATGGCTTGAATAGTGGAGGTGCTCTGGGGGTGGAGGAGGAGATGGTGGTGAGCGTCCGGGGGGGGAGCAGCAGCAGCAGCAGCAGTAGCAGCAAGACCGCATCGACGGTGGTGGCTTCCCCCGGGGTGGGAGGAGGGGTGGGCTCGAGGGGGAGGTATAGGAAGAGGGGCGTGGTGGGTGGCGCGGGTGAGGAGGAGGGGATGTTGGTGGGAGTTGGGGCAGGGAGGAGTAGTAGGGGGAGGGGGAGGGGGGTGGGAGCTGGAGGTATATTGGCGAAGGCGGTGCCGAGCATGAGCTCACATAATGAGACGTTGGCTGCTTTTCCTTAGTTAGGTTGAGGGAGTAAGGGAAGGGGGGGTGGAGGGAAAATGCCCGTAGATAAGGAGGGAGGGAAGGGGGATGAGAAGGAGGGATTTTAGAACGTAACGAGAGACGCGCCTTCCCACGAATTAAGACACCGGGGGGAGGAGCGGACGCGCCGCGAAGGGTTGACTCAGATATTAGCTAAAAATACAACAAGGACAAGAAGAGCAACAGCAACAGCAGCGACAGCAGCAACAACAACACAGAGAGAGAGCTTGTGGGAAAGGTTGAGTTTCCGACACAGGCGGGGTGGGAGGGGGAGGTCAGCCTGGGTTTGGTTGTCAGAGAGAAGGTCGCACCCTCACCCCAAGAGTAAGAGCATGAAGAACAAAAACAACAACAATACACCCACAAACACTTTAAACGATAACAACAACAATGGATGAAATGCTACGGCGGCGGCGGCGTCACGGAGACGAGAGGTGGGGAGGAAAAAGCTAACACAAAAAAGAAATGCGCGCGCGCGCGATGGTGGAAGGAAAGAGGGAATTCTTGTCCTGTTTCTCCTCGCGGCGGCCCACGGGGCCTACAAGAGGGAGGGAGGCGAAGTGGTGTAAAAGGGAAAAGGATCACAAATATGAGAGTGCAAGCACACCCAAAGAGGGGTGGTTGCCATCTGCCTGTCCAGAGAAGAAAAAGGCAAAACAAAAACGCATCTTAAGAGAAAGAGAACGAAGAAATTAAGCATGATCGACGAATAACCATGCTATAAGAGAAGATTGGTTTCTTCAAATGCTCTCATTTTATTTATTTTGAATGAAAATATGATCAGATAAGGCTTATTGATAATTGTCCTTTCCTTGTTGGTGCCATTCTCAAGCAAAAAACATCATTTAATAAAAATATTGCGTGTGTGCGCGTTTTGAAGGTCTTGCTTTTGTGTGGCTCGCTTTGTAAGGATCGGAGGGAGGCTAGCTGCTGCTGGAGTACGAGAGGCCGTCTACCCACATGACAACAATTGGATGTTACGCCGCACCTGGAAAAAAATTAAACATAGCTAGTCAAACGTCTTGAGGTTGTTCTACTGCCAAAATCACGACAAAATGAACAACGTTCGAGGGTTTCCAAATGGACAACACCAGGACCAGGTGGGGAGGTTGACCAGGTTGAAGCAGCGAACGCCATATGCGTCGCAAACTTTGAAGTTGAGTTGAGTTGAGTTGATTCCTTGGATCCCTTTCCCTATGCACGTGCTTCCATGGAGCTTGTGGTGCACACGTGCTTTCTTTGCTATTTGTCCTTTCCCCCTCCGGGTGCTGTGGTGGAGGCGTGCACAAAAGACGCGTGGAAGGCACGCTTGGAAGTGCTCCTGCTTCTGCTGGCGGCAATGTTCAAGAACGTTGTCTATTGTTCCAGCTTCGAAGCTTTGGACGCACACACAAACGCTACACGTGCGCTGGCACACGTGATTGCGACGCAAGGGACTGCCCTGCATTGTCGAGGTTGTCGCTGCTGTGCCCCGCGTCGCTCTGCCTCTCCTGCGGTCTCGGTGCTCACACTCACCCCCGATCCCCACCCCCCTCCCCCCCGTCCCATATGTTACCAAGGGGGATGTTTAAACTAACTACATACTCGAATCCCCCTTCATGTTGCAACACAGCTACCCAAAAAGCGCAAGACAAGACCAGCCACGCCACGCCCAAAGCTCGCAACTATGCCGCAGCAAGACAAGCGCGTCTACATGTTTGCCGAGGGGCGCATCGATCAAAAGGAATTACTGGGCAACAAGGGAGCCAACCTCTGTAAGTAGTAAGGGGTGGGTGATGGAGCCTTGGGAAGGGCGGCGCGGAGGGGAGGGAAGAGGACAGGATGGAGGTATATCGGTGTGGCGCATTTATGTATATAACATGTACGCCAGTGTGTTTATCTTAGAGCAACAAACCAGACCTTCCCTGTCATTCCACTCACCTTCCTCCCCAACACGCCACCCCCTTTCTCAACACAAAACCAGGCGAAATGTCTCGCCTCGGCCTCCCCGTGCCCCCTGGTTTTGTCATCACCACCACCACCTGCCTCGATTTCTTCGAAGCCAAGGGGAAGATGCCGGCTTCTCTCAAGGACGAGTACCTCGCTGCCTTGGCCAAGGTGGAGAAGCAGGCCGGCAAGAAATTTGGAGACAAGTTCAATCCGTTGCTCCTCTCCGTGCGTTCAGGTGCGGCCGTCTCCATGCCCGGGATGATGGATACGGTGTTGAGCCTTGGCCTCAATGACGAGATTGCCGCGGCGCTGGTGGAGGCGACGGGTAATAAGAAGTGGGTCTTTGATTGCTATAGGCGGTTGATTCAGATGTACCAGAACGTCGTGTTGGGCAAGAGCACGGAGCCGTACGAGGAGGTGATCAAGAAGACCAAGGCCGCCAAGGGGTACAAGCACGACATGGAGCTGAGCGGGGAGGACTGGGAGGCGGTCGTAGCGGAGTTTAAGGTGCTGAGCGACGGCGGCTTGCCTTCGGACCCCCACGAGCAGCTCGAGACGGCCATTGCGGCGGTGTTCAACTCGTGGTTTACGCCGCGGGCGGTGCGGTACCGCGAGTACAACAACATAGAGGGGCTCTTGGGGACGGCGTGTAATGTCCAGACGATGGTGAGGGATAGGGGAGGAAGGGGAGGAAGGGAAGGGGGGGTATGTGTGTGTTTGCTGCCTGGCTTTCTCTTGCTTACTCCCCTTCATCCACCCACCCTCCCGCATTAGGTCTTTGGGAACAAATCGGCCGAGTCGGGGACGGGCGTGGCCTTTACGCGCAATCCGGCCACGGGCGAGAACGTCTTCTTTGGGGAGTATTTGGAGCAGGCGCAGGGGGAGGATGTGGTGAGCGGCGTGCGGACCCCGCACCCTCTGTCCTTTCTAAAGGAGACCATGCCCGAGGTTTACGACGAGCTGGACAAGTGGCAACAGCTGCTGGAGAACCACTTCCGGGACATGCAAGGTAAGGGAAAAGAGGGAGGGGTGGAAGGGAGGGAAGGGGTGGAGGCGCCTTTTAGATTATAGATGCATGAGAAGCTTGAGTTTACCGTTCATGTCCGCTCCATTTCACACAATCATTTCGTGCCCAGCCCCTTACATACTCCTCTTTCCTCCTTTCTCTCGTCCTCCTTCCTCCTCCTCTCCTAAAACAGACTTGGAGTTTAGTGTCGAGGACCGGACGTTGTACATGCTCCAGACCCGCAATGGGAAGCGCACGGCCAAGGCCAGCGTGCAGATTGCTTGCGATATGGTGGCGGAAGGGATGATCAACGAGCACGAGGCCCTTCTCCGCATCGATCCTGAACGGATGAACTACTTTCTTCATCCCACGGTGGACACCAAGGCGGAGAAGATGGTGTTGGGGAAGGGCTTGCCGGCCTCACCTGGCGCGGCAACGGGCACGGTGGTCTTCTCTCCGGAGGTGGCCGAGGCCATGGTCAAGGCGGACGCCAAGGTGCAGCTTATCCTGGTGCGCAGTGAGACCACGGCTGACGATATCCATGGGATGCGTGCGGCTTGTGGCATCCTCACTGAAAACGGTGGCATGACGAGGTATGTAGGGGGAAGGAGAGGACGAAAGGAGGGAGGGAGGGAGGGAGGGAGGGAGGGAGGGGTAGACAAAAGGACCTATGAACCTTTTCATTTATGTGGAGCAAGGTGAGGTGGAGACGTGTAGTAGATGTAGTTCTGCAATATCACTAAGTGCATCCCCCTGTGTTTTCAAATGCACCCTCCCCTTCCCAGCACGACTCACCTACCTGTTTCTCACTCACTCCTTTCCTCCCTTCCTCCCTCCCTCCTTTTCCACCAGTCACGCGGCGGTGGTGGCCCGCGGGATGGGCAAGTGCTGTGTGGCGGGCGCACACAACCTGCATGTGGACGTGGAGGGGAAGCAGTTTACGACGAAGGATGGCAAGGTCATCAAGGCCGGCGATATCATCACCTTGGACGGCGCCACGGGCCTGGTGCTTCTCGGCGATGTGCCTCGCGTGCCTCCCGGCTCGGATGCGTGCTTCCAGAAGCTCATGGAGTGGGCCCGCAAGTACAGCCGGCTGGCGGTGGCGGCGAATGCGGACAGCCCCGAAGATGCGCGTGTCGCTCTCCGGTACGGCGCCACGGGCATTGGCCTCTGCCGCACGGAGCACATGTTTTTCCCCCCTGATCGGATTGATGTGATGCGGGAGATGATTCTGGCGGAGACAGAGGAAGATCGGCAGAAGGCGTTGGATCATCTGTTTGTGTTTCAGAAGGAGGACATGAAGGGTATGTTCGAGGCTATGACGGGGAAGCACGTGACGATTCGTTTGTTGGACCCGCCCTTGCACGAATTCCTCCCCACGAACGGCAAGGACACGGAGGCCTTGGCCGCGCGCATTGGCAAGCCCGTGGAGGTGGTGACCCGGGAGATTTCTGATTTGAAGGAGGCTAATCCTATGTTGGGCTTCCGTGGTTGCCGCGTCACGATTAAGTTTCCGGAGATCACGATGATGCAGGTCAAGGCCATTATCACAGCTGCCCTCGAGGCGCAGGCAGGGGGGGCGGAGGTCCATCCTGAGATTATGATCCCGCTGATTGCGACGGCCAAGGAGCTGGAGGCGATTATCCCTTTGGTCGAGGCAGAGATTCAGAAGGTGTTTGCGGCCAATGGCGGGAAGACGGTGCCTTATAAGTTGGGGACGATGATTGAGGTGCCTCGCGCGTGTTTAGTGGCCGAGAAGATTGCGCCCTATGTCTCGTTCATCTCTTTTGGCACCAACGACTTGACGCAGATGACGTGGGGCTTTAGCCGCGACGATGTCAGGTAAGAAGGGAGGGAGGGAGGGAGGGGGGTGGTGTGGTGGGGGGGAGGGAGGGGAGGTGCAGAGCCATTTGAGTTGTTTGTTTGTGCGATTCCTCATACTACCTTACGCCCACATGCAATATACTTCAAATCCACTTTCAATGTTTTCATCCTCTCTCTTTATACTCACGCACATGCACCCTCCCTCCACCCCACCCCTTCCCAACACAGTCACTTCTTGCCGCAGTACCTTGAGAAGAAGGTCATCAAGGTCGACCCCTTTGTCACCATCGATGAAGAAGGCGTGGGCCAGCTGGTCAAGATGACCACCGAGAAGATGAAGGCCGCGAAGCAGGGACAAGATTTTACTGCTGGCATTTGCGGCGAGCACGGCGGCGACCCGGCGAGCGTCACGTTCTTTTCGAATGCGGGCCTCCTTGATTACGTCTCGTGCTCTCCTTACCGTGTGCCCATTGCTTGGATCGCGGCAGCCCAGGCGGCCATCAAGGACGGCACCAGCAAGGGCAGCGTCAACGGCAACGGCAAGGCGCACTAGAGTATGTTGGGGTGTGCAGCAGCGAGGTCAATAAGGAATTTTGATGAGGAGTGCAGGCATTAGGATGGGGATGAATGTAGAATGAGTAGGGATGATCGACAGGGGGACTACAAGCAAGCAAGGGCGAAGCAACAAGCAGCAAGCAGTTTCGATTTGAAAGGAAATTATAGAATTGTATGTGGGTTTACGTGTTCAAGTGTATGTAGGAAGAGAAGTGACATATCGCCTGCCAAGGCACGGCAACAAACAAACAAACAAAGGAGAAGTCAGAGGGAAGTAGCCGCAAGCGGCCAAGGAAAGGATACGGCCGGCTGGGGCAATCTAGTGGTTTCACAAACATGAATGGATGATTGATGAGAATAGGATTATATATTATAGGTGGATCGGCAAGGGCGGGAAAGCCCAGTAGTAAACAGGAACGAGACCTGCAGTGTATGGAAAAGGAAAGAAAAGCGGGTGGAGAGTTACATGGTGTATGGGGATCTGCTTTGGTTGTTCACGCTTATTTTCTCACTCGTTATCTGGCATTGTACCATTCCTGCATGTGGCTTGTGCACCGCTTTGCTGAAAGTGAGACAAGAAGGTGAAGTCAAGGGCACAAGTGTTGCTCTGAAGGAGACGAGTGTTGCTTGTCTGTGCGTGACTCGTAGAGGCATGTGTCGCTGGAGGAAAAATTATAAGCAAGATAAACTCATAATGAAACATACAAGTCGTCCAAAGCAATCGCATGCTCAAATAAAACAAAAAAAGCAACAAACTAATCAAAATCGTGCACCGCAAAGGAATCCGCGGGTGCCATGTCACGACGCCGGTTCATTTCAAAAACCAGACTTCTTCAACCGTTGAGCGAGAGCTCCCCTTGGCTTGCCGCTGCACAATACACGAAGCCCTGCGACACACGTAGCACATGCGCACCCCTGTGTGTGCCTATGACAAACAAGTCCAGCAGGATTCGCAGTCGGTCACGTGATGGAAGAGGGCGGGACTAGCTAATGTCACTGACTCCCCCCGGCTCACCTCGCTTGCTTGTGACCTCAACTGAAAGAACAAAGAGGAGAGAGAACAAACGCAAACGAGCTCGAGGAAGACGCGTCGCACTCTCGTAGGAGAGGAGGAATAATCCCAGATCCAATCCATTTAAGGCACACCGCAACATCCTCCTATCTCTAAGTACGACAGCCACCCTCACATTCCCCCCGCCTTCCACACACACAGAGACCACAGGGAAGGCACACAGGGAACGCCCGAGCCTGCTGCCTCCTGCAGTCTCGCCTTCTTCTTCTTCTTCGACGACGCATCCACGACCCGGTCGGGTGCCCCATCTCGTCCTAACGAGGTACGTCGTAGTTTTGCGCGTGGCGACGAGGTCGCCGCTGGGTGAGGGGGGGCTTTGTGTGCGTCGTGCATGGTCCGCATGCGTGGCTCTCCGTCTCTCATGCGTCCTCCTCCCCTTGCTCCCTCGGCCTCCGCGTGGGGGGCCTAATCCCGCGCCTAGGACCATGGCCGGTGATTCGCTTGTGCAGAATAAGGGTGTCTTGCTCATCCTGTGCCCATGTTCTTAAGGGCGCACACCCTCCTCCTCGCGTCCCTGCTGGTCACATCTCCGCTGGCTGCGCTCTCCCCTTGTCCCCCTCTTGATTGGACAGTCCTCCTAGACCTCTATGCTCTTTCTCACATGCCAACACACCACACATCACCATACATACACACAAAGGTAGCGAAGAAGAGATGATGGAACCTGAAAAGGCGGGGAGCTCCGACTCCTTGCAGAGCATCTCGCCCGGCAGCGTCTCTCCCGGCACCGTCCTCATCGACCCAGCCCGCCCCTCCTCCACCTCCCGAGGGCACCGCCCCGCCGACCCCCCCCTTGAGGAAACCGCAGCAAGAAGGACGACAAGGCTTGATCGGACGGCTT
>Ga0209491_10006097_pt1 | contig 17034 bp, 20 predicted proteins | sample BON02_FD_187213 | JGI IMG/M metagenome (GOLD analysis project Ga0209491, IMG submission 187213) | Freshwater microbial communities from Lake Bonney liftoff mats and glacier meltwater in Antarctica - BON-02 (SPAdes) (version 2) | ecosystem: Environmental > Aquatic > Freshwater > Ice > Glacier...
CGACGTGCGTGCGGCTTTCGTAGCAGAGAACGATTTCGTAACGCGATTTACTTCCACTGCGGTGGTTTGAATCTTTATCCGAAAACACTGGATTTATAGGGTGACCCACTACAAGCGGTGAAGCCCCAAAAAATCTTCATTCATCTCAAGCTCTGGATCGTCAGCCGATTGAATGCGCAAGGTTTTATAATCAATGAATCCACCGCTGAAATTAGCTGACAAGGCAATTTTGTTGTCACTTAAATCCGTCGGTTCAAGCAGGACAACTTCCTGCCGATCAAGATTAAAAGCCTTCCGAAGAAATGTGAACAGCACCAACATTGTGCTTTCATACCAGCCGTAATGTTGCCATATATGTTCCAGTTCTATTAAGATGTCCATTAACGGCTGTATCTCCAATGATGTCTAAACTCTCAGTTAATCTATAACAAAGAGTCTTATAGTTACGTTGGGTTCGCCGCTTAGTGAAATTTATCTTTTTCCACTTGGCCGACTGCTCGTTTACTGCACGCAATCAACAATATGGTCTTCAAATACTGATCCGAGCAGCAGCCGGCCATCGGATTCAGCGGCGACGCTGGCTCCGGAGATCAGTCTGCCGTCATCGCTGAACACCATCCTCACCCTATAATCATCGTCAGCAAGCTGCACCTGTGCAGCCTGCGAAGGTGATGGCACAAGTGGGTCGGCGCTATGACGAACGAAGGTCAGCAGTTTGGCGTGACCACCGATCCACAGATGGCCAGTTGCTGCATCGACTTCAATATTATCAACACCAAAACCGACATCAAGAGTGCGTCGATGACTGAGATCGCCGCTCAGAGGATTGCGCTCATATTCCTGGATACGGCTCCGACTCACCTCTGCCACATAGAGACGAGTGCTATCCGGTGAAATATTGATGCCATTGGCATAGCTCAGACCATCTGCCACTTCACGCAGTGTCTCACCATCGAAGTAGACCACATTCGCCCAGGGCAGGCGCAGATAGTCTTCCAACTGGCGCATGAAACCAGGCTTCGCACCATGGTCATTGCTGACATAGAAGCGCTCATGATCGATACCCACGACGTCGTTGGGACTCAGAATCAGCGCGCCCGCAACGGTCCGGCGATGTTGCAGCACTGCTCCCTGCACATCAAATATCTCCACCGTGTGAGCAGGGCCTTCGTAGTCATCAGCCGGAGCGCCGAATAAAGACTCTCCAGGGTGGTTAACTACAAATAGAGTTTCACGCCCTGTATCATCAACAAAAAGCGATATGCCGTGAGGTCGGAAGTGGTTATCCGCATCCGGTGTCATGTTGACGGCTGCTGTCGGCGCATCAAGCGGGTAGCGAAAAATTTTGCCTGGTGAAGGAGTGCCAGCCATAACTGCACGTCTGTCATCGCTGGAGATATACGCAAAAGAACCGCCAGGATGAATAGTTATGTCCTCACTGCCCGGTAGACTTGGCACCTGTCGGCACTGACCGGGATAATAGTTATCGACAGTTCGGAATTCCCCGGCCTCATTAGCCAGATAAAGCACATAAGTGCCTGCAAGCAGGATAAACGTCAGTACGATGATCAGCAGTGTCCGCACGTCAAATACCTCGCGTTCAATTAAAATTGAAGTCCATCTTCGCACCGGCAGTCATAAAATGCGATGGCTTCATGGCGATTGACTGTGATAGTTTTCAACTTTCACGGGAGAGCGTTGATGTCAGGAAAATACCCATACAGAATTAAAGAGCTGCCGCTCTATGACGGCCGCTTTGATGCTTATAAGCTTGAGGCAAAAGACAGCGATGTATTGTTCGCTTCTTATCCGGCGGGAACTCAAATACCCGCGCACACACACGATACTGACAACCACGGCATCATCACCCGTGGTGAATTGATTCTTACCCTGGACGGTGTGGTGAGTCGCATCGGCATGGGTGAGTGGTACCACGTCCCAGCACAGGCCGTGCACTCGGCAGTTTTCGAAGTCGAAACAGATGAGATTGAGGTCTGGTTTCGAATTGCAGCGGATTAATTAAACGCTTTTTGCGTGCGCTGTTTTCAATTTCCTTGCAGTGACGATGATTCGATCAGGGCAAGGTTTTCTGCCGCTTTAGCGTAAAAGGAAGGCCTGCTGCTTATGGCCTGCTGCAGATAAGTTTCGGCAACTTCACGCTCGCCTCTGAGCAGGGCGGCATAGCCCACATTGTTGAGGGCGGTGGCCTCGCCGTACAAGGTGGTATACATCTGCCTGGCCTGATCGTAGCGGCCTTGAAGAGCAATGCAGAACGCCAGATTGCTGCGCGTTGCCAGCACATCAGGCGCTGTTTTCAGTGCATCCTGCAGCAGAACTTCTGCTTCCTGCAACTCACCAGAGAGTACTTTTGACCAGCCCAGATTAGCCGTTAATTTCGGGTGGCCTGGAATAACAGCCAAACCCTGTCGGAAGTAAAACTGCGCATCTGCAGACCTGCCTTCCGCATCTGCGATTACGCCAAGGCCATTGAGGGCCTGCCACTGGAAGGGGTCGATGGCCGCTACCTGCTGCAGATAAGCCGCTGCCACAGTAAGCTGTCCACTGCGCAGCGCCGACAGACCCAGCCATGCCAGTGCCTGCACATCGTGTGGATTCTGTTCAAGAATCTGCGCTGTAACAAGCTGCTGTGCTTCAGTATCGCCAATCTGTGCGTAAAAGCGCGCACTCAATCGCAGGCCATCAGGATTGGCAGGATCAATGCCCTGCAGCGCTCGCAGCTTTACCAGCGCTGTTGCCAGGTCGCCCGCATTCAATGCCAGCTCAGTTTGGGCCAGTAAAGAATCAGTTTCTGATTGCGAAGATCCTGCGGGTATTGCTGCACAGCCCGTAACCAGCAATACCAACAGTATGAAACTGTTGATTCTCAGGGCGGGCAGAAAGTATCTCTTCATAGTATGTGCTCGCTAACAGAATCAGCTGTTAAGGTCCTCTGCAACATCCAGATAGTCAGCCAGAAAGTCACGTCCGATAAGCAGACGGAGATCAATCGAATCAAGCAACTGATCAGTTTCCTGCAAGGCGATATTCTGCAGTGGCAGCACGGCCAGCAAATTTTCAGCAGCCTGCCGATGCCCTGTTCTGAAATATAACAGCGACTGAGTATGCGCAAAATTGTCGGCATTAGTTAAGCGCACAGCGCGCTGCGGATTCTGCAGGCCTTTTTCGTGTAGGTAATTGCGCAGACGTCCGGCCATGCCGGTGATGCCATTACCGTTAGAAACCTCCAGACGCAGGCTGGCAGAAAGACGCGCCTGTTCCTGAATTTCCGGAATCCGGTCCGGCAAGGCAATGGGTGCAGGTGCCGTTGCCGATGCGGCTACGGTCGACTGCAGAGTCAGTGCCGCTGTGTTGATAGTCAGGATACTATGCTGTGCAATCAGCAGATTTGTGGCAGCGGTCTCATTATCAGCGTCGTATTGCAACGCCAGCTGTAACACCGCCGCTGCGTCTTCATGGCGCTCCTGCAACAGGTAGGAGTAACCGATATTTGCGAGGGTTGTTGAGGATGCGGGAGCCAGTTCCAGCGCCTTAAAATAATAATTGCGAGCGACATCGTAGCGGCGCAGCTGATCGTAGGAGGCGCCTAATCCGTTCAGAGCAGCAACTGAGGTTGGTCGTTGAGCAAGTTCGGCATTGAGATGATCGATTGAAATTCCGTATTGAGCGCTGTTGAACGCGGCTCTCGCCATTTCCAGACGCGGCCGGTAATCAGCAGAAGGCACGGTTGTCTGACTCTCCTGCTGGTCCTGGCTTATCGATGCATAAGCGGCCACCCAGGCTGCCGAAAAAGCCGCTGGAATGTTCACCGAGCAGGCACTGAGCGACAATGCAGCAACAACAAGTATTCCGCCTCGTGTGCACGCCCTTATCTGGTATTCAGCCATGGTAAATCTCCTTGGTTATTGGGTCGCCTGCATGGTGGTCATGATGGTGATAAAAGCCGGCCCCAGAATGATCAGGAACAGAGCTGGGAAAATGAACAAAATTACCGGGAAAATGAGCCGTGCTGGCAGCTTCGCAGCAGTTTCTCGTGCCCGCTGAACGCGTTCGGCGCGCATGTCTTCAGCAAAACCCCGCAGTGCGGTGGCAATACTGGTACCGAAACGTTCTGCCTGAACCATCAGAGTAACCAGCGCATGGACTTGATCAATATTAATTCGATCTGCCATAGAGCGCAGACTTTCCGTCCTGGATGTGCCAGCTCTGACTTCTAAAATGTTAAGTCCGAATTCTGACGCGATTGCCGGATGGGTATTGCGCAGTTCACGGGCGACACGGTCGATGGCTGCATCCAGACCCAATCCGGCTTCAACGCACACGACCAGCATGTCCAGCGCATCAGGGAAACCTTCAGTGAAACTTCTCCTGCGGCGCTTGCAAACATGACTCAGTAATAGATCTGGAAGGAAAAAGGCGAAGACTGAGCTGCTGATAAGCAGCAGTATGCCTTCTCGCTGGAGCAGGAAAAGCGATTGTCCGGCAAGAACCATCAGCATAAAAAACAGCAATGGAAAGGCCAGCGCAGCTAACAGCTTCAAACCGAGAAACACAGTCATTGCCTGAGACTGACGATATCCGGCACGAACCAGACGAGTCAGCAGTTTAGACTTTTGCCAGTTTTTTTCAGGCAGGATTAACTTTCCCAGTGGTTTTACCACTCGCACCAGAAATTCGCTTTCAGTGGATCCGGGACGGCGTGGTTTTTGAGGTCCTTCGGGTGAATCACTGTTCTGCAGGCGTCTGCGTACATCCACGTTGTTGTTGGCGCTTAGTATATAAAAGCCAATAACCGCCAGAAGTATCGCCACAAATGTCGCCAGCGAAGCAAGCTGTGGACCTATCAGTGATACCCATGCACCATTCATTTATATTGTCCTTAAATTCTGAAGTTGATCATTCGCTGAATGACCATGTAACCGCATGCCATCAGGAAAATCTGAGCTATGATCAGGCCTCGTCCCGTAGAATTCTCCAGCATCACAGGCAGGTATTCTGGATTGAAAATCTGCAATAAACCCGCGACTACAATCGGTAACATAATCAAAATGCGAGCAGATCCTCGCATCTCAGCCGCCTGTATCATCACTTCTCCGCGCGTGCGCACGCGCTCGCGCAGCAGTTTTGCAATCCGGTTCATCAGTTCTGCCAGATTACCCCCGGTACTTTTCTGGACTAATACCGCGGTAACAAAAAATCTTACTTCTTCAGCACCTATTCGTACCGCCAGATTCTGCATAACCTCGTCGAAATCCAGTCCATAGTTCAATTCATCAAAGGTCTTTTCAAATTCACCGGCCAGGGGCTGCAGCACTTCCTGAGAAGCAGCCTTCAGTGCACTGGCAAAGGGATGTCCGGCACGCATGCTGCGCGCAAAGAAGTCCAGTGCGTCCGGCAGTTGTTTAATCATAAGCTGACGCCGCGCCTTGTGTTTGCGAGCCAGCACCCACCAGGGCAGTGCAGCTCCAACAGAAAGTCCAATTAAAAACGCGAACGGTCCTGCCTCATTGGAAAAGATCCTGATCAGACCGGCCCCAATAAGGCCTGAGATAAGTACCAGGGTGAGAAACGCTGGTGGCCCCAGACTGACACCGCTGGACTGCAGATAACGATTTAGGCGCTCGACCCGCAAGGCACCCAACAGAGCCTGGCTGAGCGGAGATTCTTTTTCCTTGCGGGTGAGTGCGGCAATTTCTTTAAGCTGCCCTTGAGCTTTTGCAGGTGCTGAAGTCTTGCTCAAGCGCTGCGTAATACTCTGCCCGCCAGTCTGTAGATCACTCCACAAAACAGCAGCACTGATAACCAGCAGAACACAGGCTCCGAACACCAGCATTAAGATCATCGTCATGTTAATGTCAAAAACCATCAGCAGGCACTCCTTTTTTCAGCGGCGTTATTCATATAAATGAGTTGAATCAAAAATATCATCAGATAACAAAATGCCGACTTCGCTGATTTTTTTTGATATCCGGGGGCGGATTCCGCTGGGACGAAAGTGACCAATAACTTTGCCTTCGCTGGTTACCGTTTCTCTTTGGAATTTAAATATCTCCTGAATCCCGACGACATTTTCTTCCATGCCGGTTATTTCCTGGATGCTGGTAACAACGCGGCGGCCATCAGATAAACGTGAGATGTCGATGAGTACATGAATGGCAGCGGCTATCTGCTGCCTGACTACCAGCGCTGGAATGACTGCTCCGCTCATGCCTACCATATGCTCAAGTCGGGTGAGCGCATCTCGCGGTGTATTAGCATGAATTGTGGTCATTGATCCTTCATGACCCGTATTCATCGCCTGCAACATGTCCATTGCCTCGCCGCCTCGTACCTCACCAATCACGATTCTGTCGGGACGCATCCGCAATGCATTTCGGACTAGGTCACGCTGCGTAATAGCACCCTTGTCTTCGATATTTGGTGGTCGGGTTTCAAGACGAACCACATGTGGTTGCTGCAACTGTAGTTCTGCGGAATCCTCAATGGTCAATATGCGTTCATCTTCAGGAATAAACCCTGAAAGGGCGTTGAGCATGGTGGTTTTACCAGTGCCCGTGCCGCCGGAGATCAGAATATTAACCCGTGCCTTTATGCAGGCAGCGATAAACTCAGCCATCGGCGGCGTCAGGGCTTTATTATTAACCAGATCATCCATAACGAAAGGGTCAACACTGAATTTTCTTATCGACAGAATAGGCCCGTCTACGGCAGCGGGAGGAATCACCGCGTTTACCCTTGAACCATCGGGCAGACGGGCATCAACCATCGGTGTAGATTCATCAATACGTCGGCCGACTGAGGAAGCTATTTTGTCAATTACCCGGCGCAAATGGTTGTCGTTCTGAAACTGAATATCGGTTATCTGGAGTTTGCCATTGCGTTCGACAAAGATGCGCTTCCACGTATTAACCAGAATTTCGGTGACTGTGGGGTCAGCAAGCAGCGCTTCGATTGGGCCAAGCCCAAGTACCTCATCCTGTATCTGCCGAATAACGTCTTCTCGCTCTGTGTAATTGAGGCGAATATTTTCTTCATCCATAAGCACCCATGCAATTTCTGCAATTTCAGCTTTCACCTGATCGGCGCTGAGCTGATCAATAACCTCAAGATTCATGCGTTTGAGCATTTCCCGGTGAATGCGGGTTTTGGTTTCCAGCAGCTCTCTGCGCATGTCAGTTGCTGGTGTTTTTCGTGCGAGCAGATCGGTGGACATTCAGATTACTCCTCTTTGATCAGTTCGGGAAAACCAGCGAATACCGCGCCATTTAAAACCATTAAGTTGCTCGGGTGCGGCACCAATTAGTTGCGAGGCAACAGCACGGATATCATTCGTGAGCCCCGAACCAGGGGACATTTCGGTGGCAGACTTGCCGGCGTTTTCAGCAATGGATGCCAGTCTGTAATCGCTGCGTACACGATGTATTGGTACATCACCGATCAGTTCGCGCAGTTCGGCTGGCTTGATATCGTTGACTGCACCGCCCACCTGGTTGTGGATAATCTGCATATGCGTCAATGCAACACCGTATGTTGGCAAACGCTGAGTCAGCATTTTCAGATTGCGCAGGCTGCACATAGTATCCTGTGTCACCAGGAATAAGGGCCTGCATAGATTAAGCGCCTGCACGATTCCCGCATTGATGAACAGGGGAAGGTTGAGGATGACATGATCATGAGTTTCCGCCAGAACCGTGATCAGGCGTGCTACGGCTGTTGCAGTCAGTTGTTCATAGGAGCTCAGGTCGGCGGGTGAGGGCAGCACTTCAAGACCGTTCGAATGGCGAGTCATCAATGCAGCCAGGAAAATGCTGTCGACCCGTTCAGGATTAAGTAAAGCTTCCAGTACATCTCCGTCCGGTTTGAGGTCGAGACTACTGGCAACGGTTCCAAACTGCAGGTCGAGGTCGACCAGTGCAACGCTTTTCTTAAATTCGGTGACCAGCTGACAGGCGACATTGACTGCAAGAAAAGTTGTGCCAGCATTGCCACGGCTTCCAAGGAAGCCGGTCACTGCACCTTTTTGCTCCGGAATGTCTGTCAATGTGCGCCGCTGCCTGGCCTGTGAATGCAACAGCGCCACGTTTAGTTCCTGCGGGTTAATTGGTTGCGACAGTACATCGCGGACGCCGCTGCGCATTAAATGCTTGACCAGTTGCATATCATTGTTCGCGAAGGTCGCAAATACCTCGGTGGAATGACCGTAGTTTTCCACGTAAAGGCGGATGTCCTCCAGCAGTTCGTCGTTCTTATCTTCTAGTTCCAGAATAATCACATCTGGATGTTGATTTGAAATTGTATCGCGTAAAGGATGGTTGCCCGAATAGGTCAGCAATTGATGCTTCATTGAGTTGATTTTCGCCAGTGCACTAATAGGCTCACTGCCAGTTGCTTCACTGCGCGCCAGCACCAGTATATTCAGTTCGTTCTGCATGCTTGTTGTGCCTCATCCGTACGCTATCAAATTCACAGGGGTTTTATGGTAAAAAGAGCTTCTCCGGTACGGCTGGTTTCAAATGCCGGGATCTGAACTTCATCGTCAGTTATGGCTAATAGATCAGGGAAAATCAGTCCATGCGTCACGTTTATCAGCCCAACGGTGATTAATGGGATCACTTGAGGTCTTGCAAGTGCACCTGTCACCGAGCAGGCATAGGTGACTTCTATCTGACTGGCCTCAATATTTGGCATATGTGCCCGGGCGCGGGTAAGCATTCGGCAGCCGGTGCTATTGGGATCAGCAGCACAATCAGTACCTGCCTCTGCCAGAGTAAGTTGCACCGGGGCGCCTCCCGGGCAGACCATACTACTGGTTCCTCCTGCGCAACCACCGGCAAAAATATCGCAAAGTGGGTCATTAACAATTGCAATCCTGGCAAGCTCACGGGTGACTTCATTGGCGCGTGAAACGTTCATCATCAATGTGGAAAATTCGATGATTCCGAACACGATCAAAACGAACAGTGACAGCGTCAGTGAGAACTCAACGACTGCAGCGCCGTGCTGTGATCTGGAAATTCTGCGCACTGCTTTAATCTCCAATATAGCGTTCCTCTGCAGTGGCATGCAGTTCAAATCCGCCGTTGTTCAGCATCGGAATGATTCCTGCGATAGCCGCATAAGCTAGGCCTGCTTCAATTCGAATCACACAGACTGCGCCTGCCGGACTCACTGAAAAAACCAGCGCGTCTCCATTATCAAGGCCACTCAGCAGGAGTTGGTCACCAGCGCCTGGATAAGCTATTAACGCTCGCGCCTGGTCCACTGCCTGCAGCCATGTTGCTCCCGGCTGGCAACTGGGGGTAACCGCAGATGGTGCACGGGAAATAAATCGCGCGCCGATACTGATTGCTTTGGTAAGCGTATTCTGCTGATAAAGCGCCCGACCCACTTCAATGAAACCGAATAACAACAGCGTCAGCAACGGCAGCACCAGAGCCAGCTCAATGATGGCCACGCCTTGCTGCCTAAGCAGGAGTTTGGTGTTAGTTCGCTTATTCATACAGTTGTATATCTATGTGGTAATTACCGTCCGCTGCTTCTGCCCACGACACGTATTCAGCAAAAATTGTCGAATCAGGCGGACTTCCGACAGTCTGAGTTAGAAATAATTTTGCGAATCCATCTGGTGGAATTACCGAGAAAGATTTACTTCCGGTAATTTCCTGCGCAGTACAATTGATGATAGCTGCGCTTATCAGCCGGCGTTCCGGGACTGATTGGGCTGGTGGAGATGCTCCCATGTACAGATGATCCGGGTCAGGAATACCATCATAGTTGTTGTCAGTATTGCCAGCATCCAATGGGCTTCTACTGGGCAGTTTACTCTCACTTATTTCCCAGTTATAAACCTCCCAGCGCGTCATTTCTGACCATCCAGGCGGCCGCGTATAAAGTTGCCAATCATGATAGGTGCTGAAGTAAGTGTCGCGATTCCAGTCGCCATAACCGTAACGGGAGTCCTCCACTCGCCAGGTCTGATCAAGCGGATAGTTGATCACATTAGGAGCAGGCGGCCAGTTGTCTGGCGCACTCGCCCGATTGAAAGGCGATGGAGGAGAGTAATTGTCAAAGCGTGTATTTAGCCCTGATGCTGTGGATTGCGTCATCTGCCCTGTCGATGTTGTAAAGATGGATCTGTTACATCCTGCTGCGTTCTCATCGGCGAGATATTGAGATACCGCTCCCGCGCCACCGCCCTTTTTTTCAAAAGCTTGAACGAAGCCAAAATTCCCGGGTGCCCACGCTTCACCTTTAGTGTTCAACATAAACTGCTGACCGGGTTCCACCTCATCCTGCAGGTTGAGCCCGATGCTTTCAAACGGATTGCAGATCATCATATGGGAGAATCCGCAGATAAAAAAATTGCGACCGGCAGTGGCACTGGCAGTCAGATAAGCGCGGCTGCCCTCGGCTGAGGCATTCAACACTGGTGCAAATAGAAAACCAAGCGAATAAGTACGGCCTTCTTCAGAAGGAACCATTGAGACGCGAACATAACGGGCCTCTTCGTCAGTGCTTGCGATGCTGCGACCACCGACATATCCATTGCTACAAAAGGAGCTTATCTTAGCCGCGCTGGGATCGAATTCTGATCCAATCGCGCAAAAGAATTCAACGGTAATATGTGAGCCCAGCAATTCATCAGTTTCTGCAAACCTGCTGTGGTGCTGCAGGCTGTAGCGTGCAGAAGCTTCTGCTCTGCTGCGGGCTCCTGGTTTATAGTTCAACTCAAATGCGGACGCGAGTGCAGCAGAATCAGCCGCATTTTGCATTTCTGAGCGCAGTACAAACAGACGTCCCAGATCGAGGCTGAATGCACCCAGACCGATGAGTGCGGCCATTAACAGGGTCATAAATGCCAGATAGGCGCCTTTCTGCGCTTTCATGTCAACCTCCCTAATTAACACCACTGCCGACCAAACTCTCTGTTTCAGCTTCGGCAGGCCCGGTGCGATATCTCTCGATAGCCTGTTGCGCTTTTTGTCCATCCATAAGTTCAGAGTCATCCAGCGCCACTCCCTGCGGATTTATCGTCTGCAGCGCAATATTTTTTTTAACCGCATCGCCAAAATCCTCATCAAGATAGACTGCACTTGGAGCGCAGCTGAACAAGGCCATTAATAAACCAGTCGTTACTGTTATTTTGAGCATGCTGCATTCTCCTCAGAACTGGTGTCCCAGGCTGCCATCAAGACCTTCCTGGGTTGATGATGTAGTTGCCCGTGGAGTCAGTGTTGGTTCGCCTTCGATGCGGCCAAGACCATACTGCTCCCAACTGCTGGGGGGCAGGTAATTATCCGTGGGCAGAGCCAGATTACCGCGTGTTGATTTCACCAGTTTCGCCGTGATGATGATGACCAGCTCTGTTTCTTCACGTTCAAATTGAGTGCTGCGGAACAGTGCGCCAAGAATTGGAATATTGCCCAGTCCTGGCAGGGCTCTGACCACAGAACTCATATCATTTTGCAGCAGTCCCGCTATAGCGAAACTGTTGCCATCGCCAAGTTCAATAGTGGTCACTGCGCGTCGAGTGCGCAGACCGGGCACAGTAGTACCGAGAACGGTGGTACCCGAGGTGAAATCAATGTCTGATACTTCCGTACTCAGGCGAAGATTAATACGACGATCGGATAGCACTGTGGGGGTGAAGTTCAGACCAACACCGAACTCCTTATAATCAACAGTGATAGAACCTGCTGTTCCTCCCGGCTGGACCACGGGCACCGGGAATTCGCCGCCGACCAGAAAGCTCGCCTCCTGTCCTGACAACGCAACGATGTTTGGTTCTGCCAGTACCTGCGCGGAGCCTTCCTGTTCAAGCGCCTGCAGATTGATAATCAGCGAATCGGTGATACCCGTATTATTAATCTGCAGTCCACCACCGAACGCGTTCGTTAAAGGTGCCCCAGTTAATGCGGTCAATACTGTATTGGAACCAGCGGACCCGGCAATGGCAGTCTGCACCCCGAGCGAGCGCAGGCGATTGCGCTTTACTTCAGCAATACGAGCTTCAAGCAGAACCTGATGGCCGCCGCCAACCTGCAGCAGATTAACCACATTGCTATCGGCGTAGCTGCCGGTAACTGCCATAACGGTATCAACTACCGAACTGTTAGAGACCTGTCCGCTCACCATGACTTTGGTATTGGCGCCACGTACCTCTATATCCTGTTCTTCCGGTAAGAGTTCGCGTAAGGATCGCTTGATAGCGTCGATATCGAATCCAACTATCACATCCATGACGGCAATAATCTGTGAGTCAGTATTTTTAAATGCCACATTAGTTATACCGGGTGACTTACCCAGCAGCAGAAACTGGTTTTCATTCAGTAATTCCACATCGGCAATTTCCGGATTGCCAACAATTATCTGTTCAAGAGGCTGAGCAGAACGGATTATCTGCGATTTGCCCACTGGCAGTGAAAATTCCTGCACGTTCTCGCCGCTATCAAGACCGATAGTGAATGGTTCGGCGGCATTGAGCGTCAGCGCGACAGCAATCAAAAAGCCGGACATTAGATGGCTGCATAGTCTGATCACGCGATGATTCCTTTTCATATAAAATTCCTGTCGCACTTAGTTGGATACCAGCGCATCACCGGCAGAGGGAATGACTTGTTTATTTACATCCAGACCACGAATAACCTCAACATCGCGACTTCGAGGCTGCCGTGCAACAAGGGTTGAAGGTGCCGGCGCTGCGTTTCCATCTGCATTGTCAAAACGCCATAAGTCGTTAAGCGCAATAGTGTTTGATTGGTCCGCACCTTTGTCCGTGCCATTGCGCAGCGCCAGCGTCAGAGTTCCCGCCTGTTGTGCGAGCGTCAGCTTTTTTGCCTGTTCCAGGGTGGTAAGCAGGGTCACCACATTAACCACTACTGGCTCTTCCTCGATGTCTGAGCTCAGCTGATCAACACCAAGCACGATGATGTCCTGCAGAAGTGTTCTGGATACGGGTTGCTCGTCTTTGCGGCCAACAGAAGTGGTATGTAATACATCCACTTTGTCACCAGGCAATACAAAACCGCCCACGCCTCTAACCGCGTTGACCGGAATTGATATTGCGCGCTGTCCGTCCGGGATGCGTGTGGTCAGACCTTTGCGGGTATAGCCGGTAGAGAGTCTGCCGGGAAGCACAACTTCTCCTGCGACAATCGCACTGTTAACCACAGAGGGCTGATCCTTCAACAGATCATCGATGGCGGCGAAACTTCCTGCAGGTGCCGCTTCAAGCGGTAAATCAACCAGCCGAAAATGATTGCGCTGCAGATTGGTTCCAATTGGCAGATCGACGGAGGACACCACCACGGTCTGCATTGGTAGAGCGATGGCTACAGTCGGTTCGCTGACTTGCGAGCTCAGCAGTTGACCGACCAGCCAGGCTGCAAGGCCACCGAAGACCAGCGCAAATCCCAGTAATAATGAGGCTTTCAATCTCATGGCCACTCTCCTTTTTGCCCTGCTATTTCAGGGACATAGAGCTTAAAAAAACAGGGAACCGCTGCTGATGCCGGCAGTATCCAGAGCCAGTACCAGAAATGTTCCGGTTGCTATCGCCAACGCGTAGGGGAAGCCCTTGGCCTCACTTCGCACCGACGGCGATGGAAAAATAAAGGCTTTGCTCAGCTGTGTAAGAACCGTTGACGATGCCAGTCGGGCTGATAAGTCTTTCAAACCCTCGCGCCAGATCAGCGACGCAAAGGCGGCGATGGCTCCGATAGAGACGACTGCAAGCAGGATGGCGATTGCTGTTCCGGGAGAACCACCAATGGCACCGGCTGCGGCAAGCAATTTGACATCACCAGCGCCGAGCCAGCCGGTCACGAAAAAGCTGAACGTGACACCCATCAGCATGAGTCCGGCCAGTAGTGCAAGACTAAGTCCAGCAAGTCCCGCAGTCAGCCCATGAAAAGTAATTCCAGCCAGAAAACCTGTCAGACAAAGCGTGTTTGGAATTCGTCTGTACAGCAGATCGCTCACTACGGCAGGAACAAAAATTATCAGCGATAGAACCAGCGGCACGGTTAATAACCAGTTATTCATGGGATCTTCCATTCAATTTAAAAGGGTTATTCGGCTGCGGACAGCATTTTCTATGTGTTCGGGAAAGTTCCGCCAGCGGCAGCCGAATACTTCACCTTATGCCGATTTGCCTGATCAACCTGGCGCAGCTGGCATGGCATTGAGCACAGTCTGGAATGCTCCAGCAATGAGCGGTCCAAGTAATACAAGTACAGCCACTGCCGCAACAGAAACCAGGGCAACAAGAAGTGCATACTCAACCATGGTTGCGCCCGATTCATCTTTAAAAAAATTACTGAATAACTTTTTCATGTGATACTCCATTTTAATTTAAAAATATTTAGGGATTGATACCGAATATTTTTCTGATTTTTCAGCAATCAGGTTTCAAATTAATCGGCAACGGTATTGATACTAAAGCAATACGATTTTACTAAACTGACGCGCGTCAACCGATATAAAAAATTTAATGTGTCTTTGAAGAAGTAAAAAAACTCAGATGTTTTTTCTCCACGTTTATGTCATCACGCGCGATCATTTGGAGTTTGTCGAGATTATATTTTTCTATGTACCGGCGATTTACTGTCAGAATTCCCTGTTTCTGGAAGCGCGTAAATATTCGGCTGACCGTTTCCTCTGCGAGGCCTAAATAATTGCCTATATCGGTCCGCCGCATACACAGGGTAAGATCCTTTTCACTGAAGCCTGCGCGTTGCATGCGACTGGAAAGATCCACCAGGAAAACAGCCAGGCGCCTGGCTGCACTCATTTTCGCCAGAGAAAAAATCAGTTCATTGTCATGGGAAATAGCGTTGCTCATCAGGCTTGCTAAAGCACGCACCAGCACGATGCTGGAACTGTTGTTGTGCTCAAACACGGAGAAAGGAATTCTGCAGACAGTTCCTGTCTCCAAGGCCTCAACGCTGTAGTTGTAATGACCGCTGGCAAAACCTTCTATGCCAAAGGTCTCGCCGGGAAGATGAAAGCCGGTGATTTGCAATTCGCCGGAAGGGTTAACTGAATTAGATTTAAAGAATCCGGATTTAACGACATATAACCCTCGGAAATTTTCACCGGCGGTATAAACGTTCTGGCCAGTCGAGTAGGGCCGGAGTCGGCCTACCTCATTATTGAACATGAGTAATTGAGAGGAGCCAAGGCTGCCGGCAAGGCAGTCGGTTCGGCGCGAGCAGTTCATACAGTCATCTACTGGCCGCCGATATTTATAGAGGTTTTTATTCTTCCAGTTCAGGTTTTCTTCGGTAATCCTGTCCATAAGTTAAATCCTGCTGTAAGTTATAAATCTAACTTTAGAATTTCTTTCTTCTAAGTTACTGATGTGTACTCTAGATCACAGAATTGTTACGGGTCTGTCTTTTCGCCCACACAAATTAGTAGATTTTTTCATTCTACTTATGATCGCTTGCACACTGATACAGACGCTCAATGTGATGTAATTTTCCTTCTGGTGTAATCGGTGGGCGCTATGGTTATGGAAAGTTTTCTGTTCGACAGCTGGATCACAGTATTTCGAACCGCAATAATTGGTGTGCTTGCCTATATCAGCCTGATAATTTTACTGCGCGTATCTGGCGGACGCACACTTTCCAAGATGAACGCGTTTGACTTTGTGGTGACGGTTGCACTGGGGTCGACGCTGGCCACCATACTGCTCAATAAAAACGTGGCGCTTGCCGAAGGAGTGCTGGCCTTTGCGCTGCTCATTGGTCTGCAGTATCTGGTTACGTGGTCCAGCGTGCGGGTATCCTGGATTAGGAAAATCGTGACCGGCGAGCCTCTGCTGCTGTTATCTAAGGGCAGGGTGTTGAACCTTGCAATGCGGCGGGCACGGGTTACCGAGGATGAACTCAGGTCAGTATTGCGCGCCAACGGCGTGGCCACGCTGGATGAGGCTGCTGCGGTAGTGTTGGAGACTGACGGCAGGTTCAGTGTCCTGCGCCAGACAACAAACTCTACAGGATCGAGTCTTCAGGGCGTTACTGTCCTGCAATCGGAGGAGGAGCGATGCAATCATGAATAAGCAGCAGCGGGCTGCTGCGCGATGTGGATGGGATTCCGGCACATGGCAATCGACGCAGCAAATTAGATGTCGGTTGTCGCTTCGATCATTCCAATCCGGATTATCGATAACGCGTATGCATCCAGAATGAATAAGATCAAAGGGCCAATATGAGTCATTTTTCAAAGCGCGAGCAACTTCTCGGTCTACTTTTCTGGCTGGCAATTGCGTTCATCGCCGCTGCAATAGGCGGAGCTGCATCGATTACTGCCGAACCCTTTTATCTACAACTTGATCGGCCTGAATGGGCGCCACCCTCTTCGGTTTTTGGACCGGTATGGTCGGTGCTTTATACCTTGATCGGAATTTCAGCCTGGCTGGTCTGGCGGGTGGATGGCTTTTGGGGAGCGCGGCCAGCGCTCACATTGTTTCTGTTGCAACTGGCAGTAAACGCGTGGTGGAGCTGGATGTTTTTTGGTTGGCGCCTTGGCGGGCTGGCATTCATCGACATACTGCTGCTGCTGCCCTTGATAATAATCATGGTGATTATGTTCTGGCGCATACGTCCACTGGCAGGTGTGCTCCTGATCCCATATCTGCTCTGGGTAAGTTTCGCTGCGGTTTTGAACTATTCAGTCTGGCAGCTAAATCCTCAAATTCTTGGCTGATACGCCAAAAAAAAGGTGTTCTACCCTATATCCAGCAAAGGTGGAAAAACCTATAACCATTCACTCAATGGTGGATTGAGGGTTTATCTGCATCAGAAAATGAGTCACCGGGCACCCGACGAGCCGCGAAGGGAACAGACATGGTCGCTAATGGAGTACACATGCCTGAGAGCACCAGGATGATGGCTGACTGGTCTTCAGCTGTTCTTGAGGTGATCAGCATCGGAATCATTACCTCCATTGCCATCTACGCTCTGTTTTATGCGCTGTTCCTGATGGTGAAAAAGGAGGAGCCGGCAAATATTT
>Ga0209491_10006101_pt1 | contig 17019 bp, 16 predicted proteins | sample BON02_FD_187213 | JGI IMG/M metagenome (GOLD analysis project Ga0209491, IMG submission 187213) | Freshwater microbial communities from Lake Bonney liftoff mats and glacier meltwater in Antarctica - BON-02 (SPAdes) (version 2) | ecosystem: Environmental > Aquatic > Freshwater > Ice > Glacier...
ACTCGCCGGCAGCGGCACCTCCGGGTTCGCCGACGGCACCGGCGCCGCCGCCCAATTCGACCGTCCGGGAGGGGTGGCGGTTGACGGGGCCGGCAACGTGTATGTCGCTGACACCGGCAACAATCGGATCCGCAAGATCACCGCTACGGGTGAGGTCACCACCCTCGCCGGCACCAGTACAGGGATTGCCCCCGCCCTGGTTACGGGAGGGGTGGCGGTTGACGGTGCCGGCAACGTGTACGTCGCCGACACCGAAAACCATCGGATCCGCAAGATCACCGCTACGGGCCAAGTCACCATCCTCGCCGGCGACGGTGTCGCCGGGTCCAATAACGGCACCGGCGTCAACGCCCGATTCCAAAATCCGCAAGGGGTGGCGGTTGACGGGGCCGGCAACGTGTACGTCGCCGACACCCTCAACCATCAGATTCGCAAGATCACCGCTACGGGTGAGGTCACCCGTTGGTACGAATCTAATACCCCACCCGTTGGGGTGGCGGTTGACGAGTTCGGTGACGTGTACGTCGTCGGCCTCCGTTACGATCCGTATGTGTTCGGCCACCGAATCTTCAAGATCACCGCCGCGGGGGTTCTCATCCATGGCGAACCGTTTGAGACCATCCTCGCCGGCAGCGGTACCTCCGGGTTCGTCAACGGCACCGGCGTCAACGCCCGATTCAACTTTCCGCGGGGGGTGGCGGTTGACGGGGCCGGCAACGTGTACGTCGCCGACACCGACAACCATTCGATCCGTAAGATCCGGTGACCGACCGGGTTCGCAGAAACCGTCGACGAACACCGATCAATCCACTGCAGCGCACAAACCCGGTCGAACGTGACCTGGGTTGCAGCAACGAACACTCCACCAGTAGCGGCCCGCTCGACGCGAACGGGCGGCGGTGTCATCGCAGACACGATGACAGCCCACCGACTACCGCCACCACCAGTCGCAATCGCCCGTAACGGTGGCGTCGGGCGCCACGTCTTGGGTCGCCGGCGAGCGCGGCACGACGAAAGTCAACGCGTCCACCGGCTTCGAGGAGGGTTGGTTCACCGATTTGCCGGTCCTCGCCAACCCGCTCGGGGTGGCGTTCGATGGCACCAACATCCGGGTCACCAACTCCGGCTCGAACAGCTTGTCGAGGATCGTGCCGTTCTGATTGCTGGGATACCAGTTGGCCTTGCGCAACCTGAACGGGTCTCGTGCGTTCAACGACCCAGCGTCGACTTCGGTGGTGCAGTGGCAGCTGTATCGACAGCCGCTACAACCAGCCGGACCCGCTCAGAGAACACAGCCGAAACCCGCCCGCCGATGTCGCCGGTGCCGTCTCCGTTCACCGGACGATCCAAGGACGCGCGGCATAGGTCACAATTCTGACCTGACCTGACCTGACCTGACCTGACCGGGCCGTCTCACATACCTCGTAGGCGGGTTCGACGGGGCGGGTTCGGCCCCGGAAGCTGCCAACCAGGACGGGGGCAGACCCTTTTGGCCGAGTCTGCGCTCCACATACTGGCCGACTTGCGCGTTCAACGAACTGATACACGAGGTCCGCTCCAGTATGGGACCGTCAGCATGCTGCTTTGTAGAGCGATGGCGCCTCCTCCACGGCTAGCTAATCGGGTGGCTGAGCGTTGCCGCCGGAAGTCGATCAAGCGCCCGGCGTCGCCCGACGGCACGATTGGTTGCCGGTCCTCTGACCGGCGACAACTCCACGCTCAACGGGGGCACAAGCCGCCCAACGTCGGGTGCTAAATTACACCAGCGTCATTCGCTGAAAATTTCAGGCACTGACACCCACTGACATTGGCATGCAAAATCCGGCGTGTCAGTTGGTGCAAAATTACACGACGTCAACTCCGTCGCCGACGCCCACAGACGCCCGACGTCGATTTTTCGACCGTCGGTGTAGGTGACCCACGTGGAGTCGGGGCTGTTGACGTCGATCTCTTCGACCATCGGATCGCTCAGGTACGGCTCGAGCGGACCGGCGCCGGTGAGTTCGGCCACCACCCGCGAACGCACGTGATGTTCGTCGGCCTGGTTGAGCTGGCGGGTGCCGCGCTGCAGCCGTTCCTCGTTGAGCGAGGTGACCTCTTCGCTGATCCAGGCGCCGACCAGCAACTGCTGGCGCCGCTCGTCGCCGGCGAGAGCAACACCGGTGGTCTTCGACGAACTGCGCCTGGCGTCGTCGTGTTCGATCGCTTCGATCAGCCGATCGGCGACACGGTCGGTGACGAGGACGATGTCGGCATCGAGTGGGTGGCCGGTGTGTGTGGGTGTGCCCAACGCTGTGCCCCTTTCCCCGTGGGCTCTGTCCGCCAGAGCGTGTCGGAACACTAACTCATCGTGAGATGTCCCGATCCTGGCCGAGTCGCGCATGCGACCAGACAGTGGGAGACGATGGCCCGAAAGGGGAACCTGCGTCGACACCGGGAACTGCGGTCGGGGAACGTTTCGCGTCAGCGTTCGTAGTGGTAGCGACACTGGAAGATGACGAGGTCGCCTTGGTCGACTCCGTAGACGAGACGACGTTCCTGGGTGATTCGGCGCGACCATGCCCCGGCGAGCACATGACGCAGAGGCTCCGGATGGCCGATGCCGTCGGACGGCTCTCGCACGCAGTCCCCGATCAACCGATTGATGCGTTCGAGCGTCCGACGATCTGCTGAGACCCAGTGCTGGGAGTCCTCCCACGCTTCGTCCGTGACGACCAGTCTCGCTCGGTCGGGTTTCGCTCGGTGCGTCGCTTCGAGGCAAGACTCTTCGAGAGGCGCTCGGCATTTGCCGGTGATCGCAACAGATGCGCGGTTTCCTCCAGGGCCGCGTACTCGTCAGCGCTCATCAGCACGGCATTGCCCGCCTTGGAGGTGATGGTCACGATCCCTCCGTCCTGATTGACCGCTTCGATCAGCGGGAAGAGCGTCGAGCGTGCCTGGCTGGCGGTGAGCGTCGTCGTGCGTCGGTGGGCCGAGAGGTACCGTATTTCGTACCACTTTCGCTGTGGGCGAGATCATCCAGTACGCCCGCGAGGCGTGACGCGTCGCGCATCAGCGGGAGACGGCGGAGCCGCTTCGCGGACACTCCAGTGCGTCCGGCGATGGCGGCGGCAGCGAGCGGATCGTCGGCGAGCGACATGGTCATCCGCACGGTGTCGGGCATCGCCTCGTCGACGAACGCGCCGATCTCGGCCGGATCGAACGGTGTGTCGCCGACGACGGCCAGCACGATGACGGCGTCGAGGTGGGCCAACTCTTCGACCATCTCGACGAGCCGCTCGATGCGCACCGTTGCCGCTGCCGGCGACGCCGAAGCCTGATGGTGCACGATCACCACGACGTCGGCCACACGCAACGCCGGCGACGGTGGCTGGCCCGCACGGTGGGTGCCGGCGTCGGCGATGATCATGGCGCCACCTGCTGCCAGCGCCGGGAGCACGGCGATGGCGGCCTCCTCGACCGCGCGATGTGCCGCTCGGGCGCGCACGGCATTGGCGACGAAGCGCACGCCCGACTCGCTGCGATGCGTCACCGTGGCGAACGTGTCGAGCACCGATCGCCCGGTGCCGGTGCCGACGTTGGCAACGATGGTGGCGAGCGAGGGTTGGATCGGCGTATCGAGCCATCCGGCCAACGAACCGCCGCTCGGATCTGCTTCGAGCACGGTCACCTCCTCTCCCGTCGGCCACCCGACAGCGAGCGCAACTGCGGCGGTGGTGGCAGCATCGCCGGTGACCGCGATGATCGTCACGATTCGCCCTCGTCGGATGCCGGCGGTGCGGCCGGATCGGTCACCGCCGAGGCAGGATCGTCCGACGGTTCCACGAGCACCACGCGTACATCGTCGGCCGCCGCGATGGTGGCGGCATCGCCAGCGGCCACCTCGACCGACAGCGACTGCAAGCCGAGCGCCGAGGTGGTGTCGATCGGCAGCCCCACCACCCGACCGGGGATCGACGTGATGCCAGCGCCATCGGCGGCCCGGTCGGCGGGCACGACGAGCAGCACGGCAACGCGCTCGCGCAACCCGATCGGCAACGAGCCATCGGCGACCTGGATGGCCACCACCGAGCTGCCGGGCGAGACGAGCGGCAGCGCCTGCAGCGATTCGGCCGTGACCAGCGAGCCGGCGACCAGCCGCACCTTCGCGTAGCTGCCGACGAGCGAGTCGAGACGGTCGCCGTCGACGAGGTTCACGGTCGAGTCGGCGTCGACGTCGACCGTGCGGAACATATCGCTGGTGAGCTGTTCGCCCGCCGCCACGTCGCGCACCGCCTGCACGACCGGCTGGGCCGATTGGAGGTTCGAGTAGATCAACAGGTTTCCGCCGACTGCGATGGCGGCCAACGCCACACCGGCGGCGATGCGGCTGCGGCGCCGAGATGCGGGCTGGAATCCCCGACCTGGCGTGCCGGTGCCGGTGCCGGTGTCGGCGCCGAGAGCGGGCCTGGCTGCGGTCATTGTGTGGTTCCTCCTGCGATGGTGCCGGCGAAGATGCCCGTGATGATCGGGCTGTTGGCGAGCAGTGCGAACCAGGCGCCGAACACGAGGAACGGCCCGAAGGTGATGCTCCGACGCCGGGTGACCAGCCCGGCCGTGGCGCCGGTGAGCGCCGCGAGGCAGAGCGCAACGGCGCCCAACCGCCAGTCGATCGTGCCGACCGCCGCACCGAGAACTGCAGCGGCCTTGACGTCGCCGAAGCCCATCGAACTCGGCGACACGAGGTGGAGCACCAGCACCGGGAGCGCCATCGCGACTGCGCCACCAATCGATTGCTCGCCGTCGAGCGGTTGTCCGACGGCCGAACCGACGAGGAATGCCGTCATCAGGACGGCCAACGATGCAGCGACCCAGACATCGGGGAGTCGCCGCTGCTCGATGTCGATCACGGCGGCCGGCACCAGCAGCGCGACGGCGGCGGCGGCGCCGAGCGGGACCGACCCGATCGCCGCAGCGACCGCGAGTGCGACGATCGACAACAGCGCGCCGGCGACGACCGTTCGTCGTCGCGTGCGCGGCGCGCCGGACGCGTCAGAGGGCCTGCCGAGCCAGTCGGCCAGTTGCGATCGGGACACCGCCCGATCAGGAATCAGTGGAACTCCCAACCGCTTCTCCTCTTCCCCACGTGCCTCGACGCCACGAACCCCGCGACCCGGACCCTCGCCGTCGTGACCGTCGCCGCCGTCGTGGCCGAACCATAGTCCGCGCGGGAAATGGGGATCACCGTCGGTGCGTTGCCGCCTCATGGACCCGCAGTGGGCGCCGACGATCCGGAAAGGGAATGTCAGGTCGGATTCAGGTGGTCGGCGAGAGTGAACGCACGGTCCACTCGAGCAGCCAACTCAAGAAGTCGTACAAGTTGTGTTCGGGGCTGTCGGCGGAGTCGGCGTCGTCGGCCGATTCGTCGTCGGTGATGCCCAGCATCGAGCCGAGCACCAGGCGGATGGCGTTGATCGACTGCATGAATGCGATCGTTTCGCCTTCGTCGAGGAGTTGGCGGGCGCGATCACCCGCTGGGTCGATCGTGCGACTCACCGACTCGATGGCCGCCAGCCGGCTCGCCACCAACTCTTCGCGCATCAGGCGCTGGTATTCGGCTTCCTTCTCCTCGTCCTCCGGGTAGGCGACGGGAAAGAGGCGTCGGAGCAGTTCGTTGTCGTCGGGGCCGGTGAGCAGTGCCCGCAGTTCGCCCATGAGGCGCACGAGTAGTTTGCGTTCCTCGTCGTCGAGGGTGATGCGCCACCCACCTCGGACCGCTTCGACGGGTGCAACGAACTTACGACGAAGGGCCATCGTGCTCCATCGTGGCCCACAAGCTGTGCTCGTGGAGCCGGAACACGTGCATCTCGGCCTCTTCGCGCCCGCACGAGGCGACCACGGCGCGCCCCTTCTCGTGCACGTCGAGCATCAGCTCGGTGGCCTTCTCGAGCGAGAACCCGAACAGCTTCTGGAACACGTAGGTGACGTAACTCATGAGATTCACCGGGTCGTTCCACACCAGGACCACCCAGGGACGGTCGACGAACACGGCGTCGTCGAGGTCGGGGTCCATCACCGGCTGCATCGTGTCGGTGGACTCCAACGTGGTCGGCACCGCACCAGTGTGCCGCGAACTCGCGGCAGGCGTTGGCCCTCCGACGAGCGCCGCCGGTACGATGTGGCAGTCATGTCCGTCGGCAGTCGCCCCCTCGTCCCGTCCCGACTCGCGCCAGGAGGCATTGCCCACGGCAGCCGCCGCACCCCCACCACCGTGGTCGGCGCCTACATCGCGCTCACCAAACCCCGCATCATCGAACTGCTGCTGATCACCACCGTGCCCACGATGGTGCTCGCCGAAGGTGGGTGGCCGGCCTGGTCGCTCGTCGGGATCACCTTGCTCGGCGGAACCCTGGCAGCCGGCAGTGCCAACGCCGTGAACATGTACGTCGACCGCGACATCGACGCGTTGATGCAGCGCACCCAGGCTCGCCCACTCGTCACCGGCGTCATCGAACCTCGCAACGCCTTGATCTTCGCGATTGCGCTCCAGGTGCTGGCGTTCGCCGTGCTGTGGGCGGGCGCCAACTTGCTGTCAGCGGTACTGGCGTTCGGCGCCACCGCCTTCTACGTCGGGGTGTACACCCTCTGGCTCAAGCGCACGAGCCGCCAGAACATCGTGATCGGGGGCGCCGCCGGCGCTGTGCCGGTGCTCGTCGGCTGGGCGGCGGTGCAGAACTCGCTGTCGTGGGCGCCGATCGTGCTGTTCATCGCCATGTTCCTGTGGACCCCCCCACATTTCTGGGCACTCGCCGTGAAGTACGCCGACGACTACCGGGCCGCCGACGTGCCGATGCTGCCGTCGGTGGCGCCGATCGAAGTCGTCGTGCGCAAGATGATCTGGTACACGGTGGCGCTCGTGGTCACCACGCTGATCCTGATCCCCGTGGCCGAACTCGGCTGGATCTACGGCATCAGCGCCGCTGTGCTGGGCGCCGTCTTCCTCGGCGGCACCTTCGCCCTGCAGCGCCATCCCACCACGGCCAACAGCATGCGGTTGTTCGGATTCTCGATCACCTACGTCACGGTTCTGTTCGCTGCGATGACGGTCGACATCCTCGTGCGCAACGGCTGGTGACCGACACTGTTCGTGTCGAGAAGATTCGCGAGGATTTCGGGTGCGGCGAGGTGTTCCCAGTAGTCTCGCCACCGTCGTTTCCCACCACGTTTCGAAGTCGCCCGCTGACCACAGGGGCAACAGACAAGTGAGTGCCCAACCGCTATGACCACCATCGAATCCAGCCCCGACGCAGTCGCGACAGCGACCAGCGATCGCGACGCCGACACATCGAGCGTGCTCGATGCAGTCGCGGCCGTCTTCACCTCCACCGACCACAAGGTCACCGGACGGCTCTATCTGGCCGGTGGACTACTCGGCCTCGTTGCCACCGTGGTGATCAACGTGATGCTGAGCGTCGAACGCATCGACGGCGTCGACACCGTCCTCGGCTTCCAGATCCTGCCGCAGCTCGTCGACGCCCAGCGCGTCGGTTTGATCTTCGCCACGCTGCTGCCACTCGCCATGGCCGGCTGCGTCGCCGTGGTGCCCATGCAGCTCGGTGCACGGTCGATCGCGTTTCCCCGCCTCGCCTCGAGCGGATTCTGGATGTGGTTCGGTGGAGCGATCCTCACCGCCGTGGCCCTCCTGAACAACGGTGGCACGCTCGGTGGCGACGCCGATGCGGTCGGGCTGTTCATCGCCGGCATCGGCCTCATGGCCGTCGGCCTCACCGCCAGCGCCGTCTCCGTCGCCACCACCGTCTTCACCACTCGGGCGCCTGGGATGACCATGCGTCGCGTCCCACCGTTCTCGTGGTCGGCGCTGGTGTTCGCCCTCGGTCTCGTCCTCGTGATGCCCGTGCTGCTCGGCACGCTCGCCTACGTGTTCCTCGATCACCGCAACGGCCGCACCGGTTTCGGCGGCAACGAGGGCATCTTCACCTGGGTCGGTTGGATCATCACCCAACCCGTCAGCTTCCTCTTCGCCATCCCCGCCGTCGGCGTGCTCGCCGAAACCGTGCCGGTCGTGTTCGGCAAGCGGGCAGCGATGCGTGGTGTCCTGTTCGCCGGTCTCGGCCTCATCGGTGTCGCTGCACTCGGCGGCGTCACCCAGCAGAACGTGCAGAATCTGCCGTGGTCGGGGAGCGACCTCAGTGTCGACGACCTCGGCACCAAGATCGGCGATCTGGTGCCGTTCCTGCTGTTCAACGCCCTACCGATACTGGGGATCCTGCTGGTGGTGCTCGCCGTGCTGCTGACCGCACGTCCCGACGGTGGCTTCCGATTCAACTTCTCGCCCGCCGTGCTCTTCGCGTTCTTCGGGTTGGGGATGATCCTCGTCGGCATGCTCGGCAACCTGCTCCACGCCGCCGACGACCTCGCCCTGCAGGGCACCGTGTTCGAAGAAGCCACGGCGGTCTACATCGTGTACGGCGCTGTGCTCGGCGCGATGGGCGCCGTGATCCACTGGGCGCCGAAACTCTGGGGAGCCACGTTCGACACGGTCAAGGTCATCCCGTTGGCCCTGCTCGGGTTCACCGGCACGATCCTCGCTGCATTCGCGCTGTACATCGCGGGCTTCCTCGACCAGCCAGCCGGCATCGCCTACACCGACGACGATCTCGTGATCTGGAACCTCATCTCGCTCGTCGGGCACGGCTTGATGGCAGTCACCGTGATCGGTTTCCTCGGATTGCTCGCCTTGTCGCTGCGTGGTGACCGCACCGTCGGCGACGACCCGTGGGACGCCCAGACCATCGAGTGGACCACCACCTCACCGGCACCTCGTGACAACTTCGTCGACGTGCCCGTGGTGCATTCCGCCGAACCGCTGCTCGATCTCAAGCCGGCTTCGGCATCCAACGACAGGAGCGACGCCTGATGCAAGCCCTTCCCGCCGCCCCTGCACCGGCGCCACAGCGCCAGATGATCGTGGGCACCACATTGGCCGTGGTGGCCATCGTGATGCTCACCGGCAGCATGCTCGCCGTCTGGGCGCTGCAGCGTCGCCAAGCGATCGATTTCTCCGGCACCTGGCTGCCCGACGGTGTCACGGTCCCCGAGGTGCCCACCAACGTGATGCTGATCGCGTTCGTCGGGATCTGCGTGTTCGGCCAGTGGGCGGTCTGGAGCGCCAAGCACGACGATCGGCCGCACACGGTGCTCGCGCTCGGTTGCACGGCACTGGTCGCGCTGCTGGTGATCAATGCGCAGGCGTTCGTGTACTACCGCATGGGGCTCGCCATCGCCGACGGTACGTACGCCGTCATGTTCTACGCACTCACCGGCATGTTCATGCTGCTGATGATCATCGGCGTGGTGTTCACCACCGTTGCTGCGTTCCGCTACATCGGCGGGCGGAGCGGTGACCAGGAGATCCTGGTCTCCCACGCCATCTACTGGTACGCCATGTCGGCGGTCTTCTCCGCCATCTGGTTCCTCGTCTACGTCACCAAGTGAGCGACTGAATGTTGACCACCGGATCAAAATTCCTCATCGGCGCCACCGTTTTGGCCCTGGTCTCGGCGATCGCCTACGGCGTCACCCAAGACGGAGTCATGGGCACGATCGGCCTGCTCTCGGCGGCCTGTGCTCTCGCCTTCCTCGCATGTATCAACATCTACACCCGCGACTCCAACGTCTGGGCAGAGGAGATCGCCTCGGTCGAGTCCGCTCCTGCCGCCGCCCGGCCGCCTGCTGACAGCCCGTGGCCGATGGCGTTCGCTCTCGGCGGCGTCGTGGTCACCGTGGGACTCGTCACCTATCAGGCCGTGTTCATCGTCGGGGTGGTGCTCATGCTGGCCGCTGGCGCTGAATGGACTGCCGAGGCCTGGGCCGAGCGGGCGTCCTCCGACGCCACGTTCAACGCCGAAGTGCGCAGCCGCATCGCCAACCCGCTCGAGTTCCCGCTCGCTGCCGCGATCGGCATCGGCATCATCGTCTACGCCTTCAGCCGAATCATGTTGTGGCTGTCCAAGACCAACACCGTGGTCTTCTTCTCGATGATGGGAATCGTCATCATCACGGTGGCGTTCTTCATCGCCTACCGCCCCGGGCTCAAGTCGCGGGCAGCGGTCGGTGCGATCGCCGTCGGTGTGCTCGCACTCGTCGCCGGTGGTGCCGCTGCGGGGCTCGACGGCGAACGGCCGATCAAAGTGATCGAGACCACCGAGGGACTCAGCAACGAGGGTGTCGACATCTGCTCGAGCACCGAGAAGTTCGAGGCCGACAAGAAGGCATCGCAGAGCGTCGGCGCACGAGCCGCCGTGGCCGCCACGATCACGCTCACCGCCGATGGACAGTTGACGTTCGATCTCGTCGGGCCGAGCCAGGAAGGCTCCAACGCACTCACCCTGCCGCGGTCGAACCCCAACAACGTCCTGTTCGTCAACCGTTCCGATGAGGATCGACGGCTGTCGCTCGATCTCGGTACCCGCTCGGTGACCAACGAGGAAGGCGTCGACGAAGACGTTCCGTTCCTGGTCTGCACCACCCTCATCGAGACCGACGGCGAGCAGAACAAGACCATCACCATCGGCGCCCCGAGCATCGTGGCCGCCGATGGCTACTCCTTCTTCGTGCCGGGTGTCGAGTCGGCCCGACTGGAATTGGTTGTGCCGTGAGTAACTCCCCACTGAAAAGGCATCCATTGGAATCCGCGAGTACGGTCAACGAAGTGAGTCGCCGAGCGAAGCTGCGTGGTCCGTCAGCACGAATAGCGCTGATCGCCGGCCTCGGAGTACTGGCGGCGGGCTGCGCCCAGAACGCCCCTCAGGACACCTGGGATCCGGCTGGGCCGAATGCCCAGATGATCAACGATCTCGACTGGCTCGTGTTCCCGATCGCCGGTGTCGTCGGCCTCATCGTCGTCGTGTTCGTCGCGATCATCGTCGTGAAGTTCCGCGACCGTGGTCAGGCAATCCCCGAACAGACCCACGGCAAGCCCGCCCTCGAGATCGCGCTCACCATCATCCCCGCCCTCATTCTCATCGGCATCACCATCCCCACCGTCGGAACCATCATGGCGTTGAGCGAAACCGACGACACCGAGTGCATCGTGAACGTCACGGGCCAGCAGTGGTGGTGGGAGATCGACTACCCCCAGCAGGACGGCTGCAGCGGTGTCTCCTCGCCGATCGTCACCTCCGGACAGATGGTGATCCCCGTCGGCACGCCGGTGCTCGTGCGTGGTACCAGCCGCGACGTCATCCACTCGTGGTGGATCCCGCGCCTCAACGGCAAGAAGGACATGGTTCCCGGTCGAGTCCACACCGTTCGCCTCGAAGCCGACGAACCCGGTATCTACGCCGGCCAGTGCACCGAGTTCTGCGGCCTGTCGCATGCCAACATGCGCATGGAAGTCATCGCGATGCTGCCCGACGACTTCGAAGCCTGGAAGGCGCAGCAACTCGCTCCCTATCAGGCGCCTGAGCCGGACACACTTGCCGCCACCGGCGAAGCCACCTACGTGGCGCAATGCGCTCGCTGCCATCAGGTCAATGGTCTGGAGGACGCCGACGGAGCGCCCGTCATCGCCCGTCCCGATCTCCAGGTGTACTCCGGCGCTGCACCCAACCTGTCGCACTTCATGACCCGCAACACCTTCGCCGGTGCGTCCTGGGATCTGCTCACCGACGAATGCCGTGCCAATGTATGGGACGCTCCGCCCGACGTCGTCGGCGAGCGCTACCTCGAAGGTGTCAGCGCCGGCTGTCTGAACTCGGTCGACCTGCGTGAATGGCTGCGCAACGCGCCGGCCAAGAAGCCGATGTATGCCGACGCCGAGAAATTGGACGAGACCGGCGGTCTCGTGCGCGGCATGCCGAACCTGGCCCTCAGCGAGGACCAGATCGACGAACTGATCGCCTACCTGCTGGAACGCAAGTGACGGGAGCCCACTAAGCCATGGCCATCATCGAACGACCCACCGACACGCCGGCACTCGCTCGCGTGGGCGGTGGCCTCGTCACACCTACGACGTCATACGGCTACTTCCGTCGCCCGGTGCAGAGCACCGGCTGGCGGTCATGGGCGTTCACGGTCGACCACAAGAAGATCGGCATCATGTACGGCGCCGTCGCCATGATCTTCTTCTTCATCGGCGGCTTCGAAGCGCTGTTGATCCGACTGCAGCTCGCCCAGCCCGACGGCACCATCCTCTCGGCCGACAAGTACAACCAGATGTTCACGATGCACGCCACCACCATGGTGTTCCTGTTCGTGATGCCGATGGCCGCCGCGTTCGCGAACTACATGATCCCGCTGCAGATCGGTGCCCGCGACGTTGCGTTCCCTCGTCTGAATGCCCTCAGCTTGTGGACCTTCGTGTTCGGTGGCATCTTCATCAACTCGTCGTGGTTCCTCGGTGGCGCCGCCGACGGTGGCTGGTTCATGTATGCACCGAACTCGTCGGTGCCGTTCTCGCCGACCAACGGCGTCGACTTCTGGACGCTCGGGCTCTTGATGACCGGTGTCGCCTCCCAGGTCGGAGCCATCAACTTGATCGTCACCGCGCTCAACTTGCGTGCACCAGGAATGACGCTGATGCGTATGCCGATCTTCACGTGGATGGCGCTCGTCGTGCAGTTCCTCTTGCTGTTCGCCATCCCGATCATCACGGTCGCGTTGTTCCTGCTGCTGTTCCAACGTAACTTCGATGCCACGTTCTTCTCGGTCGCCGACGGTGCCGATCCCTTGCTGTGGCAACATCTGTTCTGGCTGTTCGGACACCCGGAGGTGTACATCTTGGTGTTGCCATCGTTCGGCATCATCTCCGAGGTGCTACCGACGTTCTCACGCAAGCCGCTGTTCGGCTACCCCTTCGTGGTGTTCTCGGGTGCGGCCATCGGCCTCGTCGGATTCGGTGTGTGGGCCCACCACATGTTCGCTTCCGGCCTCGGGCCGATCTCGGTTGCGGTGTTCTCGGTGTCCACCATGGCCATCGCCGTGCCGACGGGTGTGAAGATCATCAACTGGACCCTCACGATGTGGGGCGGCAAGTTGTGGTTCTCCACGGCGATGCTGTTCGCCATCGGTCTGATCGTGCAGTTCACCGTCGGTGGTCTGTCGGGTGTCACCCACGCCGTGGCGCCGTCCGACACGCAGCAGACAGACACCTACTACATCGTCGCCCACTTCCACTACGTGATCTTCGGTGGTGCCGTACTGGGTCTCTTCTCCGGAATGTACTACTGGTGGCCGAAGGTGTTCGGCAGGATGCTCAACGAAACCTGGGGTCGCTGGAACTTCTGGTTGATGATCATCGGCATGAACCTGACCTTCGGCCCGATGCACATCATCGGTCTGCAGGGTCAGCCCCGACGGATGTACCGATGGACCGAGAATCGTGCGGGCGATGGTTTCTTCAACCTCGGGTTCTGGAACCTCGTGTCGTCGATCGGTTCCTTGATACTCGGCATCGGTGCGTTGCTGTTCCTCGTCAACATCTGGGTCAGTCGCAAGAACCCGCCGGCGCCTGCCGACCCGTGGGACGCACGCAGCCTCGAGTGGATCACCACGAATCCGCCGAAGGAGCACAACTTCGATCGCATCCCCACTATCCATTCGCTCGACGAGTTCTTCCATCGCAAGTACGAAGACGTCGGAGAAGACGGTCAGCACGAGTACAAGCAGGTCCGCTCCGGTGAGCAGGTGATCGCCGAAGAAGAGGCGCACGCCGATGAGCACATCCATCTGCCGTCGCCGTCGTATTGGCCGATGATCCTGTCCCTCGGGTTGCTCGTGATCTGCTACGGCGTGATCTACAGCTTCCTGGTCATCGCCGTCGGTGCGGCGATCATCATCCTGGCGCTGTTCGGCTGGGCGCTGGAGCCGTCCACCGCCGACGACTCCGAATTCGATCCGCCGTCCGACGGCGGTCAGCCGAGCAAGGAACTCGCGCATGTCTGACACCACGATCGACCCACCACAGACCGCAGAGCCTCAGTCGACCCCGAGCCACGGCGGCGGTCAGGGCCACAGCGATGTCGGGCATCAGTCCACCACCGGCATCTCGAACACCAAGTTGGCGATGTGGCTGTTCCTCGGTTCCGAGTGCCTGCTGTTCGGCGGGCTGATCTCCACCTACATGCTCTACCGCAACCGCCAGGGGGATGCGATCGGTCCCGACCAGTTGTGGGACATCCCGTTCACGTCGGCCACCAGCTTCGTGTTGCTGATGTCGTCGCTCACCATGGTGTTGGCAGTCTCTGCGGCCAAACGCAAGGAGGAGCGCAACACCCGCCTGTGGCTCACCGTCACTGCGTTGCTCGGTGCGCTGTTCCTCGCTGGCCAGGTGTACGAGTTCACGGTCTTCTATCGTGAGGGCCTCGGCTACACCACCAGCTTGTTCTCGTCGAGTTTCTACACGCTGACCGGCTTCCACGGAGTGCACGTTGCTGTGGGCATCATCATGTTGATGTCGCTGGTGGGGATGCTCGCCAAGGGCCGCATCGTCGGCGACAAGGCCGAGACCGTCGAGATGGTCGGGTTGTACTGGCACTTCGTCGACGTGGTCTGGATCGTCATCTTCACTCTCGTCTACCTGATTCCCGCCTGACATGAGCATCGACGTCGATCCCAGCATCAAAGCCGACCCCACTGCTCACGACGAGCACGCGTCTCACGGGGTTTCCGACAAGCAGTACGTGCTCATTGCACTCTTCCTCGCTGTGCTCACGGCGATGGAGGTGGCGGTCACCGAGATCGCCGGGATGCCCGAAGTGTTACTCGTGCCGTCGTTGCTCATCATGATGGTGATCAAGTTCCTCGTCGTCGTCAGCTATTTCATGCATCTCAAGCACGATTCGGCGATCTTCAAGTTCAGCTTCTACATCGGTCTCGGCGGAGCCGTGGTGCTCTACGCGGCCATGCTCGCCACCTTCCATTTCTTCATCGGCTGACCGTCCCCCGGAGGGGCGTCCCCCATGCTCGCCCAAGTTCTCGATCCCTGGAGATTCCAGTGGCACCCGGAAGTGTGGGTGCTCGTCGCCTTCCTGACCGGTGCGTACATCTACATGGTGCGTGAGATCGGGCCCAAAGCCGTGGGGCCAGGGCAGCCGGCCGTCACCCGTTTCAACATCGGTTGCTTCGTCGGCGCCATGGTGATGCTGTGGATCGCGAGCGACTGGCCGATGCACGACATCAGCGAGGAGTACCTGTACTCGGCGCACATGTTGCAGCACATGATGTTGAGCTACTTCTTGCCGCCGCTTGTGCTGATGGCGACGCCCGAATGGCTGCTCCGGGTGCTCGTCGGCAACGGCAAGCTGTACCGCGGCATTGCGTTCATGTGCACACCGGTGATCGCCGCGGTCGTCTTCAACGCCGTCATCATCATCACCCACATCCCTGGCATGGTCAGCGCGTCGGTCGACAACGGACCGCTGCACTACACGTTGCACTTCGCCGTCGTCATCGCATCGCTCTTGATGTGGATGCCGGTCGTGGGGCCGTTCCCCGAATTCCAGATGGGCCCGCTCGGCAAGAGTGTGTACCTGTTCATGCAGTCGCTGGTGCCCACCATCCCGGCCGCGTGGCTCACCTTCGCCGAGGGCGCCGTGTACAAGTCGTACGACCAGCCGATCAGGGTCTGGGGACTCTCGGTACAACACGACCAGCAGCTCGCGGGTGCGATCATGAAGTCGGGTGCCGGGGTCTTCCTGTGGGCGGTCATCATCTTCCTGTTCTTCAAACGGTTCGCGGGCGGCTACCACGCCGACAACGACGACAGCTACAAGCGTCCGCACCCGATACCCGCTGCTGAACTCACGGGCGATCACGAGATCGACTCGGGACAGCCGTTGACCACTGCCGACATGGAACGAGAGTTCGCGGAGATGCCAGCAGCGCCGGGCGACCGGTCGTCGTAAACAACCGACACCGGTCGACCGTCGAGCGGTAGCGTTCGTTGTCGTGATCGACCAGCGGCTCCTGCGAACCGACCTTGCCGGCGTCAAGGCTGCGCTCGCCCGCCGAGGACGTCCGTCACTGCTCGACGATGTCGATGAAGCGGCCCGGCTCGACGCCCAGTTGATCGACATCACGGGTCGCCGCGATGCCATTCGTGCCAGGGTGAACACGATCTCCAAGGACGTCGGTCGGCTCCTCCGCGACGGCAAGGCCGATGCCGGCGCGACCCTGCAGACCGAGAGCCGGGAACTCGGCGACGAGGAACGACTGCTCGCGGCCGAGCACGACGAGATGTCAGCTGCATTGCGCGAGCTGTTGCTGGGTATCCCGAACCTGCCGTACCCCGGTGCGCCTGACGGCGCCGACGACACCGACAATCCGATCGTCACCGGGCCCATCGGGTTGTCCGATGACATCGCCGATCACCTCCGGGTTCCCCATTGGGATACCGCTACCGCTCTCGGCATCCTCGACAACGAACGGGCCGTGAAGATCTCCGGTGCGATGTTCACCATGCAGCGCGGCGCCGGCGCCACGCTTGCTCGGGCGCTGTGCCAGTACGGGCTCGACCTCAACGCCGACGTCCACGAAGAGATCCGACCGCCGTCGTTGGTCAGTACCGCCACGCTCACCGCCACCGGCCAGCTCCCGAAGTTCGCCGACGACGCGTACGCGATCGAACGCGACGATCTGTGGTGCATACCCACCGCCGAAGTGCCGCTCACCTCCATCTACGCCGACGAGACCATCGACGACACCTTGCTGCCGATCAGGGTGATGGCGTACAGCTCGTCGTACCGGCGTGAGGCGGGTTCGGCCGGCCGTGACACCCGTGGCATGTTGCGCGCCCACGAATTCGACAAGGTCGAGATCCTGGCGTTTGCCACTCCCGAACAGGCCCCGGCACTACTCACCGACATGGTCGCACGCGCCGAACGTGCCATTGCGGGCCTCGGTCTGCCCTATCGGATCACCGAGATCTGCACCGGCGACATGGGCCAGAGCCACCATCGCAGCTTCGACATCGAGGTGTACGCACCGGGGGCCGACGGCTGGCTCGAGGTGTCGTCGATC
>Ga0209491_10006108_pt1 | contig 17005 bp, 15 predicted proteins | sample BON02_FD_187213 | JGI IMG/M metagenome (GOLD analysis project Ga0209491, IMG submission 187213) | Freshwater microbial communities from Lake Bonney liftoff mats and glacier meltwater in Antarctica - BON-02 (SPAdes) (version 2) | ecosystem: Environmental > Aquatic > Freshwater > Ice > Glacier...
CTTTATACCGTCAAGGCTTGGTTACCGTTACGGCTACGGTTACGGCTATAAATATGCACGCTACGGTAAGTACGGTAAAAAATACGGTCGCTATGGCACCTACGGTAAATACAGCCATTACGACAAGTACACCGACGAAAACGAAAAGCCCTAATACATGTCACAAATCATTTCGCTTCAAAACCTAAAACTCGCAATTATTGGCCTGGGTTACGTTGGTTTACCGCTAGCGGTTGAGTTTGGGCGTAAACGAGCTGTTGTGGGTTTTGATATCAACCCTACCCGAATAAATGATCTAAAAGCAGGCAAAGACTTTACGCTCGAGACTTCGCATGAGGCAATCACAGCAGCCAAGCATTTAAGCTTTACTCAGCACTCAGAAGACTTAAAAGCCTGCAACGTATTCATTATTACAGTACCTACCCCAATAGACCAGTACAACCGCCCAGACCTGACGCCTTTAGTCAAAGCAAGCGAAACCGTCGGTAAAGTACTAAAGCACGGCGACATTGTTATTTATGAATCAACCGTATACCCCGGTTGCACAGAAGAAGACTGTGTACCCATTCTAGAAAAGTACTCTGGTTTAACTTTTAACCAAGACTTCTATTGCGGCTATAGCCCAGAGCGTATTAACCCAGGCGATAAAGAACACAGAGTAACCACCATTAAAAAGGTAACCTCTGGCTCTACCCCAGAGATTGCTGATTTAGTTGATGCACTTTATAACGAAATTATTACTGCAGGTACTCACAAAGCAGAGAGCATAAAAGTCGCAGAAGCTGCAAAGGTAATAGAAAACACGCAACGTGACCTAAATATTGCTTTAATTAACGAATTAGCTTTAATTTTTAATAAACTGGGTATAGATACTGAAGCCGTCTTAAAAGCGGCCGGTAGTAAGTGGAATTTTTTGCCGTTTAGACCAGGTTTAGTTGGTGGCCATTGTATTGGCGTTGACCCCTACTATTTAACCCATAAAGCTCAAGCCGTTGGCTATCACCCAGAAATTATTTTGGCTGGGCGCAGGTTAAACGACAGCATGGGTACATACGTGGTGGCCCAACTTATCAAAGCCATGACCCAAAAGCACCTACCTATTGCAGGCGCAAAAGTACTCGTTATGGGCTTAACATTTAAAGAAAACTGCCCAGATTTACGCAACACACGAGTGGTTGATATCGTGACAGAGCTCAAGGCCTACAACTGCGAAGTTGATGTGTACGACCCCTGGGTATCAGTTAAAGAAGCCGAACACGAGTACAACATTACCCCTATTTCTCAACCCAAAACAAACCATTACGATGCAATAATTTTAGCCGTGGCACATCATCAGTTTAAAGAAATGGGTGCACAAACCATACGTGCATTAGGCGTGCCGAACACCGTGCTCTACGACTTAAAGTACTTGTTAACGGCTGATGAATCAGACCTTCGTTTATAAAGTATGACCTCAAACAAACAATCAGCATTTGATCTACTTCAGCAAAACCTGCAAGCCGACCCTAAAACGTGGTTAGTAACCGGTGTAGCAGGTTTCATAGGTAGCCACTTACTAGAAACCCTGCTTAAACTCAATCAACGCGTTATAGGTTTAGATAATTTCAGCACGGGTTACCAACATAACCTTGATGAAGTACAAGGCTTAGTAACGCCCGTGCGATGGTCAAACTTTAAGTTTATAAATGGCGATATTCGCGACCTAAACACTTGTCATGAAGCATGTAAAGATATTGATTACGTATTGCACCAAGCCGCATTAGGTTCAGTACCCCGTAGCATTACAGACCCCATACTGACTAATCAAAACAACATAGATGGCTTCTTAAATATGTTGGTTGCCGCACGTGACGCTAAAGTTAAAAGCTTTACCTACGCAGCCAGTAGCAGCACCTACGGCGACCACCCAGATTTACCTAAGGTTGAAGACAAAATAGGTAAACCATTAAGCCCCTATGCCGTAACTAAATACGTGAACGAGCTATACGCCAGTGTCTTTGCAAGAAGCTACGGCTTTAACAGCATAGGGCTACGTTACTTTAATGTGTTTGGCCCCAGGCAAGACCCCAATGGGGCTTATGCGGCTGTTATACCTAAATGGATCGATGCGCTCATTAAAGGTGAGCCTGTTTATATCAACGGTGATGGAGAAACTAGCCGTGACTTTTGTTTTGTGGCGAATGCTGTGCAAGCTAACTTGTTAGCTGCAACCACTCAAAACCCAGATGCAAAAAACCAAGTTTATAACGTTGCCGTAGGTGATCGCACTAGTGTGAACACCCTCTACAGCTTACTAAAACAAAACCTCGAAAATCACTACCCTCAAGTTAAAACTGCCCAAGCTGTTTATAGAGACTTTAGAGATGGCGATGTGAGGCATAGTCAAGCTGATGTCAGCAAAGCGAATGAATTACTGGGGTATGAACCGAAGTTTGATATTAAGGCAGGGTTGAAGGTTGCTGCGGGATGGTTTGTTGAGTAGTAATGTGCTAATTATTAGTTTTAATTGAGCATCTCAAAAAAGATCAAAAAGTTCCACTCAAAGTATAAATAGATAAAGTCAAAATAAAATGCTTTCAAATTCATCAATACTCATCACTGGCGGTACAGGCTCATTTGGTCACGCCTTTGTACCCATGACGCTTGCAAAATACAACCCTAAGCGGTTGGTCATTTTGTCACGTGATGAAATGAAACAATGGGAAATGGCAAAGTTGTTTGTTGATGACCCGCGTGTACGCTTCTTTATTGGTGATGTACGAGACAAAGAACGTTTGTACCGAGCATTAGATAATGTAGATTATGTCGTTCACGCAGCAGCCACCAAAATTGTACCGACAGCAGAATACAACCCTTTTGAATGCGTTAAAACCAATATCAATGGCGCCATGAATTTGATCGACGCCTGTATAGACAAAGGTGTAAAGCGAGTTGTAGCATTATCAACAGATAAAGCAAGCAGCCCCATCAATTTATACGGTGCAACAAAACTCGCATCTGATAAGCTTTTTGTTGCGAGCAATGCTTCTTATGCGTCTGGTCACGAAACACGCTTTGCAGTGGTTCGTTATGGCAATGTCATGGGCTCTAGAGGCTCTGTAATACCTTTTTTCTTAAGCCAGTTAGGTAAAAATTGCTTACCTATTACCGATGAAAAAATGACGCGTTTTATGATTACCCTTGAGCAAGGCGTGGAACTTGTTTGGCATGCCTTTGAAGACATGGTGGGTGGTGAGGTATACGTAAAAAAAATACCTTCCATGAAAATTACAGATGTGGCTAAAGCAATCGACCCTGCAGCAAAAATAGATATTGTAGGCATTCGCCCAGGTGAAAAGCTTCATGAAGAAATGATCAGCATAGAAGACGCTGCTTACACTTATGAATACCTTGAACACTTTAAAATATTGCCCGCTATACATAACTGGAACAAAGACCAGGCACGTATTAATGGTGGTAAACCAGTGCCTGAAGGGTTTTCATACACATCAAAAAATAATACAGAGTGGATGAGCATTGAATCATTGCGCGAATGGGTAGAGGCTAATCAACAAAAAATAGGCGCTTTTTAAAATGATCCCCTATGGTCGACAAGACATATCGCAAGAAGATATTGATGCTGTGGTTAAAGTATTACAGTCAGACTTTTTAACACAAGGCCCCATGGTGCCAAAGTTTGAGCAAGCTGTTGCCCAATACTGTGGTGCACAATACGGCGTAGCAGTGAACAGTGCCACCAGTGCATTGCACATTGCTTGCTTAGCATTAGACTTAGGCCCAGGCGATACGTTATGGACAAGCCCTAATACATTTGTTGCGAGCGCAAACTGTGCGCTGTACTGCGGTGCCAAGGTTGACTTTGTTGATATCGACCCACTCACTTACAACATGAATGTTGAGCACTTAGCCCATAAATTAGAACAAGCAAAGAATACTAATACACTTCCAAAAATAGTTGTACCTGTGCACTTTGCTGGTCAAAGCTGCGACATGAAAGCTATCAAAGCCCTAGCCGATGAGTACGGCTTTTTCATTATTGAAGATGCATCACACGCTATTGGCGGTAAATATCTAAATGAACCTGTAGGTAACTGCAAACATAGTGATATCACTGTGTTTAGTTTTCACCCTGTAAAAATTATTACAACAGCTGAAGGCGGCATGGCAATGACAAACAGCCCAGTTCTTGCGTCCAGCCTGCAACGATATCGAAGCCATGGCATTAGTACAAATAAAGCTGACATGTCGCTACGACCTGCTAGTGAAGTTTGGAATTATCAGCAAATTAAACTGGGTTTAAATTACAGAATGACCGATATTCAAGCGGCTCTGGGATTAAGCCAAATCAGTCGTTTAGATGAGTTTGTTACAAAACGACACGCTATAGCTATGCGTTATAACGAATCATTGGCTAATTTGCCTATTAAAACCCCATGGCAATTACCAGGCACACATTCTGCTTTTCATCTCTATCCTATCTGTCTTGAACTTAATAAGATCAAAAAAACACAACGTCAAATTTATGATGAGCTCCATGCAGCAGGCATTTTAGTAAATCTACATTACATCCCTGTATATCGACAGCCATATTATGAGGCGATAGGGTTTAAACAGGGTTACTGCCCTAATGCAGAAGAGTATTTTAAGTCAGTGATAAGCATTCCAATGTTCTCAGCGTTGACCGAAGACAATCAACAGTTCGTGATTTCAAACATTAAAGAAGTTATTGCTTAATGAGGCTTGCTGTTATTCCTGCACGTGGTGGAAGTAAACGTATACCTCGTAAAAACATTAAGCCATTCTGCGGCAAACCAATGATTGCTTGGTCTATAGAAGCTGCAATTGCGAGCAAGTGCTTTGATCGCATAATAGTCAGCACCGATGATGACGAAATTGCCGAGATTGCAAAAGCTTATGGGGCTGAAGTGCCTTTTATTAGGCCCCCAGTGTTGTCTGATGATTACACAGGAACCATACCTGTCATTGCACATGCTACACAGTGGCAAAATAAAAATGGTGAAGCTCCTACTGAAGTTTGCTGTATCTATGCTACGGCACCTTTTATCCAGATAACTGACTTGCAGCTAGGTTTGCACTCGCTAAAGAAAACAGGCGCTGATTATGCCTTTTCTGTGACCAGATATCCATTTCCTATCCAGCGAGCCATACGAATTAATTCTTCAAAACGTATAGAAATGTTTCAACCTGAGATGTTTAGTATACGTACACAAGACCTGGAAGATGCCTATCACGATGCAGGGCAGTTCTATTGGGGGCTTGGAACAGCTTGGCTAGAAGAAAAAACGATATTTTCACCAAGCGCTACATCAATCATACTTCCTCGTCATCGCGTTCAAGATATTGACACCATTGATGATTGGACTCGTGCTGAGTTAATGTTTAAAGCTATGAATGTGGCAATGAAATAAAATGAATGTTGTCTTTCGAGTAGATGCATCTATTGAAATCGGTACAGGACACGTCATGCGTTGTTTGTCGTTAGCTGATGAATTGTTTGAACGAGGATCAAAATGTTACTTTATGTGCCGCCCATATCAAGGTAATCTTCTGGAATTAATTGCTCAGCGCGGTCATCGTGTGCTTCCATTACCAGAGTTGGTAACAGGCAAGAATTCAGTTCTTAACGATACTGACCATGCAAGTTGGCTTGGCACAGACTGGGCCACAGACGTTGCAGACACACAAGAATTGCTGCGTATTGAAATGGGCAGTGAACGAGTTGACTGGCTAGTAATAGATCATTACGCTTTAGGCATACAATGGGAACAAGCCCTTCGGCCAAATGCAAAGCGCATTCTGGTTATTGATGACCTAGCCGACCGTTCCCATGACTGTGATTTATTGCTTGACCAAAACCTAGGACGCAATGAAGAAGATTACGTGGATTTGCTCATGGGTGAGACCATCAAATTGATTGGTCCAAAATATGCTTTACTTCGACCCGAATTTGCATTGTTGCGCTCTAAAAGTCTAGCGCGGCGTAAAAGAAACCCACAACTTCACCAGTTGCTCATTACTATGGGCGGCGTTGATAAAGAAAACACTACAAGCCAAATACTCAACGCACTCAAAGCTTGTCAGTTGCCGGTTGATTTACATATAGTAGTTGTCATGGGTCCCCATGCTCCTTGGTTAGAACAGGTGCAAGCACTTTCATCAGAGATGCCTTGGCATACCGAAGTGCTAGTGGGCGTCAACAATATGCCACAACTCATGACTGATAGCGACTTAACTATTGGTGCTGCGGGTAGTACTTCCTGGGAGCGCTGTTGTTTAGGGTTGCCAAGCTTTGTATTGGTGCTAACTGAAAACCAGTTAACAGGTGGCGTTGCATTACATAATGCAGGAGCAGCAATTCTTGTCAATTCCAGCCAACAAATTATAGATTTTCTGGTTGAGCCTCAAATATCGGAACTTACCGTCGGCATGCTCGCGAAGTTGAGTAAAGCAGCAGCAGACGTAACGGATGGGCAGGGGTGCATACGTACAGTGAAGCATATGTTCGAAAACGTTCATGCTTGAGTCTTGTCGTATTCGTGCTGTAACTGAAAACGATTTAGACATGTTACTCTGCTGGCGCAATCACCCAGATGTTCGTCGCTACATGTTTACTCAGCACGAAATTGGACAGATCGAACACCGAAATTGGTTCAATAAGGCTAATTTAGATGAGAGCAGGCATTTGTTAATCGTTGAGGAAAAAACTCAAGCGATTGGGTACGTGCAATTTAGCCAAGTAGCTGAGGGGGGTATTGCACATTGGGGTTTTTATGTACGTCCTGATGCAAACAAAGGAACAGGATACAAGCTAGGTTCAGTGGCGATTAAACATGCATTTGTAAATCTTAGGTTGCATAAAGTTTGCGGCCAAGCTATTGCAAGTAATCTAGCTTCATTAGCATTTCACCAGCGATTAGGGTTTGTTCAGGAAGGCGTGTTGCGTGATCAACAACGTTTGGGTGGCAGCTATAAGAGTCTCCATTGTTTTGGTTTGCTTGCTAAAGAGTGGCAGGATAAAAAAGTCGATGAGTAAAAACATGCAAAAAATTGAAATTGATGGCAAGCCCATTGGTTTGGCTTATCCACCCTATGTCATTGCAGAAATGTCTGCCAACCATAATGGGGATATAGAAACCGCACTTCGTATCATCGAAGAAGCTAAAAAAGCAGGGGCTAATGCAGTCAAACTACAAACATACACCCCTGATACCATCACACTAAACTGCGATTCCGATGACTTCAAGATTAAAGGCGGGTTATGGGACGGAAGAACACTTTACGATCTTTACGAAGAAGCTCACATGCCTTGGGAATGGCACAAACTCTTGTTTGAGCACGCCCGTAAACTTAACTTCACAATCTTTAGCTCCCCCTTTGACAACACCGCAATTGACTTACTTGAAGACTTGAATGCACCAGCATACAAAATAGCGTCGTTCGAAGCGGTCGATTTATCTCTGATCAAATATGCAGCCAGTACTGGTAAGCCCCTGATTATTTCTACCGGAATGGCAGATGCTGAAGAAATTGCTGAGGCAATTGAGGCTGCCCGTGACGGGGGTTGCAAAAAACTAGCCATACTGCATTGTGTAAGCGGCTACCCAGCTCCAGCAGAAGACTATAACCTTCACACCATACCTAATATGATCGAACGTTTTAGTTTGGTCACAGGGTTATCTGACCACACGTTAGACAATACTACCGCCATAGCCAGCGTTGCACTTGGCGCTAGCATCATCGAAAAGCACTTCACTCTCGATCGTAAAGGCGGGGGGCCAGATGATAGTTTTTCGCTCGAACCATTGGAACTTGCTGCGTTGTGTCATGGTGCTAAAACAGCTTGGTCTAGTATGGGTCGAGTTGATTATGGTCGAAAATCTAGCGAGCTAGGAAACGTCAAGTTTCGCAGGTCACTTTATTTTGTGAAAGATCTGAAAGTTGGGGAAACGATTACGCAGGATTGTGTGAGAAGTGTAAGGCCAGGATTTGGCTTGGCACCTAAGTATATATATGATGTGATTGGTAAGCGAATGATAACTTCAGTTGCAAGCGGGACTGCTGTGAAATGGGATTGCTTTAACTAATATCCATTACAATTAAAATATCAATTTTTATAATTAAATCATGAATAAATCATGTTCGACTAACTACTGTGACGAACTGCATACAACTGATCTAGCGTTGCTTATTTGTTTCGATCTAAACCTTTGTAACTTAAACTATTTATGTTAATAATTACTAATGAAGATAAAATACTATTAAAAAAAACAGCATTATGGCTACAGAAATTTCATTGTTGCGAAGATGTAGACTTTGAAAAAATACTCACGCCATTTGTTTATTGTTATCTAGCTTATTATAAAAAATATTTTAAAGAAGGTGCTTCTAAAAATTCTATTGAAGAAGCATATTTAATTCCTGAAGATAATGGTGCTTTAGTATTTGAATTTGAGAAAAGAGGTAAGTTATTAGACCAACTTATTAATTTCAAAAAACCAAATAAAAGATCTTTATTCGTTACATGTAAATCAAATATGGATAGTAAAAAGGGATATATTTTTCCATATAGCCCTTTATTAAATATTGCTTTTTTATCATTTTTAAATAAAATTAATCAAATTATTTTTTTTATTGCTAGTATTGGAAAAAGAGGATCGTGCAATTTTCAGAACTCTAGCATTGATAGCCCTGTAATGATTATGACGAGAGAAGCTCTAAAAGTGGAATTAAGAAATAAAACTAACCTAAATTCTAATTTCATTGATTCATTTGTTTTGTTTATTCCAAAATGCTATATTGAAGATTTTTCTACTTATAGATATCTTGCACTAAATGAATACATAAAAATGATTAAAATAAAAAAATTTTTCTTTATAAGGCGTGCTTTTTTTAATCCAACATTCCTAATACTTCTCGGGATGGCCGCAAAAAAAGGTAAATCACTTATAACATTTCAACATGGTGGCACTTACGGTCAAGTATATCCAGGCTGGTCGGCATTAGCAGAAAAAGAGATGTGTACAAAATTTTTTACTTGGGGTTATTCTCATGATAATAAAGATGAGCCCTTTTGTAGCCTTAGGCATGTTAAAAAAATAATTAAAAAAATAAAGTCAAATTCTAAACATAAAGTTCTGGTTGTCCTCCCATTAATTGACGATACAGGTTTGCATGGTGACACTTCTTTAGCAATAAATAATTCATTAAGTATCATTTTAAAAATGTGTAATAGAGATGAAATCGATTTCAAACCACATCCACATGAACAAAATATTATTAAAGTAAAGGAGTTATTGTCATCAAGGGGTATTAATAATAAAATAATATTAATACGAGATCTTAACCAACTATTTAGTTATTATAAATCAATAATATTTACTTCACCAACTGCAACAGGTTTTTTAGATGCCATAGTTGAAGGTTATAGGCCAATAATGATTTTTGATAAATTAGACTTTGAAATAAAGGAAGAAAGTAAAAAATTTTATCATTCATTAAGTTTATGTGGAATATGGATTAATAGCACGAATTGTGACGATTATTCTGTTTTGCCTTTTCCTGAACTTGTAGAGTACGAGGAATTTAAAAACCAATTTTTAAGACTGAGTTATTTTCCTACAGCTAAGTTATTTATAAAATTATTATTTATGAAATAAATTTGGTATAGTTATGATGAACAAAGTGATTTAATTATTCTGTTTTCCTTTGTCTTTATAAAATGCCAAAGTGCCCCCTGACTGTATAGAATCAACCCAACACCATCTGGGTTTTAGATTTTATTTATGACACCTTGCAAAAAATGATAGATCGTTTAGAACACTTAATGTGATTGTTGAGTCAAACCGAGAAGCGCTATCTATTGAGATCGACATTAGCTTGCCTTATGCAAGAGTCATCAGAGTGCTTGAGCAATTAGAAGAAATCTGCGGGTAGCCTCAAGCTATTCGCCTAGACAACGGAAGTGAGCACCGCTCAGAGAAGTTTAAAAGATGGGCTAAATAGAAACGAATTGAGCTCAAGTTTATTGAGCTAGGAAATCTACAACAAAATGAATTTATTGAGCGCTTCAACCAAACCTATAGTCATGAGGCTCTGAGCGCTTATCTCTTTATGAATCTAGACGAGGTCAGGTAAATTACAGATGAATGGCTTAAGGTTTATAACGAGGAACGCCCACATCGGCACTAGGAAAATTGTCACTTTAAAAACTATAGCTTTAAAATTTTGTTCAATGAAGTGAGGTAATGATGAAAGTTCTTCATATCGCTAGCTGGTATCCGAACCCTTGGGATAATATTGCTGGAAATTTTGTACGTGATCAGACTCGAGTATTTTCACAAGAAATTCCTGCTGAAGTGGTGGTGGTTGAAGTTCGTTATAAAAACCGGGGTTGGCCTGAGTTTAAAAGTCTAATTTTAGAGGGCGGCGCAAAAGGATATTTCCTGTTTGCCCCGGTGCGAATAGGGAAAATGATGGAGTGGTTATCTACATTTTTCTTGATTGTAATATTGATTCGTGAAAAGGCTTGGCGTTTTGATGTATTCCATTTTCATATCGCTTATCCTTTATTGATGCATTCACGTATATGGCGGTGGATTTTTTGTAAACAAATTATAATTAGTGAACATTGGACTGCATATCATTATAATTTTAATCTTTCTGAAAAATCCTCAGCAATCAAGCATATTAGATGTCTTTTTAAGCAGGGTTATCCTGTATTCGCTGTATCACAAGCGTTGATAGAGGATATTACCAAATTCTCCCAAGTTGATAACTTCAAGAGCTTTGTTATTCCGAATGTTGTTCCATTGCATGGAGTAACAAACGATTGCTGTGATTCACCTGTTCTCTTCTCCGTAAATATATGGGAACCAAGAAAGAACCCTTTGCCCATGTTGGAGGGCCTTAATCGTGCAGCCGCAGCTGGTAGTGAATTTAAGCTAGTTATAGGCGGTTATGGAACGATGATTGATGAAATGGTAAGTTTTGTAGGTAAATCCGCATTAAAAGAAATAACAACTTTTTCAGGAAAAATGAGCAAATCGGAAATTGCTGCGCAATTAGGAAGATCTAATGGATATATCTTTGCATCGAATTATGAAACTTTTTCCATTGCTTGTGCTGAAGCTCTTGGTGCTGGCTTGCCTCTGATTGGGCCTCACATATATGCCATAGCTGAATATGCTGGAGAAGATGATTGGATTGTGGTTAAGGAGAGGAATTCAGAAAGCTGGCAGCTAGCAATTGAAATGTTCATCGAAAAACGAAACAATGGAGGTTGGAATCATACTGAAATAGCTGAACGTGCCAGTATGCGTTTTTCTGAAAATGTCCTTCGTGCACAGTATCGTTCTGCAATGGAAGGCGTTGGCTTGAATTTAAAAAAATAGGTTTTTTTTAAACCTCCATACATCGGAGGGTTTAAAAGTAAATCTTAATAGTGCAGCTTCGCTCTAGAAAAATAAATCAAAATTTGCTTATTTCAGTTAATATGTTTGCATTGGGTATTCATCTTAAAACAACACATCAAGGATTGTGATGCACTTCGGTCTTGAACTCAGTACAAAAAAAAAATGAAACAATTTGCTTTAATTGGTGCTGCAGGTTACATAGCACCCAGACATATGCAAGCTATCAAAGCAACCGGCAATCAACTTGTGGCGGCTTTTGATGTTAATGATTCAGTAGGCATCATTGACAGCCATTTCCCAGAGGCCGATTTTTTTACTGAATTTGAACGTTTTGATAGGCATATTGACAAACTTCATAGAAATCCTGATGCTAAGCGCATTGACTACGTCTCTATATGTTCACCGAATTATTTACACGACGCACACATGCGTTTTGCTTTGCGAGCAGGTTCAGACGCTATTTGTGAGAAGCCTTTAGTTCTTAACCCTCACAACATAGATGGGTTAATTGCCATGGAGCAAGATACGGGAAAAAAAATAAATACAATTTTGCAATTACGTGTTCACCCATCCATAATTCAGCTTCGCGATAAAGTTATGAATCAAGCTTGTGACAAAAAGCATGAAGTCGATTTAACTTACATCACATCGCGTGGCCATTGGTACTTGCAGTCATGGAAGGGTGACGTAAATAAATCGGGAGGAATAGCCACTAATATTGGTGTCCATTTTTTTGATATGTTGCACTTTATTTTTGGTGATCTACAAACGAACACTGTGCATTTGAACAGTGCCACTCGATCTGCTGGCTACCTTGAATATGCAAAAGCTCGTGTACGATGGTTTTTATCAATAGATATAAATGATGTGCCACAGTCGCACCTTGATGCGGGTCAACGTACATACAGATCAATCAAAGTAGACAGTGAAGAGATTGAGTTTTCAGGTGGGTTTACTGATTTACATATTAAGAGCTATGAAGAAATCTTGTCTGGGAAGGGATACGGGTTAGAAGCTAACCGAACAGCAATTGAAACCGTTTCGCATATTCGAGGTTGTCAAGGTATTGGCTTTCATGGTGATTACCACCCTTTTTTGAAAGAAGCAACATAAGCTTGATGAGCACAAACAACTATTTAGTTCACCCAAGTGCAATAATTGACGATGGCGCTCAATTAGGTGAAGGTAGTCGAGTATGGCATTTTACGCATGTTTGTTCAGGGGCAAGAATTGGTAAGGGTGTATCGCTAGGTCAAAATGTGTTTATAGGAAATCACGTTGTTATTGGCGACCACTGTAAAATTCAAAATAATGTTAGTGTTTATGATAATGTCATATTAGAAGAGGGAGTATTTTGTGGGCCTAGTATGGTGTTCACTAACGTTTACAACCCAAGATCATTAGTCACACGTAAAAATGAATACCGTAATACTTTTGTAAAAAAAGGTGCCACACTTGGTGCAAATTGCACAGTCGTTTGCGGAGTAACGATTGGTGAATTTTCATTTATCGGTGCAGGCTCAGTCGTAATTAAAGATGTAAAACCATTTGCTCTGGTAGTCGGTGTGCCTGCACAACAAATAGGCTGGATGAGCCAATATGGTGAAAAAATACCATTGCCACTTTCTGGCGAACAGCAATATAAATGCCCTCATACTGGTGTTCGCTATATTTTGGCTGGTACAGAATTAAACATGATAGACGCATTCTAAATGATTAAATTTTGTGACCTTAACACGCAACAAATAATACTGAAAGAAAAGATAAATGCAGGTATTCAGAGAGTGCTTGCCCATGGGCAGTATATTCTGGGGCCTGAAGTGACCGAATTAGAAGAAAGGCTATCTGCCTTTACAGGCTCAAAATATTGCATTACTTGCGCCAACGGTACAGATGCCTTACAAATTGCACAAATGGCACTTGGTATCAAGTCAGATGATGAAGTTATTACCCCTGGTTTTGCTTACATTTCTGCAGCAGAAACAGTCGCTTTACTCGGGGCCAAACCCGTATTTGTAGATATAGACTCTAGAACATTTAACCTTGACCCTGATTTACTCGAAGCAGCCATTACTTCTCGAACAAAAGCAATTATTCCTGTTAGTTTATTTGGTCAGTGTGCAGACTTTGATGCTATTAATGCTGTAGCAGCCAAATACAACATACCAATTATTGAAGACGCAGCACAAAGCTTTGGTGCAACCTATAAGGGTCTAAAAAGCTGCAATCTTACAGTCATTTCGTGTACGAGTTTCTTTCCTAGTAAACCATTAGGTTGCTACGGTGACGGTGGTGCAATCTTTACCAATGAAGAAGAGCTTGCAAAAATTATGCGACAAATTGCAAGTCACGGCCAAGAACGAAAGTATTACCATGTACGAGCAGGTGTAAATAGCAGGTTAGATACCTTGCAAGCTGCAATATTAATACCAAAGCTAAATATTTTTCCCGATGAAGTAAAACTGCGTCAGCAAGTAGCAAACAAATATGACGAATTACTAAAGGATTTAAATATTACAACGCCATTTGTTGATCCACATAATACAAGCGTATATGCACAATATACAGTTCAGTTACATAACCGTGATCAAGTGCAAGAGATACTTAAAGCCGCTGGTATACCAACAGCCATTTATTATCCTCTACCAGTAAATAAACAACCTGCTATAATTGATGAAAGTGTGAAACTTATTGTTGGTGATGAGATAGCAGGCAATGTTTTAAGTTTACCTATGCACCCATATTTAAGTGAAGTAGATCAAAAAAAAATAATAGATGTATTATATAATATTTAAAAATTTATATTTTTAAACGTTATTACAGCTTTGTCATACTTCTACACCGTAAATCTACGTATTACTAAGATATAAATTGATTTTGATTAAATAGTCGCCCCTGATTTATTCATAACTATATGATTTAATTGGTAAATATAGGGTTTTTGAGTTATAATAACTCCCAGATAATGACCTTCCCAGCACTATTTTCTGGGAGTTTTCTGGAAATACAATTATGACCCAAGTCAACGATTTTTTCCGCAGCCGAATTGATCAAATGATCGATTTAAGATTACCCCTTGCAGTATTGGCATCACGCATGCCGTGGCAAGAAATTGAAGCTTCACTTGCTCACAACTTTGCCCGTAAAGTTAAATCGGGCAAGCAAATTGATGATATTGGTTTTTTCGGTGCTACGGTTCAAGTGGTTGGCGGTGGTGTTTCAAACGCAGGTCGCCCAAGGTTACCAATTCGTTTAATGGTGTCATTGCTTTATTTAAAGCACGCCTATGACGAGAGCGATGAGGGGCTGTGTGAGCGTTGGTCTGAAACACCCTCTTGGCAATACTTTTCTGGGCACGATTACTTCGAGAATCGCTTGCCCTGTGACCCAACGGTGTTGGTGAAGTTTCGTAAACTCATAGGTGAAGAAGGCGTTGAAGAGTTGCTGTCTTACACAATTGCTGCGGCTCAAAATATGAAGTTCATTTCAAAGAAGCAAATGGAAACGGTGGTGGTTGACTCAACGGTGCAGCATAAAGCGGTGGCCCACCCAACTGATAGTCGTTTATTAAAAGTGGCACGTAACAAATTAGTTGAGTTAGCAAAAGAATGCGGCTTGAGCTTGAAGCAAACCTTTGTAAAAGAAGCCAAGCAGCTTACTCGCCGTGCCGGTGGTTACGCTCATGCCAAGCAGTTTCGTCGCATGAAAAAGGTTATTAACCGTCAAAGAACGATTGTTGGCCGACTGTCACGAGAGATTCAACGCCAGGTAGCGAACCAAATAACAAGCCAGGTAGCAACACTGAGCGCCGAACTAAAAGGCATGATCACAGAAGCGTTGGCCAAAGCACAGCGACTCATGACTCAAACCAAGCACCGCAAGTCAAAAGGTATCCCCAAGCTTTATAGCTGGCATGCCCCAGAGACAGAATGCATTTCAAAAGGCAAAGCCCGCACCCCTTATGAGTTTGGTGTGAAGGTTGGTATTACCAGCACCATAAAAGGTAATTTAATTTTAGGTGCCAGAAGTTTCCCCAACAACCCGTTTGACGGTCACACGTTAAATGAGCAGCTCGAACAAGGCAGCATTCTGTCAGGCAACACGATAAAGAATGTTTACGTTGACTTGGGTTACAGGGGTGTTGACCAAGATAACCCAGGGGTGAGTATCAAACACCGGGGCAAATACAAAAGCCTGACTGAACAAGAACGCAAGCTACTCAAACGAAGACAAGCCATCGAACCCATCATCGGCCACCTCAAATCAGATAACCGAATGAACAGATGCCACCTTAAAGGCCCAGAAGGTGATGCGATACATGCCGTGCTATGCGCTGCAGGGTACAACATTCGCTGGTTACTGAGAATGATCCGCAAAAGAGGCCTCGGCCTTTATTTGGCCTTGATAAAAGTGCTCGGTTTGGGCGGGTTAATGACTAAAGTTACGGAATTTATTCGAGTTGAGGCCATGAGACGCGATAGAAATATTGCGTTAACCGCATAATATGAATAAATCAGGAGCGACTACATAATTAAAACTAAACCAAAAATTATTAATATAGGGCGTCACTAATATTTTTAATGTTTAATCAAGAAAAATTTAAATCCTTAACAAAAAGTTGTTGTTATATTTAAAAAGATATGTCATCAATAGTATACCCTTCCAAGCGGACATCAGAAGCTAGAACCTTTCGTCTATTACAAATCAATTTTAGGTTTAAATTTAATATATTTTCTAAACAAAAGCATTTCGATCTAATCATTAGACCGCTCACCTTTAAATTTCCCAATAACTAATTAAAATTAAACCATTGCAAAAAGGAAATAATCCATGTGCGGAATATTTGGAATAATTTCAAAAAATGCTGTCAGTAGAATTGAATTAAAGCTTTTAGCTACGCATGCCGAACAGCGTGGGAAAGATTCAAGTGGCTTATTTTCATACTCTAATAATAAATATACTATATATAGATCGAGTGAGTCGATACCAAGTCTTTTAAAAAAAATTAAAATTAATAAAAGTTTTTTAGTAATGGGTCACGGCCGACTGATTACAAATGGTTTGTCAGATAATCAACCTGTATTTCAAAATTCAGTTTGTGTAATACACAATGGCATTATCGTAAATCACGAAGCACTATGGCTAAAACTTAAATTCGTGCGCTCGCAAGTAATCGATACAGAAATAATTAACGCTATAGCAGCAGACTTTATTGAAAAAGGTGGTGATGTAAATAGTATTGCAGAGAAAGTGCTAAGCCATTGCGATGGAGTTGTGGCATGTGCATTAGCGCTACCTAAGTTGGGAAAACTTTGTTTATTTTCCAATAATGGTAGTTTATATGTCGGAAAGAAAGGGGAGGTTGTTTACTTCTCATCTGAAATATACCCGCTTGAAAAGCTAAAATGTGAATCTATTGAACAAGTAAGGCAGAAGGGAAAAGTTCTCCCGAGTTCGACAGTTTGCCCCACTGAATTCCCTGTAACCATCTGATTTGTTTCGGTTTAGTAGCGCTTTTGAGTAATATTTTGTAATGGCACGTTTTAGACGAATAGTGTTGACATGCATCAGTA
>Ga0209491_10006109_pt1 | contig 16999 bp, 18 predicted proteins | sample BON02_FD_187213 | JGI IMG/M metagenome (GOLD analysis project Ga0209491, IMG submission 187213) | Freshwater microbial communities from Lake Bonney liftoff mats and glacier meltwater in Antarctica - BON-02 (SPAdes) (version 2) | ecosystem: Environmental > Aquatic > Freshwater > Ice > Glacier...
AGATCATCCTCTTGGTGGGAAAAAATGGGCATCATGCCACAGTAATAGACGATGGCGCGGTCCCGTTTTTCGTAACCGATATCGTTGGTGATGGGATTGACGCCATCATGGAAGATGGGGAGTTGGAGCTGTGGCATGACGCCGGAGAGTTTACCGCTCGAAAGCGGACGCGACAAGCAAGCACCGCAGCCGATGAGTTAGCGGTTTTCGGGCGAGGTGAATCCAGTCCGAATCAGGAGAAGGTATCAATTCCCTTTCCTGTTCCGGTTTTCCTGAGAATCACCCAAACCCTGTAGCCAGCAGCATTCCGCACGAAGCGTCATCCGTCGAAGTCAGGTGCTCTGAATTTCCCGAACTTGAAAGAATCCGGTTTCGCGCCAGGTTTAGAGGACAACCGTTATGCTCGTGAAACGTTTCATTCCTGCACTTTCAGCAATCGCTCTCCTTTGCGGAACTTCCTCCGCTCAGAAAGCGAATGCTCCTTATTGGGCCTACCAGCCCGTGCAAAATGTTTCCGTTCCCGAAATCGAGGACCCCTTCATTGCCAATTCCATCGATGCCTTCATCCTTGATGCCCTCCGCGAAAAAGGTCTCTCACCCAACGATCAGGCCACGCCGGCCCAACTGACCCGCCGCCTCTCCTACGACCTCACCGGACTCCCGCCCGAAAATCTCAACGGCAAATGGCCGGAACTTGTGGACCAACTCCTCGCCTCACCCCGCTTCGGCGAAAAGTTCGCCTCCCACTGGCTCGACCTCGTCCGCTACGCCGAGACCAACGGCTTCGAACGCGATAGCGAAAAACCCGAGATCTGGCGCTACCGCGACTACGTCATTAAGTCCTTCAACGAAGACAAGCCCTATAACCGCTTCCTCCTCGAACAACTCGCCGGCGACCAACTCCCCGACAAATCCTTCGACTCCCTCGTCGCCACCGGCTTCATGACCCTCATGCAACGGGACGACGCACCCGCCGACCGGCCCCAGGCCCACGCCGATACCATCGGCGACATCGTCGATGTCACGGGCGAAGCTTTCCTCGGAACCACTTTCAACTGCTGCAAGTGCCACGACCACAAAGGCGACCCCATCACCCAGGCCAACTACTTCTCCGTGATGTCCTTCTTCGATGGCATCCAACAAGACGTCTTCAAATCCGCCAACCACACCTGGATCGATCCCGAATTCAAGGCCCAGCGCGAGCAAGACCTCCAATCGACCAAGACCGAAATCGAATCCCTCTGGAAATCAAGCGATCTCGCCCAGCTCGATCCCTTCCTCAAAAAATCTCCTGACTCCAAGCCTCATTCCGCTGATTGGAAACTCTCCTACCGCGTTCCCCCCAACCCCGGTTGGTCACTCCCGTCTTTCGATCCTTCCAGCTTCTCCGAAAAGGGAGATTGGCCCCGCGACAAACCCCTTGTCCTCCGTGGCGACTTCGGCCTCCAGGAAATTCCCACCCAACTTCTCATCTACCTTCAAGGCCAGGTCGATACCCTCAAGGTCTTCATCAACGGCACCATGGTGCAGGAAGGCGTGCCCCAAAAAGTTGGCGGCCAATATCTCGTCTTCCTCCCCGTCGAGGAACTCACCACCGGACGCAACACCCTCGGCCTCATTGCCACTTCCAACGCCCGGAAAGACCGCAAGCTCGAGGCCACCATCGCGCTCGATCCCCTCACCGACCTCACCCCCGCCCAACTCGCGACCGTTTCCCCGGCGACGCTCGCCGCCACCTACGGCCAACCTTTCGCCGACAAGATGACCACCCTCCTCAACCGCCAAACCGAACTCTCCCGCCCCATCGACGGAATGCGCTACATGAGCGTCAACGAGGATGCGAAAGTGCCCGCCCCCGCGATTCACGACCGCGGAAACGTCCACGCCCAGGGCGATCCCGTCCCCGTCAACTTCCCCGAAATTCTCAATCCCGGGAAACTTCCCGCCCCCGACTTCTCCGACGGAAAAACCGACGGCCGCCGTCTCGCTTTTGCCCATTGGGTCACCGATCCCTCCAACCCCCTCGCCGCCCGCGTCTACGTCAACCGCCTCTGGCAATACTGCTTCGGCAAAGGCCTCGTCGAAACCGCCAACGACTTCGGCGTCTTCGGCACCGGCGTCTCCAACCAGCCCCTCCTCGACTGGCTTGCCGCCGAACTCGTCCGTTCCGGCTGGAGCACCAAACACATGCTCCGCCTCATGCTCAATAGCTCCACCTACAAGCTCACCAGCACCGGAGCCAACGATCTCGACCCCGAAAATAAACTCCACTGGCGCTACCACTCCCGCCGCCTCAGTGCCGAAGAAATTTGGGACTCCTACCTCATCCTCACCCAGCGCCTCAAACTCGAAATGGGTGGCCCTCCCGTGCGTCCCGCGATGCCCCGCGCCATCCTCGAAACCTCCTCCAAGCCCAACAGCGTGTGGCCGGAAACAAAGGGCGACGACGCCAACCGCCGCGCCGTCTACATCCACGCCAAGCGCTCCATCAAGCTCCCTCTCCTCGCCGCCTTCGACTCACCCGAGCGCGATATCTCCTGCCCCTCCCGCTACGCCACCACCGTCCCCACCCAAGCCCTCACCATGCTCAACAGCGAGCACATGAACGAGGTCGCCAACGCCTTCGCGACCCAACTCGAGGGCACCCTTTCCGAGCAAATCTCGACCGCCTTTGCCCTCGCCACCCGTCGCCCCATCGAAGACTCCGAACTTCAGGAGCTTACCCAATTGGCCGAAGACCTCCGCACCACCTTCCAGGTCCCCGAAGACCAAATCATGCCCCGACTCTGCCTCCTCATCCTCAATCTCAACGAAACCATTCACCTCGACTAACCATGAAAAATTTCTGTGGGAACACTTCCCGACGCGAATTCGTCAACACCGTGGGCGGCGGCTTCACCTCTCTTGCCCTCACCGGCATGATGGCGCAGGCCGCCAAGCCCAAGGAGACCCATCACCAGCCCAAGGCCAAGAGCGTCATCTTCCTCTTCATGTATGGAGGCCCGTCGCATATCGACACCTTCGACTACAAACCCGGGATGAAGGGCATGGACGGCAAAACCGTTGCCGTCAAAACCTTCGGCCGCGGCGGCAAAAAAAACGAAGGCCGCATCGTCGAACCCAAATGGGATTTCAAGCAACACGGCCAATGCGGCAAGTGGGTCTCCAGCCTCTTCCCCAACCTCGCCACCTGTGTCGATGACATCTCCTTCATCCACTCGCTCAAGGCCGACTCACCCATCCACGGATCGGCCATGCTCATGATGAACTCCGGTTCCCTCATCAGCGGCAAGCCCTCCCTCGGATCGTGGGTCAACTACGGCCTCGGCAACATCAACGAAAACCTCCCCGGCTACGTCGTCATGCTCGACAAAACCGGCGGCCCCATTTCCGGAGCCAAGAACTGGTCCTCCGGCTTCATGCCCGCCACTCACCAAGGCACGGTCTTGCGCTCCAAAGGCGATCCCATTCTCGACCTCAAACACGCCCACGGCATGAAACAGGACGAGCAATACCGCATCATCCAATCGCTCAACCAACTCAACACCTCCCACCTGCAAAGCCGCGTGGGAAACACCAATCTCTCCGCCCGCATCGCCAGCTACGAGCTCGCCTTCAAAATGCAGTCGACCGCGCCCGAAGCGATCAACCTCGACGAAGAAAGCGAAGCGACCAAAAAGATGTATGGCCTCGACCAGGAACGCACCGCCGACTTTGGCAAGAAATGCCTCCTCGCCCGTCGCCTCGTCGAACGCGGCACCCCTTTTATCCAGATCTACTCCGGCGGTGCCCACAACGATGACAACTGGGACGCCCACGGCGACCTCGAAACCAACCACAACAAGCACGCCGGCAACACCGACCTTCCCATCGCCGGGCTCCTCAAGGATCTCAAGCAACGGGGCCTTCTCGAAGAAACCCTCGTCGTCTGGGGCGGGGAATTCGGACGCCAACCCACCGCCGAATACGCCAAGGGAACCGGCCGCGATCACAACTCCGCCGGCTTCACGATGTGGATGGCCGGAGGCGGAATCAAAGGCGGCACCAGCATCGGCCAAACCGACGAACTCGGCTCCGCCGCCGTCGAAAATGAATTCGAGGTGAAACACCTCCACGCCACCATCCTGCAACAGCTCGGCATCGACCCCAACGCCCTCAGCTACCCCCACGCCGGCCTCGACGAAAAGCTAGTAGGAGTCGAAGGCGCCGACCCCATCACCGAGATTATTGCCTAACCCCCCGAACCACAACGGTAGCCACTCGGGTTGACCAGTTGACCATTCCCCCTCCGCTGCTACCTCTCCTCCATGTCCAAAGTCACCATTTACCACTTCAAAGGTTGAGGCTCTTCTCAAAACGCCTTGGCGGTCGCCGAGGAACTGAGAGTTGATCACGAAGTCATTCTCTACATCAAAACTCCGCCCGATGCCGCGGAGCTCACCAAAATCGTCGAAGCCCTCGAAGGTCCTGTCGAAGACCTCGTCCGCAAGGACGCCAAGTTTTAAAAACTCGAGCTCAACCCCGATGACTTCGTCGGAAACCCCAAAGCCGTCGTCGAGATCCTCGTGAAGCACAAACAGCTCCTCCAGCGCCCCGTCCTTCTCAAGGGTAAGAAGGCCATCATCGGCCGCCCAAAGGCCCGCATTGTCGACTTCCTCAGCTAAACCGACTCACCGTGCCGTAGCACATGCGTCCCCTTGTGTTCCCCGCCCCCATCCAAGCCAGATCCTTGTGCTCCTTCCTTCTAAACCGACTGGGCGTATCGAAGCAGACTGTCCACATCATACCGCTCCTTCACCTCTTGAAAATAAAGGGCAAACCCGCCACCAGCGAGGTCACCACCAATTGTCGGCGCTTCATGACCAAAGATTTTCAAAAAAAAATCACGCAATTACAGGAATAAAGGCCCACCGTGTCGCTCCTAGTATTACCCATGAAAAACATCCTGACACTTACTGCCGTCCTCGCCTTCGGAGGTCTCGCCACTGGAGAAGAAGCCCCCAAGGCCACCCAATGCCCCGCCGGAGAATGCGCCAAAGCCTGTTCTGGAACTGCCCTGAAGCTCGCCGTCACCGGCCTTGAGAACGAGGCCGACACCGCCAAGGCCGAAGCCGCCCTCGCTGCTCTGGGCGGCGTCACGAAATGCCAGAACTGCTCCAAATCCGGCACCTTCGCGGTCAATTATGACCCCGCCAAGGTCAAGGTCGCCGCCATCGAGAAGGCCATCACCGACTCCGGGCTCAAGATTGCCGGACACAAGGCGACCTTCAAAATCAAGGGCATGATGTGCCAGAGCTGCTCCAATCACCTCACCGCTCTTCTCGGCAAGACGCCGGGCGTCGTCAGCGTCGACGAAGTCAACCACCTCACCGGCGAGGCCAAGGTCACCTTCGACCCCAAGAAAACGGACGAAGCCAAGATCAAAGCCGCCATCGACACCACAAAGTACAAAGTGGTCGAACCCAAAGCAAAAGTCGCAACCCCTCCCCAAGGCTAATCTCATTTGTTACGGTGTTGTTGCAGAACGGCCATGCTCCCTTGGGAACATGGCCGTTCTCTTAACCCACATCCACTTTCAGTCACGCTTTGTAATGGTCAAACCCCTCGTCTGGCCTAGCTTCAAGTCAACATCGTGTTCGGAAAATTGCTGATCCTCTTCACCCTCGTCCCGCTGGCCGAGCTCTACTTGTTTAGCACCCTTGGCAGGCAAATCGGCTTTCCCAATACCATCCTGATCATCATCGTGACCGCCATTCTCGGGGCCTCGCTCACGAAATCACAAGGACGCAAGGCACTCGCCAAGTTCCAACAAGCCACCAAGGAAGGCCGCCTTCCGGCCACCGAAGCGCTCGAAGGAATCATGATCCTCATCGCCGGAGCCGTCCTCATCACCCCCGGCTTCCTCACCGATGCCGTCGGCTTCCTCCTCCTCGTTCCACCGGTCCGGGCTGCCATGGGCAAAGTCCTCGCCAAACGTCTCAAAGGAAAAATTCACGTCGTCACCCCCGAATTCCCAACACCCGAGGCCCGACCCAAGTCCAAACTCGATGACGGGAACGTGATCGACGTTTAATCCTCCACAATTGAAGGAAGACAGTTTACAAATAAAGCCATGCGCTGGGAAAAACTGCGGAAGAGCGAACACACCGAACGTCGCAGAGGTGGCGGAAAGGGAGCCGCCATGGGCGGGGGAATCGGAGCCATCATCATGGCCCTCATCGCCATCTTTATCTTCAAAAATGACCCCGGGGAAGTGCTCCAAAATCTCTCCCAGGGCCAACAAGGCGCCGCCAAACCACAGACCGAACAACAGGAGCAGATCGAGCAATTCGTTTCGCGCATCCAAGGCTCCACCGAAGATGTTTGGAGCGAGCTTTTCCGGAAGGCCGGAAGCCAATATGACATTCCCAAACTCATTAGCTACGATCACCGGACCCCGACGAAATCAGGAGGAGTAGCTGATGCCGCGATGGGTCCCTTTTACATCCCGGTCGAAGAAACGATCTACATCGACACCGCGTTCTTCGGACAAATGGACCGGGATCTCGGAGGCGGGGGGGATTTCGCTTACGCCTACGTGATCGCCCATGAAGTAGGGCACCATGTCCAAAAACTGACGGGAAAAACCAACGACGTGCACAGCCAAAAGGGCAGAATTCCCGACGCCCAATACAACCAACTCTCCGTCCGCCTCGAACTCCAGGCAGACTTCTATGCCGGTGTCTGGGCTCACCATGCCAACAAGAGTGCCCTCGCTGAAGACGGCCAGCCCCTCTTGGAAGAGGGTGACATCGAAGAAGCAATGAACTCCGCCAAAGCAATCGGAGATGACACCCTTCAAAGTAAATCCGGAAGGCAGATCGACCCCGAAACCTTCAACCACGGAACTTCGGAACAGCGTCAGCGCTGGTTTTTGAAAGGCCTTCGCTCCGGCGACATCAATCAGGGCGACACCTTCAACATCCCATACCGCCAACTCTAAGATGGCGACCCCAAAGGACATCGCCGAGCCCCACAAGGAGCTTCGCTTTACCCGCTCCGCCCAGGCCCAGGGCTTCTTCGTTGTAACCGCCGTCGCCTTTGCCTTCGGCCTCCTCATCGGCGTCACCGCCTTGATGGGGCACCCGAATTTCCAATGGTGGATGCCCCTTCCCTTCTTCCTCCTGACGGGATTTCTCGTCCCCTTCTCGATGCGCTGCGCCCGGCACGCCTACCTCATCCTGACGCCTCTCGGGATCGAGGTTTTCCCTCTCCTGAAGCCCGAGAAAAACCTCAACCTCATCTACTGGAACCAACTCCACTCGGCCGATTTCAATGACGACCTCACCCTCCTCAAACTTCACTTCGACAAAGAGCAAACCGGCGGCGTCGTCCTCTCCCTCAAGCCCATCCAAGAAAAACAGCGCCCCCTCCTAAAGAAAGCGCTGGAAGGCCGCCTAAAAGAATAAAGGCCCCAGAGAAAAACTCTAAATCCTATGGAACTCTAAACAAACTCAAAAAAATCTAGATTCCCCTTCAACTGTTCGTCAATTTCGTGGTTAAAAATCCCCCCTCAACCAAGCTTCTGCTCCTTCCGCTCATTCTATCGTAAAAATCTCACTTCGCAGCTTCGATCGCCTTCAGAACATCGTCGCCCTGGGTCGTAGTCGCCCCCTTCTCGTCCTTCCAGGCGAGCTTCCCGTCCTTGAAAAGATAAGCCTGACGCGCCGTGAATTTCCCCAGAGTGACAGGAATCCCCAACTCTTTCGCCAGCTTCCCCTTGGGATCTGAAATTAAGTCGTATGGAAGCTCATTGGCATCCACGAATTTTTTCTGCGTCGCGACATCATCAGTCGACATCCCAAAAACCGTCACTTTCTTACCCTGCAAATTCTCGAATGCGTCCCGCACCGAACAAGCTTGCTTGGTTCATCCGCCGGTCAACGCCTTGGGATAAGTGAAAATCAGCACCCACTGGTGGCCCTCCGCCGCTTTCAGGACCACTTCCTTCCCGTCCTGGTTCTTGCCCTTGAGCACGGGCAACTTGTCACCAATCTCCAAACCGGAGGCGGAAAAGGTAAAGACGGACATCACGGCCGCCAGGAGAGCTTTTGACTTCATAATCGGCACGCTACTCCATCTTAACTCTCATGCAATAACCAGTTCCCCTATTCGAATTTTTATTCTAACATTCCCGGCGTGTCCGCTTTCAAAGACTACCTCAAGAGCCAGCTCGAACTTGTCGATGACGCCCTCAACAATTTTCTCCCCAAGGTCTCGGTTTCTCCCCGGACTATTCACCAGGCCATGCGCTACTCGGTCTTCGCCGGAGGAAAACGTCTCCGCCCCATCCTCACCCTCGCCGCCGCCGAAGCCTGCGGTGGAACAACGGAGAACGCCCTCGCTCCGGCCTGCGCCGTCGAGATGATGCACACCTACTCGCTCGTTCACGACGATCTCCCCGGCATGGACAACGACGACCTCCGCCGCGGGCGCCCCACTTCCCACAAGGTCTACGGCGAGGGCATGGCTGTCCTCGCCGGCGACGCCCTCCTCACCGAAGCCTTCATCACCCTCGCCAGCACTCCCACCACCGACCGCTATTCCATGAAAGAGATTCTCCTCGAATTCGCGATCTGCGGAGGTTCCAGAAAACTCATCGGCGGTCAGGCTCTTGATCTCGAAGGCGAAGACCAGGATCTTACCCGGGAAGAACTCCTCGCAATCCACGAAAATAAAACGGCCGCCCTCCTCACCACCTCCCTTCGTTTGGGCGGAATGACCGCCAACGCGACTCCAGAGCAACTGGTCGCCCTCACCGACTTCGGCTATCATCTCGGCCTCGCTTTCCAGGTCATCGACGATATCCTCGACGTTACCCAGTCCACCGAAAAGCTCGGCAAAACGGCCGGCAAGGATGAAGCCTCCAACAAGGCAACCTACCCTTCCATCCTCGGCCTCGAAAAATCAAAAGCCGAAGCCAAACGCCTCACCGCCAAAGCCCTCGCCGCCCTCGAAGTCTTTGGCGAGGATGGCAAGATTCTTGAAGCAATTGCCCACCACCTCCTCGACCGGGAGTTTTAGTCACCAAAAAGGAGTGGGGACATTCCTGTCCTCGGCCTGAGGAATAGAGATAGAGGTAGGGATAGCACATTGATTTGCGGCACCCCTCCCTCTGATCCACCCGTCCAGGCTTGTTGGGCTGTGGGTTCAACTCATACCTCTTGGGAATTGGAGATAGGGTTCATGCGAGTCCGCCTGCGCACCTTCGGAGCTTCCATCGCTGAATCACCCTCTGAACCGCCAACCCAGGCTGGCGGCTAAATGCCTGCGCCCCCTCGGGGCTCTCAAATACTCATGGCCTTGCAAATTTGGAGTCAGGGTTCAGCGTTCGGCGTTCAGCGTCCGGCGTCCGGCGTTCAGCGTCCGGCGTCCGGCGTCCGGCGTCCGGCGTCCGGCGTCCGGCGTCCGGCGTCCGGCGTCCGGCGTCCGGCGTCCGGCGTTCGGCGTTCGGCGTTCGGCGTTCGGCGTTCGGCGTTCGGCGTTCGGCGTTCGGCGTTCGGCGTTCGGCGTTCAGCGTTCGGATGGACGGATGTTCTTGCCTTTATTCACCGACTCATTGGCCCGGGAGTCCCGAAGGGATGCAGGCATTTAGCCCCCAGCCTCGGCTGGGGGTCATCCCCGAAGAATAAATTGGAAGCTCCGAAGGTGCGCAGGCAAACTCCCGAAAACCTCATCACCTCCCCCCTCCCTCAAAGCGCGGAAAGAACACCACACTCACCACCCGGACAACCGTTACTGTTCGCCACGCGCTTCCACCATTTCCTTCGCAAAGGGATCACCATCCGTCGCGAGCTCTTCAATCTCCCGCCAAATGAGATCCCGGACTTCGGCGAGAGGATTCTCAAGACCTTGCTCCAACACCGAGTGATCAAAAAATGCGTCTATCAACGAAATCGCCTCGTTAACCGATTTCGCTTTGGAAAGCTTCTTACCCTGCTCTTCACGCGCCATTCCAATTAGGAAACTGGCATCAGTGAAATCATGCTTCCGATTGGTTTCCTCCTTGGTGCAGAGCAAATCCAGCAAAGATGGAAGCTTGGTTCCATCGGATAGTAACGTGGCGTCTTGCCAGACTCTCTCGAACTCATCCACACGCAAACCGTTAGGGCGGAAAAAAAGATCCAAAGGCATATCCAAGCCCTCGACCCTCACCATCCCAACCTCATCCAAATTTTCTAAAAGCTCGGAGGAATTCAGCTCCCGCCATCCGGGGAGAGTGACGATTCTCTCAGGCGGAGCGATCAGACTCTGAATTGAGGCGAGCCATTTCTCTGCGCCTTTGGTGGGATCAAGCCAGAGATCAGCGTCTTTAGTCGGACGTGAAAAACCGTGCGCAATGACCGCAAGCCCCCCAATCATCACAACACGCTCATCGGTCGCGAGTTGAGCAATGACGTCTTCAACTTTTCGGGGCATAGCGCTCAGAAAGCTTGGTGACTTGCTCGTTGATCCAAAGACAGTCAGCAAAGCTATTTGGGGTTTTAAGCCAAGGCTCGCTATTATCGGTAATCTTCGACTTGGGAATCGGGTGCCCAGGCTTCTCCTCCCGCTTCTTGCGGAGGCGGCGCATCGTGAGCACGTCTGCGTATTCTCGCATGACGAACTCTCTAGGCGTGCGGTATCTCACGCTGCAAACCTAGCAAGATACCTTCCCTAAGGCAAGGAGCAGAAAAGGAGCCGTGGCGCCCTCGCCGCTTCTCAACCCAGGACAGCGGAACCCGGGAAACCAAGCGGCGAAGGCTCCGCGTGACATCGCTGAGCAAGCCTACACTCTGATCGTGGTCGGCAGGTTATTGAGCTCTAAATTTAACGGCTTCATAAGTAACTCCGTATTATGTTTCATTGTGTGAAGTTATGAGATGACCCTCATCGACCCTCAATTCGGACGGCCAAATACCTTCCGGGAAAGTTTTGTGGCGTGTTGAAGCTCCCTGGTCCAGAAAACTAACGCAACTCAAATGTCCTTTCTAAAGAGGAGAGAGTGATATTGAATATGTCTATGGTAAGCTCACAGGATCACAGGATCACAGGATCACAGGATCACAGGATCACAGGATCACAGGATCGTTCCTTATTGGGGCAGCGATGTGGTTGGGAAGTGCTTCGGTTGTGAAAGCGCAATCGCCCCGGGTGGCATTTGAAAGGAACTCCTTAGACCAATTGGTCGGTCATTTTACGCTTGGTTCAGAAGTGTTCTCTCGGATAGTCCATGACGCCGATGTTGATGGGTGGTGTGGTTTATGGTGTTCGTTGTTCCCGCAAATTGCCCGGGTGCGTGGCAGCGATACTGATAGTGATGGAATGACTGACTTTGAGGAAATGATTCTGATGCAGGATCCCACTCTTAAAAACCCCTTGCCGAGAAAGCTCACGGAAGTGGCGGTGGAGGAGCTGCGAACTTTGGAGCACAGGGAACGGGAGAAGCGTCTTCCGAGGCCGTTGACAGCAGTCGAGGCGGAGAGGATCAGGCAAGGGTTGGCGGTGTTCGTGGAGGCCCAGAAGAACCGAGGAGGATTTGAGGCGAAGGAAGAGGAACGGCTTGCCTCTGCGCGGGAGCTGGCGAGGGACTTTCGCAGGATGGATGCGCAAAAATCTAAGGGGAGCAGGGAAGAGCAACTCCGATTCCGGCGATCCCGCCAGATGGCACCTGATAGCTATGCCGCCAAACTCATCGGAGCTGACCAACTCTGGCCCGGAACCGCTGGAATCACCGACGGCGCAAACGGAGCCGACCCTCTTCCCACCACTGGCAGGCCTCCGCTTCCGCCCATCGGCGTTTGGGATCTCGGGGGTGTTGATCCTAGTCCCGGATTCGGGTCTCGCCTGATCCCCGGAGACTCGGCTCAGGATGCCCCTCATCCAATATTGATGTCTAAAATCATTGCCTGGAATTCCGGCTCGGACGATCTTCGGGGCCTCTCGTGGGCAACTCGAATCAAGAATTTCGACATCACCGACGACCATGCCGAGATGCTTGAGGAAGCCACCAATCAGGGCATGATTTTCTCCAATCATTCTTACAGCCCGAGAGCGGGTTGGGATCGGGCGGGACAGGGAGCATGGCAATGGTGGGGACCGCCCAACCTCGTCGGAGAAGATCCTGAGTTCGGAGCCTACAGCCTCAACGCTAAGAATATCGATGCCATTATCTATCGCGCCCAGACTTATCTCCCCGTTTACTCTGCCGGAAATGATGCCACTGACCACGGCCCCATCCGCAGTGATGGTATCATTGACACCACGGTTTTTGGCTATCAATACTCGAATGTGAGTTACGAGGATGATGGAAACGGCGGCTTGATGAAGGTCACATCCACCCCCAATCCGCCCGTTTATCACCCCAGCGACGGAGGACTCCCCGAAGCCGGGGCGGTCATTCCGAAATCGCTCGAAATCCCGCTCGAACACTATGGGGAGGGCCCCATTGGTCTTGGACTGGGCACCATCAAATCGACTGGCTCAGCGAAGAATAATCTCACGGTGGGCGCGGTTCTTGCGGACAGCGTTCCGGTGATTGATTCCGAGAATATTTGGCTGGGTGTGGTGTCTTCGCGGGGACCGACTGATGACCACCGCCTCAAGCCCGACCTTGTCGCCAGTGGTTCCTTTGAGTTTCTCGGTTACGCCTCGGGAAGATATGGCACCACCTCTGAAGCAACAGCCACTGTCACCGGGCTGTACGGACAGCTCAATGAAATCAATGTCGATGGTGACGGTCCGAAGTTCTTGGCCTCAACCTGGAAGGCTCTACTCCTCAACACTGCTGTCGATGGTCGGAACCTTAATCATTTTGTTGGTGATGAATGGGCTGAAACCTTTACGAGAGTTCCGACTTTCCTTGGGGATGGGGGAGACGGCCCGGGAGATGATCCTGTGCTTGGTGCCAGTGAGGCGGATTTGGAGGGGCCTGATCCCTTTTTTGGATATGGAATGGCCAATGCTCCAGCAGCAGCGGACCTTCTTCGGAAGAATCTGGCGAGCCGCTCTGGTGCGGCCCACCTTAGACAACATCTTCTATACGATCCTTCCAGCGAAGGGGGAAATGTGACGATTGAAATTCCCATCGAACATGATGGCACCTCCCCGGAAATGCGCATCATGCTCTGTTGGACTGATCCCCCCTATCAGGCCGCGATTCAGGAACCTCTGGATACGGCCCTCTTTGATCCCGATACCACTCACACCCCGAATACCGACGCCCGGCTCGTCAATGATTTGGACCTGCGGGTCATCACCCCGACTCTGGAGGAGCTGGAACCTTGGGCCCCTGATTTTTCGCAACCGCTGGAAGCCACTCCGACGGGCGACAACACCCGGGACAATGTCGAACAGATTGTCATCCAGACTCCCGTTCCGGGAACATACCTCATCCGGGTGACCCACAAGGGAACCCTGAAATCGTGGGAAAAGGTTGAAGAGACTCCTGAACCGGCGATTGCCAACTACGAGCTTCTTCCAAACCAACATCAGGCCTTCTCCCTGGCCATGTCGGGCAATCTCGATCCCGAACCCAGCCGACTCACCCTCGATTTAAATTCAGTTGAGTTTCAGGCCGGGGGTGATCTCGTCAACCTTTCCCTGCACTCTTTTGTAGGTCTTCGATGCCAGCTGGAAAGTTCTGATGATCTCAACCAATGGTTCTCCGAGGGGGATCCCTTCCATATTTCCGTAAGCCCCCAGCCCCTGACGCGCTTTTACCCCAGCCAACATAAGAGCAAGCGCTTCTATCGCGTTCGCGTCATCGCACCTCTCGAAAACTCCAACTGACAGAGTCCAAACCCATGAAAATAGTTCTCACTCTCCTGGCATTCACCTTCGCTCATTCCATCTCCTCCCCCGGCGCGGTCATCTATGATGCTCGCGATCGTGTCGTCGGTACCGTGATCCTTGACCCTTTTGAGATTGTCAACGGTCCGACTTCCCTCGACTTTGATGTCAATCGTGATGGGAAGCTTGATTTTACGATAAAAAAAGTTTCATCACCTTTTCCTGTCAGCAGGATCTCGCTCAGCGAACTTCCAGGCACGACTCGTTTCGTATATTCTGGAGAATATGTGACCGCCCTTGATCATGAAGTGGAAATTGGTTCTATTTTGGGTGATAATACTTGGAATTTCGATCCAATTTCAAACATTCGTTGGGATATTCTAAGCTCCGAAACTCAAGGAGAATTTTTCGGTGAGTTTACTGGGAAAACCGCCTATCTAGGATTCGAATTTCAAGCAGATTCCGGGACTCACTACGGCTATGCTCTCCTCAAAGACTACAATGCGAATGGCATGATTGTTGAAGGAGTCGCTTGGGAGACCACGCCCAATAAGGCGATTCTAACAGGAGCCATTCCCGAGCCGACGACGTCCTTGCTGCTAGGGGTGGTGGTCGTCCTTTCCGTTGGAAGGCGTAAACGGGAGGGTCTGTTTCCAGTCTAGGGTGTAACGACCCAAATGGCTCAAATAGGGTGGGTCTGAAAAATGGCGGCATTTGATCCCATTTCATGGGCTTCCCTGAGGGTTCTCAGGGGCTCAAATAGGGTGTAGTCTATTTGGACCATGATTGCCGCTTATGTTCGTGTTTCCACCAAAGACCAAAATTCCGACCTCCAACGGGTGGAAATCGGCGCGTGGGCGAAGGCCAACGGCATCGAGGAAGTCATTTGGTATGAAGACCGCATCAGCGGCGACAAAAGCTCACGGCCCCGCCTCGATGCGCTGCGGAAGGATATTTTCGCCGGGAAGGTTAAGACGGTCATCCTTTGGAAACTGGATCGCCTCGCTCGATCAAAACGGGACGGGGAAACCCTCCTGGCCGATTGGTGCAGTCGCAACGTTCGGATTGTTTCTGTCACCCAGCAAATTGACCTCTCCGGGGTGGTCGGCCAGATCGTTGCCTCGGTCCTCCTGGGCCTCGGTGAAATTGAGTTGAGCAACATCCGCGAACGTCAGGCGGCCGGAGTCGCGGTCGCGAAGAAAAAAGGCGTTTACCAAGGCCGTAAGTCCGGCACGACCAAAGGGAAACCTGCGCGAGCTCACGAACTGAGATCACAAGGTCTTAAGTTGAAGGAGATTGCTTCCGCCCTGGGCGTTTCGACCAGCACCGTGAAACGGTATTTGGTGAAGGGATGAATTCCAAGCGAAGCGGATTTCAAAGACTAGAATTGGCGAGGTGGTGGGAACACGATGAGGTTCGAGGATTTTGGCTGCGAGCGAAGGATGAGCCGAGACAAAATCGGAGTGGCCTCTTGGTGTTCGGGGCTGGGTGAACCGGAGGAAATCGGGGCGGTGCAATGTTCTCCAAAAAAAAGCGGCCACCGCTCGGAAAGAACAGTGACCGCCTCATTTGGATTTCCTGCGGAAACTCTCCACTTAGCTAGTGAGATAAAAGATCATTCGATAGAATCGAGTGGCTTTATTGACGTTGTCCCTTCGGTCAATTATTCGGATTTTATATCGACCGCTTGGTTGTTGCTCTGCAAGCACTTCGACATTCTCCCGACCCCAAATCTTATCTACACCGATTTTGTCCGCAATAGTGCTCCAGTTTTCGAAGTCTTCCGAAGACTGTACTGCTATAGAAAACCATTTCCGTCCATAAAACCCTTCTCCACCAAGAGCTTCATCCTCCAGATTAGGTTGCCACAAACTTAGCTCAATTTCTTTATTAGCATTCTGGGCAATCGAAAGCTCCGCAGAATATTCTTCACCAAGCTGCTTTTCCAAGGGATTCAAATCGAATCCGAATTCAACGAAATCAGAGATGCCATCATCATCTGCGTCTGCGAAAATATCACCCGAAAGATCGTAAAAATTCTCCCACTGCCAAATCTCCCAACTCGACTGAGGTTCTTCCACGCTACTTCGGGAAATTACGCTCGATGCCAATACCAAGAATAAGACAAAATTTTTCATCGGGGGGACAGGATCAGTCGAGGGGCCAATTTAACTCTTGTAGAACGACAATTAAAACTGAACCCCAACGACAGCTGTGGAACACACTCGCCGGTCGTCAATCTTTCCCAACACAACCGCAGGGAGGGTCCTTATCGGCTGTGTTGGGAAAGAATGATGACCTCTCGATTTGGCCGTGGAACAATTCATTTTCTAATTGTCGTCGAACTCAATTATAGTTGTCGTCAGACAAACTCTGGTTGACGTTTCTTCATTTGAAGAGTTCGCTTTCTCCTAAAAGCAAGACCAAATGCGGAAAGGGCAAATAAGCTCGTAACCGAAGGTTCTGGGATCGAGAAACCATATTGGAGATGGTCGAGTTGATCAACTTTTGAAATTTGGAGCCCGCCAATTCCATCTTCATTATAAATACCTACAAAACGATGTAATCTAGCATCCCCACCAAATATTCCTTCCAATGGCTGGCCTGTTATTGGGTCGAGTGCCCAATTTTCAGAACGATATATTTCGTCATGAATACTGTCCCCATTTTCATTAAGCCAATCGACTTCCGCACTACCCCTTCCACCACTAAAACGCGCAATCACAAAACCAACGTAGGTAGGTAATCTTCCTTGTTCGTCAGGAGAAAATTCAAAAGTGAACCGATTACGAGACCCTCCACTATTGTCCGAAGATATCCAAACATCTCCACCGTAGCCGCGTCCATCAATCACACCATCATCTCCATCAACTCCTCAAATTGCCGTAGGACCAGGCTGATTAAATCGGGTTCTAAAAGTGGTTGCCTCTTCGGGGAAACTATTAATGGCTCTAACATTGGGGGTGTTAAGTTCTCCGTCTTCAAAATCTTCAAGCCAAATTCCTTCACCTGTGTTGTCAACGATCCCGCCATAAAACGGGCTATCGCTAGCACTAAAATAAGGTAACTATTCAGGTCCTTAAGAAAGTTTAAGTATCCGGTCTCCGTAGGAATCCCCGTGCAGCGTCCCACCCGAGAAGAACTCATTGCCCTGGCCAAGGTTGATCCCGAGGCCGTGGCTGATTTGGTT
>Ga0209491_10006111_pt1 | contig 16996 bp, 10 predicted proteins | sample BON02_FD_187213 | JGI IMG/M metagenome (GOLD analysis project Ga0209491, IMG submission 187213) | Freshwater microbial communities from Lake Bonney liftoff mats and glacier meltwater in Antarctica - BON-02 (SPAdes) (version 2) | ecosystem: Environmental > Aquatic > Freshwater > Ice > Glacier...
GAAGCTTATCCAATTCTGGGAAACAGTACCGCGAGACAACATCAACATTAATTTAGAAGGCAATCCAGACGGCCTCTATTTTATACACCTTAAAATCCAGGATGGTTGGCATCAAGCCCGGTTGTTGAAATACTAAAACAGCGCCAGCCAAAACGGCCTCATTTCAAACAAAAGGTTATTTATGCCTGTTTCTTTTGTAGAAAAGTTACCTTTGTATCCTAATTATGCAACACCGTTTCCGCATTTTGTTCCTCTTGTTTAGCCTGCTCGCCTTATCGGCGAACAGCGCTTGGGCGTGTGGTGGTCATAATGCCGACCAACGAAACGCTGGCCGCCAGGAAGCTTCTGAAAAATCCTGCTGTTCGAAGGGCGATGTTGCTTCAACGGATGTAAATAAGGCTCAGGATCAAAACACTGACTGTCCTTGTGACCACGAAAATAAAGGCTGCCACTGCCCTGGCTGTGGTGTGGTTTGCCACGCTGGCGCAGCCTTGGCCTTCGACATCTCAGACTTCTTCCAAGCTATCTGCCTGCAAAACGCCTCCTTGCAAAAGCAGGCCTTCTACTTCGCGCAGCACATACCAGAAGACGTTTACCTATCCATTTGGCAACCGCCAAAACTTAAGGCATAGTACCACGTCAGCCCGACGTGTGCCTGCTCGGCTGCAATTTTCAACTTTTTGATGGTAGTAAACTGGCCCTCATTGGGGTTATTCGGTTTGCACGTATTTCAAGGGCCCCATCCACGGAGATTCATTGAATTCCATCAATGACAGTTGCAGCCCATTTTCCAATAAAATTCATCATTTTTCCCTGTTGTGCTTGTATTCATCTGCAACAGCAAAACATTTAAATTCAATTTTTTATGAAAAACATCATCATCCCGGGCCTGGCGCTCGCCTTGTCAATCGCAGCATTTTCTGCCTGCAAAAATGACCAATCAAAAAATATGGCCGCAACAGAAATGGCCGCTCCTGAAACCAAATATATTTGTCCGATGAATTGTGAAAAGGGCAAAACCTACGATGCGCCAGGTGCATGCCCAGTATGCCACATGGATTTGGAGCCTACGAAAGCCGAGGTAGAAGCCAATAAAGCTGAATACTTTATGGGCTTTGCTTTCACTCCGACTCAGTTAGAAGCGGGGAAATCCGGCATGTTGTCGCTAACGCCAAAAATCAAAGGCAATGAAAGCGCAGCAGTACCGCTCGACCTGGTACACGAGAAAAAAATGCACCTCATTTTGGTCAGTGACGACCTTTCCTGGTTTGATCATATCCACCCTGAATATCAATCCAGCGGTGCCTATGACATTAAAGTATTGGCCAAGGGCGAGAATTTCAGCAATGGCCGCGGCCACAACGAAACCCGTTTCGATGCCGGTGGCAAATACTGGGCTTTTGCGGACTACAAACCATTGGGCGGTTTGAACCAGGTGAACAAAACGGAATTCACCGTGACGGGCACTCCGGCTAAAACAGTTGCGTACACACAGCCAAAAATGAGCACAACGGTGGACGGCTATACCCTGACCATGGAAGCGGGGCATGATGCCGCTGGTTTCACTTCAGGCACCCAGCAGCACATCCCAGTGACCATCAAGCAGGGTGGAAAAGCGGTTGATCCCGCTACTTTTGAAAACTACCTGGGTGAAAAAGCCCACCTTGTTTTAGTAGAGGTAACGTCAAAAGAGTTTGTGCATACCCATCCATCCGCCGAAGGGGGCAGGCTGGACATTCACACCACTTTTGCCAAGCCCGGCATGTACCGCGGCTGGCTGCAATTCCAAACTAACGGTAAAGTGCACGCGGCTGATTTTGTCATAAAAGTGGAAGCTGGCACCGCTGGCGAAAGCCAAGAAGGGCATAATCATTGATAAAAAAAGCCGCAAAAACCATTTTAACCATTATTTTACCTCACTTTTCAATTTAAAAAAACATGAAAAATTTCTTAATTATCTGTTTCGCGGCTTTTTTGAGCCAAGCCGCATTGGCACAACAAACCACCACGACAACACCTGCCCCTGAAGCGCCTAAAAAGGCTTGCTGCGCTGCGGGTGCCCAAAAAGACGGCAAGGCATGCTGCGCCAAGGGCACCGAAAAAGCGGCTACTTGTGATCAAAGCAAAGTAGCAGCAGGTGCACAAGAAGACCACGGAACCTCAGAAACCAGCACAACGACGAATGCTCAAGCAACAACTACAATGGTGAAAAAAATAACTGTTGTCGCGGGTTCCAAAGAAAGCGCCGAATTTAAAGTTTGGGGCAATTGCGGGATGTGCAAAAAGACCATCGAAAAAGCTGCCAAGGGCGTAGCAGGCGTTGAAAGCGCCAATTGGAACGTGGACACACACCAGTTTAACGTCGTATTCAATCCAAGTAAAACAAGTGTCAAGCAGGTGCATCAGGCAATCGCCAAAGCTGGTTACGACACAGAAATGGTGAAGGCTGACGATACGGCTTACAACAACCTGCATGGTTGCTGCCAGTACGAGCGCAAGGCGCAGTAATTTTCGCTCAAACGCAAGTCATCCCTAATTTTTTTAGGGATGACTTGCCATTTTAAGCGGAGTTGAGAAAGTCGGACAAGGGGGGGAAAGTGTCGGCATTGAAAATGTTGCCAAATTTCATTTCGAATTTCTTGGCGAAGACCTTCCAGATTTTAAAAACCTGGAAGGTCTAACGCTCGAATAGAATTAAATTTTGTGGACTGTCCCGGCCCAAACTTTCTGGCGCACACCCTTTTTACCAGCATCACCCATCATGAAAAAAGAACACCTGCTCTCTATTTCCGGCATTCTCGCCATCGTAGCACCTTTTCTGTGTTGCTTTGGCCTGCCATTATTGGCTGTTCTCATAGGCGGCAGTGCAGCTACCGCTGCTACTGCTTTTGCCGAACAGTACGCGCCAATCTTCTGGCTCGTTGGAGCAATGGCAATTGGCTGGGGCGCATGGCGATTTTGGAAAAAACGCAATCAAAAGGCAGATGGCATTGTCCTGCAATCCCTGTTGACCTGCCCGAAATGTGGTTTTCAGAAAATGGAAACAATGCCCACCAATGCTTGTCAGTTTTTTTATCAATGCGAGCAATGTAACACCATGTTGAAACCCAAACCAGGCGATTGTTGCGTTTATTGCAGCTATGGCTCGGTAAAATGCCCGCCCATTCAGGCAGGTGAAAATTGTTGCTAATTCCATGCTCAATCAACTCATAAAATTTTCGCTGCAAAACAGGCTTTTGGTGGTTGCTGCTGCGGCCTTGCTGCTGGTTTGGGGCAGTTGGACCGCCATCAACCTTCCGGTAGATGTGCTGCCGGATCTGAATCGCCCACGGGTGACGGTTTTTCTAGAAGCAGGCGGCATGTCGCCGGAAGAACTGGAGGTGCAGGCTGTATTGCCCATTGAAACAGCGCTCAATGGCTCGCCGGGCGTGGAGGTAGTGCGGAGCAGTTCGTCTCGGGGTATCGGCTTGGTGTTTGTCGAATTCAACTGGGATGTGGATGTGTTTCGGGCGCGTCAATTGGTCGCTGAAAAACTGAGCACGGTTCCGCTTCCAGATGGAATTGTGCCCGTCATGGGCCCCATTTCATCGGTTATGGGGCAAATTATGCTGGTCGGCGTGACAGCGGAACCGGATAGTGCAACGGGTGAAGTGCACAGTACCGCAGCTGATTTGCGCACCTTGGCCGACTTCACCATCCGTAGGCGATTGCTGGCCATTAAAGGTGTCGCACAAGTAATTCCAATTGGTGGCGACCGGCTTCAATACCAGGTGTTGGTGAGCAGTGTAAAACTGAAGCAATACAACCTGACCCTCGAAGACCTTACACGGGCCCTCGAAAACGCCAACTTGAACACCTCCGGTAATTTTTTCAACCGCTATGGTTCCGAGGTGCTTATTTCTGTGCTGGGACGCGCTAAAACCCTGGAGGATTTGCAGCAAACCGTGGTGGCCAATAGGGATGGCTTACCCGTGCTGCTCAGCCAGGTAGCAGAAGTACAATTCGGTGCGGCCATCAAACGCGGTGATGCCTCGGTCAATGCCCGTCCCGCGGTCATTTTGACCGTGGAAAAACAACCAGGCGCCAGTACTGTCGGGTTGACCGATGACATCGAAAAAGCCCTTGCAGAATTGCAGCCTGCCTTGCCGCACGATGTGCGCTTGAATGCGAAAGTTTTCCAGCAAAAAAACTTCATCGTGCACTCGCTTACCAATGTGGAAGAAGCTTTGCGCGATGGGTTTATCCTGGTTGTGATTGTGTTGTTTTTGTTCTTGTTGAATTTGCGCACCACATTGATTACCCTTACGGCCATTCCTTTATCATTGGTCATTACTGCGCTGGTTTTCAAATGGTTCGATATTTCCATCAATACACTGACACTCGGTGGACTTGCCATTGCCATCGGGGAATTGGTCGATGACGCCATTGTAGACGTAGAAAACGTATTTCGACGACTGAAAGAAAACCGCGTCACGGAAGTAGCGGATGATGGAACAACCACCACCCGCAATGTGGCCAATCCGCTCCAGGTGGTGTACGCTGCTAGTAGCGAAGTGCGCAATTCTATTGTCTACGCGACCATCATTGTAGTGCTGGTTTTCCTGCCGTTGTTCGAGTTGCAAGGCATTGAAGGGCGCATTTTTGCTCCATTGGGGATTGCCTACATCACTTCCATTTTGGCATCTTTGGTGGTCTCGTTGACGGTTACGCCAGTGTTGTGTTCCTACCTGTTGCCCAATTCCAAACTCAATGAAGGGAAAGAGTCCGGCTTGGTGCGCTGGCTGAAAAAGCAGGATGTGAAACTGCTACATTTCGGACTGGGTAATTCAAAGTGGGTCATTGGGCTGGCAGGAGCTTTGGTTGTCGGTTCGGCATTGATGGTGACCCGTTTTGGCACCGAGTTTTTGCCACCGTTTAATGAAGGCAGTTTTACCATAAACTTATATGCCCCAGCGGGCACCTCACTAGAAGAAAGCAACAAGATCGGCACCGTAGCAGAACAACTCATCCTGCGCGTGCCGGATGTGCGGTACACAGCCCGCCGTACTGGTCGTGCTGAATTGGATGAGCATGTAGAGCCCGTTAGCAACTCTGAAATAGACGTGGACCTGATTCCTGAAGCGAGGCCACGCACGGAAGTAATCGCCGATATCCGCAAACAACTTTCCAACCTGGCCGGAGTATCGGTCAGTATCGGTCAGCCCATTTCACACCGACTCGACCACCTGCTCTCAGGCGTGCGGGCACAAGTAGCCATCAAAGTTTTTGGGGAGGACCTGACGGAACTGCGTGCATTGGCTGCTGAGGTGCAAAAGGCAACCGAGAAGGTGCCTGGGGCAGTGGATGTACAGGTGGAGCGCCAGGTATTGGTACCGCAACTGACCATCCGGCTCAACAGGTTGGCTTTGCAACGCTATGGCATGCAAACAGGGGAAGTGGCCCGCGACCTGGAGGTGTTGTTTGGCGGCAAGGTGATTTCACAAATTTTGGATGGCCAAAAAACTTTTGATTTGCTGTTGCGGGCCGTGCCAGAAGATCGGGAGAACCTGGAGAATATTCGTAAAACCCAGATTCACACGCCGGATGGCACGTTGATCCCACTGGAAAGTATTGCCCACATTGAATATGAAAAAGGCATCAATTCGGTGAGCCATGAAAACGGGCAGCGGCGCATTGTGGTGTCTTGCAACGTTCAGGGCCGCGATTTGGGCAGCACGGTGGCGGAAATTCAAAAGGTCGTCGGGGAAAAAGTGGCGATGCCGCAGGGCTATTTCCTGCAATACGGTGGTCAGTTTGAAGCGCAAAAAGATGCTTCACGATTGATTGGCATATTGAGTATTTTCGTGTTGCTGGGTATTTTCCTGGTGTTGTACGCACATTTCCGGTCTTGGCGTATTGTGGTACAGGTAATGCTCAACATCCCTTTGGCATTGGTCGGCAGTGTGGCAGCGGTGTGGCTAACGGGCGGGACTTTCTCCGTTGCTACATTGGTGGGCTTCATCACGCTGACAGGCATTGCGTCCCGAAACGGCATCATGATGATTTCACACTACCTGCATTTGTTGGAACATGAAGGAGAGCAGTTTGACAAGCAGATGATCATCCGCGGCTCGCTGGAGCGCTTGGTGCCCGTATTGATGACAGCCCTGGTAGCGGCTTTGGCCTTGATTCCATTGACACTGGATGCACAGGCGGCGGGAAAAGAAATCCTCTACCCGGTGGCGACGGTGATTCTGGGCGGGCTTTTGTCTTCTACCTTGTTGGATATGATCGTGACGCCGACGGTTTTTTGGGTATGGGGGAAGAAGGCGGTGGAGGAGTATTTCAGGGGAACGAAGGCTTCTAATTCTATTTAACAAGTCGTTCCAACTCTTTAATCAAGGACTCCACAATCGGGAACATTTTTTTCAACTCCTCCTCAGAAAAATCAGGTGCATCATCATAATCAGCCTCAAAGCGATTTATGAAAAGTGTATTAAAAAAACTTGCCATAGCTAGAATCAATGAGTTCAGTTTTTATCAATTCTTTATTGAATGAAATCTTGACACCACTATGAGTCGACGTATTGATATCTTTCGAATATAGAAATGCTGAAATCGCGTAAAAGCAAGCATAATAAAGGCGGTTTACCGTGCCTAATATCCGGTTGTCGGAAAACAAAAGTTCTGCTTCAGCTAAAGTATCGAATGCCCGTTGAATCCGAAATTTTTTCACGTCCTCCTTGTCGTAGCTCATACCGAAATACCGTGATCTGAAATTTCTTGAAAAATTGGGAAGGCGGTCATTTTAATCCAATCTTGCTTATTTTGAATGAATGGCGATATGGCAATATCTGAATTCAATTCAATTTCATAAATCCTATTTAAAACATTGGTTTTGAAAACAGCATCAATAGGGTGGCTGAACAATACCAAAAAATCATAATCAGAATCAGCACGAGCATCCCCGCGGGCGCGGGAGCCAAAAAGGACAACTTCCGCAGCAGCATCAAATTCTCTGACAGCAGCCTTTACAGCTTTAGCAATGTTCTTGTCATTTTGGTTCATTACAATCAATTTTATTGCAAAAATATGGAAAAAATATCAATGATGGTCGGTTTAACGTTTTGGGCTTTCTCGGCTTATGCCCAGGAAACCACCACGCCCGAAGCCGCCATTCACGCCGCCCTCCAAAACCACCCGCTCGCCCACGCCGCCGCTTTTGATGCCCAGGCAAAAAAATACGCCGAAAAAACAGCGCTCAATATCCCCAACCCGGAAATCAACACAGAAAGCCCAACGGGAGGTTTTTATACCATCGGCGTATCGCAAGCATTTGAGTTTCCAACGGTGTATGCACGGCAGAAACAAGTGGCAAAAGCGGAAACCAGCCTGGCAAAAACCGGGCAATTGGTGCAAGAGAACGACCTGCGCTTCAACGTACGAACGTTCTACCTGGAGGCGCAATTGGCAGTTTTCCACGTGCAACAATGGGCGCAGCGCGACAGCTTCTACCAAGCCATTGCTACTACCGCCAACAGGCAGTTCTCCGCCGGGGAAATAGATTTTTTGCAAAAAACAATGCTGGAAAATGAGGCCGGAAAAGTGCGGCTCGAACGCCTCGGGATGGACATAAAAGCAGCTACTGCAAGGCAACAACTGACCACTTTTACCGGGTTAAGCGATTTAGGTATTCTACCGCCATTGCGAGCCGATACCGCTGGATTAAATGCCATTCAGGGCTTCGCGGAGAATCCTTCCTTACGCTTTGAGCAACAATCCGTTCAAGTTGCCGCAGAACAAATCAGCCTAGCCAAAAGCCGCGCCTTGCCCAACCTTTCGCTGGGCTACATGAACCAGGCCGCCCGAAACTCCCCCATTGATTACCGTTTCCGCGCCAGCATCGGGATTCCGCTCTGGGCTGGACAATATCAAGGCGGGATCAATGCAGCCAAAGCAGAAAACCAGGCCGCACAGGCGCGTTCCGAGGGAGAAAGCCAGGCACTCGCCCTGCAACAACAACGCAGCCGGGCTGATGCGCTAATGGCGCTGGCGCAGGTTCAGTACTTTGAACGAGAGGCTTTGCCGCGCAGCCAAGCACTCATTACAGCTGCCCAGCGCATGCGGGAAGCCGGACAAATAGACTACCTGGCCCTGTTGCGAATACTCGACGAAGCATACGCCACGCAACGGGAATATGCCACCCAACTACAAGCTTTCAATACTGCACGCATTCAGATGCTATACCTTGCAGGACAATAGTATTCCCCCAAATCGCAACAAACAACCATCACCACCATTCAAAAAAATCCAGGCAATGAAATTTTCAATCGTTTTTGCCCACATACTGATACCGCTTTTCCTGCTTTCACCTGAAAAGATGCTGGCACACGGCGATGAATTGCCCACGGGGAAAGCCACTGCCGACCACTTTACTGTGTACGGACAGTCAGATAAATACGAACTTACGTTGTACTACCCAGCCATTACAGCAAGCCAGGAAGCACACCTCACCCTGTTCGTAGCGGATTATTTTAGCAACAGGCCAATAGACAAGGCTACCCTCAAAATCAGTACGCTGGAAAACCCACAAATCGAGTTTGAAGTACATCCAATAGCAGCCGGGATATACGAATTGCACGCCACCTTTCCAGAGAACAAGATTTACACCCTCAATGTGCAAATCGCCCACCCCAATGGTGCCGATATGATTGGGGTGAAAAATGTGGAAGTGGGCAAGGCGCTGCCACAACCGGAAGGCACAATTGATCCCCAAAACCATGCGGCAGCAATGAGTCCATGGCTTGTTTTTCTGATTGGACTGCTGGCAGGTGGCTTTTTGATGTTTTTCGTTTCCCGAAAAAGAAGCCGCAGCCTCACAGTATTGCTGCTGCTGGCGAGTGCCTGGTTTTCAACGCCGAATTGGAACCCGGCGTACGCGCATGGCGACGATGAGCACGGCCCAAAAACGGGCGGTAGCGGTTATGGTAAAGAAGTGTTCGCGCCCAAGGAAACCCAGTTTTTATTTGAAATATTGACCCAGCCGATTGCAGTGGGCGACTACCAATCGGCCACGACAATGTTTGGGACCATTGTCCCGGCATCTGGTGGCCTGGGAATCGTGGTAGCACCCCAGAATGGGCGGATCACGCGGATGAACGTGCGTGTGGGTGAGCAGGTGCGCGCCGGACAAACCCTGGCGGTGTTGCAACAGAACATCAGCACCTCGGAGCAGGTAGGCATTGCGACCAACAATGCTGGCTTGGCCGTTCAAATCGAAACAGGCAAAGCCCGCGTCGCAGCAACCAAGCGTGAGCTGGAACGTTTGAAAAAAATTGCGGACATAGCCGCCGGGCGTGATGTGCAGGCTGCTGAGGCGAATTACAATCAGGCGCTTGCCGAGTTACAAATCCTTGAAAGCAAGGCGTATGGGGCCAATTCCGCAGCAAACAACCGCATTGTAACCCTGGTAGCCCCGATTTCAGGGGTGGTGGGCACATTTACCCTTAGCCCTGGCGCTGAAGTCGTAGGCGGGCAAACGTTGTTCAGCATTACCAACCTGGACAAAGTATTTGTAGAAGCCCAAGTTTACGATCGCGATGTACCGGTGATTCGCGCCGGCAATAAATTCCTGGTCACCTGCTCCACCGACGACCACAAAAGCGCAGAAGTGCGGCTTGTTTCGTCGGCACAGAGCATGAACCCGGGCAACCAGAGCCAACGCGTGTTATTCGAAATGGACAACCCCAAGGGCGAGTTCAAAATCGGCGAGTTTGTGAGCCTAAAAGCGCTTGACAACAGCAGTTCCCGCCAAATTACGGTGCCCAATTCCGCTTTGACGGAAATCAACGGCAAAACGGCAGTGTTTCACAAGCATGGCCCGGAGGAGTTTGAACTGTCGTATGTGCAGACGGGTGCGGATGATGGTACGCGCACCTTGATTCTGAAAGGATTGGAGGAAGGCGAGAAGGTGGTGGTGAATGGGGCGTATGAGGTGAAGATGATGTATTTGAACCAGTAAAACGGATAATGCAAGAATTGAGATTTAGGGGCGTGTGAAAGATAACTTGCTATCTTTCACACGCCCCTAAATAAATGAAAAGCCCTGAAAAAGCTGAAAAAAACGCTAAAAACGCTGTATAATTTGGGAGTTTGGAACGTGTCAAATAACAAGTTAGTCATTTCATTTTAGGGGTAACCCGCCGTGCTATGGCCAAAATAGCAAAAATGCTGCAAAAAAAGCCCATACTCTCCCTAAAGCCAGCCCCAGCGGGACGGTAATATCTGTAGATTGGCATCATATTTTTTAGCCCCAGCGGGGCGACAATATAATCACGTAATTTCCACATAACCGCCCCGCTGGGGCTGGCATTTCGGGACGCCTTCAAGGCTACAGATATCATCGCCCCGCTGGGGCTAATATGAATAGAACTTAGCCTGACGGCTATGGTGAAAACACCCTCGCACGGCGGATTTGTGGGCAACTTGAATTGCCTAACTTATTTTTGACACGTTCCTTTGAATTTTTCGCATATATTTGTATTTCAAAAACACTCCAACATGAACCCGGTACCCGCTGCAATTTTTTCGAATCGCCTCTCGTGTCTATCCAACCGAATCAGTTGGGCAGGCTCATCTGCTATTTTTGCATTCAGTGGTGGTGAGGTGTGGGTTTACGCTTGCCATGTCCAAAGAAATATTCAAAGAAGAACGCAAACTCTGGACACAATGGCCGGTTGGAAAGTATGATTCCAACATTTTTGTCCAACTTACTGAAACCGCCGAAATACTATTCAAAATATTTCCAGCCGTACACTTTTATTTAGGTGAAAGTCGCCTCCCAGTTCTTTGAAAAGTTTGAGAAAATTAGATTGGCGATTTCCATTGCTTTAGAAAGGCACTTTTGCGCCAACGTTATTGGGCGCATGGTGTCAAGCCTGTCCCATCGTGCAAACGCGGCAATAGTCGCTTTGGAGTCGTTTTTCAACAAAATACCGATACAAAAGGTGAAAATAAAGGCAAACGCGACTACAAGGAGCAGGTTTTTCACTCTATGGGAGCTTTCGACCTTGGACTGGTGCAGGCGGAACCCTGCGGATTTTCGTCTTCATACACGAGCAGATCATGCCCGAAAGAGCGTTTAGCCGCCGAAGGTGATTGCCGACCGGCTTGATGGCACTCGCTTTCGTAAACATAGAAAGCATATCTTTGTAAAGGCTTTTGCCCATAGAAGCTGAAGTTTTTGCGTAGAAAACACAAATTTACACCTCCTGTTTTTTTTCTCAACTTATCAAAGAACTTTGTAGTTTTTTTGCCCAACTAAAAGTGTACGGCTGGAAATGCGACACATACACTTTTATTTATCCGCATATTACCAATCTTCATTAGTTTTGGTTCTCGATCAACACAATCCTACCCGCACCCATGATCAAATCGACGACCACCCGCCTTGGCGCCAACCTGTTTTTGTTGCTGCTGCCATTTTTGCTCCAAGCTCAATCTTTGCCCATCAATCCTCCCGCTTGCGGATCGGATCAATTGCAACAGTTGTTGACCGCCAGTATTCCCGGTTATGGCGAACGCGTTGCGCAAGCCGAACAATTGACTTATGAAAAAGCCGCGAAAAAAGCTGTCGGGATGGGAGCCTTTACGGGCCCCAGCTACACGCTGCCCCTGGTTTTTCACATCATCCACGATGATGGCCCGGAAAACATCCCCAATTCCCGGATTCTGGATGCTGTTGACTACCTGAACGATGCCTTTGCCAACAGCGGCTACTTTGGCAGTTTGGGCATCAGCGCGGATGTTCCTTTCCGCTTCTGTTTAGCCCATCAAGCTCCTGATGGCTCGCCCACGAACGGCATTACCCGCACCCAATCAATCCTGACGGATTTATTGGTGAGCCCGCAAGACGAACAGCTTAAGGATCTGATTCGGTGGGATCCCACGCGCTATGTGAATGTTTGGATTGTGAAAAGCATCTTGTCGGCCGCGCAGGGCACCAATTACGCCGGATATGCTACCCTGCCGTTTTCGCACGGCTCCAAATTCGACGGAATTGTACTAGAAGCGCAATACACTGGCAGCAGTTTCCAAAGAAACAATATAGTATTGGCGCATGAAATGGGTCACTTTTTAGGGCTTTACCACACATTTCAGGGCGACTGCCTGAACAATAATTGCCTGCAACAAGGCGACCGCGTTTGCGATACGCCACCGGATCAGGCTACGTTTAGCACTTGTGGTTTCAATTCCTGCCACACCGATGCGGATGCCCCGGCACCCAACCCGCTGGGCACTGATGTGAACGACATGACCGAAAATTTCATGGATTACTCGCCTTGGAATTGCATGTACCGCTTTACGATGGGCCAAAGTGATCGGATGTTGCAGCTAAGCGAATTGTTGCGCGGCAGTTTGCTGTATTCAACGGGCTGTTTGCCACCATGCGATGAAGGAACTTTGGCAGAATTTACGGCATCTGCAACTTCGATTAATATTGCGGACACCGTGTTTTTTACCAATCAAAGTCAAAATGCGCTAACCTATTCCTGGTACGTCAATGGGCAATGGCAGAGCAGCGAACAAGATTTTAGCTTTATTCCACCAGCGATAGGGTATTACAATATTTTGCTGCGGGCTTATGGCGCTGGTACGAGCTGCATCAGTACAATAGGTTACGGCATTCAGGCTACTTGCAACCTCAACGGGTTTATACATAGCAGCGCGTTGGAGACGGCTCCCGGCGGCAGCCTCACGTTTCAGGCGCAGGTTGACAACGCCAGCACGTACCAATGGACGGTAAACGGCACCGCTGCCGGGCAAAATGCCCTGATGAATTGGACCTTCCCCACGGCGGGCAATTACCTGGTAGAACTCAGCGTCGCTAACGACTACTGTGCCAGGGTGTTGTCCATGAATATTCTGGTGAACGTTTATTGCGCGCTGGCCGCTCCGCCTCAATTACAGTATGAAATTAAATATCCTACCATTACCAGCGTGGAGGTGTACCCCAATGGCGATATGCTTTTAGCAGGCAATAATGCTCGACCTTTTTTGTCGCGCATCCGAGAGGATGGCAGCGTCGCATGGTCAAAAAGCATCTGGCTGAGTGTGTTTGAGACTAACAACATGTATTTGATTCATACAACGCCCGATAATGGCGCCATCACGATTATTCCGGAAAGCAATTATTTGATGCGTTGGGACAGCAGTGGGCAATTGCTTTGGAGCAGCAAGATTGATTCCACCCTATTTTTAAATTCAAACAACTTATCTGCCAGCAATTTTACAGCATCCCCGGATGGCTCCTTTTTGTTAAGCGGATTGACATCTAGTTTTTTGACCTGGATTTGCTTTTCTGCTGACGGCACGGAGCGTTGGCGGTTAAAAACGCTATTTTCTATCTATAACATAGGCCCCTGTGTTGCCGCAGCGGACGGTGGTTACTACATCATTTTATACAATTCATTTCAGTCGGGATTAGTAATGAGACTCGGAGCGGACGGAACGCTTCTTTGGCGAAAAAAATACCGAAGCAGCCAGGGATTTTATCATATTATGGAACGCATGGTGCCTGAATCTGATGGTGGATTTTCTTTTATCAGCGGCCCTTATTTGCTGCGTTGTGATAAAGATGGGGAGGTACTTTGGGCTAAACGGTTCAACTCCTTAACTTCTAGCTCAACAGTATTTTTGAAAAAAAGCAAAGACAAAGGTTATTATTACAGTAACAGCAAAACCGCTTTTGCGGGCAGCATCGTACATGACATCCAAAATTTTATAAAATTTGACTCACTTGGTGCATTTCGTTGGGGATTCCAGGTAAAAGCATTTGATGCCATTGGCTCCGTTAATTCCGGCCGCATTTGCCACGCTGCTGCAGAATCAGCGCAGGGGCCCATATTTCCGCTCTACAATCCTATTTTAGACGGTAAAATATACCTCATGCGGCCCAACAACAATGGCTATGCTGGCGCTTGTGTGGAACAGCCCTATTCCCTTAGCGTCAGCTCGGAATATGTTACGAGCGATACGGTATCATTTGAGTTACAATATGCTCAAACAAAGGATGTGCCCCCTGCTTCTTTATCCGTGCTTGATTTTATTGTAAAACCAACGATGGCGAGCACGCGCTGCCCGACAGTCTGCCCATCCGCTTTTACGACGACAATCCGACCTTTACGCCCGCCCAGCATTGGGGGGAACTGCAATACCTGCATCAGGGAGCGATTGCGCCCGGGCAATGTGTTTCGCAAGTGCTCTCGATACCCGTGGTGAAAGGGAAAACATTTTACGGCATTTTGAATGACAATGGTCAAAATACCACGCCGTTTAATATTCCCAATGATTTTAAGCTCGCCAAGTCCGCCGAATGCTCCATCCTCGATAACCTGTTCACTATTTCGAAAAACTGGACAACGCCTGCGCTGGATTTGGGCCCCGACCTGGAGTCGTGCAGCGCCAATGCCGTGACGTTGAATGCGGGCAACGCATTTGCCCGATACCGCTGGCAGGATGGTTTCCCGGAGGCGCAATACACCGCTGTCGGCCCTGGAAAATATTGGGTAGAGGTGTGGGATGAATGCGGTTTCCGGCAGTCAGACACTGTTTTGATCAGCCTTTCCCCCACGGGCAACCTGGATTTGGGCATTGTACCACCCATTTGCCCCGGCGATACCCTTACTTTTTCCGTATCGGGCTTTGAAACCGTGGCATGGACACCAGCGCAGTTGGTGAATTGCGCTACTTGTCCCAGCGTTCGGATCGCGCCAACCAGCAGCGTCCTGCTCGTGGCAACAGGTGTTGAAGGCGATTGTATCGCCAGCGATTCTGTAACGATCCTGGTTCGTCAGGCACCTGAAATCAGCAGCATACAATCGGCCCCGACGCACGACCAAATGAATAATGGCAGTGCCTCGGTCGTGGTGATTGGCGGGCAAGCGCCTTATCAAATCGTTTGGAACACCATCCCGCCACAATCCGGCGATTCCATCATTGGTTTGTCTGCCGGGGTATATCAGGTAGTGGTTACGGATGCTGCCGGATGCCAGACAGCGGGCAGTGCGACCGTGCAGCAGGTGGTCGCAACGGGTAGTCCTGAACCAGCGCCTTTCAGCTTGCGCCCCAATCCGGCAGGCAAACAGTTTTTGTTGGAATGGCAGGGTCGGGGAATTCAGCTCCTGGTTTTTAATGCGTTGGGGGAGAAGGTGTTGGATCGGTATCTTGCGCAAGATTTGCACAGTATGGTCGTGGATTGTTCCAGTTGGGTTCCAGGAACGTATGATGTAGTGTTGAGAACGGGAAGCGGGCAGTGGACAAGGAAGGTGGTGGTGATTCGGTGAGGGAAAGGGGCGGATCAATAGTTAATTACTTTACACTTCTCCTTGCGCTTGTTGGGGTTCAATAAAGTGTCTACTTTTGTCGTGAACTGATGTGCTTTTTTTTAGTTGCGCTACTCAAACATACAACACCGCATTTATTTTCAATGCAATAGGCTTGAATGCTTTGGATTCTGAACAAGGTCGCCCAAATACAGCGGAATACTAAAAGCAACGCAAACGAACAACGAACAACAATCAACGAATTCAACAAAAATGTCTGAAAACGAATACGAAACCCCCGAAAACCAAGAGCTAGAGCTCAATCCTTCCACCGATGAGCAAGCAGCGGCACCTGTCGAAGAAATACCCGCCGTGGAGCAAGCCGAACCTTATGCCCCAACCCTGAACGTAGACCCCGTAATGCTGCGGGCAGAACGTGTAAAATCCGAAATAGGCCAGGTCATTGTAGGGCAGGAAGAGATGCTCGACTTGCTGTTAGTGGCGCTTTTTACCGGAGGTCACGTGCTGCTGGAAGGCGTTCCTGGTATTGCCAAAACATTGACCGCCAAACTGTTGGCGCAGGTCATTCACGCCGATTTCAGCCGCATTCAATTTACGCCTGATTTGATGCCCGCCGACGTAGTGGGTACTTCTGTGTACAATATGAAAACCGCGGATTTCATATTCAAACCGGGCCCGATTTTCAGCAACGTGGTCTTGATTGACGAAATCAACCGAGCACCCGCCAAAACCCAGTCCTCCCTGTTCGAGGTCATGGAGGAGCGGCAGGTCACGGTGGATGGCATTACGCACATCATGGAAGCGCCGTTTTTTGTCATGGCGACTCAAAACCCCATCGAACAGGAAGGCACCTATAAACTGCCGGAGGCCCAGCTCGACCGCTTTTTGTTCAAAGTTATACTGGACTACCCGAGCCTGGAAGAGGAGAAGAAAATCCTACGGCGTTTCCGCGACGACTTCTCCGGCGTGCTCCGTGAATCGGTAAAACCCATTCTTTCACCCGCCGATATAGCAGATTGCCAGCGCATCATCGAGCAGGTGTATATTAAGGAAGAGTTGCTTGACTACATCGCGGCCATTGTGCACAATACCCGCAACAACGCCGACCTGTTCCTGGGCGCAAGCCCGCGCGCTTCGCTGTCGCTGATGAAATCGGCCAAGGCCGTGGCGGCCATGGAAGGCCGCAACTTCGTTACCCCCGACGACATCCGCTACGTGTCGTATCCGGTGCTCAACCACCGGGTAATCCTCACGCCCGAGCGCGAGATGGAAGGCTATACCTCGCGGGAGGTGCTGGATGATATCGTGAAGAAGATTGAGGTGCCGCGGTAGTTGAATGCGGAGTGCGGATTTCGGAGTGCGGAATGGGCACATTATGGTGAAGCTGGGTTTGGCTGCTCGGATCGATGAATAATGGATTCTGAACGCGGTCCGGACGAGAGCCTTCAGGCTCACGGAACTAAAAACAAAACCGGCTGTAGACAAATCGTCCACAGCCGGTTTTGCATTATATCCAGAAATACCGCTCCTGTGCTGAAAAACCAATCACCCCAAAAGCCGAGCGGCTGGAGCCGCCCGGAAAAAGTTGACAAAAAAGGAGTAAAAGTCTCAACTCCGGTTAAAAATATTTTTTTTGGAATTTTAGGGTTTATCCTGTTCAACATTGAGCGAGA
>Ga0209491_10006114_pt1 | contig 16991 bp, 13 predicted proteins | sample BON02_FD_187213 | JGI IMG/M metagenome (GOLD analysis project Ga0209491, IMG submission 187213) | Freshwater microbial communities from Lake Bonney liftoff mats and glacier meltwater in Antarctica - BON-02 (SPAdes) (version 2) | ecosystem: Environmental > Aquatic > Freshwater > Ice > Glacier...
TGTCGCGCGCCGCCGCTGCGTTGTCGTTCTTGCCAAGGGCTACGGCCATTGCCTTCGAACGACGCCTTGCGGCAACACGCGACAGACTCACGCAGAGACATATCAGAGTTGTTCAGAGGCTCCCTAGGTCCGCTTAACCGTAGCGACCGGTGATGTAGTCTTCGGTTTGCTTCTCTGTAGGATTGGTAAAGATATTATCTGCGGTGTCGAACTCGATCATCTTACCCATGTACATGAACGCGGTGAAATCCGAAACCCGTGCCGCTTGTTGCATATTGTGCGTCACAATAATAATCGTATAGCGATCTTTCAGATCATTGATGAGCTCTTCAATCTTCAATGTCGAGATCGGATCCAGTGCAGACGCTGGTTCGTCCAATAGTAGCACTTCAGGCTCTACCGCGATGGTGCGTGCAATCACTAAGCGTTGCTGTTGACCACCAGAGAGCCCTAATGCGCTATCGTGCAGTCGGTCTTTGACTTCATCCCATAATGCAGCAGACTGTAATGACTTCTCGACACTCTCATCCAATATGCGCTTCTTATTGATCCCTTGAATGCGCAGGCCATAGGCCACGTTTTCATAGATCGACTTAGGAAACGGGTTCGGTTTCTGGAACACCATGCCAACACGGCGACGCAGGTCCGCGACATCGACAGAACGATGGTAAATATCGGCCCCGTCCAGTGTTATGTTGCCCTTGATCACACAGTCATCGACTAGGTCGTTCATGCGATTGAAGCAACGCAGAAGGCTCGACTTGCCACAACCACTCGGCCCGATGAATGCTGTGACCCGCTGACTAGGCAGCGTCAAATTGACATCTTTCAAAGCGTGCGCGGCCCCGTAATACAGGTTCAGGCCGTTCACGTTTAAACAGCTCGGCAGATCTTCCGCCGAAGTACTTTGAACATGCGAGCCCAATTTGCTCATATCAATTTTCTTGAATTTCGATCGATTCACTGGTGCATATTCGGAATTTGATTCTGTCATAATGACAATATCCTAAAGTATTCAGATTTATAAAAGTGTTTTACACGCTCTTACATATCGAGTGATTTGTATTTCTCACGTAGCCTATTACGAATGGACACGGCCAGCTGATTGAGCAATGCGATGACTACTACTAACAGCAATGCGGTTGCGAACACAAGCGGCCGCGCAGCTTCGACGTTTGGGCTTTGAAAGCCTACGTCATAGATGTGGAACCCAAGGTGCATAAATTTCTGATCTAAATGGAAATACGGATAATTGCCATTGACGGGCAAAGCGGGTGCCAATTTCACAACACCCACGAGCATCAAAGGGGCTACTTCCCCAGCGGCTCTAGCCACCGCGAGAATGAGACCCGTCATCATCGCCGGACTGGCCATGGGTAGCACCACACGCCATAAAGTCTCGAATTTGGTAGCGCCCAGTGCAAGGCTGCCTTCACGCAAACTTCGCGGAATTCGGGCCAAGCCCTCTTCTGTTGACACAATTACGACTGGCACAGTAAGCAACGCTAGAGTTAGGGATGCCCACAGCATCCCAGGAGTACCAAAAGTTGGAGCAGGTAAGGCCTCGGGATAAAATGCCTGGTCTACTTCGGAGCCAAGGAAGTAGATGAAGAAACCTAAGCCGAATACCCCATACACGATTGACGGTACACCGGCCAAATTGTTGACTGCGATGCGAATCGTTCGAGTGATGAAACCCTGACGGGCATACTCACCTAGGTAGACTGCGGCAACCACGCCGAACGGAGTCACGAAGACCGACATCAACAAGACCATCGTGACCGTCCCGAAGATCGCGGGGAAAATGCCGCCCTCAGTATTGGCCTCACGGGGGTCGTCGGAGAGAAACTCCCATAGCTTCTGCCCGTAGACGACAAGCTTATTGCCAACATGCATTGCGTTGGGTTGGAAGGCGCGGACTATCTCGGAAATACTAATCTCCGTCACTTCATCGTTCATCGCAGCCATCACCACGGTGTCGCGATCGATCTCCCCATAGAGAACAGCAAGGCGCGACTGCAAGACTGCATAGTTGGCTTCCCAGCTAGCTTCCTCTGCATCTATCGCAGCGATACGCTCGGGCGTAGCGGTGTTGCGCAATTCTAATCCGCGGCGCTGGAGACGCAAACGTTCCAAGGCATAATTGACATCACCAATCTCATCTTGCTCAAGCGCTTCGATCTGCTCGTGAATGCTCAGTGCTCGCGCAATTCTCTGCTCTAATGCTTCCCACGCGCGTGAATCGCTTGGATTTGACGGGTCGCTCTGCGCTACTGTGCTGCCCGCCTCCTTTACTTCCTGTACGTAACCATAGAAGTTGCCCCACTCGCGACGCTCGAAAGTCGTGAGATTATCGGGGTAGGAGATATCGCTTAGATAGTCAGTCAGCAGCCATGTAAAGTCACTACCATTGAGGTCGCGATTGCCTATCTTAATGAGTTCACGCTCATACAGAGGTGTACTGGCCGAAACCGGGATGCCAGAGGAGATGATGCGCTCCGCTGAAACATGTTCGCGATCGACGCGCTCGCCCACAACCTCGCGCTGCAGAGGCTCTCCTTCGTTCACCGGCTGAGAGTAGTTGGCAAACATAATGTCTTTTGGCCAAAAATGGCCCAGACCGTTATAGGCAAGAAGCAACAACAGGCCAATGGTCATGATGACACTAATGGCGACAGCCCCTGCATTGATCCATATCCAGGGCGTGCCACTGTTAAAAAACTTCTTAAACGTACTCATATAGTGCTGTACTTGCGTCGTAGACGCTGTCGAATAATTTCCGCAAGGGTGTTCACCACAAAGGTAAACATGAACAGTACTAAGGCGGCGAGGAACAGGATGCGATAGTGCGTACTGTCGACCTCTGACTCTGGCACCTCAACGGCGATATTCGCGGCGAGGGTTCGCATACCTTCGAACATATTGAAGTTCATAATCGGCGTGTTACCTGTGGCCATCAATACGATCATCGTCTCACCAACTGCGCGACCCATACCGATCATCAAGGCAGAGAAAATACCTGGGCTGGCAGTGGGCAGTACGACGCGACGCAGTGTCTGCCATGGCGTGGCACCCAAGGCCAACGAGCCATATGTCAATTGCTTGGGAACCGTGAATACTGCATCCTCGGCGATGGAGAATATCGTGGGGATCACAGCGAAACCCATGGCGAAACCAACCACCATTGCGTTGCGCTGATCATAGGTAATGCCAAGGTCATTAGTGATATAGCTGCGCATGTCTCCGCCGAAAAAAGCCATTTCGATGGGCCCTGCGATCACGAAGGAGAGATAGCCCATGATGATAATCACGGGTATCAACAGTGCGGCCTCCCAGCCATCTGGCATGCGAAACCTGATCGTTTCTGGTAATCGCGTCCAAGCAAAAGCCGCCAATAGAACACTCAAAGGGGTCACGATTAATAAGCTAAAAATTCCCAGCAGATTATTTTCCAGAAATGGAGCGAGCCATAGCCCCGCTAGGAAACCCAATACAACCGTTGGCAGCGCTTCCATCAATTCAATCAGTGGTTTCACATTGCGGCGCATTTTACCGGCCATGAAATAACCTGTAAATATTGCGCCGCAGACCGCGAGGGGCGCCGCGAGCAGCATGGCATAGAAGGCGGCCTTCAAAGTGCCGAAGGCCAGCGGCGCAAGGCTATACTTCGGTTCGAAATCATTGTTGGCCGCAGAGGATTGCCAAATATATTCGGGCTCTTGGTAATTCTCGTACCACACCTCTTTCCACAATGCCTCCCAAGACACTTCTGGGTGGCGGTTTAGTACACTCCAGAACGAGAATTCGCCATCGCCGTGCTCGAACAAAACCCCGTCCCCGCGTGCCGACATCGCAAGCGTCTTCGGAGCAGCGTCGAGTAATTTAATATAGGCAACTTCGCGGTGAGCAGTGGTGTTAAAGATGCCGAAATAACCTTGATCATTGACGGTTATAAAATTCTTGCGACGTTGCTCGGGGCTCATCGCCACGACATTGCTGCCTGCATCGAACTCACGCACTTTCTCAATAGCGTATTCGTTATCGCGGCGCACGAGAAACCATTGCGAGACGATGCCAGAGGAGTCAGCCACTAACAACGAGATACCACCAAGTAGGAAATTTACCTCTGTGATGCGGTGATTCGAATCCACCAATGCCACTTCGTTCTCGATGACAGCAACGCCTCCAGAAAACGCGGGACGCACGTCTACCATACTCAAACGGCCAGAAGTACCAATTGCGAACAACCAGCGCCGGTCAACGTCGAGATAGAGTTGATCAACAGAAGGGAGAACGCCAGTGAGCGTGGCCAACTCGGTTTCCCATGCAGATTCCGACGGCGCATTGAACGCCGACAGCAGGCTTGTTTCGCGCCGCGCTCTGAGCAGGCTCACCTCTCCAGAACTACTAGTCCCCGCAAGCATCAACTCACTTTCGCTCGAGCGCACACTGAGCTTCGAGACGGGCTCATTGTTATACAACTCGAAGCTGACTTCGCCAAATGGGTAACGAATGACTGGCGTAACCTGACGCACGGTATTTTGATCGAAAGCGATTTCATAATCATATTGTGCGATCAGCACGTGTCCATCGGAAAGTCCAACCGCGAAAATGCCGCTGATATCGGTATCTAAGGCGAAGCTAGAGATGCTGCTGCCTGGAGGAATGGCGAGGGGAATTCGGCTGATGACATTGCCATTGGCAGTATCGAAGTACAGTGCCTCGCCGTCAGCACCAAGGCGCATGGCGACCTCGAGGCGCTCCTCTAATGCGAGGTGCAGCACCGCGTCACTGTGTGGGCTGTCGATGCGAAACTCACTGACCTCTTGAATAACCGCACTGCGAAACAGAGGCATAACCTCATAGACGAGATATAAGAAGATTAGCAGTACTGCCGCGATGACTCCGAGGCCGCCAATAGCAATAGTCACACCGGCAATCTTATCTTTTAGGTGACGAAATTTACGCCTAGAAAGCGTTGCGGCAGAGGCGGCTAATACCGCCCCTGCCGCAGTGTCTGCTAGAGGAGTGTTCGTAACTTTTGGCTGTTCATTCATGGGGTAGAAGTCTAGTCCGCAAATATTACAGTTTCGTGACAGCCCGTAGGCGAGCGAATGTTGTCGCCGCGCCAAACGGCGCGGCAAAACAGTTTCGGATTATAGCCCCAGACTATCCATAGTTGCTTCAACTACTCGTGCTGGCAGCGGAATATATCCATCTTTCAGTACAACTTCTTGACCTGCTTTGGAAAGGACCAGCTTTATAAACTCGCGTTCCAGCGGCGCTAAAGGCTTATTAGGTTCTTTGTTGACGTAGACAAACAGGAAGCGTGCTAGAGGATAGTGACCCGAGATCGCGTTCTCTGCAGTGGCAGCGAAGAACTCGCCACCCTCTTCCTTCGCAATTGGCAGTGCACGGACGCTTGAAGTTGTATAGCCCAAGCCCGAGTAGCCGATGCCATTAACAGAGGTACTGACCGACTGTACCACCGAGGCAGAACCCGGCTGTTCATTCACTGAGTTCTTGTAGTCGCCGGTGCAAAGCGCTGTCTCTTTGAAGTAGCCGTATGTACCAGACACCGAGTTCCTACCAAAGATTTGGACGTCACGGCGCTGCCAAGGCCCAGTAAGACCTACTTGCCCCCAGTTGTTGATTACCTCGCTATGACCGCACCTCAATGTCGAGGAGAACACGGCATCGACCTGTGGCAGGGACATGCCCTCTAGTGGATTGTCCTTATGCACGAATACCGCTAGGGCGTCGATTGCGACCGGTATAGCCGTAGGCTTATAGCCAAACTTGTTCTCGAACGCCTCGATCTCATTGTCTTTCATTTCGCGACTCATAGGCCCCATATTCGCCGTACCTTCAGTCAATGCGGGTGGCGCAGTAGAGGAGCCAGCCGCCTGTATCTGAATATTCACGTTGGGATAGAAGCGCTTAAACTCTTCAGCCCAGAGCGTCATCAAGTTTGCGAGCGTGTCAGAACCAACACTGGAGAAGTTTCCCGAGACACCACTGGTGCGGGTGTATTCTGGCAGACCTTCTTCCACCCCTGCGGCAAGTGTCATGCTGCTACACAGCGCGCCAAAGACGAGCGCGATCGGCTTAATTGCATACTTGAGCTTCATTTTAATCTCCAATATTTTGTCTGTTGAGCGTGCGCTTTAGTACTGCGCGTACTATAAGACTGTTTTGTGACAGATTGATGACATCGGAGGGGTTCCACGCAGGAGTCTTAGGAAGTGAAGCTCTACGGTACTCATCCTTGCCTTCGTCATCAATCTGTCACTTTCTTCCTGCTTTGTGTCATGTAGAATGCTAAGTCCAATGTCCGGATTTATATCCACCGCCAGTGAGCATCCAACACGTGAGCAAAGCCCTTGATCTTGAAGAAGATAATTCCCAAGAGATCCACGCGACCCGTGTCGGTAGCGAGGGCGAAGCTATGCCAGTAACAAACGACTCGAATGCGCTGAATGATGCTGCCACGGAGTCTGTGGAGCAAAAACCGCCAATCGACCTCAATAGTAGCGATCTATACCTCAATAGGGAGCTTAGTTATTTCCAGTTCAACCTAAGGGTATTAGAGCAAGCCCGCAACCCGCGCCATCCATTGATGGAGCGTTTGATGTTTTTGCTGATTTTCAGCTCCAACCTCGACGAGTTCTACGAAATTCGCGTATCAGGCCTGAAGAAACAAATGGAGTTCGGCCGCCAAAGGCCTAGTGCGGACGGCAAATACCCGGATGAAATCCTCAAGGAAATCAACCAGCAGGTGCGTATTGCTGTACAGCAGCAATACCGCATCTTAAACGAGGAGCTGTTCCCTTCTCTTGCGGAACAGAATATCCGCTTTCTCTATCGCCATGAGTGGAATAAGCAGCTCACGATCTGGGCAAGAGAGTATTTCCGCGACGAGGTGCTACCGGTCATCAGCCCCTTAGGCCTTGATCCCGCCCACCCTTTCCCGCGCTTGGTGAACAAGAGTCTCAATTTCATCCTCTCTCTTGAAGGCAAAGATGCCTTCGGGCGGGACAGCGGGCTTGCTATTGTCCCAGCCCCGCGCTCATTGCCACGCCTCATTAAAGTCCCCACCAGCATCATGCCGGATGGGGACAACTTTATTTTCCTGTCCTCCATCATTCATGCCCATGTAGAGGAGTTTTTCCCGGGCATGAGAGTAAAGGAATGCCACCAATTCCGCGTGACTCGTAACTCTGACCTAGAGATGTCCAATATCGAAGTGCAGGACGTGGCAAGCGCGCTGCAAGGTGAGTTGCATATGCGCCGCTTTGGCACCGCTGCCAAACTAGAGGTCGGCGCTGGCTGCCCTCGTGAGCTGACCGACTTCTTATTGCAGCGCTTCAATCTCACTGAGGACGATCTATTTCGACTCGATGGCCCCGTGAACCTGCAGCGCCTCATGACGCTGACCAGCATGTTGAACCGACCAGACCTTAGCTTTCCAACCTTTACACCAGGAACGCCGGCGGCACTTGAGGAAGGTAATTGCATTTTTTCCGCGGTGACAAAAGAAGATCAACTACTTTTGCACCCCTTCCAGTCTTTCATGCCTATCATCGACTGGGTTCGCCAGGCTGCCAAAGACCCTGGCGTGTTATCGATTAAGCAGACGCTCTACCGCACGAATGAATCCTCCGAACTAGTAGAGGCGCTTTCGGAGGCAGCGCGCAACGGCAAAGAGGTCACTGTAGTGATCGAGCTGCGCGCGCGCTTCGATGAGAAGGAGAATATCCAGTTTGCTAGCAAGCTCCAAGAGGCAGGCGCTGTAGTGGTCTATGGCGTCATGGGTTACAAGACTCACGCCAAGATGCTATTAATCGTGCGCCGCGAAGGCGGCAAGCTTAAACGCTATGCGCATCTTGGTACCGGAAATTACCATCGCAAGACTTCTCTCGTCTATACCGACTATGGGCTCTTAACCTGTGATGATGTCATGTGCGCAGACGTCCACAAGGTATTTCAACAGATCACGGGAATGGGCAAGCGCATTGTCCCAGAAGTTATGATTCATGCTCCATTCCGTTTGAAGAAATCGCTCATTCGCTTCATTCAGCAAGAGAAAAATGCGGCACTTGAGGGACGTCCCGCGCGCATCCTCGCGAAGATGAACTCACTTACAGACCCAGACATCATCAGAGAGCTTTACTCGGCAGCGCAGAGTGGCGTCAAGATCGACCTGATTATTCGCGGCATATGTTGTTTGAAACCAGGCATTCCGGGTGTATCGGAGAATATACGTGTCGTTTCGATTATCGGTCGTTTCCTGGAACACTCTCGTGTCTTTTACTTCGAGAACAATACGCCTCAGCTGTACTGCGCTAGCGCGGATTGGATGGAGCGTAATCTGATGCATCGCATTGAGGTTGCCTTCCCTATCTTGAAGAAGAAACTGATGAATCGAATCCTGGAAGAACTGCAGATGTACCTGGACGATCGTTGCCAGAGCTGGGACTTGCAGTCTGACGGAAGCTATATCCGCAACGCAATGCCAGGGGAAGGTAATCCTGAGCAGGTACAGACGCGACTTCTGAATCAGCTCGCGACGGTGCGCTACAGTTCAGTCTGAGTGACCTCTGGCAGGGTGTCCTTGCCGAGAATGGAGGTGTCCGTGCCGTTGTGCATCATGAAATCCAACATGCCTTCGCGCAGTGCGGTAGAACTAAAAGCGATATGCTGCAGCGAACAAGCACGCATTAGACCCACCAAAACGGCCCATCCCGGCATCAATAGATCCTTGCGCCTGTCCTTTAAGCCTGGCAATAGCATCTCCGGATCAGCGGCACAGAGCAACACGTCTTGCTTCATCGCCTCCAGCGCTAATAGGCTGATACTACCCTCTCGATACCCACGATATTGACAAACCATAGCGAGCATTTTTGCAGTACCCGATGAGGCGAATGCTTCTACCCAAGGGTATTTCTGAAAACTATCCTGCACCGCTTTAAACACTTCACTTGCGGCATCTGTCGCCTCGTCAAGTGTGTGCTCAAGCTGCGTCTGTGTGGCGCCAGCGAGGTCCTGAAAAAAACGATCTCGCCAACTCACACACCCAATTGGCAGGCTGTTAGTCACGAAGCGCTTCTCTTGTTGTCCGATGATTATTTCCGTGCTGCCACCACCAATATCGACGACGAGGCGCGTGTGATCGCGCTTGGGTAGGTTACTTAACACACCCATATACACGAGAATGGCTTCCTGAACCCCCGAGATGACGGAAATATCGATACCAATCTCATGGGCTGCGTCAATGAAGTCGTCGGCATTGTTCGCTATACGCAAGGCGTTCGTCCCCAACGCCCAATATCGCGCTAGCGGATATTTCGACATCACGTCTTTGAACTCGCGCAGGCAAATGATCCCGCGCTCGAACGCAGCGGGGGAAATCGCGCCACTTACAGCGACACCCTCGCCTAGCTGGACGATATTGCTGAAGCGTTCAACGATTTTGCTTTTTTCTTCCTGCCATTCAGCAATTAGAAGGTGGAAACTATTGGAGCCTAAATCGATACATGCATACATAGGTTGGCTTTATTCGGAGGGGAGATCTTGTCATCTTCTGACCAAGTCTAACGCGTTTATGCGTAAGGGGCATGACAGCATTGTCACTTTGAAGCGAGCGCAGGGGTGGCGTAGTTTCCCGAGCCACCCCCCGAGGGGTCTAGATCATTGACTGTTGATAATTTTCGATGCCGATCTTCTTGATCAATTCCAATTGCGTCTCGAGCCAATCCACGTGCTCTTCTTCACTGCGCAGGATATCGCTCATAAGGTCTCGACTGGCGTAATCTTGCACAGACTCTGCGTGTGCAATGCCTTCCTTTAGTGTTGGGATCGCGATCATCTCGAGCTTAAGATCGCATTCGAGCATTTCTTTCGTATTCTCACCAATTAGTAATTTACCCAAATTTTGCAGATTGGGCAGGCCTTCGAGGAAGAGAATCCGTTCGACCAACTGATCGGCATGCTTCATTTCATCTATTGATTCCTCGTACTCCTTACTAGCAAGTTTCCCAAGCCCCCAATCTTTATACATGCGTGAGTGCAGAAAATACTGGTTAATGGCAATTAGCTCATTTCCAAGCGCTTTATTCAGGTGTTTTAAAACAGTCGCATCGGCCTTCATGATTTGTTCCTTCAAAAATATCAAGCCCATAGGGTGGGCTTCCAAGCACATGATGTCAAGCGCAAGATTTTTCGTAACACATTGATATTAATGAGAAACAAACTCATTCCGCATTAGGGCGTCGAAATGAGTTAAGAAGGGGCTTAGGCAGGAACAGCATTCACAAATGGCGCTGCGTTTTTGAACTCGCTAATAATACTAAGGGCGTGCTTTCCACATTTCCCGCACTCGGAGGCAAGGCCAAGCTGTTCTCGTAGATCGGCAATTCGGCTAGTGCCGGCGCTACAAACTTCGCGTATTTGTGTGTCGGTAATTTGTCTACAGATGCATACGTACATGGACTCATCCTCAGTTGCAAAGAATCTTAAATCTTAATGAGAATGATTGTCAACAGCATTCGGCAAAATTTCATGAATTACGCTCCAGAGCGAATTCGGCTTCATGTTAAGATATCCTCGTCCGTTGAGAACATCGCAAACCTAGGACGGCACAGCGGTAATCGAGGAATACTCAGCAGTGAATCAGATCGCAAATACACACGACGCTATGCCCATCAGAACCTACTTAATTATCGGTTTCCTCACAATCTTGACGCTCAAACTAATTTTCGCGTCGATACTCGATTTGTATAGCGATGAGATATTCTATTGGCAGGCAGCGCAATTTCCCGCAATCGCTTATAGTGACCTACCGTTTATGGCGGCCTTGCTCGCTGGACTTGGCGCAAGCATATTTGGTGATAGCGCCTTCGCCGTAAGAACGCTTTTCCTCGTGCTTGGCACGGCAATTCCTGTCTTGGTCTATTGGCTCGCGCACCCCTTACTGCCTCGTCGACAAGCCTTGGAAGCCGCTGCATTAAGCCTGTGCCTGCCGCTTAGCGCATTCATTGGACTACTTGCAGTCCCCGATGTCCCTCTGCTGTTTTTCGGTCTACTCTTCATCGGATTTCTTGAGCGGGCGACACGCCTGAATCAAACCCGCTTTTGGATTGCCACGGGCATCGCCGCAGCACTCGGTGTTAGTACTCATTACCGCTTCGCACTCTATTTGCTTGCCGCATTGCTCTACGTGTGCGTACTTCCGGCCAACCATCGCTTCTGGAAAGCACCAGGCTTGTGGATAGCAGCCGCAATACTGCTGTTCGGGCTCTACCCGCTGTTGTCATTCAACTTGAACAATCAACTTAGCGGCATTGACTTTCACCTGCTAGAACGACACCCATGGGTGTTCCAGCCTGAGGGGCTCTTGCACATTTTCAAACAGGCGTTGCTCGTAACCCCGTTACTGTATATTGCACTCGCCATTACGCTCTACAGACTCCTGATTGCAGCGCGCAGAGGCGATCCCTCACGGGGTCTATTTGGGTTTTTTGCTGCAACCAATCTCGGTGTTTACTTAATCCTTGCCCCGTGGACAGATAGTACAAGCACTTCAATCCACTGGCCTCTCTCGGGTTACCTTCCTTTAGTAGTTTTCCTGCCAGAAACATTACGGGTGTGCTTCGATGCACTCGCCAAACGTTTCAGCGTGAAGATCGCACGTCAATTTATTACTGGCACGGTGATCTTAGGATTTTGTGGCTCATTAGTCGCATTGCTTGGCGTCGGCTCGCAAGCACTTCAAGATCAACTGCGGCCTCTGGTAGGCACGGACAGGATTTCCAACAAGATGGCTGGCTGGAAGCCATTTATTGGCTATGTCGAGAGCCTGTTACGCAGTGAGCACTTTGATCCACAGGCAGTTATCGTCACCGATAATTTCTACACCGGTGCGCAATTGGCGTTTGCCCTAGACAGTCCTGTACCGATCTTCAATATCGACGAGGAGAAAGCGGTAAATGATGGCCGCGCGGTGCAATATCAGATCTGGAATCTCAACGGGGCGGCGCTTACGTTGCGGCCGTCACTATCCGGACTTTTCATTGCGGAGGATAGCACCCTCACAGTTCCCGATAAAATAGCCATCATGCAGCGCGCCTGCGGGTATTTTGGTGGCTTGCAGTTCCTGAGTCAGTTTTCGCAATTCGACGATGAGAAAGTCTTTAGCTTCTACCGCGGCGATGGTCGCAATGCCTCCGGCGCAGACTCTCATGCCTGCCCTATGCCAACTCTTGGCTGGGTTGATCAGCCGATAGCCGGCGCGCAGATCGACGATGCACTAAGAGTCTCTGGATGGGCAATCAATGAGGGTGAAGGGCTTGCGTCAATCACGGTACTTTTGGATGGTAGACCAATAGGCGAGGCGAACTACGGTATAGCGCGAGAAGATGTGGTGGCGGCGATGACGGTAAAAATAGATCCAAACGCACCGAACTTAGGATTCGAGTTCTCGATTCCGACGAGTAAATTACCAAAGGGCCGTGCCGAGCTAAGCCTAAGAGCCAATGGTGTTTCCGGCGAAGTACAGGTATTTGGCGTACGTGCGATCGAGTTAAACTAGGAAACCTAGAATGGGCTAAGCACCTCTACGGCGACTTTCCACTCGCCAGCGTTGGTATAATGCCAATAGCGCAGATAGTTGGTGTTGAAACCCGACCCTTCCACCGACATGGTGCCATAGGTATAGCCAGATTCACCAGATTCTGCCAAGAAGGCGCCTCCGGGTTCTAAGTCCAGAAGCGAAAGGGCCATTTGCTCATCCATATAAGTGCCATAGACGATACTTGCCGATTCATTGCCTATCCCTGGCGCCATACCAGGGACGAAAATTCTTTGATGTTCTACGCCGTAGCGAGTGGTGGCACGACGCCCTCCTCTAAAATTAATAGAGGCTATTAAGCGCTCATCGGCCTCAATGAGTGATTCCACGGTATTATCGATGGTTTCGCTTGCCGGTGCCGTCTCTGCAAAAAGTTGAGCTGTCTCGCGGATATCGGGCTCTACGTCTAGGCTGAGCACCCCAGGCACCCGCACCACCATGTCGGCGACCATTCGCCACTCACCTTCGAATTTGCGCCAGATAGTGACAAAATGTCCATGACTACGGCGTTGTTCCTCACCTGAGCCGACAGAATAGCGATAGGGTCCACTGGTTAGACCGAGGTCGCCTGCTCTTGAAAAATCGATATAATTGGCTTTTGACTCAAGTGTAGAGTTGAGACGGTCTTGCGGACTTACTTGCTCATAGAGGAGGCGCGCGTCCACTGGACCGCGCCGGAACAGGACTGCGCCTTCACCGAAGACGTCAAGAAAGGCTTGGTTCATACCAAGAGTTCTCGAGCGTTCAGCAAACGCAGCATCAGTCACCCTAAGGCTTTCCCAGACACTGGTTCGGTCACTCGATTGGGCGAAAAGTGAAGATGAACTCGATAATGTTAGGAAAACCAGAAGTGCAATAATTGACGACTTCATGGACGCACCACTTGATTATAGTTCTGGGATTGTTCCGATCTTGTCATGAAGTATGTACCAATATTTTGAGCAGGGATAGACGATTTCCGAAATATAAGACACAGAAAGACACAATGCTTATAAGAAATCGTGCGTGTAGTGTAATCACAAGCTCACTGTGATGACTTTTGTCGTCGCAAACAAGTAAGATTAGGGGTAAATCTGCCCCTACTAAAGTTCATTAGTGAAGTGAAAACACGAATAACGTAGAAAAGAGAAACTGAGTCTTTATGCCCATATATTTGGAGTCCTTCAATCTTGCCTCTGCCCCCTTCTCGTCTACATCCGATACGCGATTTTACGTCGAAAACAATCAGGGCGAACCCCTTTTCAATCTGATTATTAGTGCGATAAACAAGGGTGACGGCTTTGTCCGCATCATTGGCGAAGCCGGAGCTGGCAAGACCATCCACTGCCGAAAACTTTTGAATGCCCTACGTTGTCATAAGGCGCGCTACAAAGTGATCCATATTCCTAATCCTAGGCTTAGTGAGGAAGGCCTGTATCTTGCTATTGCTCAGGAACTCAAAATAAAAATCTCCTCTACGCGCAAAAAATTACGCAAGACCATCATAGCGAGCCTAAGCAAGCAACAGACTAAGAAACAACGCAATGCAGTCATTGTCATTGACGAAGGGCAATCGATGCCTGGTGACACGCTAGAAGCCCTTACAGAGTTGCTAGACCACTGCGTGGAAGATCGCAAACTACTACGGGTGGCACTTTTCTCTATGCCCTTAGATAAGGCACACAAAGACATCCCAGCCTTTAGACAATTGCAAGACCGCATTACGCTGGAGAAAGAGCTGGGGCCATTCAATAACGAAGGGGTATCTCGGTATATTGACGCTCGACTCTACAAGGCGGGCTCCTTAAGCCAAGTACTTTACTCCGAAGAGGCAATCGAGCTGATCAGCAAGGGCAGCAAAGGCGTGCCAAGGCTCATCAACCTTCTCGCACATAAGTCTTTAATGAACGCCCACAATGCTAAACTACAACAAGTTCAAGCCCTTCAAGTTCGGCTAGCCATCGCCGCTACAGAATTTAGTGCTATCGATGAGGCAGAATACAAGTCGAACTGGTTGAGTCGATTACGCAATAAGAGCGCTTAAGCCTCAATTTCACCTGTGCCAGTTGTTTCGAACAATCGCTCCGTTATAATCACTCTCGCTCAACCAAGCTCGTATACCTGCACTCAACGTGCACTTAGCAGGACGTCATCATGCAACACCCTATCTGGACTCAATTGGACGAAGAGGCACGCCTTAGCGTGCAGACAGAACCGCTACTAGCGAGCTATGTCTATGCCTGCATTCTGAATCACGGCAGCCTTGGCTCAGCCTTAAGTTTTATATTGGCAAACAAACTGTCGGACGAGGTTATGCCAGCTATCGCGGTTCGTGAACTATTTGAGGCGGCTTATCGGGAAGCCCCCGAGATAGTTGATAACGCGATTTCGGATATGCAAGCCGTCTATGACCGTGACGCCGCAACGAACTCGTACCTGCCCATATTATTGTTTCTAAAAGGCTATCAATCTATTCAAGTGCATCGGCTTGCGCATTTTCTGTGGAACAAGGGCCGTAAAACGCTGGCCTTATTCATGCAAAGCCGAAACTCGGAAGTATTCGGCGTTGACATCCACCCTGCTTGCATCATGGGCAAAGGCATTATGTTCGATCACGCCACTGGAATTGTTATCGGTGAAACTACAGTGATTGAAGACGATGTCTCGATCATGCAATCTGTGACACTTGGCGGTACTGGCCATGCAACTGGTGATCGACATCCTAAGATTCGCTCAGGGGTCATGATCTCCACTGGCGCGAAAGTGTTGGGCAATATCGAAATAGGAACCGGAGCGAAGGTTGGTGCCGGAAGTGTTGTCTTGGAAGACGTAGAGCCTCATACCACGGTAGTAGGAGTTCCAGCACACCGCGTAGGGAAACCCTGTTCGGAGAATCCTGCCCGCACAATGAACCAGTCGGTTTATGACACTTAATTAGTCACAAATATTGTGTAACTGATTATGATAGTTGTACCGCATAGCGGGTGTGTTGTTCTCCCATCAGGATAACATCAACTATGCAAGCCAAGCGCGGATCGCTAGACGAACGTGTTTGTTGAGCAAAAGCTACTTTGAGCACTTTGCTCAACAAACATCCACTATCACCAATGCTTCTCAGCGTACGCAACGAGTATTGAGCGCGGCACACCGTGCAATTGTAACCCCGCCCCGTGATCGAAGTTCTTAAACCGCTCCGTTAAATACGTGAGGCCGGAACTCGTGGGGCTTAGATAAGGAGTATCGATCTGAGCGAGGTTTCCCAAACAGATTACTTTCGAACCGTTTCCTGCTCGAGTGACAATGGTCTTGATCTGGTGAGGCGTCAAATTCTGCGACTCATCAATTAAGATCAGGCTATGCTGGAAGCTACGCCCGCGGATATAGTTTAAAGACTTAAAGAGAAGCGGTACCTTAGCGAGGACATACTCAATACTACCGGAGCTGTTGTCGTCGTCTCAGTGCAGTGCCTCCAAATTATCCGTTATGGCTCCCAACCAGGGTTCCATTTTTTCCGCTTCAGCGCCTGGCAGAAAACCAATATCCTCAGCGAACCCTTGTGTACTGCGCGGCGCAATAATCCGTTTACAAATTTTATTGGGAACTGTGATCTCGATAGCGGCAGCGAGCGCGAGAATGGTTTTGCCAGAACCGGCAGCGCCTGTGAGATCCACCAAATGCACGTCGGGGTCTAGTAATAGGGTTAAGGCCTTCGCTTGATATGCATCACGAGGCTTCAGGCCCCACGTCTCTTTCTCCATCAACTTACCAAGATCGAGATGCCGTAACGTAATTCGCTCTTTACCTACCTTAACCACACGGGCGAGAAAACCAGTCTTATCGTAGAGAAACTGGTTTGGATAGAGCTCTTGAGGAATCACTTTGCGGGACAGATGATAGAGAGTATACGCGTGGCAATGTTCTGTCTGTACGTCTTCTACTTCGTCCCAGAAACTGTGCTGGAATTCTATGTAGCCTTTATTGAGATGAGTGATATCACTCAGTAATGGATCACCGTGATAGTCCTCAGACTCAATACCACATCCACGCACCTTGAGACGTAAATTGATGACTTTGGTAACCAACACAGCGCGGCGACCGGGGTGACGCTGCTTCAAATAGACAACATCGTTAAGGATTTCATTGTCATTCTGATGGGTTGGTAGGAGTACAACTATAGTGGACCCCGGAATCAGGACAAAGGTTTAAGATATACCTTGCTTTAACTGAGGCTCTAGAAATGTCAGAGAACAAGCGCAAAGTCTTTACCGGAGAGCAGAAGGCAAAAGTAGCCCTGGCCGCAATCAAAGGTATCAAAACCGTCAACGAAATAGCACAGCAGTTTGGCGTCCACCCAACGCAAGTCAATCAGTGGAAGCAGGAGCTG
>Ga0209491_10006118_pt1 | contig 16985 bp, 16 predicted proteins | sample BON02_FD_187213 | JGI IMG/M metagenome (GOLD analysis project Ga0209491, IMG submission 187213) | Freshwater microbial communities from Lake Bonney liftoff mats and glacier meltwater in Antarctica - BON-02 (SPAdes) (version 2) | ecosystem: Environmental > Aquatic > Freshwater > Ice > Glacier...
TTGTAAACGAAGAAATAGGTGTGTGGATATGACGAGATTAGTTGCGCATAGGAAACGACGAAGTTAATAGAATGTAAAATCGTGCTGCTGCGGATCGCGGCTCCTTTCTTTAGTGTGCACTTTTGCGTTTCATCTTGTGAGTGACTTCGTTCTTTCTTTTCCGTTTTCGTCTTCGTGCTTCTCCACTCCGTCTTCTTCTTCTGCTGCTGCTGCTGCTGCTGCTGCTGCTGCTGCTCGTTGCTACCGCTCGGATTCTGCTGCTGCTTTTTGGCTGTTGCGACCTCTCCCGCCGCTCCTCCTCCTCCGAAATTACCCGGTCCACCATCCACCCCTCCCTCCCTCCCACCATCACTACCTCCACCCTTCCTCATTCCTTTGCTTTTCTTTTATAAAGGGGACCACACCCCGCGCATTGTTGTTGTTGTTGCTGCTGCTGCTGTCACTGCTGCTGTAGCTGCTGCTACTGCCGCTGCTTCATAGGAATCAATCAAACGAAGTATATATACACATCCTTCTCCTCTCCCTCCCTCCTTCCCTCCCTCCCTCCCTCCCTCCCTCTACTTCTTCCCATTCCCCGGAATCCCCGGGCCCTTCGGTGGCGTCGCCGGCCTTCCTCCCCCCCCTCCTCCCCCTCCTCCCCCGGCTCCTCCCCCCATCCCTTGCCCTGCCAAACCAGCATAAGCATACCTCTGCTTCTTTTCCGCGGGCTTGAGAATCTGAAAAGAGCACATGAGAGTCTCGTCCACGCTCATCATCGCGCCGGCGTTGTCGAACTCCCCGCAGTAGTTGGGCTGGAAGGAGAGGGAGGAAGGGAGGGAGGGAGGGAGGGGTGGGGGGAGAGGAGAGTGAGTGGAGGGTGAATATTGCATACGAAACAATACGTCCGCGGAGCCAGCGTGGACCAAATCTTCGCACAGCTCGGTACAAGCAAACAGGGGAGGGAAGGAGGGAGGGAGGGATAGAGGGAGGGAGGACGTACCGCTGAAAAGATTGTTACCAACTGCCGCCGTGCGAAGAATTCGTACCCGTCTTCTACCACCTGTTTGAGATAAGGAGGGAGGAGAGAGGGAGGGAGGGAGGAGGGGATAGTGTGTGAGTGGTAAGCTATTCTACCTTTCTGGAGGCAAAGCCAAGACCTCTCCTTCCTCATTACCTCCCTCCTTCCCTACCTGATGCGCCCGACAGATCAAGTCCAAGTCGTGCTGCTTCAAAAAGCCGGCCACCACGTCCTCCCCAAACGTATAGCTCACTCCTCTGTCATTGTCGCCCCACCCCATTATATCCTTATCCGGGTCCGCCCACAGCAAGTCACACAACAGGCCCGTGTCCGGTACGTCGGTAGGGCGCATGATATCTTTTATTTCTTCGAGGGAGTTCAGGTCGGGCGAGAGGCCGCCGTGCATGCAGAAGATCTTTTCGTCGATGACGGCGGCGACGGGGAGGCAGTTGAAGCAGTCGGTGAAGGTCTGAGGGAGGGAGGGAGGAAGGGAGGGAGGGAGGGGCGGAGGTTTGAGATACGGTGACGGGGAGCGAATAGGCAATTCGGCCAGTAAGGAGGGAGGGAGGGACGGAGGGCAACGGACGTACCTTCCACAACTTGATGTTATAGCGGCGCTTGCACTCGTCATAAAACCCGTAAATTCGATTGATTGAAGCACACTCATGGTTCCCCCGGAGGATAAAGAAGTTTTCGGGGAACTTGATTTTGTAGGCGAGGAGGAGGCAGATGGTTTCCAAAGATTGCTTGCCTCGGTCAACGTAGTCGCTGCGAGGGGAAGGAGGGAGGGAGAGAGGGAGGGGACGTGAGTAATCAACGTGTGCCTGGAGCGACCAGAGCGCTCATCCACACACAGATGGTTGTCACGGTTCAGCAATACAAATATTACTTTCCACTCATCCCTCCACCTACCCATCCTTCTCCCTCCCCTCCCTCCCTCCCTCCCTCTCTCCCTTCCTCCTACACTTACCCCAAAAACAGATAGTTGGCATTAGGCGGAAACCCCCCATACTCAAACAACCGCAACAAGTCATAATACTGCCCATGAATATCCCCACAAATCTTAATCGGCGCCTCCAGCTCCAACAGCATGCTTTGCTGCATAAACACGTCCTTGGCCTTAATACACAGCATGCGGATTTCCGACTCGAGCAACTGAACGACCTTGCCTGGTCGGGCCCCACGGACCGTCAGGAGCTTCTCGATGATCGCGTCCACCTCTGCCATCCCGTCTGCCCCTCCCCCGCCTCCTGCGGCGGTTGTGCTTGTTGACATATAACTCCGCTACTGCTGTTAGTGCTGCTGCTGCTGCTCTAAATCGTGGGTGGGTGGTTTCCGTTGCTTGCTCCGAGACACGATGACCTCTCGCTCGGCTTGGAAAAGACGGCGGCGACGACGACGACGCCCCTGGCCTAGGCAAGCACCTGTAGATTGTGTGGAGGGTGCGGGAAGGGTTGTAGTTGTGGGTGTGAGATTGGTGCTTTGCGGTATGCTGGGGCGGCTGGATGACGATGAGATCTCGGTCGGCCTGCATAGGCTCGCGTCTCGTTGGCCGCCTCCCCGCAATCCCACAACCACCGCCTGATCATCCAGCTCGTTGGGAAGCTCATGCCCTAAATGTGCCAGCCTATCTCAAGGCCTGGCGCTGGTCAGAGAAGCTGTGGCTGAATGTAAAATGGAGAGGACCTACTATGCCTAAGAAGCGAATTGGTAGGCGGGAGGCGAGGCGAAGCAAGTGGGGGGCCTAAAACAGAAGCCAGAAATGCCCCCATGGTCATCCCCGCGTAAGGACAAGCTGGAGGAAGAGATTTTCTATGAGTAGGAACGCCTGGGTTGTGTGTTGACAAACGCGGGAGTAACCAAAAGGCCAAAGAAAGCGGGGGCATTGGCTCGCTCCACCCCGGAGGAGCGACGAGCGAGCAAGAAAAATGCTTCGGCAAGCATGCACACTTCACCTCCTCCCTACTCCCAGGTCATTGTCTCCGCATTTAACCAGCCAGGCGCACGTGCCTCCAGCACGTCATTCGGCCCTTTCCCTTGCCCTTGGCCTCGTTGGCAGGCCACGCTGCGTCCTTGCGTGCCGCTGGCGTTTTGCCAAAGGAGCCGGCCATATGCATGATCTCAGCCCCGCCCTCCAATCTCACAACACTCACATCCCATTCCCTTCCCCTATTCAACACAGGCATCACACCAAGCAAGAAGGCAGACGCGGCGCTGGGTCCAGGAGTGGAGGCGCCGAGTGCCAGAGCTTGCCCAGCTCCAGCGGGGGGCCTCGTACGACAATGAGCAGCGGGAATGCCGAGGACGGTAACCTTGCACGTAGCAGCACCTCCGGCTCGAGCAGTGCCGGCAGCAGGAGCAGCAGTAGCAGCAGCGGCGGCGGGGACAGTGGCGGGGGCACGGACGACAAGAAAATCGATGCAACGCCAGCCGCTCCTGGGAGTGCTGCGGTCCCGTCCGCCGGGGCTTCGAGCACCGGCGGAGGAGGAGGCGGCGTGGGCGGCCAGGGCAACACCGCTTCAGCTCCCACTACATGGGGGGGCTTTTCGTCCGCCTCTCCTGCGGAGCTGGTCGGTGGTGGGGCAGGCGCGGATGCGCGGAATCTGAAGCGGTTGCTAAAGGCGCTGAGCGCGGCCAAGGCAGGGGCGGATGCAGATGGGGGGGTGGCGTTGTATGACACCTTGTCGCAATTGTGTGATCTCATTACGTATTCCGGCGACGATTCATTGTTGCTCGCGGGCTTTGGTGGGGCAATCATGCATGGCGGTGGCAGCGGTGGAGGCGGGGGCGGGGGAACCGCGCAGCAGCACTTGAACGACCTGTTGCAGTTGCTGGACTCGCCCGATCCTTCCCTCCAGTTGATGTCCATCAAAATCATCACCCAAGTCTTCGATCAAGTCCCGCCTTGCACCGCCCTAGCTGTCCAAGCAGGCATCGCGGGCACATTAACGGTAAAACTCTTATCAATCGAATGGATGGACGTGGCCGAACAAGCCATCGGTGCCCTAGAACACGTCGCCCGCTACTTCCCCTCCTCCCTCCTCCCCTGCGAGACCCTCGGAGCCCTCCTTGCCTTCCTGGATTTTTATCCCTTGAGCGTTCAACGGTTGGCGCTTCGGACCGTGGCGCATATTTGTAGTGGGCCTCTGCGGGCGTCGTCGGGGGGGTTTGGTCCTGGAGGAGGAGGGGGAGGAGGGCTCCTCCGTCGGCGCCTTCCCCCAGGAAGCAGTAGCAGTAACCCTCAGCCACCATCTCCTTCTTTGGCTGTAAGTGAGTTTGAGGCCCCTTTTCTGGACGCGGCTCCGGCGTTGACCCAGCTATTGCATCACTCGGAGGCGTCAGTGGTGGAATCGGCAGCGCTCGCCTTGCTTCGGTCCTTGCAATGTTTCATTGAAGCTGCTGATGGGAACACGTTCCGGGCAGGGCAATACGCAGAAGGGTTGGCTGCGCATGGGCTGGTGCAACATGCGCTTCAGTTGTTAGCACAGGCTCTGCCGGAGGGGAGCTGTCATTTGGCGCTAGGGAGGGAGGGAGGCGGGGGAGGAGGAGGAGGAGGGGGTTCACTGACTGAGTTGACGCCGGCCTTGGCGGAACTCTTGCTGCGGTTGTTGGGACTGCTGGCTCGGTATTCGGCAGTGTTGTGTGGAGAGATGATTGATTTGGGCTTACCTGTGGTGTTGCAAGGTATCGTGGCAGGGGAGGCGGGGGCGTCGCCTGAGGAGTGGATGGGGCAGCAGCAGCAGCAGCAGCAGCAGCAGCAGCAGCAGCAGCAGCAGCAGCAGCAGCAGCAGCAGAATGGAGGAGGGGATTTGCTGTCATCGTCGTTGTCGTCGTCGTCCTCCTCGGGATCGGGTGCGGGAGGAGGGTTCTTGGTGGGCTCGCCGCCTTCGTCGGGAGGGTTGGGGGGAGGAGGAGGGAACGGGGGAGGGCGTCGTCGGAGTCGTTCCTTGTCGTTTGGCGCTTCCTCGCCTCGGGTGGGGTGTGGAGCGTCCTTGTCTTCGCAGACAACTACCGTGACACTTTTTGCTTGCCTTTTGGACTTGCTCCCCCTTTTGCCTTCCTCTTTGCATCCGATGGGCAAGCAGCAGGGGGAGACCTCGTCGGGAGGAGATTTGTCGTCGTCCTCCTCTTCCACCTCCACTGCCGCTGCTCCGCCTTCCTCCTCAACTGCAACTGCTGCTTCCGGTGGTGCTTCCTGCTTGCACGGCACGCCTGGCTTTGTCCGCGTGGTGCACCCTCACGGAGCCACCCTCACTCCTGATCTTGACCCCCGCCCCAGCGCCATGAGCAGCAGTGCCAACAGCAGCAGCGGCAGCAGTAGCAGTAGCTTGGTGGTTGTAGAGCTGGGCACGGTATTGCCCTTCTCGGGGTGGGCTTATTCTATTTCTGGCGCCCGTCGGTATCGCACCCCTTACGGGTGGATCTCTGCTCGCGTCGCTACTGATGCCGCCCTTGCCGCAGCAGCGGCAGCAGCAGCAGCAGTCGCGGCGAGCAGCACGTCCTCCTCTTCGAGCTCGTCCTCGTTTTCGACCGACGCATTGTGTGAGGTGGTGGATGGGGAGGGAAGTGAGAGTCTCGCACAGGCGAAGCTAGAGCTGCTGACGACAAGGGAGGCGCTCAGTGGTTCTTTGTTAGGTCTATTACCCCCCCTACTTGATTTGGCTCGGTCGGCGTCTAACCCTGTTTTTCGCTCTTTGTGTGCGCGGGTGCTTCGGACGATCTTACAGGACCTGTCGGGCCCTGCTTTGCTTGAACCGGTGATGACCCAGCACCCTCACTTGGTCGGACAGCTTGCGAGTCTCGTTGCGCGGCTCTTGCCCGCTTCTGCTGCTACGCCGACGATGAGGGGTAGGAGTAATAGTATCACCAGCAGCAGCTGCAGCAGCAGCAGTGGTAATCTATTGACGACCTTGTCTGGGTTAGGGTTGGGGTTGTTGCTCTTGGGGAAGGTGCCGATGGTGTTTGCTGAGGCCTTTGCCCGTGAGGGGGTGGTCGCTCAAGCACACGACCATGCACGTTCAGGAGGAGGAGAAGGAGGAAGGGAGGAAGGAAGAGTATGGAGTTGCTTGAGACCGCCGCCTCCGCCGCCTATGTCCCCATTGGCTTTGCCCGTGCTGTTGGTGGGTGGTGGAAGGAGCCCGCCGGAGCTGGCGTTGTCGTCGTCCTCCCCCGCTTCCTCTTCCTCCTTGGCCTCTCCCTCCTCTCAGCAGGGAGCAGAGGGGGGAGGGGGAGGGGCTGGAAAGAGCAGCAGCAGCAGCAGTGCGCCGCAATTGGAAGAGAGGCTACGGGAAGAAGTCAAGATGAGAGCGTTGTCGTTTGTGAAGGCCTGTGAGGAGGCAGAAGCAATGTTGGACGCTGAGGAGGAGGAGGGGGAGGAAGGGAGGGAGGAAGGGGGGAAGGAAGGGGCAGGAGGGGCAGTGGCGCCGGATTTGATGGACATGCTGCAGGATGGTGGTGGTGGTGGTAGAGCGAGAAGCGGGAGTTTTTCGTCGTCTTCGGGGAGGGGTGGGTTAAGTAGGAGCGGGAGTGGGAATGTGATGAGCACGCTGTCGAAGGCCCTGGCTGCTTTGGAGGAGCATGGACGAGCCGAGACGCGACTGGCGGCGGAAACGCTTGCGGTGGTCGTGCGTAAGGAGAAGAAGACGACGAAGCACACAGACGCGTTGTCGCTTCTCACCAGCGCGTGGCGCGAGACACGCAAGCAAGGTACTGGAGCCCGGGAGGCCTGCCAGGCTGCCTTAGGGAGTGTGTGCTGGTTATTGACCTCGCGGCATCGAGGCGGAGGGTTGAGTAATCACGAAATCTTGACGAGTGGATTAGTACCGCGTCTTTTGGCTTACCTTACAGTGACAGACTTACGTACAGAGGAGGCCCGCGTAGTGTTGCTTGCCAACGATAGTGCTGTTGCTGCTGCTGCTGCTGCTGGTGGTAGTCCCCGCAAGCGCAAGGCTTTGGCAACAGCATCCCCACCGGAGAAGGAGAAGGGGGAGGACGAGGACGAGGTAGGGAAGGAGGGAGCGGTAGAGATAGAGGGAATGAGGGAGCTCTGGGCTTTGTCTCGACGGCTGTTGCGACGACAACGCGCGGCCATGGTGGGGAAAATGCTTCTAGAAATCAAGGGCGGGGACCTCTTTCCCTCCTTCTTCTCCTCCACGTCCTCCTCCTTGTCCTCCGTCCTTTCCTCCTCCTTCGACACGGCCACCAACAGAGGGAGGGGGTACAGCGGTGACATCAACACAAGTGGAGGGGGAGGAGCAGGCGAATCAGGCCTGCAAAAGCTAGTCCGTCAACTCCAATCCTGCCTCGAGGCCTCCGAGCGCTTCGTCTCTTCTGCTGCCCTACGCACCTCTCCCTCCTCCTCTTCCTCCTCCTCTTCAGCGCGTGCGCCGCGGACGGTCATTACCCTTTTGGCGCAGCCGATGCAGCTTCGTTTGTCGTGTCAGACCGCGGAGAGCGACACGGATCTACGTGCCTTCCTTCAAGCCCAGGGGTTAGGGGATGTGTCTATTTTGATTGACCCCTTGGCGTCAGTGAAAGCAATTCGGGAGTTTTTAAATCGGAGGTTGCATAACATGCAGGATGTCTTAGTGATGGATCAGGAGGAGGAAGAAGCAGCAGACGCAGCAGAAGCAGCAGCAGAAGCAGCAGCTGCAGCGGAGGACGAGGACGAGGACGAGGACGAGGACGAGGACGAGGAGGAAGAGGCAGCGGCGGCGGCTGTGTCGGGGAGGATGGGAGGGAGGGGGAGGAGGAGGGGGAGGGCGGCGGCGGCGGCGGCGCGTCGTGAGAGGGAGAGGTTGGAGGCGGAGGAGGAAAAGGAGGAGGAGGAGGATGATGAGGAGGAGGAGGAAGAGGCGTTTGGTGTGGGACATGCGTCCAGAGCAAGGATGATGCTGATGGAGGAGAGCAGCAGCGAGGAAGAGGAGGAAGAGGAGGAGGAGGAAGAGGAGGAGGAAGAGATGGAGGAAGAAGAGGAGGACGACGACGATGGGATGCGTCTTTCCATGGCAGCAGGAGAGGAGGAGGAGGAGGAGGTGGAGGCGGGAAGGGTGTTGGCGTCAAGGGCCCTGGCCTCAGCATCAGCATCTGCCTCTTTTTCCTCCTGTCCTTCTCCCTCTTCTTCCTCCGTCGCATCGCGGGCCGGGGATGACACTGCTGCTGCTGCTGTTGCTGCTGCTACTGCTGCTGCTACTACTGCTACTGCGGCTGCTGCTGCGACCAAGCCCCCTCCTGCTGGTGTCACGCCCATGGAGGAAGCGTCGCAGGAGGACGAGGAGGGGAGGGAAGAAGGGAGGGAGGGCGTGACCCCAGCGACGACGGGGAAGAAGGTAGAGAAGTGGGATCCGCGGGGGCAGTATGAGCTGAAATGTGCCGAGTTGTTGATTAATGGTCTCCGTCCCTCCTTGGAAGAGAGTCCTGTGTTAGAGGTTGCCTGTACGTCGTTGCTGCGCAAGCGGGAGGAGAGGAAGAAGGGGGGAGGGAAGGAGGGAGAGGAGGAGGAGGAGGAGGAGCAAGATGCGGCGTGCGCGCTTGGGTTGTATGGGACGGCGAGGGATGGGAGTGGAGGGATGCTGGTCGTGTCGTGGTCGTTGGCTTTCAAGAAGAAGGAGGGTGGCGAGGCCGCAGGACTTGCAGGAGCAGCAGCAGCAGCAGCAGCTGTGCCGGCGGAAAAGAAGGAGAAGATGACAATGACAGAGAAGGCAAGTGATGGTGGTAGCGCCTCGCATACACATACGCTCTCTCCCCGCTGGTGGGTCTCTCACCCCGTCGATGAGTACTTGTTTACGCTCGATGACGAGGAGGAGGAGGACGAGGAGAAAGAGAAGGAAGGAGAGGAGGCAAGGGACACGACAGTGGCGGCTATGGAAGAAGAGGAGGAGGAGGAGCAGTTTGGCGTGCCAGCAGCAACAGCAGCAGCAGCAGCAGCAGCAGCAGCAGCAGCAGCAGCTTCGATGATGGTGCCTAGCACACCCACGCACGCAGGCCAGCCAGGTCCAAGCAGCAAGACGATGAGGAGAGCAGCAACGCCGAAGAAACGAGGAAGCTTGTCCGAAGCAGACCCCGAACACGGCCTCCTCCTCCTTCTTCGGCTGCTTTATGGCCTGAACCGTCACCTTGCCTCACTCCTCGGCCCGCTCTCCTCCCCTTCCTCCTCCTCCTCCTCATCCTCATCCTCTTCAGCAGCAGCAGTGGCAGCAGCGGAGGTGCGAGGCTTGGTAGCTAGTGGAGGATTGAGAGAGGAAGGCTGGGTCATCAAACCACTGAGTGAACGCATGGCACAAGAACTGTATGACCCCCTTGCCCTCGCCGCGCACCAGCTCCCCGGATGGTGTGATCAAATTTTACGCCTGTGCCCTTTCCTCCTCCCCTTCCGTGTGCGCAAGGAGTATTTTCATCTGTCCAGTTTTGGGTTAGGGAGAGCGGTGCATTATTTGTTGCAGCAGCAACGTGGAGGAGGAAAGGGGGGAGGGGGAGGAAGCGCGGGAGGAAGCGGGGGAGGAGGAGGAGGAGGAGGAGGGGGGAATGGAACGGGGCGGCATGGTTCCCACCACTCCCAGCAGCAGCAGCAGCGAAGGGCGCCTGCCACGGCCGTGCAGCAGCTGAAGGTGCGGGTGTCGCGTCACAAGTTGTTGGCATCAGCAGAAAAGGTACTGACGGAGTATGGACATAAACGGGTGATACTTGAGACTGAATTCCAGAACGAGCCGGGGACGGGCTCGGGGCCGACGGCGGAGTTTTTCTCGTTGGTTTCGAAGGAGCTGAGGGACCCGAAGTTGGGGTTATGGAGGGAGGGGAGTCAGAGTCAGCAGGAGGGGGGGTTGTACCCGCAGCCGTGGGGAGGAGAGGAGGAGGAGGAGGAGGAGGAGGGGAAGGAAGGGGGGAGGAAGGGGAAGGGGGCTGGGAAAGGTGGTGGCGGTGGTAAGGAGAAGGAGATTGAGAGTGAGAAGGAGGTGGCTTTACGGAGGTTTATGTGTTTGGGGAGATTGGTGGGGCAGGCGTTGTTGGATGAACGATTGTTGGACTTTCGGTTTGCGGCGCCGTTGGTGGCGGCCTTGGCGGGGAGGAGGGCGTGTCAGTCTTTACCGGCGGCGCTTCAGGAGCTGGGGACGGTGGACCCTGGGTTGGCTCGACAGCTGCAGGCCCTGACGGGGAGTTGTGGGGTGGTGCCGTGGTGGGTGGAGGGGGGGAGAGAGGGAGGGGAGGAGGAGGAGGAGGGGGATTGTGAGGCGAAGGATGAGGTGGCGGACTTGTGCTTAACGTTTTGCTTGCCCGGGCATCCATCGATCGGGCTGCTCTCTCCTTCCAAATCAACAGCAGCAGCAGAAGAGGATGAAGACGTGACCAGCACCAACCTCGCCCTCTACATTCAACGCGTCCTCCAAGTCGGCCTCCACCAAGCCGTCTCCCCCCAAATCTCCTCCCTCCTCACCGGGCTCTCCGACATGCTCTCACCTGAGTCCCTGTGGGTGTTTACGGGAGAGGAGGTCATGGCAATGATTGCGGGGGTGGGCTCAGAGATGGGGGATGACCCTGATGAGATTCTTGAGGCTTTAGCGTGTGATCATGGGTATACCAGGGGGAGTCAGGCGGTGAGGTGGTTGGTAGAGATATTGGCAGGGATGGAGGGGGAGGAACAGAGGCAGTTTTTGATGTTTGTGACGGGGAGCCCGGGGTTGCCCGTGGGCGGGTTGTCGGGGTGTTCGCCGAGGTTGACGGTGGTGAAGAAGGTGGCGGAGGGGCATGTGAGGGCGGAGGGCCAGGGAGGGGTGGATAGGATGTTGCCGAGTGCGTCGACGTGCACGAATTATTTAAAGTTGCCCGATTATTCGAGTAAGAGTGTGATGAAGGAGCGGTTATTTATAAGTTTGAGTTATGGGCAGCATTCCTTTTATTTGTCGTAGGAGGAAGAAGGGAGGGGAGAGGAGGGAGGGGAGGCAGGGGAGGACGAGGGAAAGGGCAAGAAGTAAGCACGGTCGGAGATGCTAGAATAAGAGAATGGCAAGTCTATGAGGGAATGTCATTGTGGATGTGTGTGTGTGTGTGTATAAGCAGGTGTGCATGTTGGTATGATGATCGAGGAACAAAAAAGTAAAGAAGAAGGAGCAGCAGCGTGGTTGTTTGGTAAGCGCGTGAGGATATATATGAAGTAGGAGGAAGAGGTGTGGATGTATAGAATGAAAGACTTACAGATAGATAGACGAACATAGAAAGAAATACCTAGTGCTTAGGTGGCGTATTGCCCCCTGTGCAGTCAGGAGGGGCAGGCGCCCAAGCATGCATAAAGAAGAAACAGACCTTATCAGAAACACAGAAGAAATATTTGTCTCCCCCAAGCTTGCTGCAATAGAAGTAGGAGCACTTGAACAGACAATCCTCACACACAGGTGTTATGTTCATTACTTTTCTGGCTCCTCTTTACACGCGTACGCACACACTACTTGTTGTTTTGTTCATATATACATAAATTTGTCATCGACGCGGTCGATCCTAGGGAGGATGGATGGATAAAATATGTACCAAAAAGCTCGCTTCTTTTTCGTTTATACTATATCATTCATTTATTCAGTCGCCACGGCAGCTTGTTCAACGTCAGGGCCTCGCCTTTTCCCAAAGATGGGGCAGCAGGCACCGCGCCTGTTGGGGGGCTGGACCCTCCATTGCCATTACTGCTGCTGCTGCTGCTGCCCTCCTCACTCCCAACAGCTCCACCGATCGCGGATGACGAGGAGAAGGCATAGGAAGAAGAGGTAGGTACACCATAATAATCCCCCCCTCCTCCCCCTCCTCCCCCCACGGCCTCAAACCCGTAGCCAGTGCCCAGCTTTCGCGATGGCCCCGACTCCAAAGTGCTGGTGCTGCTGCTCAACCGTCGCCACCCTCCCTCGCCACCGCCTCCCCCTCCTCCTCCTTCCACGTCTCGTGGCCGTCCTCTTTGCTGCAGCGCTGACATGGAGGCACCCATCGCCTGCTGCTGCTGCTGTTGCTGTTGCTGCTTTTGCTGCTGGGAGGAGGAGCAGGACAAGGGCAAGGGTTGGGGGGAGACCCCATTCCCACCACCACCACCACCAGCGGCACTGCTGCGATCAATACTCTGAGCTAGCCCGGGGGTGAAATTGGAGGGAAGCAAGACAGGCATGACTTCATTGAAATCCCTCAGGGCCGTGGTATGGGAGAAATGGTCGGAGAGCAAGCTCGTCCGCAGGGCAGGGGCGCCCATGTAGTCAGTGACAGGGAAGGCGTAGCGGTGCGCAAATGCCACCAGCACCATTTCGATGCAAATTAAGACTTCTTGGATGGCCATGGCTACGTTTTGGGTGGTCCACTCCCCGAAGTGGGGGAGGAGGCCGAGGCGGACCAGGGCGGCGATGATGACGCCTTGCCAGAAGGAGAGGAAGAGGACGGCCTTGATGCACAAGAATTTCGGGACGGGATTATGGACTTCCAAGGGCCCATGCAGCAGCACATAAAACATGCCCAGGCAATAAAAAGCGTAGCCGACCGAGACATTCATGATCAATGTTTGATAAGCCCAAAATCGATTCAGGGCAAAGGAGCCTTCCCCGTACAAACCACAAGCAGATAGAATGACGGCGACCAGCGTACAGGTCGGCTTGAGCACAATGTACTGCATCGTCCCAAACTTGCAAAATTTGAGAAACTCGGCGCCATGCGGCACTTCTCCCCCGCCCAAGCAGAGCTTGAAAGGATACACGTGCTTCACCCGGGGCTGGCGCTCCAGCAGCTCCACCACGCGGCCTTCGTCGCCGTCGCCCAAATAGGCCACCAGCAGGGCCAAAAAGAGATAGAGCACGTAGGCCTCGTAGCAATCCCGAAACATGTCCAAGTAGAGGGCGTAGTGCTTAAACGACAACGACAGCCAGCTCTGCACGGTGTAGATGGGGACCATCCAGAGGATGCCGACGATTTTGCTTTGCACCATCGGCTTACTGAAGTGGGTCAGGTGCTGCTGGATCAAGGCCGCCGAGAGCAGGACGGCCACGCCCGCACAAACCCCCGTGAAGGCCACGACGGCGTGATGGAAACCGCCCATGGCTTTGCAGGGAAGGAGGGCCGGCCCGCACGCGGAAGGAGGAGGGGAGGCTGTCTTGTTTGCTCCTTCTTCTTCAGTGTGTAGGGGAGTGTCTTGTTTGCCGCTTGCCCCGCCTGTCATTAGGTATTGGGAGATGGGCAGAATTATGGGCGTGAGGAAAATGAAGGTGAAGGTGCAGTGGTGTAGGTGGTAATGGGTCGCGGAGGGGCTTGCTAATGTAAAGACAAAGAGTGGGAGGCATGATGGAGGAATCAACTCTCGATGACGACGCTCGCTGGCTTACGTCCCTAACTGCCCCTCTCCTCGACTAAAAAAGGGGGCGCGCATTCGTCTCGCTCTCCAGAACAAGCCCTGGTACCACGGCATGTGCCACCACAATCTACCAGCTCAGCCTGACCACCATGCCCCAATTTCTTCCGCCACCACAAACAGGCTGGTGACAAGCCAAAGTGGAGGCACACCGCGGCCCCTCTTTTTCACCGCCGCAGCCAGATCAAAGGCTCTGCTGCCACCGTCACCCCAAGTCAGCACAATATCAGCAGTGCAGCACCAGCAGCGCCAGCCGTCAGAACAGCAGCGGCAGCAGAGGCAGGGCATCTGCACTTTTCTTGCGCCTCTCCATTTTCTACCTCCACCATCTTGCTTCCTTTTTTTCCACCCAACAGCCTTGCTTTTGATCAAGCAGCACCACCAGCACCAGACCGGCACCAGCACATACCGCCGTATGTCTAGGCAACAGCAGCACCCGAAGTGAGGTGGTCGCGGAGGCGGAGGTCGCGGCGGGGGAGGCGGAGGCGGTGGTGGCCTCGGCGGTCGCGGCGGCCAAGGCGCTTCAGGACGTGGTAGTGGAGGGGGTCGTAGTGGAGGGGGTCGTGGGTCGTCAACGAGTCATAAACCTTTCCATATCAAAGTCCAGGAGAGGCTCGCCTCGGGAAAGACATTGCACCAGGAGCGAGAGGCGGAGTCCTTTGTGGGTATGATTGCGCAGCACCGCACCGAGGAGCTGGCAAGCCTCTTGGTAAATACCAGGTGAGGCTAGGGGCCCAGTATGAAGGAGAGGGTCTGGGCGTGTATTTCCTGCTGTATTTGTTTCTCTTCCTTTGCAATTATATTGCTCACATATGCTTACACCATCTCCAGGTTCAATGGGCAGGACCGCCTTCGGGACTTGCTTGGGCCTTTGGCGCCCGTTTCCGTTGAGAAGTGGGCACAAGCGCCTGGCTCCACCACCTTCTCCTTTCAACACGTCGTGGTTCCGCTCCTCCGGGTCCTCACGTCTGATCCCATCCGCAAGTCCGTCGTTCAGACTTGGAGCAATGTGCTCTATGCCGCGCTTCATGGAATGGACTGCCTGGAACGTCGCCTGGCCCGGTTCGCTCAAGAATGCCTGGCTCAGGAACCCATACTCCTGTGCCGCCTCCCTGCCACAGGCCCACCGCCGGAGCCAGGCTGTGGCCGGCAGAAGCTGTTGCCCAAGTCGTGGAGTGACATCATTTTGCCCATCGCGCGACTGCTGCGGGAGGTGGCAAGTCGCATGGAGGGTGCCGCGGCCGAAGATTCCTTCGTGGAGGCACTTCGCGTGCTGGACACTTGCGTTGAGGACGCGCGCACCTCAAGCAGCAGCAGCAGCACCAACGAAGGCTTCAAGCAAGTGTCGGATATCCTTCATAATGTGCGTTTTCGGGTGGACACAGCCATGAGTCGACTCCGCCTTGGAGACGAGCGAACGGCGGAGGCGGAGTGCCAGCGTCTACGCGAGACCACCCATTCTCGGCGCCGTGGTACGTGTTTTGGAGTAGGGTGCTTTCCAGAACATTCACAGTGCTGATTTAAAAAATTCATCACTTACAGGCACTGCGTTGACGTTTGACGGGCCAGGGGAGTTGAGCCGGGAGGGCCGTCCACGCCACGACAATGACAAAATTCAGTTTGAGGACATTGCTGTTGGTAAGTGAGCTGCTGCCATGTCTCTTTGAGCAGGACTGTGACTGTGCAGCCATCGATATATTCATACATATGTTGAACCCCCCTTCCTCACTCACTAGATCTAACCGCTGAAGAGCTCACTTGCGAGAGGTCGCCCTACCTGCCTGCCAATGACAGCTGGGACTCTGGTGCCGCGAGCGCCGGCGCGACGGCACTGACGCTTGAGGCCGCAAGCCGCCGCCACTTAGAGGTACAATTTCGCTTGCTGCGTCACGAGATGGTGGGGCCGTTGCAGGAGGGCATTCAGACCGTGGTTGAGCATGTGCTGGAGGCGGGCTTCGGTGCGCCGCAAGAGCAACAAGGTCGACGCAAGAAGAAGAAGAAAAGCAGCATTGGCTCAGGCATGGTCTTCCGAGGGGATAACACTATCTCCCACGTCTTTCACGACGTGGAACTCTTAGCCTGTGGAGGGGATCAGAACAGCGGTGTCTTATTTGAGACAACGTTTGCGTTGCCGCCCAGCCTTGCTTCTTTTAAGAGAAAGGACCGGCAGGAATTCACCGGAAGTTACTGTTGCAAGACACGCTGGTCCACGTCATCGGCCGTAAGCCTGACGGAGGGCTGCACATCGTCCCTGTCACGGTGGCCCGACGCAAAGTCGAGTGACTTGCGCAGGACAGGCCCACGCTGGAACTCATTTGCTCGCTGGAATTTGTAGCCAAGACGCAGGGTTGTGGAAGCTTTTCTCAACTGCTCCATTGGATGCACAAGCACCAGCAGCAGGGACGCCAGGCGGTACCACTCCTTTTTGTCGAGACCAGCTCCAGCTACGTGAGCATTGCTCCCGCCCTCCGCTCTGTCCAAACGATGGCCCGGAGCGGCATCCAACTCCCTCTAGCCAAGTACCTCCTTCCTGCGGTCGCTTCAACACTGGAAGAGGACGGCGCGGCTGAGCGCACACCTGTCCTTCCGCATTACATTCAGGCTAAGCGGTACGTTATCAGCGGTGATATCGGTGGATTGGCGGATGGTGGACATAAAATTGCATGCAGCAGATCAATGTTTTCTAACAAATTCTTAATTCTCTTAATAAAACTCATGTTTGTATTATTTATCTGCTTCCAGGCACTTGAATCCGTCCTCCTTAGCGTTGCAATCCGCAGTTGTCGGTGGCGGGGACTTGGCGGCGCTCCGTGGAGTAGACATGCACCGGCCGGAGACCTTTCCCATGGAGGCCCTTCTCCGCGCGACAACGCTTGAGCGGTCGCAGGCCGAGGCCCTTCAGGCAATGCTGACTCGACCCGTGGCGCTGATCCAAAGACCGCCTGGTTCGGGCAAGGTACGTTGGGGAGTTGCACGAGAGGGTTTAGGGATGCGGGTTGTGTGCAAAACATATTTAATCTCTCACTTTATATTCTAAACCATCCCCTTTCTCTCTCGCAGACGTACATCGGGGCCAAGGCCGTTCAGATCCTCGTTGAAAATTTTCGTGCTGTGCATAATCCCCGGCCGATCCTTTGTGTGTGCTACACCAACCACGCGCTTGACCAATTTTTGATGAGCCTCCTCGACGTGGGCATCGACAGCATCGTTCGCATTGGCGGGGGCTGCAAGACAGGGCGGCTCGAGGAGTATAATCTGCGAAAATGTACGTTGATAGGCAAAAGTAATGAAAAGAAACTCAGGCTATCGAGCTTCTTACTCACCCATACTCTTCCCACCTTTTCACAGTGCGGCCGGAAACGATCGACAGGAATTTCAAGCGATTGCACTTCGAGATTCGAGATCGCCTCAAGACGCTCGGCGCAGAGCTACAAGCTTGTCGCGAGGTCCTACAATCGCATCGTTTACCATTTTCGACGATCGGACCTTTGCTGTCTGGGGCACTTCAAGAATCTCTCGTCGGCGGGCTCGTTGATTCGGACGGCTTCCAGGCCGCTTTTCTTTCGCGCAAGTCAGCGGAGGAGCGCTGGCAGATGTGGCTCGACGGCCACCAGCCTTTGAAGTGGA
>Ga0209491_10006120_pt1 | contig 16979 bp, 13 predicted proteins | sample BON02_FD_187213 | JGI IMG/M metagenome (GOLD analysis project Ga0209491, IMG submission 187213) | Freshwater microbial communities from Lake Bonney liftoff mats and glacier meltwater in Antarctica - BON-02 (SPAdes) (version 2) | ecosystem: Environmental > Aquatic > Freshwater > Ice > Glacier...
GCCACCGTCGTCGCCACATCGCCACCTGATCGCGGCCCAGCGACACGGCGGCCGCGATATCACGATTGAGCTGTTTTTCGAACGCGAGTAAAATCATCCTGGCTCGTTGACGCAAGCGATACGCCACCGTCGTCGCCACACTCAACGCCACCGTCGTCGCCACACTCAACGCCCGAAGAATCGCTTGCGGACGTACCGTAATCACAACACTCGCCGCCCTACCTGACATATGAGACCTCCATGACTCAATAAAAAATACGCCACGAAGAAGTCTGCTGCAAACCCAACACTCACGCCAGATTAATTCGCGGATCGACATCTAGGGCGGCAATGCCGTGCCGGATTTTAGAATCCTTGAGCATACAAGCTGCATTCTGGGCAAGTGAAATGGCCCTTTCCAAAGATTGCCTTTTAGCGTTGAACTCAGCCGTCCGTCTCGATGATAGTAACCAAACCATTCACCGTGTTCTCGGTCTGGAAACAGGCGGTAAGCCCAGTCGTGTAGTTGCGTATGCCAGCGAGCGTACTTTTCATCGCCCGTTAATTCATGGGCGAGTAGAGTTGCTATTATGGCTTCGTTTTGAGGCCACCAGAATTTCATGTCGTGCCAATATTCCTGCACCGGTTTTCCATATACATCAACAAAGTACAGCAACCCGCCATACTCGGAATCCCAGCCTCGTTTCCACATCCAGTCGAGCATTTTGCAGCCAAGTTCAATCAATGTTACGTCATTCCGATACCGTCCCTCGGCCATAATGAACCAGGCACCTTCGATGGCGTGACCGGGGTTTAGCGTTCTTCCATCAAAGTGATCGACAATCTCACCGTTGCCGCCGACTGTTTCCATCACGCATTTAAGATCGTCTTTGATGTGAAATCGACGAATTACATCAATGCTGCGATCAATCCACTCGTTGGCGACGTCTAGTCCGATCGACTGCCGCAATTCCTGAGCAGTGGCGATTGTGATCATCGGGAAGCCGAGACTTCGAGTAGGTCGTGTATTCGTATACTTCGGTTGCGCTTCCAGCGGTGCAATATTGTGACCGACAAACTGCTTGAAAGCCTTCTCTGCCTTGTCTGCATATTCAGTGTTCCCTGAGGCCTTTGCGTATTCGCCATAAGCAATCGCCGCAAAGCTTTCTGAATACGAGTACCGACGTTTGCGAATGGGCTTGCCTTCACGCGTCACCTGAAACCACATTCGTCCATCGACTGGATCAAAACAATGTGCGTCAATGAATTTGATTCCGTGCAACGCCAGGTCCAGCCATTCCTGTCGTGCTTCAACATTGTTGTACAACTCACCGAGCAACCAGGCAAATCGCCCCTGTTGCCAGACACCCTTGTCTGTGTCGACGATGTTACCGTCACGATCGACGGACGTGATGAACCCTCCATGTTCCTTATCAATGCTGTGCTTCGTCCAGAACGGAAGCGTGTCCAGAAGTAGTCCCTGCTGGTAAGTCTGAAGCAGTTCCGATTGTCGTTGCAGCGTCAATCCGACGTTCATCGATTTAGTGTTCTATTCTGCGCAATTGGCCGTTTATGTCCTGGGTTGTTGAAGGCCCGGAATTTTCGATGGTCAATGTTTGGATACTGAAGATCGTAGGTCAGCGACCGTGCCCGCCGGCACAATACTCGTGCGAACGGAGTTGCTGGGTTACGCTTGAATTAGAGCGGCACAAGCACTGGCACGCATGGTTTTCGGCACGAAACTATTCGGCACCAAGCATCACACAGATGCACGCAGGTGCGTGAACGACATTGCCATTGTAGGTAAGTTCGCCTGATTCCTGATTGATCTCAAAACAGGCCAGTGTGTGCGAGTTCTGACCGGCCGCCAGTAGCCATTTGCCAGTTGGGTCGATATTGAAGTTGCGAGGCGTGGCTCCACGCACATTTTCGCATTCGATGAAACTCAGTTCGCCATTATCCTGGTTGACCCTGAAAGCAGTGATCGTGTCGTGTCCGCGATTCGCGGCATAAACAAAGTTGCCACTCGGGTGAACGCGAATCTCTGAACAGCTAGTGAACTTTTCTTTTGCAATATCTTCACGAGACACGGTTTCAACGGTCTGCTTTGGAATCATGATTCCGTTGGCGGCATCGTAGTCGAACAACGTGACTTTCAGATCCAGTTCATGCAAAACATAAATCCACTTTCCGTTTGTATGAAACTTCATGTGTCGAGGTCCGCCACCCGCAGCAATCTGGCCGAAGCCGTTCGGCTGAAGCTTTGAATTCAAGCTGTCCGACTTGTAAATCACCACCTGGTCCAGTCCAAGGTCCGGAACAAATGCAAAGCGATTGTCAGGCGAAAACCCGGTCCAGTGAGCGTGTGAACTATCCTGCCGACCAGGGACTGCACGCGATCCGCCTTCGTGATCGATCAGCTGAGTTCTTTCCTTCAACGAACCATCTTTGTTGAGTGAGAAAACGCCCGTTGAACCGCCGCCATATTGAGCTGTTAGCAACGTGTGACCCGTTGCATCAACGGAAACATGAGCCGCGCCTCCGTCTCCGATCGGCAGAGCGTTAAGAAACCTCAACGAGGCATTCTTCAGAGCGCCTTCAATTCGATAGGCGGCTACGGAAGGTTTTGCTTCGACGTTTCCAACGGCATACAGGAGTGGCAAAGTGGGGTGCATTGCCAGAAATCCAGGGCCGGAAATTTCAGCAACCAACGTTGGTTCAGAAAGCTTTCCGTTTGTTGTATTTAGTATGCAGTGATAGATGCCTTTGCTTGGCTTAGTGCTGCTTGTGCCCAGCCAGACGTCTACTGTTTCCAGTTGCGGCACAGGCACCACAACTGGTTCTGCAGCTGAACATTCACTGGAAAAAACCAGAAGACAAAACGCAATAACAAGGTGCGCTCGAACAACCATCACTCTGCTCCTCGCCCTGAACACGGAATCGAAGACACTATGATGGCGGAGTTGCCGCATAGAAAAAAGTCATCCGACACGCTGGCTCAAAATTTGTCTCGCTGCAGCACCGCTAGTCAGTCTGTGTCGTGGCAAGGACGTCGAATTTGCAGCAGAAGTCTGTCGAGTCTGGCTGCTGGCATCACCGCCACACGTGTCAGGCAGCCTTACCGGATTTCCCTGGGACGGAACGTTTTCTGCCAGTGGATTTCTTAGGGGCGACCTTCTTTGCAACCTTTTCATTTTCTGAAGCGACATCCTTCTCCACATCGGACAACAATGCTTCTGAATCAGGCAACACGGAATCAGGGTTGCTGATTGATCTTCGGGGTGGATCGTTACATACGAAAGTTACATAACGACAGTGTAATAGCATCGATGCGAATGTTGCGAACGCCGCAAACAAAGACATGTGTTTGAAGATGTGCGCATCGATGGACGCATGTGCGGAACCATGGATCAGCATCAATCTTACAACCGTTGCCAACACCGCAGTCACAAGCAGCGCTTGAGAGTACAGACACCGTCCCATATCCGGCAGCACTCTTCCAAGGATTAACATCGCCGACGTGACACAGCAGATAAATAGGATTGCGGGCTTTGCGGCCTGAACAGGTCCGGTCGCCACTTCAATTCCCGCTGCCAGCAATTCGGGAACAAGCTGTGTTGTACCGGTCAGCAGAATGACGGACAGCATCGAACAGGCAACTGCCATCCACTTCCAGCCGCGATAGCGCCCCTGAAAATCAACTTCGCTTCGTGATCTGAGCCAACCAATAAGCAGGGCTAATTGGCCTGACAGTAACATCAGGATTCCGGAACATCCGTCGAACAGGCGGACTGAAGAAACAGGCGAGTGTGCAAAGTTGAGATCAGACTCTGTTGATTGCAACCAATATGCCAGGCTGATTCCGCCCATCAGCATTACCGACAGAGCCACAAGATGTTTCCACAGTGTCGGCGAAATCACATAGCGGACAAGTTCCAGTTCGGGGGATTGCACAACAACCGGAATTTCCGGAAAGGCTTCGGTGGACGAGTCGAACATTGCGTCGACTGTTTGAGTTTCGCCCATGTCACCGTTGGCCAGCCACCGTCGCCGTCGGTCAGCCTGGTCCTGAGCTCCTGCGAATCGACTTCCCATGTGGCACCATTATCGACTTCCTGCCTCAAAGCGACGAATAAGCCGCCCTGAAACGGAACGGTTTTTACATATATTCGTTACTTCGACCACTCGCAATTTTTGCATCAACACGCCATGTCGAAGGCCTAATTTCTACTTGTTTTCGCCATTGTGAAGCAAAATATCAGCCTTCGGTACAACACTCGCTGGAGAGTTGCTGTGTGGTTGGGGCAATGCCGCAGACGCCGAATGGTATCGGGGTTGCCGCAGAGAATAATAATTGATGTTGGGCAATCCATTGTCATGAGATAGAACATTGCAATAGCCAATTTTTTGAGCGATTGCGGCGTTTACTCGCTGGCCTGTGTTGCTGTGCAATATTCAGGTTGAAAACTTAGTCGCCACGGCCGGGGTTGCTCAGGTGCCTGGACACAATCTGTCTGCTGCTTAGAATGTAATAAGAAGCAGCTTTTTTGAACGCCGCATTGGAGAATCAGGTGAAGAGTATCGTTAATTTTCTGGCCGTTTTGGTTCTGACAACGGCAACCGTTTTAGCAGGTGGAAACTTAAGTTCAAAGGTCACATTGGGGGTAGATACGCTCACGTCTGGCGTGCCCGGAGATGGTGTTCTGACCACGTCTGACCTGAATGCATGGTTGGCTAACGAAGATAATCACATTGAACTGGAAGTGGCACTTCCTCTTGGGATGAGTCTTGGCCAAAGTCAGATAAAAGGACTTGCAGCCAACCCGATGACCCGAGCCAAAATCGAACTGGGAAGACAGCTTTATTTTGATACGCGACTTTCAGCGGATGGCACAGTGAGCTGTGCTTCCTGCCATCATCCTCAGGAAGGCTTCGCGCGGCACACTCGGTTTGGCGTGGGCATTGAAAACCAGGAAGGTGGACGCAATTCGCCGTCAAGCTACAACCGCATTCTCAGCGACCTGCAGTTTTGGGACGGGCGAGCTGAATCGCTTGAAGCTCAGGCTGTCGGCCCGATTGCGAATCCTATCGAGATGGGAAATACGCATGATAAGTGCGTTGCGACACTGAAGAGCATTCCTGGCTACAAGGTGCAATTCGAAAAAGTATTTCCGGGGCATGGCCTGACGATTGGTACTGTGGGCATGGCCATCGCTGGATTCGAACGGGCGTTGGTAACTCAGCCTAGCCCATATGACTATCGAGAATCATACCGGAAGTTTGCAGAACTGGATCCGCTGGACCTGGAAGATATCAAGTCAGACGATCCAAAGACCTGGGCTGAGTATGTCGAAGTGAAAGCATTGGCCTCTACTGCTCCAATGTCGGCAAGTGCAGTTCGCGGTCAGGAACTGTTCTTCGGCAAGAAGGTCGGATGCAGCAACTGTCATGTCGGTGCAAATCTGTCCGATGAAAAGTATCACAACCTTGGTGTCGGTATGGGCGTCGAGAAACCAGATCTTGGCCGCTACGAAATCTCTAAGGACGAAAAAGATAAAGGAGCATTCAAAACGCCAACGATTCGAAATGTTGCTCTTTCCGCACCTTACATGCACGATGGCAGCCAGAAGACACTCGAAGAAGTTGTTGAGCACTACAACAAAGGCGGCACACCTAACAAATGGCTCAGTGATAAGATCACGCCCCTGAAGCTGACAGCTCAGGAAAAAATCGACCTCGTGGAATTCATGCGTGCCTGCACGGGCGAATTTCCATATGTCGCATCAGGTCGCTTGCCGGAATAACGATGCTCAACGCCTGAGTTCATAGTAATTCGGCGCGGAACATAGACAAGAAGCCCGGTTCTTCGAAAAAAACCGGGCTTCGTTACGTCTGTGTGATTCTGACGTTAGTGAATCGCTGTTGGCAATGCACGGGTAGCACCAATAAACGATCGGTTAAGTCTACCGTTCGTCTGTTTGATTATGTTCATCCATGAAAAATTTCTATTCAGTCAGCGTCTGATCGCAGATTTCTGTCTGGGTAGTGCCGTTGGGAATGATGATCGAATCTGGTTAGATCGACATAGTCTTGAAGTCAACGAACGGGATATCGAAGGTATCTGCCACCGCTTTGTTGGTGACTCGACCGTTTATGATGTTCACCGCGTCTGCCAGGCCTGGGTCCTCGCAGACGGCCTGACTAAGTCCTTTATTGGCAATTCGCAGGACGTATGGAAACGTCACGTTGCACAAAGCGTAAGTGCTTGTTCGTCCAACAGCACCCGGCATGTTTGTCACACAATAGTGCACGATTCCGTCGACAATGTAGGTTGGATCGGCATGAGTTGTTGGGCGAGACGTTTCTGTGCAGCCTCCCTGATCGATGCAGACATCGATAATCACGGCACCAGGCTTCATCAGCTTCAGGTCGTCGGCGGTCACCAGCATTGGAGTACGCGCGCCTGGAATCAGCACGCTGCCAATCACCAGATCTGCTCGCCGTAGCTGTTCGCGGATACTGTGACGGTCGCTGAAGATCGTATTAACGTTGGCAGGCATGATGTCTTCAAGGTAGCGCAGGCGATCGACGCTGATGTCCAGAATGGCGACATCCGCCTGAAACCCGGCTGCGATCTGAGCCGCATTCTTACCCACCACGCCGCCACCCAGAATAGCGATATGAGCGGGTTGTACACCGGGAACTCCGCCGAGCAGAATCCCACGACCTTCCTGCGGGCGTTCCAGATACTTCGCGCCTTCCTGAATGCTCATTCGCCCGGCAACTTCGCTCATGGGAGTCAGCAGCGGCAGATCGCCTTTACGCCCTCGCAGCGTTTCATAGGCGACCGCAGTTGCTCCGGTTGCTAGAACATTTCGCGTCAATTCCTCGTCCGCCGCAAAGTGGAAGTATGTGAAGATGATCTGGCCTGTTCGCAGCAAAGCCCATTCTTCAACCTGCGGTTCCTTCACCTTTACAATCATGTCTGCGGCAGCAAACACTTCTGTATGTGTTTTGACAATTGTCGCGCCGGATTCGGCATACTGACTATCAGCAATTCCGCTGCCCAGTCCGGCACCCTGTTCAAGAATCACCTGATGACCTGCAGAAACAAGTTCCTCAACACCACTTGGCAACATGGCCACTCGATACTCGTCTGACTTTACTTCACGTGGAACGCCAACAATCATGTCTGATCTCTTTCTTGATTCTCTGGGATTCAACATGAACGCAGATAACTGACTCGCACATTCCCGCCGTGCGTTAATTCTACAACATGCCACCACTAATCGACGTGGCGGCGGCTTGATTTCTGGTGAACTTTGCCATGGCTGCCGCACGTTTCAGCCGTTACCGTGCACGTTTTGATGATGGCTGTACAGCTTGTAAGCAGCCACGTGGCCAACCTGCAAAACTATCCGGCAGTGTGTGGTATTGTTTTTCGCTCGAGCTTTACCTGTTGCCTCCGTTTTGGTGATTTAAAATGCATCCTGATAAGATTGGTCCCTACAGCATCAGTCGAAAAATCGGTTCGGGCGGCATGGGAAACGTCTACCTTGGTATTCATGACGAATCGGGAGATCAAGTCGCCGTGAAGGTGCTTCCTGCTTCGATGGCGCGTGAAGAAGGTTTTGTGCTGCGGTTTTCCCGAGAGATTGCGGCGATGCGAAAACTCAACAACGCCAACATCGTGAAGGTGTTTGAAGATGGCCAGTGTGACGACGGCAGCTATTATTACTCCATGGAATTTGTCGACGGTGAAACACTCACTGCCATGGTTTCCCGCCGACGAAGATTGCCGCCCAAAGAAGTTATCCGGATCTCTCTTCAGATTTGCAGTGCTCTGAAGGCCGCTCACGATGCAGGAATCGTTCACCGCGACCTGAAGCCTTCCAATCTGATGGTCGCTAAAGACGGACAGATCAAACTAGCCGACTTCGGCGTGGCTCATGTGTTTGCCACAACGCGGCTGACAAGAACCGGCGGAGTAGTGGGAACCGCGGAATATATGTCTCCGGAACAGGCCCGGGGGCAGCGCGCCACCAAGCATAGTGACCTGTATTCTTTGGGTGCCGTCATGTACGCGATGCTCACCGGTCGGCCCCCCTTCACCGGGAAAATGGCCAGTGAAATCCTGCATCAGCACCAATTCGCTCAGTTCGATAAGCCTCGTCATTACGTACCGGAAATTCACCGACTGCTGGAAGACTACGTGTGTACGTTGCTGGAGAAAAAACCAGATAAGCGTTTTCCGGACGCGCTTGTTGCGATCAAGCAGTTGCAGAATATCAGTGCAAGAATTGAGTTCGAAGAAAAGGCCGAAGCCGAAACGCAACTTGGTAAGATTGACGCCTCGTCAGATTATACGTCAGGAGGAACGAGTGATAGAACCAGAGCAGGCGATGGTCAGTCGGGCACAAAAGAACACCGGCCTGGTGCTGCCACTATGGTGCGGAATATTCTTCGTGAAGATATTGAATCGAATCTAAAAAAGTCGAAGGTTGCGAAGTTCTTTGACAATACTTTTGTACTGGTGGGTCTGTTCGCTCTTGTGATCGGCGCCGGTTATTACCTGCCGCGAACTGCTATGCCGGATCCAATCGAAGAATACAAACGCGCGGAGAAAATGATGAACGCCACAGCCGGCCCGCCATGGCTTCGTGCCAGAGACCTTCTGGAACCTATTGTGGAGCAGGACTCACTTCCTGAAAAACGCGAACAGATTGACGTGTGGCTGCGGCAGGTGATTCAGTACGAATTCTGCCGTCGTCTGAAAGTGTCCGCACCATCAGACAGTTCGCGCGATTCCGAAATTCAACGACTGGTGCGTGGCACCTTCGATAAGTACGCTCACGGTGAAATTTCAGTCGCCATTCAACAGTTGGAGGCAGTCAAGCAGGTTATCAGCGACGAAAGTGAATTTGCTTACTTAAGCCAGTTTTTGGTTGCGACCCTGCAGGACTGGAGCAGTCAGCAAAATGTTGCTGGACGCCAGCAGCTATTAAGTGGCATCGCGGATCGCGCTGATGAAATGATCGAAGAAAGAGACGACGTGGAACTCATTAGAGATTCGCTCGAAGCAGCGTTGACACTGTATGGCGACGACGCTTCCGTTTCGGCGGAAGTCGATCGCTGCCGACAGATTCTTAACAGCCTGCCAGCTTCAGAATAGAAGAAAATATGGTTGGACGTTGCCGAAAAGAGACTTGTTAGGCGTGTTTTGTCGACGTTCAATAATGTGAACGCCAGAGAATTGGACAGACAACTTCGGATTGTCGATGTCAGATTGTGCCGTGACAGATTCCTGAATAACTATTAACATTTGCCATCTAATGGCCGCATAAACCTGATGACGACATGTCGATCCCCCCATTGCAGGAATCGTTAAGTGGATTTGAAAACCTATATCCGTTCTGTTCCCAACTTCCCCAAGCCCGGAATTATGTTTCGCGACATAACCCCGATGCTGAAATCGGCGGCCGCGATGAAAGAGGTCACTCGACGAATGGCAGAACCATTTCGAGATGCTAACCTGACATCTATTTTGGCTGCCGAGGCCCGGGGGTTTGTTTTTGGAGCGCCGCTGGCAATGGAACTCGGGATTGCCTTTATTCCCGTTCGAAAGCCCGGCAAGCTTCCTTTTGAAACCGAGTCATTTCAATATGACCTTGAGTACGGTTCGGACTCGCTTGAAATTCACCGCGACGCTATCGAGCCCGGAGATCGAGTACTTTTGGTCGACGATTTGCTTGCGACCGGAGGAACCGTGGAAGCATGCCTGAAGTTGGCAAAGCAACAGGGGGCAGAAGTTGTCGGCGCGGCATTTGTGATTGAATTGGCGTTTCTGAAGGGCCGTCTGAAATTGCATGATCATCAGGTCTGCAGTTTGATTCAATATCAAACAGAGGACGCGAATGAGTAATCTGGTAACTATGTGCGGGGCATTGGGTATTTTCTGGCGGCGATGTAAACGATGAGCGAACTAACACTGCAGGAATTGGTCGAACTTTTTCAGAAGACAATGGCTCACGCCTGGATGGTGCGCACATTCATCAAGCACTGTGATGAAGTTGACGACTATCCGGAATTGATGGGAATTGTTCGAGCTGTGTTCGATATGAGCCGGGCGATCGAAACCAAGGTGGACGACCCCGTTCAATATTTCAGATTTGCGCAGAAGAAAATTGGCAAATTGCGAACGGCGGCTGAACAGTTCCGAGATGATGCATGGAGTGCGTCGACTCATACAAATTTCCAGCAAGCCGTTAAGTCTGTTCTTTACAGCACCGAACAGATGGAACATCTGTTGAAGATTGCTCGGGAAAAAATGCAGGCGTCTAATAGCTGAAAATCACCGAGGTGCACAGCAAATCGGGTTTGCACACAAGACTGAAGCCCGGCTTGTTCCCAAGCCGGGCCTGTTTGTGTTTTTGACGTAAGTTATGTTCTGCTATGCCTGATCAAAGCGTTCCATCAGCTGGGCCGATTCATAGTCTCCGGCCGTGATTTCGAAGCCGAGATCGCGAATCATCTGAAAGTCTTCTTCAGCTTTCTGGCCGGGTGTTGTCAGGTAGTCGCTGACGAACATGGAGTTGGCTGCGTATAGTCCCATCGATTGCATGCTTCGCAAATTGACTTCCCGCCCACCTGCAATTCGTAACTCTGTTTTTGGGTTTGCCAGTCGAAACATCGACAGCACTTTAAGGCAATATCGAGGATCCAGATCAACCGGACGTCCGAGTTGAGCGCCTTCGATCGGAATCAGGAAGTTGACAGGAATCGATTCAACCTTGAGCTCTGCCAGTTTCAGTGCGACATCGACGACGTCTTCATTGGTTTCGCCCATACCGACAATCATGCCCGCACATAGTTCCAAGCCGGCAGTCTTGCAGATGTCCAGGGTTTCAAGGCGGTCCTTAAATGTATGAGTCGAAACGATTTTGTCATGAAATCGCTCGCTGGTATTCAGGTTATGGTTGACCCGATCCACACCCGCGTTTTTCAGTTTGACGGCCTGGTCTGGTTTTAGCAGTCCTAGACAACAGCAGATGTGTAGACCAAATTCACTTTTGATTTGCGTAACAACATTGGCTACATGATCGACTTCGCGGTCCGATGGTCCGCGTCCGCTGGCCACGATGCAGTAGGTGCGTGCGTTGCTTTCGTAGGCCTTGCGAGCTCCATCCATCAATCGCTCGGCGTTCAGCATGGGGTACTTGTCAATTGCTGCAGCGGAATCTTTGGCCTGCGAACAGTATCCACAGTCTTCCGGGCACAGTCCGCTTTTTGCGTTCTTCAGGTAATACAGTTGAACGGATTTGCCAAAGAATTCTCGGCGAACACGATATGCGGCATCCAGAATCGACAGCACCTGATCGTCGTCAGCAGAAAGAATGCGAAGAGCATCTTCGCGCGAGATCGATTGGCCTCGAATAGCACCGTCAGCCAATTCCGACCATGAAAAAGTAGAAGGTGAGGTAGTTGACGAAGTAATTGTAGCGGCGTCCGACGACATCCAAACAGACTCCAGAGAAAAGTCAGGGCTCAGGAAAGCGACTGAGTTTACCGACCCCACACCGTACTCAACAGCGTTTCCGTCTGCAATTCTGTGATTCATGCATGTCACCGTCGGTATTCAGTGGGCAAAGTCGAAATTCTGCCGCGATTCTGAAGGTTCACCCATGTTTTTCTGCCAACGACCTTGAATTTGCTCAGAAAATCTCGAAACGCGTAAGTTCGAGTGCTGATATCCAGGTGTCCCTTGTAGCATTCGTTGAAGACACCTTACAGGCGTCAAAATCACCACTGAGCGGACATCGTGTGCACATGCATCAGCCAGCAGCAAATCAGCCGTCGCTTAGGGACGCAGATGGCCTGACTTCGGGTCAGGATGATCCGAAGTCAGGCGAACCAAATGTCGCAAATTCTGACATTGTGCTGGAGTCTGATTCGATTGCAGGACTTCATTCAGATGCCCCAGAAAACCGATCGCATTCTACCGCCGTGGGTGTTACTTCGGTAGTGTCCGCGGTCGGCGAGTGGCTGAAATCCGTCTTGTGCTCGCGCGACGATCGCCGGTTTCTGTTGTTTGCCTGTGGATTATCGCTGTTGGTGCTGACGCTGCGATATTCATGGCTGGCATGGCATCGCCCGGAGCCATTGCATTGGGATAGCGAATCGAAATTGTTGGCGTTTCAGGTTGACGTCAATGTGGCCAACTGGCCGGAATGGATACAATTAGAGGGCATTGGTCGAGAAACGGCGATACGGATCATTGAAGACCGCGAAACAAATGGGCCATTTCTCAGCATCGACGATGTGGGGCGAGTGGCAGGAATCGGGCCAACAACGCTCGACCGCATCCGTAGCCGGCTTACAATCGACAATGACGAATTCCCGGAATGGCCAAACGAAGTCGGATCAGATGTCGGATCAAATAGCGAAAAAGTCCTTGACCAATCGAACGCGGAAAAGTAGCCGGAGTCGCTTCGATAACTATCGAGATCAGGCTCGCACCGGGGAACTGCCGCGTGGCAGCGTCCATTCCAGCACTCCGGAACGCCGTAAAGAAGACCGAGTTCGTTCAGCAACCGAATTGCTGAAACGTTTCTTTCAGCTGCTGTCGCCATTCCGCTGGCAGATTGTCTGGATTCTAGCCTCACTAACGGTTGCTACAATCCTGGCGTTGATTCCTCCGGCCGGCACAAAGTTTCTGGTGGACTATGTATTGACGTCAAAGCCATTGCCCGAACCCTGGGCCTCGCGATTCCCGTCACTCAGTAATCCTCGTTCGTTACTGATGGCGACTGTGATTGGCGTTGTCATTATCTCGCTGCTGAAAATTATCGTACACATTGCCGGCCGCTGGTATGCAACTCGCATAACCAAACACATTCAGCTGAATGTGCGGAGAAAGGTATTTGAACACGCCGTTCGATTGCCTTTGCATCGTGTTCATGAAATACGATCCGGTGGCGTTGCCTCGATTCTTCGCGAGGACGGCGGCAGCGTTGGAGAACTGGTATTTGGTTTACTGTACAACCCGTGGCGAGCCATCATTCAATTGCTGGGTAGCTTTTTGATTCTGGCCTGGGTCGACTGGACTCTGTTGCTGGGAGCCGCCGTATTGCTGCCGCTGGTTTTTCTTTCGCACAAAGCATGGATCAGTAAGATTCGTCCACAGTTTCGAGCGATTCGCAAGCAGCGCGAACAAATTGACGCCGGTGCCGCTGAAGCGTTTTCGGGAATTCGCGTTGTTCGAGCGTTCAGTCGTCAAAGGCGTGAAAGTGGTCGATTCGTTACAGAAAACAACCTGATGGCGCGGAAAGAACTTTACGCATGGTGGTGGATGCGAGCAGTGGAAATGATTTGGGAGGCCATGATTCCGCTTAGCAGTGCTGCGCTGTTGTTCTATGGCGGCTGGCGGGTACTTGAAGGCGCTTTGACAGTTGGTGACCTGATGATGTTTTTGGTTTACCTGCTGATGCTGTTGCAGCCATTAGCGACTTTGGCAAACAGCGCCACTCAGTTTCAGAACAGCCTGAGTGGATTGGATCGAATTCTGGATTTGCTGGACGAGCCTTGTGAAATGCAGTCGACGCCCGATTCCATTCGAGTGGTCCGTCACGATGTGTCCGGAAAAATCGAATTCGATGCTGTCTCCTTTGCCTATCCCGGAACTGAAGTCTCCGCGTTAAACGATATCAATCTAAAGGTTGAAGCAGGGCAGGTTGTTGCTTTGGTCGGCCCCAGTGGCGCAGGGAAGACTACTCTGTGCAATCTTGTTGCCCGGTTTTACGATCCAACAGTCGGGCGTGTCATGCTGGACGGGTGCGATCTGATGGATTACGACGTCGAATCTTTTCGCAGTCTGTTGGGAGTTGTCGAACAGGACGTGTTTCTGTTTGACGGGACCATTGGTCAAAATATTGCTTATGCAAATCGGGATGCCACACTTGAACAGATTCAAGCTGCCGCCAACGCTGCCAACGCGTCTGAGTTCATTGAACGTATGCCTGATGGCCTGTTCACAGTTATCGGTGAACGCGGCGTTAAGTTAAGTGGTGGTCAGCGGCAACGATTAGCGATTGCTCGAGCGATTCTTGCGGACCCGAAGATTTTGATTCTGGACGAAGCCACCAGCAATCTGGATACGGACAGCGAGCGGTTGATTCAGGATTCGCTGTCAGAATTGATGCAGGGGCGGACGTCATTCGTAATTGCTCACCGACTTAGCACGATTGCATCGGCCGATCTTATCTGCGTGGTCGAAAATGGCCGTATCACTCAGACTGGCACTCACGATGAATTGATGCTTTCCGGCGGAAAATACAAAGCAATGGTGGAACAGCAGGTGCAGATGACGCTCGGGAAAGCGAATCCAAGACTTGCGAAAGCTTAGTCATATTTCCCTGCAGTCGTTTCGGGACGCTTTCGCTATAGCCTGTTATTTACGCGATTAACTCGTCGATGACTTCGCCGCCGAATTGGCTGAGTTGTTTGTATCGCCCGCCATGGAAGTATGTCAGCTTATTGACGTCCAACCCCAGCAGGTGCAGGATAGTGACATGAAGATCGCGGATGGGATGGACACAGCCGACTGCCTTCGCACCGAATTCGTCAGTCGCTCCGATAATCGTACCTGCCTTGATTCCTCCGCCTGCCATCAGCATTGTCATGGCATTATTGTTGTGGCCTCGACCGAGCGAATACACGCCTCCTCGTTTGTTGTCATCTGGAGTGCGGCCGAATTCGCCCGTCCAGATCACCTGGGTTTCATCCAGTAACGAGCGACGCTTCAGGTCTTTGATCAGTGCCGCCACGGGCTTATCCACGCTACGGATTCGCGCCGAGTGACCTCGTTCCAGATAGTCGTGACTATCCCATCCGCCACTGAATATCTGAACGCAGCGAACTCCACTTCCCACGAGCTTGCGAGCCAGAAGACACTGGCGTCCGAAGGTTGCGGTTTTTGAATCGTTGAGACCATATATGTCTTTTGTCTGGGCTGTTTCCTTTGAAAGGTCGACAACGTCCGGCACTTCCATCTGCATGCGGAATGCCAATTCATAACTTTCCATTGTTGCTGCGAGTTGTTGCTGATTGCCGCCTGTCGAATCCAGATTTATTTGATTAAGAAACGCCAGTTCGTCCATTGCACGGCGCTGGTGTTCGCTGGATGTTTTCGGCTGCGAAGCAAGATCCAGAAGTGGTGAACCCACTGGTTGCAGCCGAGTCCCCTGATAATGCGGCGGCAAATCTGCATTACTCCACTTTCCAACACATCCCTGTGTATAGGCTAACTTCTGTCATTACCACATAGCCGGGCAGGTTCTGGTTTTCACTGCCAAGTCCACAGATCAGGCACGAACCAAACGCTGGGTCACCTCCCAGACCGCTGCCCGTATTCATGTGGTAAAGAGCCTCGGGGTGACTAAATGATTCTGCCTGGCAGCCACGATAGTTGCAGAGTTCGTTTCCGACATCGGGGTCAGCCATGCGCACCCACTGATCGCACATTTCGCTGCCAGCGTCTCCGACCTTATTGAAACGGAACGAGCTTCCGATGAAGAGCTTGAAGCCTTGCTCCTGCCCGCCAGACAGTTTCGATTCGTGCTTGTGGAGTTTTGTTGAATCTGGTTTGGGATCGAACGTCTCCATTTGTCCCGGACCGCCTTCCATAAACAGTAAGATCACAGCTTTGGCTCTGTCAGGATGCATAGGAGGCTTCGGTGAAAGTGGCCCACCGGCTTTTGGTGTTTCTCCGGCTAATAGCTGGCTAAACGCAACGGATCCAACGGATGCTCCCGTTCCGAAAAGAAAGCTGCGGCGAGAATGTGAGGAGCGGAAGGGGCGAGAACACAATTGAGTATTCATGTCTTGATCCAATGAGCTTTGAGACGCTGGCTCAGCCGTTTGCGGAACAGTCAACTCGTTGAGATTAGGAAATGTGGCTGGCTGAGGGAGTTCAGGGATTAACGCAAGTAGACGAATTGATTTGCGTTGAATAACAATCCACACATGTCCGCGAGTGCCCGGGTTTCGGTGGAGACATCCGCCGCTGTTTTGTCAGCTTGATAGTTATGGAACACTGGAAGTATCTCGGTGCATATGAACGGCTGCCCCCTAGCAGCCTGTCCGGATACCTTCCGAAGCCTGGTTTTTCTTTACGTAATGTAGTATTACGATTTCAGTTGACCGTGCATTTTAATTTTGCTTGACGTTTGGTTGGATTTCAGGGATGGGTCGTAAATTTCGCGAATGGCAGCCAGAGGCGAGTTGGTTATTTCCTCCGTCGCCGGGTGACTGGCTACCGGAAGAGCATCTGGTTTATTTTTTGCTGGATGTCACGTCAACGATCGACATCTCTGCGATGGTTGACGATTACACGCGTGAGGACGGCAACACGAGCGGCCAGCCTCCGTTTCATCCTCGAATGATGCTCGTGCTGTTGTTGTATGCGTACAGTCAGGGCGTGTTTTCGTCGCGGAAGATGATGCAGCGGTGCGAAACGGATGCGGCGTTTCGCGTGATTGTGGGCGAAGATATTCCGAACTTCCGGCGGATCTCCGACTTTCGACTTCGGCACCTGGCGCACCTACAACCGTTGTTTCTGGAAGTGCTGATTCTGTGTCGCGAAGCCGGGCTACTGAAGGTTGGTCGGTTGTCGCTGGACGGCACAAAAGTGAAGGCCAACGCATCGCGAAACAAGGCGATGAGTTACGATCACATGGGTCCCGCCATCGAAAAGCTGCAGCAGGAAATCGCTGCACTGCTGGCTCGCGCTGGCAACGTGGACGCCGCAGAAGATGATCAGTTTGGTAATCTGTCGGGTGAAGAAATTCCCGCAGAACTCCAGCGTCGCGAAAGTCGACTGGCAAAGATTCTGGAATCCAAAGCGGCACTGGAAGAAGCGGCTCGTCGGAAGGCTCAGAACCACGTGGACATGATGGAAGCGGAAGGTCGTGACCATCGCACGAACCCGGACGAAGCTGTTCCTG
>Ga0209491_10006124_pt1 | contig 16958 bp, 18 predicted proteins | sample BON02_FD_187213 | JGI IMG/M metagenome (GOLD analysis project Ga0209491, IMG submission 187213) | Freshwater microbial communities from Lake Bonney liftoff mats and glacier meltwater in Antarctica - BON-02 (SPAdes) (version 2) | ecosystem: Environmental > Aquatic > Freshwater > Ice > Glacier...
CCCTAGGTCGTCGGTTCGATTCCGTCTAAAAACCCGATACCTCAAATTCTCATGAATTTGAACTTCATAGACCCTCCAACAAGGGTACTAAACTACTTTTGAAAGTAATAAAAGCAATCATCATCATCATACTCCCTTTCTTTCCTTTCTTTCTTTCTCAACTTCTTTCTTCTTACTCCCTTTCAGGTATATAGATTGCAGAAATTCATTTTACTTATCGTTCAGTACAAATATTTAAAATCCTGTTCCAAGGATTTATTCTCCAGAATCTGATCCTCCGCGCAAGAAACACAGGTGGGTTGAGTAATAAACCGCAGAATCTTGCGCGGAGGATCAGATTCTGGAGAATAAATCCTTGGCGTAGGCGAAAACACAACTGGGTTGAGTAATAAACCGCATAATCTTGCGCGGGGGCCACTTCGAAAAAAATTGCACAAAAATCGAGAAATAGCTGTTAGCGGAGGGGGTGTGGTTGCATAGGGATAGTTGACTCGGGGCTCAAATGGGCTCAGTCCTAGAACCAAATACAAACGCTCAAAGAATGCTTTTGCTGTCACGTATATTGCGCTCAGCTGTAGCCACGTGTGGCCGCGATTTTTACAGCCGCTTGCGCGCAGTCTCTAATAGGGAGTCACGGTACGTCCGTATAAATTCAAATGTGATCTTAAGGTGGGGTTGGGTATTTTTCAATAATAAAATAATAAAAGCAACATCAATCAATCCAAAATAATTTCCGCAAGAATCCGCAGGTTGAGCCAAAGTTCTGTAGGTCTCTTTTGACAACAAAATTCGTCGATGTTGCTCCAATCGGTGTAGTAATAAACATGTGGAATTTTTCCTGATGACAACAATTATGCGACGTTTCAAAACGACGAGTTGGATCGAACTCGTCGTTTGCTCGATCAAATTTGCATGTACTGTAGTAAATTGAACAAACGAAAATGTCTTTATTATCCAAGAATAGTGCATTGCATCCAAACTGGATTGGCGATATAGCCTAATGGATAAAATCTCTCCGCCAAACAGAAGGGTCGTGGGTTCTAATCGCCCACTGAGTCTCTTTGACAGGAATGATGCCACATATTCTATTGGTTACACTTTTTTTTGCAAACAATCATAATCCCAAAATGCAAGAAAAGTGAACCAATGCACACACGTTATCATATGTCACATATGCATGACATACTGCGGGAATCGAGCCCATGGATCCGAGCAACAAACGGACGCAGCCTTTGCAACTTCGCCACAAGTGCAACATCCTTACTACACTTTACAAATCCTTTTTAATTCTGGATTATCTATACATGTCACTCTGGTTAATTTTACTACAGTGCAAATGAATGAGATTGAACCAAGATGATCGAATCCGGCTGTGTTCCCAAAAATTCGCAACATTTGCTACGTAGTCGTATCGATTTCCTTCATGGAAATCGCTACGACTACGTAGCAAAAACAACTCGTGAAGTCGAATTGGAAAATGACACTGTCTGAAAACTCGTCGTTTCAAGACCCCGACTTACTTTTTCCGACACCCTAGACGAATCTTTTTAGAGAACTTCGAGAGTCACCGCAGAGTCCGCACGAGCGCTGCGCGACGGTGCGAACGTCGTGCGCAAAGAGACAGGAAATTATTTTTACGTGCAAATTTGCTATAAGTTCCCAATATCAGATTGTAGAGGAGACTGAGATCTAAAAGTCTGTGCACCTTTTAGGTACTTGCAAAAAGAGAACTGCTGAGTAAAAGCGACTTCCGAAAAAAACGCGTTTCGCCCGCAGGAAAAATTGGATTTTGCAATCGCTTAACGGATTTATAAACGCAAGGACCCAAAAAGTGCACAGACCAAGATCTCAGTCTTCTCTACATTCTGACATTAGGAATTCATAGTAAATTCGCACGGGAAAATAATTTCCTAGCGCTCGGCGTTTGCTGTCCCGGCACCACAAAGCGCGTTCCGCATATGAGCAGCCGCAACTGAAAGTGGGCGAGGAAATCGAATCCTTCGAGTTTAGTCGACGACTATGCGTGCAAAAATCAAAGATACCCAAGCCCACCTAAACACGGCAAACCTGCGGCCAGCACTCGAGCAGGTTGCAGGAAGCAAACATTTCCTGGGCGCTACGTTTGTTGGCAGTCAGGGAGATTGATTGTGGTGATTTTTTATCCCGAGGATACATGCCAGCCCACCAACATTGTGATCTGTTGTACCCACTTGTTGGGGATCTGCTTGGGTCTGCCGTAAACTATTAAATGCTCCGTTCCTCCGGTCAGGGACAGGTTCTTGGGTCCAAAGAGGCTAATCGGGTGCTCGCCATCTGCTTAGTTCATTGATTAGGTTGGGTCTTCGAAAATTAAAAGAAAGAAAGCAAACGCAGAGCGCTGCCACGCCGCTGGCATTTTATTTTCCGTACAAATTTGGCATGTGATCTCAATATCAAAACGTAGCGGAGAGTCGGATCTAGGTTTGTGCATGAGTTCAGTACTTGCAAAGAGAATGCCGCTGCGCAGTGCAGACTTTCTATTTTAAAACGTGTTTGGCCGTAGAATTCATCGGAAGTTGGCACTATGCAGCAACATTACAATTCCATACCAAGAACACATGTCAGATTCATACAGTGTGGAAACAACGGTGCGAAAAATCAAGGCGCTGTGTTTAAATAGACTTGTTCGCCGAAATAATGCACTCCACACAATGGATGCTTGCTTGCGATTTCGCTGTTGGTATCGTGTTTGGTGTGGGTTCAGTCATTTGTTACCAAAAAAGATGAAAATTTCTGAACGAGGGTGGCACTATCTGATAGCACTACACGTGGATATATCACACCCACCAGCGAGCTTCCTCAATTCGAGTCAAGTTACACGCTTTCAACTCGATGTAGAGGGACTTGACGAACTCAATGTGGCAAAATTCTGTCCACGCCTGCGTAGTGGATCACCCTTTGGCGAATCGTGGAACAGCAGGTAAATCTCGATCTTAGTGTCAGTTTTTTCAAAATGGAGCAGGTTGTCATAAATGAGCTTATGTTCTATCAGGTTGATTGGAACCAGATGTCCCCAGCCAAAATCGTCGCAGGGCGTCTGCATGAACATCAGGTGTTCCGTGTGACCGGACTCTTCTGTTGGGAATGATATTGGCGTGGTGGGTTCCTTCTTGTCCTTGTGCTTGGGTGTCTGAATCTTTCGCTTCTTGTCGACTGCTTGACTACTTTCAGCACCAACATCGTGCAGAATTACCGTGGCAGCTGTTGCAATCGCCAGAAAACTCAGATTCGCCTGCTTTTATGGCCGTTTTGAGCATGCACGTGCCGGAAATAGCGTTTTCACAAGGCTCCGCGTATGCGCACCCAAGGCCAAAAAAGGCGCAAACCAAGACGCCAGCACGTGGCACACACACACGGCAATATTTACTATATAACATGACCATTTTGCGCAGCAGTACATCATGTGAGATCCACAAGAGTTTGTGTTTGAAGCTGCCACCTCGCACAAACAATGTGTCATCTGCTGTATTCAGATGGAATTTCAGCGCTCACATCCCTGCTTGGATTTTTTGTGTCAGTGGCCTACGTGCAGGACACAAATGTCCTCATGTGGGAAAACAACATGGTTTTCAGTACCTCTCAGCAGTTGATATCTGCTTCTGACGGTCTAGCGTTGGCACTCTTCAACACATGTGCCACTGGCCCGGGAGGAGGGTATGCGGCAAACCAGACTGGACTCTACATTATGTTTCAGCAAAAACAGGAGTGGGGTAATAATTCGTTTGCCAGTACATCCATTGCTGTCGACATGGGCCGAAGCTACAAACCATGGGTGATGTTGCACTGGATTCTGGTGTGTTTTTTTCTGTTCCAGGGGCCACGCTTCTTCACCTACGTCGAACACGACAATGTCAAAGAGTGGGTGCTCTTCCAATACGATCCCAGCGGCGGCCCTGATTTTTGGTGCTGGGTCGAATACGCTGTGACATCGCCACTACAAATCATTATTATTGCTGGCTCCTTCTACATGCTCGAAATTGTGCTCATTACCACCATGGCCAGCCTGCAGAGAGCGCTCGTGCAGCTCGGCCATGTTGTTGAGTTAGAAATCGAAACCTTATGTTTGGAAAAAAATGCAGCATGGCAAGCAGGAGCGTACCAACCGCAGGGCAAGACCACGGTAAAAATGTTTGTGTGTCAGTGCAAAATGTTTTTCCTTCTATCCTCCACAACACATGTCATGCCATCATCTGGCAGTCTTGATTGCAAAATTTCAAATGCAGTCGCAAGCCATCAGCGACTGTCAGAATCCATCGAGAATGCCCCCAGAAACATCGTTGTCATCAGGCTGGAGTGCGCTCTCTTTACAATGTTTGGCGTGGTGCTGACAGTGCAGACTGTGCAAATCGTGCGTGCGCCTGTGCTCGACCAGCAACAGGCTCAATACATTTGGAAAAGCGTTTCGTGGTATTATTTGCTGCTGAGCACAAGTGCAAAGCTTGTGCTGGAGTGGGAGTTTATTATGAACAAAATCTCAAACGATCCTGATCTTCCAAAAACATTGACGGACAAGCAACAATATCTAATTGCCAATACGCTCATGGTTTGGGAAACCCAAGTCCAATCATTGATGCACGCAATCAGTGTTTCGAAAGAGGATGAGGAGGTTTACATGAATTTCTTTCGAACCGTGCCGAAAGCTATTGCTGGATTTCACTCCTCCGAAGGCAGGTGCGTGGAGTTGACGGCAACAACAACAGCATCGACGATTCCTTTGCCTGATGTCCCTTTGCCCGATGCGTTGGACGACAGATATGCACTTGGCGACGACAGGGTCTTCAGTGGCGGAAATGCGTTTGCCAACGCCAGGGCACTCACGAAGGCTGTCAATGCCAATAATGCTGATATGTTTGATATGGACATGGGTGCTATTCAGGCTGGTATTCCACCAGCATTCCAGGATGCTACCATTGGCGTTGCAAGCACGCAGGCGATGATAGACGAATTCATTGCTATGACTAAACAATCGAGAGCAACTGCTGACGCCGCATATATTTCGGCTTTCAACAGCAACGTGATGGAAGAAGAAAAAGAAAAGGAGCAAATGAAGAACAGGTGGTGGCGGTAATGATAGTGGCGGAAACGGCGGCAATGGTGGCAATGTCTGCAGTGGTGGTGGAAACAGTGGAAACGGTGGAAACGGGGCAAGAGATGCTCACGGTGGTCGCGTCGGGGGAAACAGTGCGAGTCACACGGATAAAGCTGGTTGATCTCCTGGACCGCCTCCACCAGAAAGGAGCGCAATCGAAGCTTTCATGAAGATTATGCATATGCCCGAAGAGGTTGCGGAGGAGTATTTGCAGAGCTTTCACATTGTCAATCGTGCTGTACGTGCATTTAAGTCAGGTTGCCAGATGGACAAAAATGATATAACCATGACGCCAGCAACGTTAAAGAAACACAAATCAGCCAAGTTGCATCAGGCACAAATTCGCGAGTTTCCGGAGCTCACGAGCGAAACTGACGTTTACACGATAACGAATTTCTTGAGGACTTTCCAACCCATGCAAAATGCAGTTGCCCATTACTCTGATTGTGCATTGGGTCTGTTGAATATGCTGAAAAAGAAGAGGATGGTGAGGAAGACAATGAAGATGATGAAGATGATGAAGACAGTCAAGACCGTGAAGACCGTGAAGACCGTGAAGACGGTGTTGAGGGCGTCTGAGTTTTTATGAAACTCAATTTACATAGACCTGAAAAGCAAATACAGACCGCAGAAATTGCAACAGTTTCTGATAATGTTTTGCAAAAAATTCTTACCATCACCGGTGCCGACTTGAGTGAGGTGACAGACTACCTAGAGCAAGCTAATCATGTACTCGAAGATGCACTGGCAGCTTTCTATCATGATCGGGACAATGCATTCTCAATGTCGTAGTTATGGTACACACTGACAAAATTGGAAAACTATAAATGGCAAAAATTTCTAAAAAGTCCATTTAATACACGGTATGACCTCAAAAATGCCACAAATCCGCGCATCACATCGTCAGCATGTACGTGCCGATTTGCCAAGTTGTGGCTGTGTGCGTTCCCGGCACACTGAAACAGACGCAGTGCGTGATTAATCCTCGTGCAGACATGATGTTCAAGGACGCAACACGTAGTGCCATTGTACAATTGGTGCTGTCAGCCAATCAGGATTTTCTACAGGAAAGCATGCTGGACAAGACTAATCCAGCACGTAAAGAGAAAGTTCATGTTGCGATGGCCAAATGTTTGTCTGAACAGGCACAGTGGCTGGCTCTCGAAATTCCAGAATTGAACAGGGCTTGGAAGGCTGATCTCGCCATGGCCGTATATCACAACCAACTCGACAAAATGACCAAGGTGTTTGACGAGCTCATGGAGATCTGACAAAATGCACCGCAATCTACCAAAGTGTGACGCTTGGCCATCTACAAACTTGTGTCCATGCGCAACTAAGCTCGCCGTTTCTTGCTTGCCACCAATTCGTATTCTGATTGTCCGACCAATGATGAACACAAGATAGTGGGTCGTTTCTGGGAGTGGTTCATGCGATTGCCAAGCGAGATAAAAGCGAGCGAGTTGTTTACCATAGAACACAAAACTGTGCTTCATGTCGAGAGCATGTTGCCAAAGATCACGTCTTTTTATGTAGAATGCAACAGATAGCCCAGTGATTATGGACAGTGTTTGTTGGGGCAAAGTGTTATGCCGACCAACGTAAACAAGTCTTTGATTTTACAAGAATAAAAATGGAAAATGACAAGAATTACTTTTTCAAGTTGTTGGCAACAAAATTGAGACTCGAATCCGAGCTCGACACTGTGCCTCGCTTTCGTGCGAGAAAACGATGATGACATCGAACGCTACGAAGAAAAGTTCGAGGAAACAGAACGAGAGATGCATGAATTCAGATTGTTTGCAGGAGTGCATGCCAACCTGAACGAACCAAGTTGTTATAAAGAAGGCGAATATGATCGAAACGTCATAGGAGAACGCCGAATGAAGCTGACCTGGAAAGCAGAAAATCTGGCCAGAGTGCGTGCACAGCTTACGCTTCGGGAGGAGATTGGATTGAATGAGACGAACCGCATAAATCACTCTCTTGTAGATGTGCAGAGAAAATGTTTGGCTCAGAATGAAAAGGTAGGCCCGCCAATAGTGGCGAATTGGTATACTGAATTTCAAACGCATGTGGACATTGTATATGGGTATTGATAGAAACGAGATTATGCCAGAAGCATCCATTGCAACTTTTGAATTCACAGAAGGGACAGTGTCTCGCTTGTGTGCAAGAAGGACAATGAGATAGTCATGATGGTAGTCAGATTTTTTTGAAAAAACACAAATAAACACAAGTTTGGTGTACACACTTTCCACATTTGTCTTTTCTTCCTGTGTCTCAATGTCATGCGTGAAAAAGCGGGTTTTAAGGGCCGTAGATTGGATGACTCGAGTATGCATTGTTGTATGGATGGAGTACAGGAAACGCGTCGCCAGATTGCAAGACGTCCCTCTAAGTGTCTTGTTTCATGGCGTCGTAACTTTTGTCGCAATTTGAATCTTTTGCCACACCAAAGTTTTTCCGTGCCCACAACAGCAAGAGTATCATGAGAGCAATCAAAAAAATACACAGCAGATAGAGAAGCACGACGGTGTTGTTATTTTTTGAATGCATCTCGCCGTCAATAGTGATGACGGCATCGAGGTAGATAACTTGCTTGGTCGGAGTCTTGAAGTTGAGAGCGACGAGAGCGTTGTCCAACCCTTGTGCTCTCGAGGTAGCAAGTTTTTGGGCGGCTTTCGACGCAACTGAAGCTACGGAGGCGGACACCGAAAGTCTGCCAGTCGACAGGCCACTCGGCGCGAATTCTGCATTCAAATTGGCCATTGTCGATTTTTCTGCATTCAAACTCGCGGCCGCCAGCGAGGACACTGTCACCGTAAATTTGACATTGATTTGCGACGCCAAAAGACGTCGTTGCGCCGGAGTAGTGTTGAAGATGCTCTTGACGGCCACCTTGTTAAACGATACGCTTGCGACATTGGAAACGCTTGAAATGTAAGCAGGCTTGTGAGATATGAAATTAGAAGGGAACAGGGGGAAAACACTGATGATTTCAACTGTAAAAGAGACGTCAGAGGTATCCATCACTGTTCGGACTGTGAGCAAATGTGTAGTCTCTCCTGTGAATGTATCCAGAAGCACCTCCACCTCGACTTTCTCAATGTCGACTCTGTACGAGGCAGCAGCGGTGCCCCAAAACTGATTGATAATGGTCTCGTTCACGGCTCTGAATACCATCTTCAGCACGATTTTGGACTGCAAGGTATCCTCGGGCTAAGTCCGTCGTAGGTTGGAGGTGAAATGATCACGTAAGTGGAATTGACATATGTTTGCCGTATAATATTCTTAATCTGTGAAATGTTCAGAGGATGATTTCTGGGGCTGGCATTGTCCAAGGAGAAATCCACCAAAATATCCCGTGTCGTGTTGTATTCTTTTGCAATGAGCTTCACGCAATCATTTGTCACCATGCCGTTGCAGAGTCGCCAGAACGTGTCATTAGTCAAGCCCGTAATAGCCGTAATCTGATTGGCATTCAGTGTGGTTGTGTTGATTGCAAACTGGGCGACCATGGCCCTCACCTCGAGAAGAAGCGTGAACACAAGATCATGCTGTGTACTGGTGAGCATACGGCGGTTTGTCATTGGGTTACAAATATTCTCGTGGTTCTCCTGAGACACTGAGGTAATATGATTGCCTCCAGTGCATCGTCCAATGCAAAATGAATCACGTTGTTCGTTCCTGGCTGTAGTTGAGCAATAATGTTTTCTGCGCTCTGGCAGAACTCCGCATAGGAGCATGCGACCAATCTGACGAGATCCACCATCTGTCAGAAGACACCGTGATGGAGGAGACAATGCTACAGGTGGCATGTAGTTTCCAACGTGAAGTGCGCCGCCTGGCACCGTGCTATGGTACGGCTGGTTGATATTGACGTCCAGGGACATGAGGATGATCGTGATGTTAATTTGCGAGAGGTCCAGTGGTGTCGTGACTTCCGCTTCTGCCATTTCAGCTTGTCGCCAAGGGGTGGTGGGCGAGATCATGAAGCCTCGATGATAGCGAGCATTCAAGGCATGTTTACGGTTCATAATGTTACTATGGCTGAACCCAAGCTGCCTTGCGAATTCGCTCTGCCCGAGCAGTTTGCTTGTCCATTCGCCCGCTTTTGTGCTCACGTTAAGAAGATCACTTTCGTCGTTTGGCGCAATATTGACAATGGAATTCGTCTGAAAATTGATTCGACGCTGATTCACTTCGCGTCACACCACACATCCAAAGCGGTTGGGAATCACCTGAAAAGGGCATATTTCCAGCAGCGAATCAGATGGTATCGATTGCATGGTACTGATGTCTGTACTCAGTCCTTTTCTCTGGCTGAAGGCTTTTCCTTCGGCCATCAACACGTTCACACGGTTCAATTTCTCGGTGCTCAACAAGTGAAGAGTGATAATGTGCTCGACTGCCAGCGTGTAATCAAGTGCATATTCCTCATCAAACATATACGGGTTGCCTTTAACAAGCACAGTCATAACATTTGAGGCCGTAGATGAGATATCACGACGCAAGTTTTCAGGACCTCGCTTTGTGACGTCCAGACTCTGTACAAGCAAAGAGTTGTACTGTGTCTCATCACCTACCAAGCCCAGCATAATATCAACCAACAGGATCTCTTCAATGGACAATTGCACCAATTCAGGTTTCATGCACATGGATCGAACGCTCGTGCGCTGTATCATCGTGCTTGTTTTCAAATTCGTGACAAATCTCTTCCCACTGCGGTCAGCGACGCCGACCATAAAGTCAATAAACAGCAAATTTCTCAGAGACACGTCGGCGTCAAGACTGATCTCGCTCCACGCTGAATCTTCCAAGGGAAATGTAAATTGAATGCTGCCACCGGGACTGACGGGGGTGGGACCCTGTGCACTACAAATGGGATCTTGTAACGCACAGGTGCCCTGCGCAAGCAACATGCTGTCGAGGGCAGCTTTTTTGTTGCCATAGTAAGTTTGCGTGCACGGGTACACCTTGCTGGCCACAGTGTCGGCTGTGAAGCCCACTCTGACGTGGAGAGCGAGCGGGGGGATCATTTTGATGGCATCAGAGGACCTCAAAGTCTCAGGCACAATTATGGTAATGGTGGCAAACTTAGCAAACAATGTGTTCTGACCCATCACACGGGGCCGTTTCACCTGGTGAAGTTGCACGGAAACATCCCTGATGAATGTAAAATCAGTCGTTGTTTTGGTGGTGTGTACGTACGACGACGTGATGTCGGCATGGATTTCAACCTGTGATGCAGTGACAAAGAGACGGTTACTGCATAGCGTTTTGATGTGCGTCATGCTGACGAAAAAGCGCAAGCGATCCCCAACACTGCTTGTTCCAGACATGAGATTAGTTTTTACAGCGGGCAAGTTCTGGACATCCTTCAGAGCCAAGTATAACAAAATGTCTTGATAACCTCTCGTGCGTGTCGGGTCAAGTTGAGAATGAGAGCAACTCATACGTGAAAAATATCTGCTCACAAAGTCGAGCTTTGTGTTGAGGAGCATGTTCGTGTAATTCCCCGGTGGCTTATCAAGTTGCGTGCATGCATCTTGGTTTTTGATAGCCCACTACAAGGGGAGGGTTTCGTTCGAAATGTACTTTCCAAAGCTCGACAGCGTTGTGTACTGATTGTAAAATGTATCCAGACAGCACACTGCACAAAAAGACAAGATCACACGGGTGCTACACGCATTCCGAGTATCATATTTCAATTTCGTACTGTCTCACGCACACACCCACACACACATGAGTACCTGACTTATCACGTTGATTCTGGAAGAAACCTGCGCCCAACGGCAGACATGGAAATTCGTCGCTGTTGAAGGTGGGCAAGTAGAGTGGATCTTGATTCTTACCGTGTCAATGACGCCAACAACCGTATTGTCGTAGCGCATGCGGAAGTTGAAAGCCAAATGTGTGATGTCTTAATCCATGGACATCACATCGAGACCAGACGACCCAAGAAGAAGAGGAGCAAAGGAACCTCCCGCAAATAACTTTGACACCATAAAGTCAGGCCGATTTGAAATACATGTGGTTTCGACGCCAAGACATGTATTATCAGCCACACTGCATGAGCGCGCGCGGTCATTGGAACATTGGCAGACAGTATTTAATACATATCCCTCTGGCAACAGCTCGTCAAAGTTTGTGATGTCGTCAAAGATATTCCCTTTTGTGGCCATAAGCCGAAGGTCGAGGTGACTATCTGGTATGCAAAGTATGACGCGCCACACAAGACGACCCATTGAAGGTCCCTCTTCCATACATACAGTCTTCAGTGCAATGGGATACTGCAAGGTATCTTCAATAACGAGGTTGATTTCGTCTTCTTTCGAGAGCGACGAGCGTATATATACCAGATCTATTGATTTTTCAATCAATGTTAACCACGCTTGTGTGATCACTGCCAATTGTGCGACATATTCTAGAGAACCTGTCACCAAAGCAGCTGCAGTCTGTCCACCGATATGAAACGTCAACTCCACACCTTCCATTGCGCACGACAATCCCTTGGCAGTTCTCACAAAGTACTTTTCGTCACATTCGCATGAATATCCCACACCATTGAGGGGTTCGGTGCAATAAGCGTTCTGGTCACAATTCAACTCCTCGCGGGTGCACTCATCTATACCCGTCAGCACACAGCTATCGTTGAATTCATACAAAAGTGGCGCCGTGAACGTGCGAGTGCAAAAACGCTTGCCATAGTAACAGGCGTCTGGTAAGGCAATGGGCGTCGTATATTTCAGCGTCCAGTCTGCAGGATTCCAAACGGTGTCACTGTGCTTGCAAATGTCGTCTTTTGTAAATCCTTCGTTTTGTTCGAGAAGGTTAAGAACCTTGCCTTTGGGCGTGGTGGTCCACACCGTCATCTTACCAAGAGCCATCTTATTATCTGGGTTCCGCCAAGCCCCGATACACACAAACCTGGCTTCAAGGGTGCATGTCGACGGACAGCTGTCTCCGTCCACCGTATTGCCATCATCACACGCTTCAGCATCAAACAAATTGCAGTCGCCACAAACAACGGGCCGGCTCTTATCAGCGACGTAAAGGACGCTGTAAAACGCGATCGTAAAGCCCGGTTGAGTATTCGCAATCGCAGTATCCACTTTGTTCTGGACTGGATGCATGCTAACTATTACAAGAGGCAAGCGCCAGTTTATATAGCATTAGTTGTTGGGGCAGATGCGCGGTCGGAAATCAATGGAGGTCGAGTCACAAAGTGTGCAGTGTTTTCCAGACGTTAATGAGCAGGATATGGCGTGGGTGTTACACAGGCCAAAATCTCCGGAATTAGAACTGAACGAGTTTTGCCCCCTATATTAATTCCATCCAAAAAAACGTCTGTCAGCAAATACACCCATTGTGGACGCAAATGACACAGAAGCGCAGCAGATTGCCGTCATGCGACACCATACGTTTTGGAGCCTGGACGACAACCTGATCTTGATCATAGAAGCACGCTTTCGTTATCACGCCCTCTGCAACACTCTGTCTATCAGGTTGGGTGACGCTATCCCGCATGATCACCACGCGACACTGCAAGTTCACCAAGCTGGGGTAGACATTGGCATCATACCTTTTCTAAGTCAATGGTACCAGCACATACGCACCAACAGCGTGTTGGACAATCTTGAGCACTGCCAACTTGTCATGCAGGCCCTGCGTGCAGACGTACGTCAAGCAGACGTGAATTTTCAATTAGCAAAAGCAGATCCTAGCCATGGACAGAACGATCAACCGCTTTCGATTCCTCCACCGGACGCCCATCACATTTTGCACTTGACAACTGAACAACACAACCAGCACTTGCTGATCATTCAATCGAAGAGGATCATTCCTTTTCAGATTCAGCTTGTCATGACACACTACTTCGCGCACACTTTCCAGGGCCTGGCCACTGAAATCATTAAGTTGCATCAAGTGATGATTCACAGTCACAGTGATACGGCACTTGTGTCGTCGCCAGTCACCATCCTTCACCGTCTGACTGTCTCACAAAATTATACAAACTCGCCCACAGCCTGAATCTAATCAATCACAAAACTGCAGTGTGGTGTCCAGGTGTGTCAGTGCCGGTGCATGAACCATGTCAAGAAACACCAATGCTTCACGTTATGATACCATCTTGCTATGTTTTGCACATGTGATCATATGCTGCAACATGTCAGTTTTTTTCATGCTGCAGTCTTGTGACAGACAACAAGGTCAACTATGCAATCTGCCCATGACAGTTGCCATACTGTGTGCGGACTCGAACTTGAACACACGGAGCACCGTGTTTCACACCTTCAAGGGGCATTTTGGCAATCAGTTGTTTCAGTATGCAGCCATCGTCGGCATTGCAAAATGGAGCGGTGCGCTGGCGTGTTTTGACCAAAACCCACTGAGCCCAATGTTTGAAGATACTAAAACAATGTATGTGCGGCCAGCACCATGGAACGTTGCTCGACGCAGTGAAAGTAACGGTTATGCCACGTATGTACACTTTCAAGTAAAAGGCGACACCCAGATCGCGGGTTTTCTGCAATCCCATCCGTATTTTCCACCAAAAGTTCTGCAAGAGGTCAAAATCACGCAGCGTTTTCGCAGCGAAGCACGGATATTCTTGACTCGAATGTTGAATATCACCACCCGCAGACCAAGGGTCGCTATTCACATCCGTGAAGAGCATGGTGCAAACGAAGGCGTTTCATGGCGGTGGTTGGTGGATGGTGATTCTGAAAATGACGCGTACCTGCGCTTGCCAACAAAGTCGTTCTTCGAGCATGCCATGAAGAAGGTCCGAGAACTTCATCCGGGCACCATCTTTGTCGTTCTCTTGGATAACCCACAGTGGTGCACGCAACAATCATATTTGCAACATGCCAATGTACATATTGTGACGCAGCCCAATGCGCCCATCCTCGATATTGCTCTCATTGCCGAGTGTGAACATGTGATCTTGACACGCGGATCGTTTGGATGGTGGGGAGCTTTCCTTGGAGCTGTTGCATGTGGGGGACTTGTTTTGTACAACGCCGCTGAATTCGACATGCAGCATCCGGCTAATGCAGGTCGCGTTGTTGTTTCAGACTATTACCCTGCACATTGGGTGGCGATTCCAGTCACTTCAAAATTGAGCACTGCCGCAGCGTGGTACGAATTGCCGTAGCCAATAGCCAATACGTTTCCTCATTCAATCAGAATTGTGTGCATCATACCTTGCGTCTCTCGTTCTGTATAGGTCTATGTGAGTTGAGAGTGATCAAGACACAACAGGAAAAATGAGGCTTCTCGGTAGGCATATTTGATTCTAAATGCGGATAAAAGGATGAATATTTTCCAGTGATTTTTTGACCACAAAAAGCTCCTACCCAGCATGTTTTTGCGTATGTCCAAGTGCGCTCCTTACAGTGACATGATACTGGGCCCAGAGATTCAAGGTGTAGTACGTGGCGGCGTTGACGGCGTTGGCAGCGGTGGTGGTAGCAAAGTGTGAATAGCATCGTGTATGGCACTGACATGCCGACGGTTCCTTTGCACTGGGAACCCATGACAGGGCTGACTACCCGCTTTTCCATCTTCCACGTCGACTCCTACCATTCCAAGATTACAGCTGCTGAAGCCGACTACGTTTTCAAGATTCCGCGTGGGGCGTTTCGAGGGGCAGACTTTTACGATTTCGATTCCAACTTCGACTTTGACAATTTTCCCAGTTCCTCTCTTGCCTCTTCGAAGCGAATGGCTCGAGTCACCACCAATTCTCATATTGCCCCCCCTCCTCCGCTCAAGAAGCACAGGACTGCTCCACTCGTTCTCAGCAAGTCTTTCGAAAAGAAAGATTTCTACGATCTTACAATGACTGATTCCGACGATGACGTGAACATGAACACTGGAGACACTGGCACTCCCCTTCTTGACAACCTGTTCCCGCAACTCTGCTCGAGTGCTGGCCGCAGATTTGCCGCGTCAAGATCATGTTCATAAGTTGAATTACTACCGAACGATTTGTTTTTTTCCATAAGAACAAATTAGATGAGATGCTTTGTAAACTGAATTCCAGTGAACACGCACGTTCGTTTGAACAAAACCCAACCTTGCATTAATATGGTTCAATTTTTGTTTTGTTTTGTGGGGGTCACCCCTAATGAACTGTTCAAATTGATTGGATCAATTTTTTGGACGATTGATCAATAGAATATAGAATATAGAATATAGAATATAGAATATAGAATATAGAATATAGAATATAGAATATAGAATATAGAATATAGAAGCACGACCCGCAGCCAAGTCCGCCTACATTCCTCATACACACACACATACACCAACGCAATCCCGCTGGACTCTTGGTCCATTTCCGGAGACAGTACAATCCCACTGGTCTCCCTGTGCATTTACATGGATGCAATTCCACTGGGCTCTGTGTGCATTCACAGGAATGCACCCTCACACAAACCCTAATCAAGATGCCCCCTTCAATCTTTCTCCCCCATCCCGGGTTCTATGGTTTTATACTATATATCTTACAAGAGACAGCACGGCTCAGCGTGTGTAGTCATCATGTGCAGGGTTCAATCCTCCGAATTTTTTGTCACCTTGTGGCCTACCTGTGTCGTGTTGTCTCGCTACGTTAGTAGTCCGGTCTCGGTGGGGCCCGCGTGGTCTTCCCTCGCCCAGGAATATTCATGTTTCTGGGAGACATGAAAACGGCATTCGTACCATCCTACTCCCCGGGACCTTGGCGTGCAAGGCGCCTCGATAGTGCAGATGTGGACTCTTGTGTTTGGTTGGCCTCAACTTGGACCTATATTGCCTTTGCGGTTCCCTTCATGGTCAGATACATTCTAGGCTCGGGGGTTGAGTTGAATTCATGAAGAGACAACAACAACAACAACAACAGTCACCCCCTCGCTTCCCACACGTCTCGGCGTCGGCTCGTGGACCCTGACTCACAGATTCACTGATCAGTGTGTGTGTGTGTTGCTTTGTTTTATTGACCCGAGGGTAAGGAAGATTAGAAACGAGGCCTCCAGATGCCCTGGGATTTTCTCTAGAACTCTCTACTTTAACTATGTCGATAGCTGCGACTCAGTGTTTTGTTTTATGTGATCTCAGAAACTGTTGAAAACGTGTATGTGTTGCTTTGTTTTATTAAAGCGATATTGGGAAATCGTTATGTACGGTGACGGGGCTTCATCGTGAGCGAGCCAAGGGAGACGCACCCACGATCCAAGATCGCCAACGTCCCAACCTCACCCTGTCCCCCATTATATAACCTGGGGTGTCCGGATCCGCACCCTCCGCCTCAATTACGTCGCTGGCTGTATCGGTCCCCTCGGACCGCTCCTCTTCTTCTTCGAACGGACCCACAACTATCACGTTGACAACCATGGGCTTGTGCCCTGGCGGCTCCGTCATCTGGGTGGGTCCAAAGTTCGTTCGGCTTTATAGGTGAAGGTCCTGAGTAATGGTAAGATTTCTTAAGATCCAATTCTCGTGAAACCGTTCACCGTGACTCAGACCCCGCCAAAATGGCAGAAAATTGACCTCGTTTCGGGGGGCCGCGGCCAATCTGGGAGCTGGCGTGGACAATGAACTGGGTGGATCGGCTCCGCACCAGTGCACATAAGCGGATGTGGCCTGGACGGCGCGCTGTCGTGATGCGGACAGGGAGAAGGGCAGAGCTTCTTGGTGTCAAGTTGGGCTTCCTGCGCAGTCGCTGCCGCGCCGTCGTTTTAGACGTGCTTTGCGTGCGTTCTTATGTACATTTTGTATGCGTTTGTGCATATATGTGTATGTGTGTATGTGTGCGGACATGATATATGTATATATATGC
>Ga0209491_10006129_pt1 | contig 16944 bp, 17 predicted proteins | sample BON02_FD_187213 | JGI IMG/M metagenome (GOLD analysis project Ga0209491, IMG submission 187213) | Freshwater microbial communities from Lake Bonney liftoff mats and glacier meltwater in Antarctica - BON-02 (SPAdes) (version 2) | ecosystem: Environmental > Aquatic > Freshwater > Ice > Glacier...
TATATATATATATATATATATATATATATATATATATATATATATATATATATATATATATATATATATATATATATATATATATATATATATATATATATATATATATATGTCCATGCATATATATAGGCTGGATGCCCGCGGACTTGGTGGCACTCCCTATCGCGCTGCAAACGAACGGGATGCAGATCAGTGTAGATCAGTGTATATCTATCTACATGTCGGGTTAACCCGAGTTCCCCCCCAAGAAGCACACACCCCTAACACAGCGAATAGCAGCGACGATAAGCCGCGGGCGAGTGCGTGGCGCGGGTGGCGCGAGGCGTGGTGCTGCGCCACACGTATTCCTCGATCAACCGGCTGGTGGTGGACGACGTGGCTTAAGTCATCCTGACCGGGCGCAGGGTGGGCGAGAGGACGGCGAGCCTGCTGCGCGGCCACGGAGGGGTCTTTTTTTTTACTGGTGCCGCCGCCTGCTCAGTAGCCGTGGGAGATAGCTCAACCCATCCCAGACTCGTGCCGCCTTGCGTCACGGCCTATGCGGTATGCGTATGCGGCCCCTTTGAAGGCCCTTTGCCCTTTGTGAGTGCCACGCCGATGGAGTGGGTCCTGCGTGTTCGTGTTATTCGTTGCGTTTGTGTACGTACATTCTCCATCTTCAATAACAGCTTTAGCATGTCTATACTACTACGACTAGTGCTACTTCTAACTACGAACTATAGCTACTAGCTGCTAGTAGATGTGGCGGTGCGGGTGAGAGCATGAGCATATTACGACAGTATACAGTATATGTATATATCTAGCAGTCCTAAAATTAAACTGTTATTGCTGTTTCCCTCTCGGCAGCTTCTTGGCCTCCTTGGTCGGCCACACACAGACACAGACAGACTCAGAAAGACTAGGGCCATCTCGGGTTAATAGCCTCAGATCTAGATCCAGATCCAGGTCGGTGCTTTATAGATGGATTATAGTTATATATAGTAAATTGTTGATGGATTTTTAGAGCTGTTTTTTATTTTATATATAGTTATAGATTTCGTGCGTTTTGCTTAGTATTAGTATATAATACTGTATATATAAATAAACACGATATACGATATAATCCACCTGCTATATCTATATACGTATAAAACCTGATAATCCACCGATAATCCACACACGGTACACAAAATTTATAATATTATAATATATATAATAAAAAGCGGTGCCTATATTGCTATATAATACTAAGAAACGGTCCCACAAAGGGAATGTCGTTATCCCCTTAGCCCTTAGTCTCACACAGCCTTCCGTGAAGAGCTTGAAGCTTCACACACACGCGGACGGCCACTGTGTGTGCACCTCGCCCCGTTCGCGTTCGGAGCGCCTTCGCGGAAACCACGCTGCGTACGGAGAGACTGAGACGGAGGGTAAAATGCGGTGAATAAAATAAACATGAGCAGGGGCAGGAGAGGAGACGCCTGCGGAGGTGGCGTCCATCAGTTTTATGCACGCCACTGTATTATTATTACTGCAGGTATTATAAGTCGGGACCACGTGCCCGGGCATCTCCTTCTCCCCCCCAGGAGAGGAGACGCCTGCGGAGGTGGCGTCCATCAGTTTTATGCACGCCACTGAAATATAAAAGGCGTGCTAAACGAACGACGAACGAGTTTCGCAGACTAGTGCTGTCGCGACTCGCTCATCTCATAGCCCCCCAAGCCTGCTTCACTTTGTGATGCAGGGTTTGCCCCCCCTGTGGTGGTGCTGGGATGTGGCTTCTCCCTCGGCCCGTGTGTGGCTTTGTGAGGACCTTTGATTGATTGAGATTGATTAAGCAGGGGCCCCCGATCCCCGATCTCTTTATATTTAATTCCCCTCCCGTCCCGCTGCACGCTGCACGCTGCTACTGGCGCAATACTACCTACTGCTACTGCCTACTGCCTACTGGACTTTTTGTCTGCTCCCTCCACGTATTATCACTTCTCACTCTAGCTTGCCTCCGCCTGCTATGTGTGCAACACGCAACGCAACACGGACACGGCGACAAATAACACATGCCGAGCGAGCGACGAGCCGATATACAGCACACGTTTCGTCATTATTAGTGCTTGGCACAGGGATCTCACAGAGACGGATACAAAGAAGAGAGCCACCATCAAGTATATAATACAATGATTTGGGTTTGTGGGGCGGTGCAAGATATCGATATATCGTACAGCTCCTCTGCTACTGCTCGTGTGTAGCTCGTGGGCGTCTGGGTCTAAGTCTTTGTCTCTATTTGTCTACGCCGTTTTTCTGAATCATATAAACTGAAGACACCTAGGCTAATCGTCGGCGGCGGGCTATCCTAGGCTAAGAGGTCTGGCATCAGCGTCGGCGGCTAGACTACGGCTGGCTATCCTAAGCTAAGCTAAGAGCTAAGAGGTCCGGCGTTGGCGTCGGCGGCTAGGTCCGGCGGCGCCTCGTTTGCGCGTGTCGTGTTCATGATACAACGTACGGCGCGCGGCGCGCGCGAAGCCGGGAGACCCGTGGCGGCACCCCCGCGAACAGGTACCGGGGCGGCAGGGTTGACTGACGCCCGCCCGCCCTACGCTTCGCCCTACCATCGACTAGTCCTTGATCGTGGTCCTCGGGTCAAAGTCCGTGACGACAAGTGCAATGGCGTAGTCCGAGAGCGCTTGGGCTTTGCGCGTCTTGTCGCCCTGCGCAATGATGGCCTCGCACTTCCTCAGCCATCCATCTGGCACAAGAGGCAGGAGCTGGGTGCATTCCTTGAGGTCGAGCTCTGCCAGGTCGCACTGACCCGCCGCGAGGCGGAGCACGGCTCGGTTGTACATTGCAAAGCCGCACTGGGGCCGGTGCCCCACAGCCTCGTCGAACCGCGCTAGCGCCTGCTGCTGGTCGTCGAGAAACGCGTACGCGAGACCAGCGCCGAAGTTGGCTCGGCCGGTCAGAGCACGAGCGCGGCCGGAGGCCATACCCTCGCTGACTAAGGCAGCGGGCGGGCGAAGCGCGGGTGGCGGCTCCGCTCTGGCCTCCTTCTCCTCGGCACTGGCGCTGCGCGCGTCGCCAGCGCCGGCGGGATCAACGGCGGCGGCCTCCGGTGGCCGCCCCTCGATGGTGGCCAGCCCTTGCGCGGCGGAGGCGAGAGCGGCCGCCTCATCGTAGTGGGCGGCCGACTGCACCCACTCGCCTCGCTTGGCCGCGTGGAAGCCCGTCGCGACGAGCTTGCGCGCAGCGCTCAGCCGGCGCAGCGCGATCGCCGCGGGCGCGTCGACAGTCAAGCCGTTCTCGATCGCGTCGAGCTCGCTCCGCGCGCGCTTCTGGTCGCCCATCTGCATCCGCAGCATGGCGAGCGTGATACACCGATCCACCCGCACCGCCCTGGCCGCCGCTTCGTACACCTCGCCCACGGAAGCCTCGAGATCGGCGATCGCGCCGCCAGTGTCCCAGGCAGACAGTCGGAGGGCGGCGCGCACCTCGAGCGCCTCCGGCAGGCCGGGAGACAGCGCGAGGGCGGCCGCGACGCAGCGCAGCGCGGCGGGGGCATCGTCAGTGTGGTGAAGGAGCCGTTCGAGAGCCAGGCGGGGCGCCGGCGCCTTGGGGAAGGCCGACGCCGCGCGCGAGTAGGCGCGGCGGGCGCCGACGGTATCTCCGACCTCAAAGTGCGTATGGCCGAGACCGAGCAGCGCCTGCAGCCTCGGCCTCCCGGACGACTCGAGCGCGAGCGCCGAGTTGAAGCTCGCACGGGCCTCGTGGGCGCGCGCCAGCTGGAGGAGTGCCATGCCGCGGGCGGCGTGGCAATCGACCAGCCGAGGCGTGGGGACCACCTCGGGCGGGCCCCACGCTCTAGTCGCGGCGGCCAGCCTCAGCGCGGTCTCGAATGCGTGCACCGCCTCCGAGACGTCGCCCCGTCGCTCAAGCGCCAGGCCAAGGTTGTAGTGGGCTGCGAATGCGAGCAACGCATTGCGCCTGCGCGCCAGCGCGTCAGCACTCAGAGAGCGCTTTGTAGACGACGCGCTCCGGCCGAGGACGGGCTGCGAGGCCTGAACGTCGTCGAACGAGGACGCGACTTCCTTCAGGATGGCCGCTGCACTGTCCAGCGAGCCGATCTTCATCAGCGTCGTCCCCTGAGCAAAGCGGGCCAGGCGCAGGGGCCCCTTCAACCCGCCGGCGCCTCGGGTTCGATCCATGACGCCCCGCAGGGTGAGCATCGACGCAACCACTTGGCCCGCCGACAGCTGGACCACGGAGAGGAAGACGCGAATGTTCTCAAGCTGGCCACCCAGTTCCGGCGCCTCTTCGGCCGCCTCGGCCAGCCCGCGTGCCACCTCTTCGAGCTCGCTTGCGGCGCGGCTGTGCTGACCGTCGCTGTGCAGGGCAAAGGCGCGGTGCAGCTCCGCGCGAAGCATGCCGCCCTTCTGGAGCTTGTTGGCACGCTTGAAGGCGGCCAGCTCCCCCTTTAGCTCCCGCCGGCGGCGCTTGTGCACCTCCTTGGGCTTGAGCGCGAGCGCCGACCCGGCGACGGAAGCAAACGCCGAGTACGCGACGCTCACGTCGCCGTCAGAGTCGTCCTCGCCGTCCTCCGCCCCGGACGGCTCGTCGTCGTCCGAGCTGGCCATGCGTTCGTGCGACTCCTCGACGTGGCCCTCCGAGCTGAAGACCGAGCCCTCTTGCGCGGCCGGACCCCCCGCGCCCGCAGCACCTGACGCCTCCCGCTGCCGCCGGAGCATGTGCCTCGCCCACGCGGCGCCTTCGTGCGCCAGGGCGCAGCGCGGGTCGGCCCGTGTGGCGTGGCAGTAGGCGTCGAGCGCCCCGCTGGTGTCGTGCATTGCGAGCCGCAGGTGGCCGTCTCGGAGCCACAGTGTCGAAAGGTCCTTGCCACTGTCGCCGCCGCCAGACGCGGCACTCTTGTGGGCCGCCTGCAGCGAGGCGTGCGCGCCGGCGAGGTCGCCAGCGAGATGCTTCGCCACCGCGAGCAAAGAGAGGTCGCGCGTCTCGAGCAGCGGCTTGGCGGCGCCGCTCCTCACTTGCTGGAGCACTTGGTCGAGGAGCCTGACCGCTTCGGCCGCGGAGCCCGCGACGAGAGTCGCCTCAGCCTGCAACGCCTGCAGCCGTAAGGCCACCGCCGGGGGTAGCACCTTTGCCTGCCAGTCAAAGTAGCGTCGGGCTCGAGTCGCCTTCTGCGGTACGCCTCCAACCACCGACTGCGTCTTGTTGGTCGGTCTGTCGCCGGGACCCGCGTGCGCACTGACGCTCGAGCGGCCCGGTGGGCTGTTGCCAATGCCGCGCGCGGCACTGCCGGCATGCTTAGGTCCTGCTGCGACCGTCGGTCTGTGCAAAAGTATGCTGGCAGGCTGCGCGTCCGCCGCTGCGATTCCCTCCTCCGCAACCGCAACTTCGGTTTGCACTGACTGCCCCGTGCAGGCATTTGCGAGCGCGGCGCAAGCTGTAGCGGCCTCGCACGTACGGCCGAGGCGAAGCAGGTAGTCTGCTTTGAGGGCGAGCAGGGTCGTGTCCAAAGGCACAAGGTGCAGCGCGCGGCAGACGTCGCGCAGCGCAGCCTTGAGATTGCCCGCCCTGCAATGCACGTCGGCACGGACCGCGTAGGCGCGCACGTAGCCTGGGCGCAGCTTGATCGCTCGCGTCGCGTAGTCAATGGCCGCGTCCAGCTTGGCCGGCCGGAAGTAGGTGTGGATGCCGCAGACGGCGAGCAGCGGGTAAGGGTCGAGCGGGTCTCTGCGCATCGCCTCGACGTACTCGCGCAGCACCTTGCTCGCTGCGCCGATCGACTCGAAGACGGCGCCCGCGGCAAGGCACGGACGCGGATCCCGCGGACAGAGCATGCGCGCCATCCTCAGGTCGTGCAGAGCGCGCTTCGGCTTCACCTTGGCCTCGAGGCACCCGCGGTAGAGGTGCGCCGTAGCCGCATCCGGGTGCTTGTCGCCGCACAGGGAGAGCACTCGGTCGAGATCGGACGACGCGCCAGTGTATAAGCTATCTTGGAGGTTGCTGGGCGCAAGGCCACCCATCGCGGCTCGCAACTTGGCTCGCTCGAGGAGCGCGAAGGGTGACGGCTCGGTGGCGATCAACGCGTCTAAATACTTGAGCGCTCTGGCGTCGGCGGCAGCCCGGTCGACCAGAGTCAGGGAGAGGCTCATGATCTGGGCGCAGAGCTCCCGGTCCGACGGCAGGAGAAGGCTCGTGGCCGTGAGTTCTCGGAGCGCCTTCGGCGTCTCGCCCCGCCGCATGTAGATCTCGGCCGCCGTGCGCCGAGCACTAGGCCGATCAGGGTGCATCTCCCTCAGCGCTTGCAGCTGCTCGAGCGCCTCGTCGTCGCTGCCGAGCCCCAGGAAGCAGCGCGCGCGCAGCTCGAGCGCCGCGGCCTCATCATTGCCCACGAGCCGCATCGCCGTCTGGGCCTCGCCAAACGGAGGCGCAAGCAACTCGTCCAGCGCGGCCAGGGTGGCGTCGTGCCGGTGGAGCTGGCTGAGCAGCTCTGCGTGTCTGAGGCGCACTTCCTTGCCGAGGCCGGTGGGGTCCTTCTCAATTGGCGGAAGCGTCGCGATACACTACGAGAAGTCCTCCGCAGCGAGAGTCCACAGCGACAGTCCGTGGAGCAGCAGCCCGCGCTGGTACAAGGCGGTCGCCACGGCATGCTGACGCCCCAGCTCGCTCGCGTCCGCCTCTCCCTCCAGCACGTGCTGTTCGTAGGCTTTGAGCGACGGCCGAGGGAGCTGAGCCAAGCCCAGCGCAATGGCCACCGTAAGCCGCATGGCGCCGGCTTGGTAGTCGCCACTCTTGGCCACCAACTCCGACTCGATTTGCGCGGCTTGCAGCGGGTTCAGAACCAAGCGCGGCTTCAGCGACTCGGCAGGGTTAACCCGAGGCACAATGCGTTTGACCCCAGTGCTCACGCTTCTCTTCCAAAACGCCGGCTTGGAAGCCGCAGGGCCTCGCCCCGAGCGCTCCTCACCGCCACTCGTTCCGCAGCCGCCTTCCGCCTGGCTCGACGCAGAAAGGCAGGACGGCAAGGCTGTCAGCGATGGAGTCAAGGAGCCCGGCCGCGCATCTGCAGGCTGCGCCGCGGACGGTGTCCGTATCGAAGAGCTTGGCCGCGGGGCCGAGCTCCCTCGGCCGGGAGATGTCCCACCCGGCGCCTCTGTCCACCGAGGCACGCGTTGCGCCAGCCGCTCTTCCAGGCTCTCGCTCGCCGGGCTCGTGCCAGGCGACACCTCGGCGGCCATTGGTCCGCGCCGCACGCTAGCTGCGCCTGGCGACGACGACTCTTGCCAGCTCTGTCCTACCCCGCTAGAATCTGCTCGCCCACTCGCCAAGGCAGCTGTCCCTTCGAAAGGACTGCCGGAGTGGCCGCCTTGCCTAGGCTCGGCAAAGGGCTCCCGCGACGTCACCGACTTCGACGCACTCTGCTGACTGGATCGCTCTGCACATGACGCGCGCACGTCTTCCGCCCGTGTCCGCGTCTCGGCGCCCGCCGCCGCGCCCCCGCAAGCAGTGCGTGACTCGGCCGGTGGCTCGTCCAGCGCTGCTAGTGACACGACGGCGGAGATGCTTGGCGCTTGCCGTGCTGGTGCAGCCTCGTTCGCAGGGCCCGCTGGTTGAGCAACGGGCGATTGCACGGTCGACGAGCGCGTCGCACCCGAGGACGAGCCCGGACTCGACCCACGCTGGGGAGCAGCGGTGGCGCAGCTGCTGCAGGAGGCCGGCGCAGACTGCGCTTATTGATGACCGAGCCGTCTCCGCCAGCCAGTCGCGCTGCAGCCGGCCGCCGGTGGAACGGCGACCTGCTCCCTTGAACCGTTGCCGGCTTCGCGTGCGGCAGGTAGCAGGCTCGTGGCGAGGCGCGCTGCCCCTCGAGGAGCTGGCGCTGCATCATCGCGGCGGTCCGGATAATGTCGAGCGCCTGGTCTCTCTTTGTGCACTCGGCGGAGCCGACCGGCGGTAGGCAACCCGGGGTGTTCGGGCCGCGGATGTCCTTGTGGGCAGCGATCGTCGCAGGAGGCCCCGCATGCGCGACGACCGTGCCGCGCGGCGACAGGATGGGCACACGCTCCACGCGAGGCCGCGCCGACGGGACAGCCACCTGCGGGTCGACGGCGTCGTAGCCACGCGAAGGGTACGGGACCGCGAGCGGCACCGCCGCCCTGAAGCCGTGGCCAAGTGGACTCATGAATGGGAGAAGGTCGTGAGGGAGGTTGGCCACCCACGGCGTGTGCACGGCGTGCGCTGAGGGAAAAGTACGTTCCGTCGCCTTGTCCCAGGACGGATCCAGCCGTGGCCCATCCGCCGGCCAGCTCGCATGCCGTTGTCCAGCTGACCCAGGAGCAGACGCAGCGGCTCCTGGTTGGAACGCGCCCGGCGCAGCAGCTGGCAGCAACGGGTCTGTTGCGGCAGTGCTGCTGTCCACGGCAGTGCCGCGCAACAGAAACGCCTGTGGCGAGGCAAGGGGTGTGCGTGAGAGAGTGTACGCGTCTCTTCTTGAGGCTTGCGTGGGAGTGCGGCTTGGCAGAGGCACACGCGTGCTGCAGTTAACAGCTGCTGGCGCTGGCGGCCGTGCTGCGCGCATGTAGGCCAGATGGCACGGCGCCCACCTCGTTCCTCCGTGTGACCCTAGACTCCTCCGCTGCATGCATCACACGCGGCAATTTCCCCGGGCGCTCCACGGCTTTAGGCCTCATGGCGTGGACTGTGGGAGCAGCGGCCTGCCTGTTGTCGTTACCACCCGCGCCATGTGTTCACAGGCCCCATTTCACACAGGGCATAGGCCCCAGGCCTAACGCGCGCGCGCAATAAGCTGACGCGCGACGTGGCCATGCTGCTCGAGGTGCGCGTCAGCCCGAAAGACGCGTTCCTCTACGAGGCGGCGAGCAGCACTGTCATCGAGCGGGTGATTCAGCAGGCCGTGGTGCTGCACAACCTCAGGCTTTGCTTGGCCGAAGAGCTCACTCTGTACAGCGCGGGCATTGCGGCCGAAGACGCGACACGGAGCGGAGAGAAGCGGAAGCTCCCGGAGACGGAGGGCGCGTGCGTGGCTAACGATGGCCCTCTGGCAGCTGACGCCGCCGCGGCCGCCCAAATTCTCTCTCCTGCCAGTGTCGGCCGTAAACTAGTGACTTCGCAGCACCAGCTTGAGACGGCGCTGCAATCCCTGCGCAGCGGTCCACCTTCTACGCCAGCATGCGCACTCTCTGCGTGCGGGTCGTCTTTTGTGTTCGCTGGGCGTCTCCTCGAGCGCGACAAGGCTCTCTCCGACTACTTTGGCAAGAACGATAAGAGCAAGGCGGTAGTGACTCTGCGCGCGGAGCAGGCCGCGACGGCTGATGGGGCTGCTGCTGCGAGCGAGCAGGCGGCGGGCTGCGGCAACTCCCCTAGCGACAGTGCGCTGGAGGCGACGGCTGGCGCTGGCGTGCAGGCCAGCACGGGCTGCGGCCTGAGCGGAAGCTCCGCTGCCTGCATCGGCACCAGTGATGCTTCCGCGCGCCAAGGCGAGGCGGCGCCGGATGCGGGGCAGCGCAGCGCGAGCCACGGGGCGACTCCTGCAGTGAGCCTCAGCTCCTTCTTCAAGCGGGCACGGGCGGACGGCGAGGCGGGCGGCGGGCGGCGGGGCGCCGTGGCGGAGGGCGACGAGGACGAGTCGCTCCTGACAGATGCACAGGCGGCGGCGGTGCGCGCTTCGGCTGCTGTCGCGTCAGCCTTGCACTCGCGCGAGCTGCGTCGCATCGTGCGCGGCATCGACGGCGCCGACTCGCGCGAGCTGGCCCTGCGCCGGCTCGAGGCCGCGCTGCTGGAGGGCGATTTCCACTCCTTTACGAGAGACGTGCTGCGTTCGATTGGCCATTCCACGGCCGCGGAGCTTGAGGAGTGAGAGGTATGACACCAGACGAGGCGACCAGCGGCGAGGGCATAGTCGTTGCCCTGGGAGACGCAGCAATAGCAGGGGCAGAATTGCGCCACGAGTAGACGCGAACCAAACTGCGGGCGATGGCACCATTTGAGTGTATCTGTGTTCTATATTATATATATAATATATGGATATAGACATAGAGACATATTTCGGGGCCGGGGCCGGGGCGGGGCGGGGTGCTTGTTTGTTCTTTGTCATCGTGTGTGTGTGTGTGTGTGTGTGTGTGTGTGTGTGTGTGTGTGTGTGTGTGTTTGGCTGTGTTTGGCCGATTTAACGGTGATGGGTGATGGGTGCGCTGCCAGCGCGCTGCGCTATATCTGTATTAGGCCTAATCTTTAACTTTCTAATATATAATAATAGACTTGTAATAAGCTTAAGTTCGGGTCAAAATCAAGCCAAGAGCCAAGCACATCACACAGCCGCCTATATACCTGCTGTGTACGCCAGCCGGCCTCGCAAGGCTAGGACTAACTTCAGCCTATTAACTACTTAGTAATATTAATAGGTATTTTAATAGGCAGAGATAAAACTATATACTAATAACTATCAAGCATCTCTTTTAAAACTATTTTTAGCTATTAATAACTAGCTTTTATCCTATTAATAGGCCCCCCAAAACCCCAAATTGTGTGCCTGCGGCGCTCTTTTGCCTCTTTTTCGCTCGTCTGGCCTAGGAGATGGAGACTGGTGGTGACTGAGTAATGACGAGTATCCAAGAATCCAGTATCCGCGTGCGATATCCACGGATTCTTGGATTCTTTGTGCTGTGACAGTTACATAGGAAAGTTAAAATTGCATGTTGCGAATGTGAATGTTAAAAAACAACTTGTTAATAGTCGGGCCGAGACCTATTAATAACTGACTAACAGCCAGCCGGAAAACTCAATCCATGAACAACTAACCAGTGAACCAGTTTATTTTAAACACTAATAGGCAGTTTCGGAAACTTGGTTGTTAATGGTTAGTCCTAGCCTTGCGGCCTGCTGCAGCTTCTTTTCCTTTTCTCTTTTCCTCTTGTCTTGGGCTTGGGGCTGCTTAGACGCAGGTGCGGGTTTTCTGTTTTCTGCGGAAGCCTCAAGCCTACCTACCACAGGATCAAGCGTAAGCTTAAGAGTACGCAAAGAGTAGCAAACCTGCTTTGTTGAGCCAGGGCCTATCGGTCTACGTAATAATCTACTATAATAATAAGATAGCTATAGCTACAGCTAGGTAGAGGTAGCTAGTGTTCATTAATATAATATGTTTGTATTTTGGTTTAATATTATTATAGTTTGGGGTTTTCTTTTAAATAAGTTTAATGAGCATTTATTAATGATTATCAACATTAAGTTAATGATTCATTATATATGTGAGTCGGAATTTTACGGCGCTCTTACAGTTATTGCCCCGGCGTGGGGCCAATAAGGTGTTCAGAATATTAAAGGTAGTAGTAACTTAAAACTTAGTAAAGTGTTGCCTTGATACAGTTACAGTATAGCGTTGCCCCAACCCCAACACCAACACAGGACTCTAAGACGTGTGCGTATATGTATATGCATGTGTATAATGTGTAGACGACTATTTATACTAGCTGCTGCTACACTAGTACTAGTAGGTAGTGTCAGTGTCTAGAGTCTAAGTAGTCTATAGACTAGGGCGTTGTAACGGTGATGTGTACCTGTTTTGCACACGAGCTTACACCTTTTCCTTCTAACGCCAGCTTGCTCTGGGCCTATGACTTCCTAGGCTCATATAAAAGCTTATGACGAGAGGAGCTTAACTCCGAAGGTATAAGCTGATGAGATGGCAAGATTTCTATATGATAAAAAAACTGGAGCGTCGTTGTCGGGTCGCTCTTCCGGGACCTCCGGACGGGCTCCGGGGCCATGCCATCCAATATATTTGCATCAAGGTCAAGGACTCAGAGATGCAACTTATACCAGCGGCTATGGCTATGGCTTCCTTGTGAGCATTGCTAGGAGGGCTAGGGACCCTCCTCCAAAGCTCAAGATCTGGCTATGAGCCAGTCGTTAGAAGGAAAGGGTGTATGGACTCCTGCTCCGGACGCGGTTGATGGGGGAAATTGCTGTGAACAACCATTCACAGCGCTAGTTTCTCTTAATCAAACCGCCGACGCGGAGCCGACCACCTGTGTTAGTTTTAGTTGGGCCGCCGGGTACCGGGTATGCGGGTACGTACCCCGTGGGAACCAAGCCTTGACTTCCGCAGAAGACCTGAGCCCCAAGAGACATAGGCATAGTTCATGATGGTTGAGCTTGTTTCAAGCCTAGGTGGTGACTAAATAGCCCCTGTGGTCTCAGTTTTGCAAGTTTTGCTCTCAGCGTTCAACGTACCTACCACCGTTGAAACGGCCACTAGTGCACGAGTGGTGTGTGTGTCGTTATAATATATGATTAGCAGTGTTCAATCAGAAGCAGAAGACTGTCGTGTTCAAGATCCAGGCTACTGTCTACTGTAGACGACTGTTCAAGGTCCGCCCCCGCGCGCGCGGCGCGTTCACACACACACGCACACACACACGCACCACCACCGCGCACCAACCAATACCAGTATTTTATACTCAATACTATTCAATACATGAGACATGATATGACTCTGAACCTGAAGCCTCTGTGTGAGCTCTGAGATCTGACTCTGACACATGTGACATGCTGTTGTGCGTGCGCGTAAATTTAAAATTAATTTAATATATTATAATGTATTAAAGGAGAAAAGGAAAAGAAAGGTGATGACCCCCACCCCACCCCCACGTTTTCACGAAGAAAGAGAAAGAGTCATCTACTAATACTAAGGAAGTAAGCACACACACCCGCGACTCTCCGGGTGGTCGCCAGCTCTTCTTCTTCTTATTTGAAATTGGAGATTGAAGCTCCAACGTCAACCACGCAAAAAAGTGGAAAAGAGTAGGATCCGCACTGCGCTACGAGCGCTCTGCGCACACGTGCGTGCGCGCACACAGCGTGACGTATGTGCGCGCGCGTGTCGCGCGCCAGGGCCTGGAAGAACGGCGCCGGCAGGCGCGCACTAGAGCCGAGCGACGTCCGGACCCGAAACCGAGGTTCGCCAGCGCGCACGACAACGCACAACACAACCGGAGAGACTACGGAAACGAAAGGCAAAAGTGGACGCTTCGCCGCCATATTGCGCCCTATCTGTCCAGCCTACGTGAGCGGCGGCGGCAACCGCCCCATACCCGGTGCATCTTGCAACAGTGCCGCTCCCGTCTGGAGCCAGTCGCTGACTGCCAAGAGCTGCTGCTGCCAGTGCGCCGTCTCTTCTCTCGCCGCCGCATCCTCTGCGAAGTCCGTCTGCGTACAGACGTCCCCAGCAGGCATCTCCGTTGGCGGCGTTGCGTCCACCGGGACGGCGGCGCGTGGCCCTTGCGCAAGCTGAGCTTCGAGCTGGAGGGCGGCGGCGGCGGCCAGAGCGCTCACCTGCTCCCTGAGGTCCGTCAGCTCAAGCCGGATGGACGCGTTCTCGTCAGACAGACCTGACACACGGAAGTGGGCTCAGCACGTCCTTCGAGACTTGGACCAGAGCGCAGGCCGTCGCGCGCGGCTGCGACGTTCGGCCCGCGGCGCCGGCGCACCTCCGATCGCCTCACGCAGCTGCGCGGAGGACTTCTCCGAGGAGGTCGATGCGCGCTTGAGCTTGTCTCGCAGCTGGTCCCGCTCCTGCTCGAGCAGAAAGAGCCGCTTCTGGTTCTTTCCCTGCAGCTCTTTCAGCGAGCGCACCTCCGTCTCCCACCGGCGCGACGCACCCTCCTGAGCCGCGCGAACCTCGTCCACAACCACCTGCGCGGGTTCAAGGCGCGGGCCGTCGAGGCGTGGCGGCACCAGAGTCGAGAACACACCTTACGGATCCGCCGAGCTGGCGGGCCGCTCACCTGGAAGCAGTTTGAAGCCGCAAGGCAGTCGGCCCGGGCGTGCTCAAGCTGCTCTGCAAATTTAGCCGAGTAGCTCTTGTCCAGCTCCGAGAGAACCGATAAGAGCACGCGGTCTTCGGCGACGCCAGTCGCAGATATGCGGTAAACCAGCAGGTCTTGGCCAGAGAGCAGAACAGAAGGTGTCGCGCACGTGAACGAAAGATGATCTGCGCGGAGCCGGACCGGGAAGCGGGCGAGGAAGGCCTCGCGCAGCGCATCCTCCTCAATGTCCTCCACGGTCTTCCAGTGCGCTTTGCAAGGCAACGAGAATGTAATCTTTGGCGTCACGAGAACAGTCACCAGACTGCTGGGCTTGTTGGAGGAGAAGGACGCAGACACCGACGCTGGCGGCTCAGCCGCCAACGGAGGCTGGGTCTCGGTATGCTTGCCGCGGCGCTGCTCAGGGTGGCGCTGCATCGGTCCTGTCCGACAACGGCGACCGTGACCTGGGTCCTGTGCGGCGGCGGACGAGTCAGTGTTCACGACAAAGTCTTTTCACAAAGAAAACACAACAAGAGGCCACCTTTGTTTTACAAAGACACCACAAGAGACCCGGTACAAACCGCCCCCGCAACAACTACCAAGCCCCCTGCCCTTTTCACAGACAGACGGACGGTTTGAGAAGTACAAAGAGAAAGGGGACGTGAGCACACACGAACTGATCCGAGGGGGCTTGAGCGAGCGAGCGAGGGTCAGGAGTCAGGAGGCACTATTAGTGATGAGGATGATGGACTCCCATCACAATAAAGCTTTGACGAAGCGAAACAATATCTTGTAAAGGCGAATTCACCACCTACCTACCACCTACCTAGCTAGACCTGGCCTAGCTGCCTAGCCTAGCTACCTACCTACCTACCTCTACCTATACGGAGGCTGGGGCGCCGGGGCGACGAGTCCAAGAAGTCCTTCGTTCGTCGACCTGTCGACCCGTAGTACTCCGTACTATACAAGAAGAAGTTCCCCGTAGGGTTGCCAGGGTTGATACGTATCCGTATCGGGTCTCTTTTGTATCCGTACCCAAAATGTGTAACAGTGGCTGTAACAGTAACGTATTAACTTGTATCTTAGTTAGAGAAGAAAGAAACATGTATATGTATATCAGTCTCGTTTTATTACAAAACGATGATATCAACACTGTCCTGGCTGGGGCAGCCCGCATTCCGTTTTTGCAAAACATTACAGAGTGTCCCGCCGCGACCGCGACGGGCTGCGACAAGCGACAAGTCACTGATAACTAACAACTAACAACTAAAATAACTAAATTCAACTCCAACTCTATCTACCCTATTACCATCTCTCATTTTTATGCCATTTATTTTAGCGTTTAGCTTTTAGCTTTTAGCTTTTACTCGTTTAGTACGCACGCCTTAGGTATAGCTATAGCTATAGCTATAGCTATAGCCTACGCCTAACGCCTAACAAGGCTTAAATTAACCTAAGGCTACGGCTAAGGCTAAGGTCTTACTCTTACTTAGCGTATACCCAAGGCAAGGGCATGGAAGGAATGGAATACATAGCAGACGACTATTAAGAGAAGGCCTTGACCTCTTGGCTACTGCTCGTCTACTTAGTCGTTTAGCCTACCCAGAGGCTCGGAGACAAGAGACAAAGGGGGACAACGGCAATGCGCAATGCCATGTGCATGTACTATTTTTCCTAGCTTCTAGCGCGGCGCGTACGTACCCCTATACATAAATACCCCCCCCCCTGGCGTATATCTTTGGGATATCCCGACTGTATCTGTATCTCTGTATCTAGCATCTAGCCATATCTAACCATGTAGCTGCGGCAGCTGTACTGTCTCTCACTATAAGTGCTGGTATATCCCCCGCCCCTGTGTGCTGTGTGCGCCGTCGTTTCCTTCATATCATCCAATCACCTACCCCCCTTCCCCCTCGCACCACAGTCACAGACGTCAGTCACCACACCTCCACCCCACCCTCCCCCGCGTCCATCCCCTTCCCCAGCAGCCAGCAGTCTTCCCCGGCGGGCGGCGGTTCGGGTTAACCTGCTCCGTTTCCCGGCGTGGTTTGTATGAGAGGTCGGACGGAGATAACTCAATGTCGGACTTCACAGCCGAGCGCTGTGGGGAGCTCGTCGAGCTGGGGCCACAGGCCTACCGACGCGCACTCGGCGGAGCGGTGTACGTCTCAGCAGTGGAGAGGAGACAGCGACGAATACGATCCACAACAGTTTGTCGCTCAACACGCACACTGACTAAAGATGTTAGGCGGCAAGCACGACGTCATCATTGAGCAGCTTTTCAGCAGCAGGTGAAGCCGCTCATAGAGGCGAAACGAGAGTCGAGTAGAGGGACGAGTAGAGAGTCGAGTAGAGAAGCGAGTAGAGGCGAGTTGTAGAGAGGCGAGTAGAGAGGCGAGTAGAGAGGCGAGTAGAGAGGCGAGTAGAGAGGCGAGTAGAGAGGCGAGCAGAGAGTCGAGTATAGAGTCGAGTAGGGAGTCGAGTAGAGAGGCGAGTAGAGAGGCGAGTAGAGAGGCGAGTAAATAGTCGAGTAGACAGGCGAGTAGAGAGTCGAGTACATAGTCGAGTAGAGAGGCGCGAGTAGAGAATCGAGTAGGGAGTCGGGTAGAGAGGCGAGTAGGGAGTCGAGTAGAGAGTAAAGAGGCTGGTAGAGAGGCGAGTAGAGCGGCGAGTAGAGAGTCGAGTAGAGAGTCGAGTAAAGTGGCGAGTAGAGAGTCGAGAAGAGAGGCGAGTAGAGAGTCGAGTCGAAAGGCGAGTAGAGAGTCGAGCAGAGAGGCGATAAGAGAGTCCAGTAGAGAGTCGAGTAGAGAGTCGAGTAGAGAGTCGAGTCGAGAGTCGAGTAGAGAGGCGAGTAGAGAGGCGAGAAGGGAGTCGAGTAGAGAGGCTAGTAGAGAGGCTAGTAGAGAGTTGAGTAGAGAGGCGAGTAGAGAGGCGAGTAGAGCTCTGCAACAGGTCCCCCCCGCACGTCGGACGTGCCTCACGAGAGAGTGCAGGGAAATAAATGTAGAATACAGAAAGAATGGGCAAAGCGCCCGCCTCTGGCGCGGCGACAGCCGCCTCCCAACCGCCGCCGCTAGGCTAGGGTTGACGAAACCCTAGCCCAGCTGCAGAGCGAACGGTGGAAGGGGCA
>Ga0209491_10006134_pt1 | contig 16933 bp, 27 predicted proteins | sample BON02_FD_187213 | JGI IMG/M metagenome (GOLD analysis project Ga0209491, IMG submission 187213) | Freshwater microbial communities from Lake Bonney liftoff mats and glacier meltwater in Antarctica - BON-02 (SPAdes) (version 2) | ecosystem: Environmental > Aquatic > Freshwater > Ice > Glacier...
GCAGCGAGCACTGCTCAATTTGTCCAGGCGCGACTGGTTTTACCTACGCTGTCTGCTGGCGACTATTCCTGTACATCCGTATTTCAGCGGCATGGGCATAACAGCCATCACCCATCTTTTCGTATTCGCGCTCTTTAATATCCCATTCTTCATTTGTAATCTGGTCGGTAGGGACTAGCTGGCGAACTGCTCCGCGCAGCACTGGATAGCCTTTCTGTAAATACTCAAAGCCATCTAGAACCAACTGAGTACCATCACTCCCTAAATGCGGCTCATATTTCCCGATGGCAGACTTCACCTCGTTTCCGATCCAGTGCCGAGCGGTAACGAGATAGAAATCCTTATCGTCACCCTCTATATCGTCGTAACTGTTCAGTATTTCCGTCACAGTCCATTGCTGGTTGACCACCTTTCCTGCGTCGATTTTATCAGCCACGAGCGATGAGATTAGTGAGCGTATATCTTTTATGTCTTGAAACGTCATAGTTAAATCCTCGTTATGATGTGATCGTGAATGTTATCTATCTGGCTGATAAGCGAACGCAAAATATCGCGCTCTTCACTGGTAAGAGTGCCAAGTATCCTGCCAGTGTCCTGCCCTTTTGCTGCCTTTAGATGCCTTTCGAATAACGCGATAAAGTGCAGCGCCTGGTTAAACTCTTTTGGGTCACGCCCTTTTAGGTCTATTAATTGCTTCCTCGTCCCCTGCTCTGCCAGCTTAGTGACTGTTGGCGGGTTATCAGACTCTACTTGCTGCGTAAACTCATCCTCTCCCAGCGTAGCGACTCGGAGTGCGTCTTTACGTTGGAAATTAGAAAAACCAGCATCATCACCTGCTTGCTTTCGGGTTAAACTAGGGTGGGTGCCCGCCCTAGTTAATTCAGGCCGCCCTCCTTTGCTCGGCATAATCTGCTTAAGTAGCTCACCAGCTCGACGGATTGCGCGGGCCTGTATGCGCACTGCCATCTTGCGTAAAGACTCATCTTGAGACTGACGGGCATAGCTGGCAAGCGCCTTGGCTTTATCTGCCCAGTCTTTGCACTCGTCCATGCTGCTGCAATTGGCTAACGCCGTTTTTGCATTCTCATAGCTAGCAGGTAGCTGTGCGTTTGCGACAGACGGAAGGTCGTCGTGATTCAATTCCATAGAATTAACCCCTGTAAGTTTCGGAGCGATGTAGACAGGCTGTTGCATAGTGTTGATTTTATGTATACTAGCCCTGTCTGACTTCGCACGTTTAGACTACCACCTTCCCCTGCTCCCCGCAATATGGTGGTAAGAGGGTTTCTTTCCCTCGCATTGAACCCGGCTCCGGTCGGGTTTTTTGTGCCTATCATAATGACCACACGGCTATAGATACCTGCTCGGAATAGCGGTTAGTGACTCGCCGCCTAGCTGTCCGAATTAAATGGCCGTCCTGTCTCAGCTCTGAGATCCGCGCCGGGGCCTCAATCACCCCCAGCTTGTCCCAGCTATCTAACCGGGTAAGCTCGCCGCCAGCTTGCAGGTATTCAAGGATTCGCTGCTTCTGTGTCATTTTGCGGCCCTCAGCTTGCGTTCAGCTTCAGCTCTAGCAAGCCAAATACGCAGCATACCGGCTTTAGATGTTCCGGCAATCCGCGCTTGTCGTGCAAACGCTTTCTGCTGGGACGTGGTTAGCTGCAAAGAAAATAGCGTTGTTCCTTCTTTCATGCCCATCACCTACCTGATTGATTTATACACATAGTAACTATCAAAAGGTTGTTTGTCTAATTTAATTTACAAATTTACTTGCACAATGGTTTTGACCAGACTATATTTAAAACTCAATCAACGGGAGCAGCATAATGGATATTGAAACTCAAACAGACATGGCACGGGAGCGATCTGACAGCATAGCTATTGATGACCTGTGCATCACAGACTCAGATTATCCAGTGGTTGACCCGATGGTTGCGATGCTGGCTTTTTACGCCAGTGCATCTGACTGGAATTCTGACTGCGCCGATGTATGCCTTCCGAGCTACGCGGCGAATTGCATAAAACGGTATCTGGATCAATTCCCGCTGGCGAAGACCGTTGCGGAGAGAGATTTTATAGTTGAGTCGATAGGCTGGCACATCGTCCACGCAGCAACAGATTATTCTGAGGAGCACTTCAATGGATGACATGCTGATAATGCACCGAGAATACTGCGCTAGGATAACTGAGCGCAGAGCAACTAACGTCACAAAATCGAGGGCCGAGGCTCTGGCGATATGGACTATCAGAGCGCTGGGAGTATCAACTCTCGCGCTGGTATGGTTTTTATTCGCGCTGAACGCGCTGGGAGTTTGAAGATGATTAACGAGCTGACCAACTACGTTGTAAACGAAACAACTATACGGCTTGAACACGACAAAGCGAACGAAATAGTGACATTTTACATGAACTATAAGGATCAGGCAGTTTTTGAACTCACCGGCTATTCAACGTATCCCCTTAACGAGCAAATAACGGATTTCCGCGACCTTTTTCAGGCAGCGATTGATGGCATGGAGAATCCAGCATGAAAACCGAACTTGAGCTTACCGTGCATTTTGAAGTTGACGAATACGGAGGAATTTTTGCATGGATGGAATCTGTTGGGCATCGTGATCTTCAGATACTTCCTTATCTGAGCGAATCCGATAAAACTCATTTGCTTGACGCTCATTTGTCAAATCAGGCCGAGGTAGTACGGGCCAGAATTAAGCGCGAGGAACTGCGCGGGGATCATATGCACGACCTGGGCAAAGAAATACAGCAGGAAGAGATTGCACAGCGCGCAGCGCAGAGGGGGCATAAGTGAGAAATTTTGAGGCGACAATAACGTTGCTTTTTTTGCTGATCTTGTTTTTGGTGCTCGCCGCGCTGAAATTAACCGGCGTTATTAGTTCGTCCTGGTGGCTAATAACTGCGCCAGTATGGATATGGCCAGCACTAGTTTTTTGGGTTGCGCTATTTTTGGCTGTATGGGCTATTGCGAGGGCTAAAGCATGAGTGAGTTAAATATCTACCAGCGCATTAATGCGGTTATGCGAGTGGTTGAGTACGTCCAAAAAGATGCAAGCGTGTCAGCGGGTGCTGGCGGCAGCTACAAAGCCGTCAGTCACGATATGGTTATAGCCGTGCTTCGCAAGGAGATGGTTAAGGTAGGCATTGTCGTGCGTGTTGAGCAGTTACGCAGCGAGCTGTTGCAGGCCAGAGACGTGAAAAGCGACATTAAAATGCATCTGTACTCCGGCGATTATGCTGTCCACTTTGTCAATATAGATAAGCCTGACCAGAGCTGCACTACCACTGTCAATGCTCACGCTAACGACAACGGCGACAAAGCGCCCGGAAAGGCCATGTCTTACGCTGTTAAATACGCCATGCTTAAAACGTTCAGCTTGGAAACAGGCGAGAACGACGAAAGCCGAACGGCAGAGCTAGACATCAGCAAGGAGCTGGAGCAATTGAAAAGCGCGACGAACATAGACGAGTTAGCCTCGACTTTTAAAATGTTGTACCACAGCCTGCCGTCTAGCGCGCGAGAAGAATTGACAGCCGTGAAGGACGTGAAAAAAGCCCAGTTTTTTAAGGAGGCAGAAACTAATGAATAATTTGCAAGGTTCAGACGATTGGTTTGCGGCGCGTATTGGCAAGATCACTAGCAGCCGCGTGAGCGATGTGATGGCCAAGGGTCGGAGCAATGAGCCTAGCGCATCGCGTAAAAACTACATGGCGCAGTTGCTCTGTGAGCGGCTTACAGGGCAGCGAGAAGAAACATACACCAACGCGATTATGCAGCGAGGTATAGACCTGGAGCCGCTTGCGAAATCGGCATACGAAATAGAAACGGGATTACTGGTGCAGGACGTTGGTTTCATTGTTCACCCGCAACTCGATTACACCGGCACAAGCCCGGACTGCCTCGTTTTCGGCAACGGTGTCGGTGAAGTTAAGTGCCCCAATACCGCCACGCATATAGCGACGCTGCAATCAGGCAAGGCTGACTCAAAGTACTACTGGCAGCAGCAGCATCAAATGTGGTGCACCGGACGCGATTGGAATGATTTTATTAGCTTTGATGACCGGCTGCCGGAAGGGCTACAGCTCTTTATTTGCCGCGTACCGCGCAACGAAAAGGACATCGAACAAATGGCAGAAGCAATCGCGCTATTTAACAGCGAGCTGGTGGCGCTGGAAAACACGATGAATTTATTAATGGCAGAAAGGAAATCAGCGTGAACGCGACCGAAACGATAAAGCAGTACCTGAGCGCTGTGCCGCTTGAAAACGCCACGCTGGCAGCAACGGCGGAGGCTCTATCTGTGCGGCAAAATGATATGTGCCGAATGCTGCGGAATGAGGGAACCACCTATTCGGCTCTGCGCGATGCCGAGCGCAAGCGCCGCTGTGATGCCCTTATTGTACAGCGCAAGCCCTATGCTGGGATCGTAGCGCGAGCAACAGGGTACAGCATATCGAGCGTAGAGCGTGCTTGGCAGCGCTGGTACGGGGTTGGTTTATTTGAGTTTAAGCAAGGGATCGAGATACAGAATGATGTCAAAGACATCTGTGTCGCCGAGATAGCAAACTAGGCAGGAGAGTGATTTATGAGAGACATAAAAGACCGACTGAAAACAAAAGCAGCCATGATTTCTCTTGGCGAACACATTGCATGGGGCAGCGACACGGCATTGATGATCGAAGCGGCAGGGTGCATTGAGCAGTTGGAGGCAAGTAACGAAAAGCTGGCAGCGGATATAGACACCATCACGAAAAACTTGAGAGAGATTCTTTTCCATGGGTTTACCGGCTGCTCTAACGGCTCGTGCATAGTCAATGATAACGGCCGAGGAATGCGTACAAACGGTAGCTGCAAATGTTTTGTCGATATGAGCCGCGCACAGTTGCAGATAGTGCAGGGTCGCTTACAGGCCATTTTATACAATCCTATTAGTGTGCAGGATTGAGGGGGGTGATTTATGAGTGATTTATGGCGAGGAAGGGCTTATGCGGATTGGGATTCTCCCGGTCGGCCCTGACCTTGCCACTTTACCGACAAATTCAAACCGCAATATCGCGGATAACTAAAGAGCAGCGAGTGCGGCAAAGTATTTCACTTGATCTTACCTATCACTGTGCGCCCAACAGAATCAAACCCCTTGCCAATCTGCCGGAGGCCAGCATACGCAAGCGGCAACGCTAGCAGCGCGGCGAGGATTTCAATCGACGGATCTGGCAAAGCGAAAACGTAGGCGATTGCTGCGGCTAAACTGAGCCAGCTCTGGCCGGGGCGTGTGCGTCGAACAAATTTATCCTCTGCGTTGTCGCCGCTCTGGATAGTGGCCTGTGTTGTCGCGTGCGAAGCCTGCTGATCTTCAAGCTCCATGCGCGTCATTGTTTCAAGATGCGCCCGAATACTGGCTTCATCCTGAATCGCCAACTCTTTCAGCCGTATCATTGTCGTAGGATCGCCCTGTAGCGCCGCCAGTGCATCGTTAGGGTTAGCGCTACCCGTTGCGCTGGACACAAGCGCAACGCCAGCAGCAACAGCGCCCGGCACGTTACCCGTTAGCAGCGAGCCCACAAGTGCAGTGCCTGTGCCAGCGTTATCTTTTAGCCATCCGCCTACGTCTTTCCAGTTCATATCAGTATAACTCGCAGTCGTACAGGTTGAGCGCGTGAGATACGGCTTCAATGCGCTTTCGTATCCCTTCGGATTCAGTCTCTCGGTACTCTTTGTGGTCGAGGAACTCAATAGCCGCTTGATCGTACATGCCGCCGCGAACTAATCTCATGGCTTTGGGGGATAGTCCCAAGTCGCCCCGGTACTCCGACTGCACCAGCTCGCGCTTGAGATATTCGGGATAGCTGTCATACGCCGGGAGCCGATTACGCACCCGCTGGATATGGTACTCTAGGGCTTCAGGGAACGTCTTATTCAGCCACACCCCCGTCTGCCCAACGCCATTGGTCAGTACGCCCGCCGAGCAAAAATATTCTTTTGTGCTGCACCCCTCTACCATGACTACACGATACTCAATGTCAGTGAGTAAGCGGCCTAGCTGTTTTTCAACAGCGTCAACTGCCTGCCTGCCGTGTAGGATCATTAACTCTCACCGTACAGGCGCAGCGTGCCGAGCAGCCCGTCAGTGGGATGGCTGTCTGCCTGGAACCTAAGCCGAGTTATTACTGCCGTAATGGACGAATTAGCGACCGCTATAGTGCCGGTAAAAATTGCTCCAGAAGATAGATACGCCTCGGCACGAGAGAATGCTGTTTTAATATAAACTGAACTACCATAGCCCTCGATGACAACATGAACGGATGCGTAAGCGCCAGCAGGGGATGATGCGCCCGGAGTTATAAATATGGCAGGATCTGCGGATTCAGTTATAGCTAATGCCCCATTATTTGCGGCAATTCTTTGTCGATGATAATTAGTAACCGTGGTGTCGTTATTGAGGAAAAGATAAGCACTATCAGATGTGGCTGATACGCTGGAACGCACGCGCCCTTTAATGATTAATCGGCTAAATACGTCTGCAATGGTATCAAAATCAAACTCGCCAGCAACCGCATTGGTTATCGTCTGTATTAGCATTGTATAATCCTCACTAAAATTTACTGTGGATAGGTTGTATTTTTCGGTTTGAACCGTTTCTATAAAAGTTTTTAGTTTTCGCCGTACAGTTGCAACTTGCCCAATAATTTATGCGTTGGATGATTGTCGGTGCGAATTCTTAATCGGGTTATTGCCGCAGTTATTGATGAGTTAACTGTGGCCTCAGTTCCAACCCGCAACTGAGTCGATCCGACTAGTGCCTCTGTTGTGGCAATTGCTGATTTAATGTAAACGCTGCTATCGTAGCCCTCAATGACAACATCAACGGATGCGTATGCTCCCGCCGGAGCACCGATAGCAGGACATCGACCGACATTAGAAAATGACGCCTCACCAATCTGGGAAATGCCACTCTGCGCTGATATTCTCTGGTAGTTGTAATTGCCATCTGTGGTGTCGCCATTAAAAAAGATGCGTACAACGTCACTAATTTCGCCTTCAGTCGACCTCAATCTCCCTTTAATAACCAGTCTGCTAAATCCCGCCGAGATCGTATCGAAATCAAACTCGTCAGCGACTGTATTAGTGATCGTCTGCAAAAGAACCAAATCTGCAGAACTCGAATCATCTGTATTGGGGATGGTTATTTCTGCTGCCTGCCATGACTCATATCCACCACGCAGAGCTGATACTTTAATTTTCACAAACTCGGTATTTAAAGGCGCTGCAGAGTCCCCGCTATCAAACGTGTAATTAGTTGCGCTGCCCACGTTGACATCAATGAAATTCTCGACAACTGCATCAGTCGTCAAAATTGCATCGCACCGCACTAAATATTCGGTGCCTGCTTCTGGGCCTATATCGGTTGCTGTGTAGTCGTAAAGAAAATCATCAGTTTGCGCCACCCTGTCTCGATGCTTCCATGTGACTAAATTAGCACCGTCCCACTCAATAGCAGCTATCTCGGAATAGCGAATAGCGTCAACGCGAAAATCGCCGGGAGGGTATGGGCGCACGAGTCTTGAATTCATCACGATAGAATCTACAGGCGCACTAGCAAGCGGTAAAACACTGGCTCCCAGCGATGTGCGCATCACTACATCCAGGTCATCGCTCGCGGTGTACTGCACTGCACTGCCTGAAAAGTCGTACCCCCAAAATACAATAGACTCCTCATCAACAAGCTGATGCCTTGCCGGGGTAGTATCCAAAACGCCACGCCCGACTGTAATAAATAAACCTGTAGAATCCTCGCCCACAGAATCAACGCGCAGCAACTCATTCCCAAACTGTGCAATACTCCCCGGCTCTACTAAATCGAGATCACGAAAATTAGTTATATAAATCGAGGTGTCTGTATACCAAACATCTTCCGTAGGGAAAGCGACCGGGCAAAAGTCCATCACTTCGGCGTTTGCGTAACCAGCACCAGCATCGACTACTATCTGGGCGTTAGTTTCGGTGCCCTGCCTGCCGCCCGCTGCGAGCAAATACCCTGCGTCAGGATCTGATGCCAGCACGCCATCAACAAACGCCACACCCAGCTCACGCACCAGCTCGTAATAGGGCACCTCTGTCACAGTACGGGGCAGCGCGGGGAGAACCTCAGCAGCAGATGGATCTGTCCATATCCCTGCCTGTCCATTGCCGCCCGCTGCGATCGGTGTCGGCAAAGAAAAAACATCTTCTAGTGCCTCGATGTTAATCGTCTGCTTTTCGCTGTCACCGAGTGTCATCTGCTGCACCCGCATCACAACAGAATTAATACTCTCATCTGGCCAGTCAAGAATAAACGCATCGCCTACGTTGAGACTTTCGGCAATACGCCCCACTTCAACGCGGCAACTCAGTAAAGGAGTCGACAGGCTTATTAGATCGCGCATACACAATCGCGCCGCCAGCGGGCCGGATGTCACTGCAGGGTAGGACACCGTTGTTGCGCTACCGCCGCCTAGCTGAATTTGATGCAGAGACTGGTTGTGTTTTGTAACGCTGCCCTGCTCTCCCGTTGCTCTGTCGTAGTAATTAACAGTAACGCTAGCAACCAGCTCGCCCACTGCTGGGCGATTAGCATCAATCACACCCATTACATTGGTTTCGTTCAGCGTGATTAGATCGGATAATGAGTAATCATCTCGAATTAACTTGAGAGTAAATTTACCAGTCTCCCGCGATACATACAAAACGGCATCAATGTGCCTCAGTATCTCTGTGACGAAATCTATCAGCGGAGCTTCACGCGACCATGTGACGCTTAAACCTAGCAGCTCAAGCCACAACCCATCAGCAGCGAACTGAAATGCTGTATCGTCAATATCTGAATCACTGTATCCCATGCCCCAGTCAGGGTCAGTTAAGCACTCGCGGATAATGTGCGCGGGGTTCATGTCGCTGCAGTCAAAACTGGTAAAACATTGAAAGGGATCGGCAGCCTTAAATATTTCAACGTTCCAAGAACCGCTGCCCTTCGGATTTAAGTCAGCACCTTGCGCGTATATGTCATCAATAAGCCATAACTTGTAAGCGGTGTGTCCAGTCAAATATACATCAGGTTGATTTCGCGCATAGGCGTACGCTAAATCTACTGTATTGAACGCACCATTCCAATACAGTGTGCTTTCATCATCCGGGGTCGTGACAACAAAACGATTAGTGGCCCATGCATCTGGGAATGGATCAGGAAAAGCAATTGACCACCCCATCACATAGGCTTTAGCTTCATCATTAGTTGCAATTTTCTTTCTCACAACGTAAATGTCACTCGGATCAACGCCGGTTAAGTGATAGCCAACCTGTCCAGCCGGGGAAAGATATGTCCCCTCTGCCAGTGCTGCAGTAACGCTTTCCCTGTTTTGATCTCCGTCAAAATTAGGATTTGGCGATACAAAAGCATCGAGTGAAAGGCAGCTTAAAACCCCTGAATCCTGCAAGCCGTCAAAATAGCTGCTAACACTCGGTATTTCTGCCTTTTCGTCGTACCACTGAGTAATACCATTTTGCCGCGTATGTATCCTCTCACCAACAAAAGCCCAAGGCTTTAGATACGGATTGTTGCCCGTATAAACCTGACGAAAAACTGCAGATGTCATTCCCCGATATGCTGGAATATCCCCAGAAATTTGAGCGTCAAGGTAGTCATTTACGACTTGAGATGGGAAGCCCATATCAATATCAATTGTTCCGCTGACGCCGCCCTCTCTAGCGTCACCCCCGAAAAGCTCACTAGCGATAGAGGGCAGTTGAATCGGTTCATCACCGACATTGTTGCCTGTCCATGCCGTGCGGCCATCAACGCTGATTTTTTTTATGCTATCTATCGGCCCTTTCCACAGACCGAGGTGCAGCCCCAGAAGGTATTTATAGCCTACGGTTACTTTTTTACCCACGCGCCACCTCAACCACTCTCAGCGCCTGCGCATCACCGACTTCTATCAATTTTTCTGCGTCAATGCCGTTTTTTACAAAGTCGCGCCAGTCAAAACCGTTTTTATAAGCCCATTCTCGGGCCTTCGGGCAAACGCCCGCAGCACGCAGATCACGCATTTTAATAATCATTTTTTACCGCCTTCCGACTTGATTGGAATCGTTCGCAGATCGCCATACCACAGCACATTGGGTCCACGCATCTCACGGCATCCAAAGAGTACAGGGATGTCTTTGCCTACCTCAGCAGTGGGAACCTGTATATCGTCCATTGTTGGTGATGGCTGTGATTGTGGCTTAGGCGCAAACGCATAGCTGGCTGCAAGGCCAATCACAAAAGCGGCGAAAAAAACCCACATTAGACAATGCTCCCGGTTACATCGTTACCAAACGGGTTTTTATTAGGTATCCACGGGCACCCGCCGTAGTTTTCGATGTTATTAAATCTGTTTTTACAGGTTACTAAATCGTGTGCGCAGCCAGGGTAGATCGTCACAGATTGCGGGCCGCTTGCAGTAATAGCAGCGATCAAGGAAGGCAAAGAGCTTAACAACGTAATGGCAGTATCTTCGTGCTCCATGATGTCGCGGTAAAAGCCGTCTGAGGTTTTGATCATCCCACCCCTAAAATAGTTTATTGTCGCGTTTGAATCTGAGTAACTGACAGTGACGCCAACACCGCTGGCAGCCGAGGCGGTTGCTGCGACCGCAAAATCATCTTTATCTAAACCACAGCCGCGACCGTAAAGCACATGCCTGCAACCTGTCTGGTATTTCTCGCGCAAGCCGGGTCTTCGCAGTGACGTAAATACATTCTCGCAGTCCAGTTTTACCGCATCTGCATCGCTTGATGAACCAGAGACTCGACCCTTCCAATAGAACCTAAATTCCTCCGCAGCATCGTTGGTATGCAGTCGAAAAACGGTAACGCTTACCACCTGCTCCGGGACGCCACCGAGAAATAGCGCCGCGAAAGGATTGTCGCGGGGCAAGGTAATTCTGAGCGGATCTTTAGCCATCTCGTTTGTCTGGCTGAACTCACTAAATCCTATCGCTGCAGGCGTCCATGTATAGCTCGAATCAGCGACAATTTTTTCATCGTTTGAGTAGCTATATTCGGTTAATCCGACAGCAAAAAGCACTCTATATTTTGGTCTGCCATCCTGATTGCTTTGCTCTTGCGCGTTATAGCTCACGGTGTGGGGATCTCAATCAGTGGAACTTGCACTGACATGCCCGCCCCCGCAGCGTGCAGAAGCTCCACCCTATCGCTGTTGAGCCTGGTACATCGCAGGTAGCTGATGCGCTCTATTTGCGCCGTGGTGAGCGATACGCCAAGCGTTGTGCCTAGTGTCATGTTGATAGTGGCTCTGCCGTCTGTGAGCGTACCGGCTGTAATTGATGTGACGAGACGGTAGTAGCTGGTTGTCGCCGTCTTGATTTCGATGTCAAACGGATCATTACGGCCCAGTCCCGTCAACCCGAAAAACGCAAACACCTTTACCGTAGTTCCTGATGCTGTTGCCGATGGCTCTAAATCCTTCCCGCGAGAACTCATCCAAAATGCCTTCTGCCTGCCCCTGCGATAATGTAGCCACTGCTTCAGCGCAAATTGCTCGGAGCGCGTGAACAGGTGCCAGCGCATCGCGTAAGTCATGTCTGGGATAGTGCGGTTGCGGATGTAGTGCGCAATGCTGCTGCTCGTCCCAAATGCACTGATAGGCCAGGCGATGGATTCGTCAAAAGACCCACCGCTAACAACAGGACACTCATCTAGCACGTCGAGGCTGCGATAAGTGACGCCCGGTGGCGTTGCTGACAGATCATCGCTATTATCTACCTCCATCGCTATGCTAGCATCATGTATCCGCCCGGCGCTTCGGTTATTACTCAACGATTCCGGTGCTTTTGCGCCCCACAGTGGGATCAATCTAGCACGGGAATAGTTGCCAGCTACCACAGCGAGACTGGTGCCCGCAAACGTCAAAAGCACAATCTCAAACTTGCTGGGAGACTCCCACAGCAGCATCACAAAATGCCCGAAAAGCACAGGGGCATGAATTATTGAAACGTCGACAGTAACCGCCACAGAACTGCCTGCAGATACTGCCCCTAGTGTTAAAAGTTGCCCCCAGTCAGGCACCAGAAAGCCGTCAGCACCCTGCGCATCACGAATAAGCGAACGGGCATGTGAGTATTTAATGTCAGTGAATGAGTGAGCGAGCTGGAACGTGCGGCGTGGAGACGTGCGCATTGATATACGCTGCTCCCCCGCTTTTGCCCGCATGACATCCGTGGAGAATTGCAGCTCCTCTATCATCTCCTCGCGTGGCGGGAATGGCCAGACGACTGCTGTCATACAGTCAGCGCTTGTATAGTGCGCCGATTCTTTCGCATGATGTTCAAGATAGCTTTTTCTCCCGCCTTGCTGCCCATGTAACCGCCGACCATTTCGTCGCTGTCATAGGAGTTTACGATACGGATGTTTGGCGATGACCCGCCACCCTCACGCATATTGCTCTGCACGTCAGATAGTGTGCGGTCGAGCTTGGCAGACGTTTTCTGAGTCGTTACGCGCTCGCCTTTCTGCAAATTCCATGTGCCGGTAGCAGGTATCGAATCCATGCCATCGTGCGCTTGACCTTGAATGCTGGTTGATGTGATGTTGCCAATAATCGAGGCGGTAGCAGCGGCCACTGATGCCATTGCCGCCAGGTTGGCCGGGAACGGATTAGCCGCAGCCTGCGCAATGCCTGCCTGTATAGCGATAATTGATTGTGCAATCGCTGCGGCCTTCTGCGCAGCAAACATAATTTTATATGCATCTGACTGCTCGCCAGCAAACTGCCCGGTCAGATCCGCCAGGTTACCGAAAAGATCAGAAGCCGCGACTAGCGATGCTTGGTAACGCGCACCCTCTATTTGCGCCAGCCTGTCCTGATGCTCCTGATTCAGTGCGGCCTCTTGTTCATCCCACTGAGCACTCAGCTCTGACTTGCTGGCTCGATACTCCGCGAGCATATCAAGCTGCGTAGAATACCAATCATCAAGCGCCTTTTCGGCCTCGTTGATCTTTCCAAGCTCACCGAAAGCACCCCCAATTTCGGGAGCCAAGCCCGCAAACTCCGGAGCCGCTTCAAAAGCTGATGCAGCAACCCGCCCGCCTGTCTCGCTGTTCACCTGTCCAACTGCCTGCAGAATAGCCAGCCTCTCGGTGAGCGTGTCGTTCAGCTTTTCCTCGTCGGTGCGCAGTTCCGCGACCAGCGCGGCATAGGCTTCCTGTGCCTTTATGGTTTCCTGTATGTCCTTGGATAATTCGATCTTTTTCGCAGTAACGCTGATTTTTTTTAGCTCGTCATTGGTGCTTTTTAGCACCTCTGTGTACTCTTTGGTTTCCACCCGAGCCGCAACTGCCGCAGATGCGGCTACCTCTCCCGCCGCCTGCGCTTTGGTGTAAAAATCTATTAATTTTTCGCCCGCTAGCGGGGCACTTTGTATATCCGAGATCTGTTTGCGCAGGGCTTCTACATCTGCTTTTGCTTTATCTGAACCCGTAAAGGATAGCCGAGTTGTAGCGCCCGCAAGGCTAAACTTAACGGCAATTTCGTCAAGATACTTGCCAAGTTTATCCACTGCACTGATTATCGCGGCAATTGATACCACAGACTTCTGTGCAGAATCCTGCACGACCGTACCAAGACCGCCAGCGGCATCAGCAGATCGCAGAAATTCATCCCCAACAGCTTTAAGGATAGGCGCTAGCTCAACCGTAAGCTGCTTACCAATGCCCTCAGAAAGCAGCCCAAAGGTGCTCATTGCATCATTGGCTTGCTCGATTTTTGCCGCATCAACGTCCGATAGGTTTATACCAAAAATGGCAACCTGCCGCGCTGCCTCCTCAATTGTGGCCGGGTCCAGCATCTGAATGGCCAGAGCGCCGCGAGAGCCAAAAAGATCAGCAGCCACTGCTGCGCGCTCGGTAACAGACACGTTTTCTTTAAGCGCGGTATTAATCGCCTTGATGCGCTCATCAAGCGGTAGTTTAGATACTGCCTCAGCGCTTAGTTTTAGCCGATCAAGTGCTTCAACCTGAGCTGTTGCACCCTGTGCTGCTTTGCCAAGATTGAGTTCAAGCGACCTGCTAGCGACCTCGATCTGCTGCATCGAAACGCCCGCCAAATCTCCCGCCCGAGCCAAGTTTGAAAGTGAATCAAATGAGGTTCGCAATCGCTGTGCAAGTTTTGCCTGTGCGTCAATAGACTCCAGAGATGATCTAACTAGCACGCTCAACCCAGCAACAGCAGCGGTCGCGCCGAGGGCCAAACCAACCCCAATAGCCTTGCCCGCTCTACTCGCTTTGGCACTGATATTTTTTCGCCACTTTTCCATCTCGCGCTCGGACTTGTTAAGCCCGCCCACGAACCCGCCTGTTTTTGCGACAAGATCAAGCGTTAATGTTCCCAGCGATTTACTTGCCATGTTTAGGTCCAATCTTCCTTTGCTTGATCCAAGCTAACTGGAGGCGGTTCGTCGTGGGCCATAAAATCCCACCGAGTAAACCCGCCGTTTTTAGTCTTGCTGTTGGCGTACATTGCAGAAAAAAAGCCAAAAGACTCCTCTATACGCATACCAACATTGAAGCTGCCACGCTTGCGCCGATAGGCAAGCCACGAAAGGAATTCCGCATACGGCATACAGAGCTGCGCCGCAGTGACGGTATTACCCCCCACTCCATTCAAAACAAGCTCATGCCAAAGCTCGTCTTCTTCGGTTAGCTCTCTGTCTTTCCCATGCCGTTGACCTCACCGATGACATTCAGCAGTGCCACTGTCAGATTGCCGTCAAGCGGCCCTCTATCAGGTTCGGCATCGCCGGTAATATCTTCAGTGGTAAACACGGGTTCGCCGGTTTCGTCACAGATACTGGCCGCAATACGCGCAGCCAGCACATCCGCTTTGGAGTTGCTCGCATCAATGTCAGATCGCACAGATCTGTAGGACAGTCGCCTGACATAAACCGTAGCAGTAAGGTCAACATCGCCCTGCTTCCAAGTGATGTCACGCTCAACAGGAGCGCCCGTAAACGCACCCATCTCGCTCAGCGACTCAAGCGTTAGCTTCACGCTTTAGGCACCCAGCTTGATCCACCGGAACGCTGAATTGACACTGTTGAGGTTACGACAGTATTTTGCGCAAAATCAAAAGGAAAGTCAGAGACATAACCAGTGAACACAAACCATGTGCGCGTAGCAGGCAGCACAATGTCGTCGGAAACATCCAGAGTCGGTGGCGCAGTTCCATCTGACCAACCTACAGCGAACTGCATAACCGGACTTGGGTCTGTTTCTGACAGCGCGTGTAACCGCAAATGACTAGTATTATCAGGGTCGGCATTAATGCCCATTGATGCCTGCCCTGGGGTTCTGAGTCCGGGCTTATAAGATCGCGCTGTATCTTCAAGGCAGGTGTCCTCTATCTGGTCAGCGGGAGATCCACCTGGGGAGAATGTGGTTGCACACTCAATTACTGTTACTGACGGGCCAGTCGGGTCTATGAAATAAATCTGTGTGCCTTGCGCAAGTACGCTCATGGGAATTTCCTTTTTTTACGGGCATAAAAAAACCCGCACTTGGCGGGCTCGTTGGGTTTAAACTTGTTAGCGGTTCGTTATCCAGTCGACATCAAACGAAACGCGGTAATTTTTAGTCTCTGTATCCCTGCTCTCTCCTCGCCAGCCGATGACGTAGGAAACCGGCTCTATTGCATCGCGTATGGATTGCGCTGCGCTGCGGGCTAGCTCTCCGGTAGTGGCATAGACATCTATCTGCAGCGACCAATTATCGGCATCCGGGCGCGTTGCAAGATAGTTCTCTGGACTCCCGCCGATTAATTGCCAGACGGCATAGGGCTTTGTCGTCCCCTGTGGCGCATGGCCGAACATAAACACACGGCACGGGCTAGAACCTAACGCGGCCTGCACGCCAGGATTAGAAGAGCAGACTGCAAATATCGGTGGGTACATCATTTTGATTTTGCTGCCTTCGCTAAATAGCGATCAATTGCCTTGCTATATTGCTGTATAAACTCTCTTTGCACTTCCTGCACCTTGCTCGAAAGCGCCTTGCGCATGAATGGTTTTGCAGGCGCTGTTTCAGTGCCAAACTCAAGAAAACGCCAGTAGAACGTGTCTCCTCCGGGGTTGGCTTTTCCCTTGCCCGCGAAAACGCCAATGTCTTTGTATTTCTGTGACGATTGTCGTGCGCCGCCCAAAACGCCAATGCGGAATGCTAGATCGCCGGTTTGCTTGAATGTTTTTGTAGACCAGCGAACAACGATGTTTTTTCCTATCTCCTCAGCCGTGCTGGAATCATCTATTTGCGCTGCATTTTCGATTGCTGTATTGCGTATGATGTTTGCGGCTTTTCTCAGTGCGGATCTGCCTCCCTTGTATTGCAGATCATTGGATAAGCCTTTCATTTTTATACTTAGCGCCTGCGCTCCTTCAAGTGTGAACTTGATACCGTCAGTCATCGCGATTGCCTTTAATCAAGTAACCTTGTATTGAATTTTTGTCATTAAAAAAGGCGACCGAAGCCGCCTTTATTGGAGATTACTGCTATTGCCTTGCCTTGCCAATCCCCGCATCGCCCAGCCCTGCCTCGCCAGCCTTGCCATGCCTAGCCTAGCCCTGCCGTGCCCGGCCGCGCCTAGCCAGCCTTGCCTTGCCCTGCCCGTCCGTGCCTGTCCACGCCTGTCCACGCCAGCCTTGCCTCGCCCTGCCTAGCCTCGCCACGCAGTGCCTCGCCATGCCAGCCTTGCCTAGCCCCGCCTAGCCCGGCCACGCCTAGCCTCGCCGTGCCAGCCTTGCCTCGCCATGCCTCGCCGGGCCACGCCTAGCCTCGCCGTGCCAGCCTTGCCTCGCCATGCCTCGCCGGGCCGGGCCACGCCTGTCCACG
>Ga0209491_10006149_pt1 | contig 16898 bp, 21 predicted proteins | sample BON02_FD_187213 | JGI IMG/M metagenome (GOLD analysis project Ga0209491, IMG submission 187213) | Freshwater microbial communities from Lake Bonney liftoff mats and glacier meltwater in Antarctica - BON-02 (SPAdes) (version 2) | ecosystem: Environmental > Aquatic > Freshwater > Ice > Glacier...
CAGCTTCGGAATGTCATGAGAGAACACCCGGTCCATTTCATACACCATCGCCTTGTCCAACTTGGGGAATTTCCTATGGAAAGGGAGGGCGGGGAGGGAGGGAGGGAAGGAGGAAAGGTGAGTGACAATACAACAGCTGGGGAATGTCATGAGAGAACACCCGGTCCATTCCATACACCATCGCCTTGTCCAACTTGGGGAATTTCCTATGGAAAGGGAGGGCGGGGAGGGAGGGAGGAAAGGGAGGAGGGAAGGAGGGAGGGCGGAGAGGAAATGAGGAAGAACAAAAATACTTCCTCCCTCCCTCCCTCCCTCCCTCCCTCCTTCCTTACCTCAAATCTTTCACCTCCCCCAACCGTGCCCGAAACTTGATGATATCCGAAAAATCCTCAAGCGGCAAACCATACCATCTCCCCCCCACACAAACACAAACCCAACCCTCCAACCCTCCCTCCCTCATTCCCTCCCTCCCTCCTTCCAAACGTACCTCAAATCCTTCACCTCCCCCAACCGTGCCCGAAACTTGTTGATATCAGGAAAATCACCCAGGGGCAAGCCATAGCGTCGGGCACATGCAACAAACTCCCTCGGCAACGTCTGGAGCAACTTGGCTTGTTTCTCACTCTTCCCAAACACGGTCGGGACCTGCTTCCGCAAGTAATGGATCAAATACGCGTGGACTTTCACACTCCTCGCTCGTTTTACCAACTCATTTATCCTTCTCACCACGGCATTATGCGGAAGCCCATCCAGTTCCCCAAGCAAATCCGCCTTTTCCTTTTCGAGCAAAAACCGATTTTCCGAGTGCTTCAAAGGGTGTTCCCAAAACGAGCCAATATACACACGACAGACCTCGGGGGTATTCACCACTTTTCCGAGAGACCACATCAAGGCACCGTAGATTCGCATGAGTTGCTGCGAGTCGATTTGGTCGGCTTTATTAAGCAGAATTCGGATTTTGTCTTGGTGAATGCGCAAGGCATCCATCACAACGCGGAGCTCGTCGGAGATGTCGAGTTTGTGGGCGTCGAACATGATGATGATTAGGTCAGCGCGGTCGGCGAACCATTGGATGACCGCCTAGGGAAGGGAGCGAGGGAGGGAGGGAGGGAGGGAGGGAGGGGCGGTGTGAGTTTGTGGAGCGTCGAACATGATGATCATCACGGTCGGCGAAGCATTGGTTGACGGCTTGGGGGAGGAAGGGAGGGAGGGAGGGTATATATGTGTGACTTGATATAATTTATTTATTTATTTTTCCTCATTGATTTATTAATTTATTTTTTCTTAGTCAGAGACTCACAATTGCGGTAGGAGCCAAGTAGCTGTTCATTATCGGACGTCGAATGAGATGACGCGCTCAGATTGGTGCCAGCATTGGGTTTCATCACTCCAAGAATTAATCGATGAATTAATGAATAAATAAACGAATCTCGAGTAGAATACGCCAAATATTCCATCCCCCCCTCCTTCCCTCCCCCCCTCCCTCCCTCACCTGATAGTCGTAGTCTCGGCCCAAGCGCTGCTTCTCTCCCGATAAAATCCCCGGCGAGTCAATCAAGGTGATGTTCCTATAAACAAGGGAGAAAGGGAGGGAGGGAGGGAGGGAGGGAGGGAGGGAGGCAAGGTCCAGTGAGTGGGTGCGCATTCCTAATTGATCTCACTGTCCTCTCAAATGCTCAACGAAAGAAGATTATCACTTCCTCCCTCCTTCCCTCCCTCCCTCCCTCCCTCCCTCCCTCACCTTAAAATCGGCGCAGGTACCTCCGCCGCCTCAAACTTCGTCAAGAAATTGTTGCCAAAAGCAGCCACACCCCTGAAGGGTTTATCTGCCTGCATCGCTAATGCGTGACCAGGGACTAATCTCGCTTCGGGCCCGTGCATGACTGCCATAAATCGATCAGTGGTGGGCTCGGGACCGACGCGCTGGCCGGGGAAATCACGTTGAAGGAGGGAGCGGATGAAGGAGGTTTTCCCGACGGAGTACTGGCCTGTTGTTGTGTGTTTTGAAAGGAGGGAATATATGAGTTCTTTCCTTCTTTCTAGTCTTGCTTTGGGGCCGCGTGCATGACTGCCATGAATCGATCAGTGGTGGGCTCGGGACCGACGCGCTGGCCGGGGAAATCACGTTGGAAAGAGAAGGAGGATGAAGGAGGTTTTCCCGACGGAATACTGACCTTGTTGCTTTGGGGAAGGAAAAGGAGTGTGCGGAGTTTTATGTTTTGGTTCATTTAGTTTTTGCACGAAGGCGGGAAGAAAGGGAGGGAGGAAGGGAGGGATGAAGGCCACATTGCACACAAGACGTACCTAGCAACAACACCATGGGCTTCGCCTGGAAGTCCGCCGGGTTCAAGGGCGCGGAATGAAACTGGGCATATTAACTCGCTAGCTCCAAGGACAACCTTTTTCATTCAATACACCAGAGGGACGGAGGGAGGGAGGGAGGGAGGGAGGGAGGGACAGACGAAGGGAAGGAGGAAAGACGTACCTAACAACAACACCATGGGCTTCGCTTCAAAATCCGCCGGATTCAAGGGCGCGGAATGAAACTGGGCATATTTACTTGCGAGCTCCAAAGGCAAAACCTTCTTGCGATATAATCGTTTCAATTCATCGAAAAACTGCTCTTTGTCAAAGACGGACAAGTCAGCGGCGTGCCACGGCGCGTTGGCGTCGTCGCTTTCTTCAGGGAGAGGAGGGGGGATAGAGGAGGACGAGGAGGAAGGGAGGGAGGACGGAGAGGAAGGAGGAGGAGTTAGGAGGGAGGCTTCCAGGTCATCGTCCAGGGAGGAGGAGGGGGGGAGGGAGGAGAGGGGGAGGGAGGAAGATGAAGGAGGAGGAGGAGGACCGGAAGTGCCTCCTCCTGTGTAGTACTCGTCTGAAGGAGAGGGTTTGGCTGGCACCCCTCGCTCCCTCCCTCCTTCCCAATATCGCCCTTCTCTCCCTCCTTCCCTCCCTCCATCCCTCCCCCCTTCCCGCCCTCCTCCTTGGTAGTATTGCCCACGTTGTGGTGGTGGGGTTTGCTGGGAGGGTGGTGGCTGCTGTTGGTGCTGCTGCTGTTGCTGCCAGTGCGGAGGAGGCGGCTGCTGCTGATAGGGTTGATTGTGCGGTGGTGGTTGTCGTTGTTGTGATGGTGGTGGTGGGCGAGAATGAGAAGAAGGTGGTGGTGGTCTGTCTCCTCCTCCTCCTCTCCCACTCTTCCCGCTGCTACTGCTACTGCTGCCACTGCCACTGCCCCTGTATGCCCCTCCTCCTCCTTGTCCTCCTCCTTGTCCTCCCCCTCTTCCTCCGCCTCCTCCTCCTCCTCCACTACCACTGGTGGGGTAAGCAGGATAACTGTCTGAGGCTGCTGTGTAAGCAGCTGAAGGGGAGGGTCGCCATCCCTGTGTGGGCAAGGAGAGAGGGAGGGAGGGAGGGAGGAAGGGAGGGGTCAGTGGATGGACGCCGGCATATTATTTTTAAAGGGTATGGGTGGGACAGGAAGCTTGTCTTGTCGTGAGCACGTATCAGAAGAGGTGAAATAATAATTGATTTAGACATCACAGAGTTGTTTCAGTGGTTTTGTCATGTTCAGGTATCTTCATCATTTGGTTTGCTAGGTCAAGCAAGACACACAGACAGACGGTGGCAATACACATAGACACCCAACCCCCGCTAGATAAACGTACCCCTGCGCTGCCGTCTCCTCCCCAGGACGCCACTCCCCCACTGCCCACCGCCGCCACAAGCATTCCACTGCGAGAGCACCCCCCAACCAAGGCCAGGAGGCCCACCGCAGGGATCAAGAACCCCGTGGCTGCGGTCGTCGTGCCTTGTCCTCGTTGCCTTCCCCTTCTTCTTATGCGTGACCGTGGCCTGAGGCTAACTGATTCTGATGCTTGCATGGTTGTTGCTAGGTGGTGGTGGAGGGTGGCACTCCTTTCTTGAAACGCGGGGTCTTCGCTCCTCCGCCGCCCGTGTTGTTAGGGTGGGGAGGCTAGATTGGCTTGGGCAGACGACATGCAGGCCAGGGCTGCGGGCGACAAGAGAGACGGCCGGCCCTGTGAATGTGGCGAGTGTGTAGTTGTGAATTGAATGCGTGAGTTGTTGTTGGGGTCTAGACGCAAATGTGTTAAGTCAAAGGGCAGCCATCCCCTCAACCAAGCAAGCCTCGCTCGTCGCCGATCTCAAGCAACAACGCCGCGAGAGTCATTGTGGGATTCTAGCAAGGCCTTTTGCTCGCGTGCTTGTTTGTTTGCGAATCTCTCCCGTTCTCACACGCCCCACACTTCTCCACAATACAGGCGGCAAGCCTAGCCTAGCCAAAGCCCAGCCATGTTTGCTCAGCACTTGCGGTTCGCGTCCCGCTTGGGAGCCGCCGGCGTAGGTGCCACGGTCCTCAGCAGCCACAGCAACAGCACCACCAGCACCCGCTGCGACGCCGTGGGACAGCAGCAACTCCGTCGCCCCACGCCCCCCCAGCAGCGTTCCGCGTTTGACCACGCCTTGGATGAGCGGGAGAAGGACACGGCGGGCTTTGTGGGGGTGTTTTTGGATGCGGCCTCGGTGGCTCGCGTGCAAAACGCGGTGGGAGGTCCCCTCTCCCGTAATGCCCACGCTCTCATCCAGCTCCACCCCGAGCCGGAGCTGAAGCGTTCATTTGCGCCTTTGTTTGGCAGCAAGGTATGTGTGTGAAGAAGAGGGGAGAGAGAGACGGAGATTTGGGCAGAAGGGCATATTTTCCTTTCCACTCTGACCCTAGACTGGAGGCACTGACACCCCTCCCTCCCTCCCTCCCTCCCTCCCTCCCTCCCTCCCTTCAAGGGTACATTTTATTCTCCTCTTGCAATGACTCACTAACACCCCCCCTCACTCCCTCTCTCCCTCCCTCCTTCTTCCTCAGGCCAAGGTCGTCGTCCGCGGCGTGGCCACTGACGTCTCCACCCAACAACAAGTCATCATCGTGGACGTCAGCGTAGGCGGCGGCCCTCACAACCGCTTGACTCCCTCCAAGAACGGGCATGGGAGCGTCCCGACCATTTCGATGGCCTCGGACAGTTGGGATGATGATGTCTCGGATTTACTAGGCGTGGACCTGGCAAGACGATTGTTGGAAAATGGGATTTTGCATGCTAAAGGGTCGTGGGATGGTGTCTTGCCTGGACAGGTGCTTGATGGGATTAAGTACCCCCCGACCAGGGCGATTTTTAGGGAGTTGGAGGAGCCGATTGCGTGTGAGGGGACGGTGTGTGCGTCGGGGGATTATGATAAACGGGCGGCGCAGTGCGTGGTGAGGACGGAGGGGGGGGGAAAGAAGGAGGAGGAGGTGGTGGAGGTGAAGGAGGGGGAGGGGGAGGAGGTGGAGGGGGAGTGTCCTTTGTGCACGTATATGATGAAGAGCCCGTGTAAGGATGTCTTTGTGGTTTTTAAGGCTTGTATTGACAAGGCGGGGAGTACGGAGGAGCAGGATGATTTGAAACGATGTGAGCCGTCGGCGGCGGGTGTGCATGAGTGCATTCAGAAGTTTGGGTTGTTTAGGGAGAATATGCCTGCTGATGGGGAAGGGGGGGGAGGGGATGATGAGGAGGATGAAGACATCTCGGGAGGAGGCGCGGCCGCGCATGTGCATGCTGCTTTTATTCCTAAGTAAGGGAGGGAGGGAGGGAGGGAGGGAGGGAGGGAGGAAGGGATACCGACGATCGCTGGCGTGGACGCCGGACGACGCGAAATCTGACAGTAGTATAGGGAGAGACATGTATGCTTTTGTTTGTGTCGAGACGACAGACAATTTATATGATTACGATGAGTGAGTGAGTGCATGGTGTGTGCGGTGTGCTTGAGGCGAGACTCGTCGCGCAGCAAGAGAGAGCAACACAGAAGCAGCAGCAGCAGCAGCAGAGCAGCAGAATGTGTAGATAGTATATGAATGCAGAGCGAGAAAGACCTTGTCTTGAATGTGTGGTGCACCGGAAGAAAAAGAAGAAGTGTTAGGACCAAAAGAAATGAAACACGATGACCAAGAGGTGAGAGGAATGTGGTGGGGGTGGGACAAGGTCCAAGCCGGTCCAAGCTTTTCTTTGCGCCTATGCATTTGGCAAATATCCTTTGCAAAGCTACTGCCACGACCCCCCGCTAAATGTCAATCATCTTGCTTTTTGCAGCCTGTGCGGCTGTGCGTGGCCTCGACCTCTACACATCGCGGCATATGTGTCGTGCCTGCAGCACGACGCACGAGGCTTGAAGTTCGCAAGCAAGGCGTCTTGACCGAGTCACTGCCAAATCAATGTCCAGCCAGCACACCCACACACAACCATACACACCTTACCCACCACCCTTTACACAGAGCCGCCTTTTACCCAAAGCATGAAGCCCTGCCTTCTGTTGCTCGCGGCACTTCCCTTCCAAGCGTCTGCCTTCTTCGTCGCCCCTACCCTTCCCTCCTCCCGGGCTGATGCGGTCGTCCTGAACGCCGCCCGTACCAATGAGGCCGTCTCCTCCCGGCAGCAGCACCTGGGCAATGCCTTCCGCTCCCTGACCCTGGCAGGACTCGGCACCGCGGCCGTGTTGGCGCAAGGTGCGGCGCCGGCCAGTGCAAGGGAGAAGGTCGAGTACCTGAAGGAACCTACACCCGAGTTCGAGGTGCGTTTGGGAGGAGGAAACGGGTTAGAGGAGCAGCAACTAGAGTTGATAGCAGTAAATGGTTTGTGAGGTTGGCCGTCTTTCGTTTTGATTATTCTTAGTCTTGCTCACCCCTCCCTCACACCCTCCTTCCCTTTCCAACCACACACACCAAAAAGGAAATGCAAAAACGCGCCATGAAATTCGAGATGCTGGCCCTCGAGAAGAAGAAGGTCTGGAAGGACAAGTACGCCATCCTGCCCGAGGCCAAGACGGAGGAGGAACTAGTCAAGGCCCTGGATGGGCTCACGGCTAATGTCCTCGCTGAGCGAGGCTTGCCCGTCGGCATCAAGAAGCAGGTGCGTGTGTATGTGTGTGATGTTGGCGGAGTGATATTGTGTGATTACATGTGTATCTGATTTGCTGCTGAAGAAAGAGGAAGATCTAGTAAATGCCGTGGATGGTCTCACGGCCTATTTCCTCGCTTAGCGAGGCTTGCCAGTCGGCATCAAGAAGGAGGTGCGTGAAGCGACTAACATCATTTCTTTGGGCCTTACTTCTATAATTCTAGGACTGGGGTAGATCTGAAAGCCTCGCAGTATCTGTCCGGGCAGGGATTACTATTCAGCCTATACCTCGAATTAAATAATCAATCAAACATGCAAAACAAAAACAACAGGCACTGGTCAGTGACATCCGCAAGGTGAAGCGAGCGGGGAAGGAGAACAAGATCTGGAACAAAAACGCCGAGATCTCCTACGAGCAGCTCATCTACTCCATTAACTATGAGCAAAGCCCCAACACGGCCCGTGATTTGACGGCGCCTCTTTAAGAAGGCAAGAAGGCGAAAGGGATAGGTTAAGAGGAGAAGGATGATGAGGCGAACCAGGGAGTATGGGAGCAGAGGGAGGAAGAAAATGTGTGTGCTTTCTGTTTTTGATTTATTTTCTTAGTCGACCGCAGACGCAGATAGAAGAGTACTTAAAACAACCAAAAGGAGTGGATAATGAGATACATCTTTTCTTTCTTTATATATTTCCTCCTTTTTTACTTCAACCCACCCTCTTCAAGCAACTTCCTCCCCATCCCCACCAAAAACGAGGACTTGCCTCGAAAGGCAGCCGGGGTCCGGTACCCAATCAATATCTCATTTCCCTCTCCCTCTTCCATTTCTTGCCGCTGACACGCTGACATTTTTGCCCTCGACACTATCTCCGCTCCACTCTCCTGCTGCTGCGGCTTGCCTGTCTTCTTTTTGGGGCGCAGTCGCAAGGGATCCATCATTTCTTTCGGCGTAGGTGTGCCCTTGACCTGCGCCTGGTAGCTCGTCGCCCAATTTGAGGGCTCCGGCGCATCTACCCCGCCGATCACGAACGAGGTGGAGTTGCGGGCATTGGATGTGGGTGCCCGCCGTAGGGACGAGGAAGAGGAGGAGGACGAGCCGCTGGCGTCGCTGTCCGTCAGTCCTCCAACGGGGGGTGGGACTAAAACAGAGCTCTGCGTCATCGGAAAATGCACTTTCTGCCCTCGCTTTTTCACGAGGCCTGCCCAATCGGCGGTGGCGTTGCTAGGGTCGTACTCGACGTCGTCGTAGACTGGGGCGGCGGCCGCAGAGGCGGAAGCGGAGGCGGACACAGCAATAACTTGAGCCCGGGATTCGGCCACCTCTCGTCTGTAGGCATCAAAGGTGTGATTCTCATTCTTTTGCCAGAAACTCTGATTTGTTGGGTATGGGACAATGGGTCAGGGGAATGGAAAGGGCGCCTCGGAAGCCTACCATACCATTTTTTGGGCACATGGGCCCGTTGGAGGGACCCAAAGCAAGACCAACTAACACGTACCCTTTCCATCCTTTTGGACCAGCAGCCGGCGGCACAATTAGTGATAACCCTGTGAGTAGCTGTTTGTGGAAGAAAAAAGGTGGCCTGAGTACGAAAAAGTGTTTGTTTGGGTGGTGGCGTGAAATGGTAACGCCCTTTTGAGACCAGCAGCAGCGCTGCAATTCCGACTCCTTTGCCTCGCTCGTCCTCCTTACTTAGCCCCTATTAAGCTTTCCCAGGCGCCGCTTTACCTTGATCAATGTCGCTTCTCACGCTTTGGCTTCATTCCTTCTTCTCCCATACATGGCACAGGCGTCTCAACCACCACACCAGCACGCCTCCACACGCAAAAAGCAAGGATACTCGTCGACTGATCCTTCCATTTTGCCTTCCATACGCCACACAAGCCGCCCCCAACCCCACACCTACCAGCAAAGATGATGAAGTTTTGCGTCCTAGCCAGCCTGCTGCCTTGCAGCCTCGTCAGTGGTTTCCTAGTCCCCTCCCCTCCTAGTGCCCGGGCACCCCTCCGTCCCTCTGCCGCCGTCATGGCCGCAGCAGCCGAGCCCGTGGTGGAGACCTTGGCAGGGAAGAAGCCCGAGTACATCGTGATGGAGGATGCGTCTGGACGGAGCATTAATACGACGATGGTGGCTTATTTGAAGCAGGACGGGAAGCGGTATTGTCTGGGGACACCGGTGGATAGCCCGATGGTGTTGATGGACTCGGGGGGGCGGCCCATTGACCCTTCGAATGAGTTGACGGAGAAGATGTTCTTTCAATTGGACGATTATTTCACGAATAAGGGATATGAAATTTTGCATACTGCGGGTTTCTTGACCATTGTGGGGGAGCCGGATTGGTTTGATGATGATGATGAGGTGGATGAGGATGAGATTGATAGTGACGATGAGTATGATAGCGAGGACGAGGACGAGGAGGAGACCGCAGAGGAAATCGCGGCGCAGGCGGCCAGATCGGCGGCGGCACGGGGGGAGGATAGCGTGCGGGTGGACCCGATTTGTGATGTGGAGTTTGAGGGGTCGATGTATCGGATTGTGCAGTTGTTGGACCGGGTGCCTCTGAGTGCGGAGGAGGATGGGGAGGGGAAGTGGCGGTTGGTGAGTGACCCCAAGACGCATTTGGGTTTGGAGAAGAAAGCAAAAAAGTAAAATGAAAGGCTGAAAAGTGAAGCAATTGAGAGTGTGGGCGTTTTCTGGTGGCGGGGACACGATTCGCAACAAAATGCAGAGGCCGCGTGTGAGTGGATAGCGTCGGGAGCAGCAGCAACCAAGAATTGAATGTTCTGCTTAGGATGAAAGAAAAGAAAAGTTAAAGTGATGGTAGCAGTGATGTGATGCGGAAAGAAAGCAAAGGTAAAACAAAGAGCAAAGGGATCAGTAATTCTTTGTAGGGCAAAAGAGAGAGAAGGAAGAAAGAAGAAATATGACCAATTAGGTGCATTTCCACGAATTGCTTGTTTATTACTCTTCCTTTATCGTTCCCGTCGTCGTCTTCCTTTCGCTCGTATAATTTGCCCTATGCCCCGTACACGTGTCAAACATATAAATCCCTTCCTCCCTTCCTCCTTCTCCCCCCCTCTCCTACTCTAGTCCCTCTTACACAAAACCCACAACCCTCCCCCATCCCCAACCACCCTTCTACATCTTCCTAAACGAATCGATAAACCGTGCCAACTCCGACAACATCCCCCTATTCTCCCCCCCCTCCTGATCAGCCGCATCCCTAATATCCTCCATATCATCTAAACTCGGTAACCTGCCCACAGTCTTAAGCAACCTATACCCCTCCTCCACCCCCTCGTCCTCCAACCAAATCGAAAACCCTGCAGGCCACCTCCTCGTCAATGCCCCCCAGCTTAAAGTCTTGAGATAATATGCCCTCTCGAATTTATTCTCCACTTCATCACGGATCCGACGCCCGGCCATCCCAAACCCTACCACTTCAGCATTGATCAATTCCGGGTTCATTAACACGACTTTCGCATCGGGCGGCAACGAAGTAAGCAACTCAAACGTCGCGGGGGCCTCAGACGCCTTCGGGCAAACAATAAGAAAAGCAGCGTCCTTTGTCAAGTCGACCTGTGCGTTGGGAAAGGCAGCACAACGCACGGAAGCGGGAACCTTGGCGGATTTGCCAAATTTCCCCACTTTCCATTCTTGTTGCGCCCACACTGCGGAGCCCGTATCTGGGAAGATGACCACCATCCGTTTTCCTTCATACCCTACCTTCTTCCCTTCCTCGTCCATCACAATCTTGTCCTCTTCCATGATTTCCTTGCCGAGGTACTGGGCGAAGGCCAATGCCAAGGGGAGAGAGTTTTTGAGCGTCGTGTAGGTCAGGTCCCCCGCCGTGGTATCAAAATCAATGCGGACACGACTACGGCCCGCGGCAAAGGCTTCTTTAGCTGCTTCCACCGCAATGGTCAGCGCGTCATCAAAGCTGTCGGGTAGCTCGGAGGAGGCTAGGCCAGGGACGTCCAGTTGGTCGTCGTCCCGCCATTCGGGCTTGGGCCTCCACCATTCTTCCCCCTTCTCCCCTTCCTTTTCAGTTTGGGAAAAGAGGGGGGCGCTTGGTCTTCTTGCCCCGGTAGTGGTGGCCGTGATGCGGGAGAGCGACGAGGAAGAACGAGGGAGCGAGGAGGGTGTCATGAAGGCCTGCATCTGCGATGGTAGCAGCACTAGCAGTAGCAGTAGCAGTTGGAGTAGGCATGTGGAAAGGGAGGCGACGGCGATGAGCCATCTGCGGGAATCTCTCCTTTGCGACATTCTGGACAAGGCAACCCGAGGACGCGCTTGTTGCAGTAGAGGATGTAGTGTATGCTTGAGTGAGAATGGGGATTGTCTTCTCAATATCTGGCCGGCACGGTTACAAAGGCACCAACGAGATCAAGCAAAGGAGGACGGGGGGCAGCAGCGGGGCAGTCGCTGAATTCCGTTTCCGTGTTCTATGCAGCTTCTCTGAATTTCCACCCGCATTTCTTGGCCCAACGACAAGCTGCACGCACCAACAGCTTCTCGACAGTTTTTAAAAAATTGACTCAGAACCCACGACCTGCTTGGTCCAAAGGACGAACTGCATTGGTAGCATTAGATGGGAGACAGGGAGGAGAGGGGGTGGGGAGGTTAAAAATTCGGCGCAAACATGGTAGCGCCTTTTTGTTGCTGCTATGCAAGTGAGTCAACCAAAGAATCAAGAACCAAGAACCAAGAACCAAGAACCAAGCATGTCGTCGCTACGATGTGGGCAAAGATGTAGGACACGAAAATGTCGATGAAGTAGGGGAGGGCGAAGGCCAAGGCGACGCTGACAAGCATCAAGCAACAAGCAACAAGCATCAAAAAGCTGTCTGGGAGCAGCAAGCGCCCAAATTCATCAAATTCTAACCTCGTTTATCTTCTTTTATTTCTCTTTCTACCATTTCTTTTTTAAATCATTCCTTTCCCCAATTTTAATCAGCTAACAAGGCAAGAGGTCCTCTAAATTCTCCCACTCAAAGTGTGGAGAGAAGGCCGACCCGTCCTCCATGGCGTGATACAACCGGAGTGCGTGTGTGAATACCGCCTCTCCTTTCGCCTAGTCCAGGTCGTCCACCGCCTCGCGATTACCAGCAGAGAAAAGTTGGTCCACACACGTGTCCATCATGGGTCGTAATTCATCCCCTGTTGTTGTGTATAGAGGGGAAGGGTGGTGTGAGAAAAACGAATTTGGGGGGCACCATCGTGTTAGCCGGACGCAGTCTTGCTTCGAACAACGGAAAGAAATGTAAGCTCTCAGAAGACTCAAGGCAATCAGTTCAAAGCACAAGTAACAACCCCATCGACTTAATTGTTCGTTCGTCTTTTGTCTTTTGCTTTTGCTTTCTACCATCCCTTGCCCCGTCTCGCTTTCCTCCCCTTCCCTCCCCCTCCCCACGAGGCCCCCCGCCGCGCCCACAGCTTTTCGACAGTCTCTAGAAACATTATCAGGGCCACGCCAAACAACACGACCCGCACAGTCCAAACGATAAACTGCAGGTAAATGTGTCGGCGGGCAATGGGAGGACGAGGCAGGGGGGGAGGGGGAGGGTGTTGCTGGTTAAGAGGACCTTGCTGCTGCTGCTGCTGCACAATGTTTTGTCGCTGCTGCGGTGTGGTGGTGGTGCTGCTGATGGAGGAGGAGGAGGAGGAGGTGCTAGGAAGGGCAGGAGGAGGACCACAAAGGACAGCAGGGTCTTTGAAGAGGAGGAGGGCTCGTACTACTAGGTGAGTATCATCGCTGACCACCCAATACTCGCTACTGCTGCTGCTGCTGCTGCTGCTGCTGCTGCTGCCGGCATTGCGTCCTCGTCGGTGCTGCGCCGTGGGGAGAGAGGCAGATAAAGAGGAGGAGGAAGAGGTAGAAGGCGCTGATCCACCACTGCACCCCCCTCCCGTCAACCCACACCGGTACTGCGGCAAGTCAATAAACTCACACAAGGCAATAATCTGATACGCAAACAAAGGCACCCCTCCTCCTCCTTCTCCTCCTCCTCCCCCCCCAGGAACAACCCCAAAGCGACTATGCTTCCACACCGGTACCCCCCACGCACCAAAATTCCTGGCCACCTCACATTTTGATGCTACATACACTCCATCCCCGAAGACCGCGCCGTTCCTCATCCCTTTCGTCCCGCTTAGACCTCTCAATCCCAACGATACAATCGAAAAGAAATTGATGGGGGGAGAACCATGGAACCCGAAGCAGGTCCCGTATTTTTTAGAGAGGGCGGTGAAGCGTGAGTCTTGGGCGTGGTGCAGGGGGAAGACCATTGACGGACGTTCGGTGGAGGAGGTGGGGTTGGAGCCGGCTTGGGAGAGGAGGGTGGAGATTAGGGAGGAGGAGGAGGAGGGGGACGGGGACGAAGGGGGGGGGGACGAAGGTTGTTGTTGCTGTTGCTCGTCCTGATTGTTTGTCTGCGACGAGGACAGCGGCGGGCTCGGTACTGTTTGCACCCCTCCTTCCCTTCCTCCCTCCCCCACATCCACCACCGTCACCCGCTCCCGAAAAAACAGATGATGCAACAACACACAACTCCCAAACGGCAACCCCTTTACCCCCCCAGCCCCTCCCTTCCTCCCTCCCTCCCTCAACACCTCCAAAGACGGAATCGCCGATATTGCTGAGGATAACGCCGGCTGGTTGATCAACAAACTTCCTTCTCGCTGATAGAAGAAACGAGGCACCGGTGCTTTAATCGTGGGGTTGTTATGCATCTTACTCATGCTCAACAACGAGACCATCAAGTCAGCAGCCACCACCTGCTTCTCCATATATTCACTTAGAGCCCGTGCGAAGCCCTTGCGATAATCCACCCCTCCCTCCCTCCCTCTCTCGTCTTCAAGTGGCCAGATACTATCGACTTCCTGCTTGATGATTGCTGTTATCTTCGAGACGGCGTGTAAGAGCGAGGACCTGTCTAAAGGTAAGAGGCTGCTGCTGCTGTTGACTCGCTCGGCGACCAACGCACCAGCATCAGAGGTGGAGAAACAAAAGGGAGGCTCGGAAGGAGAATCGGGGAAGAAAAGCTCAAGTTCTAAGGGAGGGGCGAGGAGGAGTTGCTGGGCGCGGGTGAGCTTGGGAGGGAAGGAGGAGGAGGTGGAGGACGGGGTGGTGGTTGAGGAGGAGGAGGAGGAGGAGGCGTAGAGAGCGGGTTCTGGGTAGGCGGCTAGGTGGAGTGTGCGGGTTTGTGGGCGCCATTCTAGACGTTGTATTTCGATGGTGAGGGAGAAGGAGGAGGAAGAAGAGGAGGAGCTGGAGGAGGAAGAGGTGGAGATGGACCCGATTTGCTGTTTTATGTGGGGTTCAGGAGAGGATGCACGCACGTAGGGTCAAGACAGGCGCCCGTTCCTCACGTCTAGCTTGTCCCATGCCTCTCTTCGGCAATCAAAGCCTTGTGCTCCCAGCCAGAAGCGGTACCGCAGCAATACAGCACACAGCTCGCCCCCCTTCCCGTCCCTCCCCTCCCCCCGTCCACCCGCACCCATCCCTCCTCCCATTCACGTACCTTGAGCGAATCCTCTCTCATGGGGTTGTTGCGCATCGCCAGCACCGCCAGGAGGTGCGCCACCTCCTTGCTGATGAGGCAGGCCTCCTCCTCCGTCTCCACCGCCGGCGCCATGGTTGACTTGCTTCTTGCTACAATACTTGCTGCTTGCTGCTGCTGCGGGACGAGGATGGGACAAGGTGGGGGAGAGCCTGGTTTGCTTGCTTCCTGCTTTTGAATGGAAGAACCGGGCCAACACGAGTAGGGAAGCAGGGCGTTGTAGTCGTGGTGATGCCTGTGCTTGTGCTTGTGTGTGTGTCCAGGGGTGGCTCTCAAAGTTAGGGGTGGGCATTATCTGGCCGCCTCGCCTCTTCTCGCTTCAGCGATGATTGCCTCACCCTTCTCAAACCCATCACGCCACATTACCACACATACAGGGCCCGCACGAGCACAAGCAGTACGAGGAGGTGAAGGAGGAGCAGCGAATGGCCTACAAGGCTTGGTGCCGTGGATCTTGGAAAGACAATAGGGACTGAACAGAGGAGACCCTCGCCCCAGCAACACGACTCGCCAAGCAGTAGCCCACCACTCCACCACGCCATGAATGCCTGGCAAAGTCATACCGCGGCCGGTATTTTTTACGTGGGGGTCGCCAGCACCGTCATGGCCGCTTTTCTCGTTGTCGGTACGTGTGTTGGAGGGGAAGAGGGGAGGGCAGGGCGGGAGGGAGGGAGGAGGGTCCCTCAGGCGAGGGTGTCGGAATGGGACTGGTAAGGAGGAGTGGTATTTTGCGCGGAGGCAGTGTGTTATAAAGCGTTGACGGTGGATTTCGGCGCTCGTGACGCTTCGTGTTTTCTTCCGCAGGGGTAGAGGGAGGGAGCGAGTAGTGCCGCGGGTCGAACGACTTCGGGGCGGCGGGCGCCCGCGAAAGGGCCGGCTTTGATAAGCACTGGTCAAGTGGCAACGCCTCGGCTCTCGGAGCCCCATCTCCCATTACTGAATTATCTCGCTCACCTCTCCTTTCGTCTCCCTTTCCTCTCCCCCTCCCACTCACAGCCTGGACTCTGATGTGGCGCCACGCCCTTTCCAAGAATCCTCTAGTTCGTGAGCTAGCAGGCCTGGACCTGCTTCCTGAGGAGTAAAACGCTGATAGGAAGGACAGATGATGGTAGGTATGGTATAAATGTGAGCGAGGCGATGTAAACGAATATCTTTTGAATATATACATGTGGAAAGGAAAGAAAAAACCAGAAGAAACCATGAGCAACTGAGTCTAAAAGCAGAGGACTAAAATGTTTTCTGGTCAAGGCTAGCAGCGTTAGGCTGTCTCGTTTCTCTGTACAAAAGAAGAAACAAGAAAATAATCAAATAAGAAGAAGAAGGGTTAGAACGATAGTCGTTGCGCTCGTCTTTCTTCGTTTATTTTCAATGCATCTTCTGACACCGAGCTATTTATTTGTTCGTATTCAGTGTTGACTTTCCCTTTGTCTCACTCTCATGTTCTCTAGGTGGACACATATACATATCCATATGCTGCTGCTGAGTGTGTGTTTCAGATCGAATGCTCCTTTCTTTCCCTTCCTTTTGACATGCTATGTTTCTAGCTTTTGTTGCTGTTGCTGCTGCTGCTGCTGCTGCTGCTGGACTACTACTAGTGGACATCAACTACTTTTTATTTTGTTTCATTCCTCCCCCCCAGGCTCTTATCGCGACTTTTCCTTTTTCCTTCCTCTCCCTGTCATAGTCGTCATCGTCGTCGTCCTCACCCCTTCCTACAGTGCTACACGCCCTCCCCCTCCTCCTTCACCTCCTCCCTTTAACCCCTTCTGATCTCCCTCCTCCTCCTCCTCCTCCTCCTCCTCCTCCTCTCCCTCCTCCTCAATGTCTCCCTCCTTCCTCCCTTCTGACGGCTGTGAAGGTGCCGGGGAACCATGTGGTGGAGACGGGGAGGGTGGTGTGGGTACGGAGAACAAAATATTTTCATCTCCATCCTCCTCTTGTCTTGTCGGAGATCGCGCGGGACCTTCTGCTTGTGCTTGCTTTGCTGTGCCATTGTCAGCAGTAGAAGGAGCAGTAGAAGCAGCAGCAGCAGCAGCAGCAGCGACAGTAGCAGTAGGAACTGTAGCAGCAGCAGCAGTAGCAGCAGCAGCACGCTTACCACCCCACTTACGCCCACGCCCGCGACTAATAGAGGTCAAAGCAGCACTGAAGACAGCAGCAGCAGCCGCAGCAGCCGCAGCGTCATCAGCACCGGCAGCAGCAGCAGCCGCTGCTGCAGCAGCAGCCTTCTTTGACACCGCATCCTGCTCTTCATCATCTCCAGCATCGCAACTCCTCTTTCCTCCTTCCCCTTCCCCTTCCCCCCCTCCTCCCCCTCCTCCCCCTCCTCCTCCTCCTCCTCCTCCACCACCAGTAGTAACACTATCAGCCCCCCTTCCTTTCTTCCCTCTTCCTCCTCC
>Ga0209491_10006155_pt1 | contig 16890 bp, 20 predicted proteins | sample BON02_FD_187213 | JGI IMG/M metagenome (GOLD analysis project Ga0209491, IMG submission 187213) | Freshwater microbial communities from Lake Bonney liftoff mats and glacier meltwater in Antarctica - BON-02 (SPAdes) (version 2) | ecosystem: Environmental > Aquatic > Freshwater > Ice > Glacier...
TGTTCGCCACGGAAGCGATCTGTGCGGAAATGGCAATAATGTCCGACTCGGTTGCGACTGCGTTCACGCCGACCTTCAGGATGGAAGAGCCCAGCTTGTCGAACTGTCCGTTCACACCATCGACCAGTTGGTCCAAGCGACCAAAGGCCGTCGCGGCAGAATCAATGCTTACGTCGGTTGTGGCGGAGAACTTTGCTACAGTTTCGGTAAATTCGCCCACGACGTCTTTGGCAATGTTTAGCTGTCCTGCTAGTGTGGCAATTTCCGACAAGTCTTTAAAGCTGACCGGAATATCCTTGCTGATCTGAACCAACTCGGTACGCAAATCCCTCATGGCTTCCGTCGAGTCGCCAACGGTACGCTTTACGTCAGCAAAAGCTCGCTCAAAATCTGCGGAAACCTTCAAGGTCGAAACAACAGCCGCCATAACCGCAGCCCCAAAAATGCCAGCAGAGTTTGACACGTCGTACATGGCGTAACGCAAGCGGGGAAGGTGAGAGGTCAAAGAGACAATGTTTTTGTCAACGCTCTGAATTTGACGGTCTTGCGCCAAGAACAGGTTCAGCGTTTTCTTGACCGCGCCCTCGTTGATGGAGGTCTTTACGGCGTTGTTGATTTTGTTTTGAAGCTGTGCAACCTTTTGCTGCTCGGAGCCAGGAAAAATATCATCAAGCTTGATCTTGCGGAAACCCATTTCTTGAAGCTTGTTGTTTCGACCGCCGGTTTGTTGCTTGAACTGCGTTTCGCCTTCGCGCAACTGCCTCGCCAAGCTTTCGGCATCTTCTTCCGCCTTGGAAATTTTGGCAGAAAGCTCAACGAACTCCTGGACCGCTGGCTTTATGCCTTGTTTTGCGGCAGGAGATAGCTGAACGAGCTTTGCCCGCATTTCCTCAACGCTGGCAATTAGCTGCTCGGAGCTTGACGTTGCTTGCTCGAAGTTGAGTATCTTGTCCAAGCCCTCGGAGCTTGCGCCCTTCTGGATGCTCTTTAGGGTTTTCTCAAGCTCGCTAAAAGGCTGCATCGCCCTTGCAATTTGACCATTTATGGACGGGTCAGTAAGAAGCTTGTATGTTTCGTCCACCTCTTGGCCAAAGCTCTTGTTTATGTTTCGCATTTCCCTGAAAGCGTCCTCGGCGGAGGAGAAATCCGTGGCCGGAGAAAGGGGCTTGCCTAATAGTTTCTGAAGCTCGTTTAGTTCCGCTACTGCGGGGCCAAGGTTGAGGTCAATCTTCTTGCCCGAAAGCAAGCCACTTATAGAACCGCCAACTTCGCGGAGCTTAGTGGAGAGACTGGAAATATCAGTAGCGCTCAACTTGGAGAACTGCTGAGTAATCTCAGTTACGTCCATGGAGTTGATTGCCGAGGCAAACTCGGGGCCGGTTTGCTTCAATGAAGAAGAAAGTGTGGTTACGCCTTTGGTCAAGTCCTGTACGGATTTAGAGGCCGCAGAGCCAGCCTTGACTGTGGCTCCCGTGCTTTCGGCGTAGGCTCTTTGGTACTTAGAGAGGTCTTTCAGGGCGCCAGACAAGTCCTCGAAGTTGTTGGACAATGTGTTGATATTGCCAGAGATTTTTTTGACAATGGCAGAAACATTGTCGGTGGCACTAATTACGGTATTTATATCTCCAGGCATACAACCAGTTTACCTTATGACTATTTTTTTCCTTGCAAAATCTGGGGCTCACTCCTGCCAGGAGGCCGCTCTTGCGCGTTGTTTCTCTTAGCTTCTTGCTCTTTCAGCCATTCGTCTCTTGTGGGCATTTCGCCGTCATCCATAAGGCGATGTTCGGCAACGTAATAAACCCCATAGGATTTGGCACTTTTCTTGCCGTTGGCTTCCTGCGCTCGCTCGATTGCCGCACGAGACTTGGACACACGGGCCGAGGCGTCAAACGTAACGCGGCTAGACTCGTCCCACCAAAGGGGAATCCCGTCACGATACCAGTCTTCAAGGATGTAGTGAGCCTTAAAGAGCTTGTAGTCCCACGCATCCCACTTGTCGTGCAGGGGGTCGTTGAAGATTACGGCCTGTGGCGGTTGGCCAGATTTGACAGCCGCCTTCAGTAGAGTCCTAAACCAAGAGTGGTCTTCCCAGGTTAGGACTTGGCTAAAAAATCTTCATCCACAGTCAGCAGGAATACCGAGGTGGCAATACGGAGTCTTTCGATAGATTCCGTAATGTTAGTCAAGGCAGCTAGGGGGAGGCTCCTGCGGAGTTCCCAGGCGTCTTCTTCCGTGATTCCTTCTTGAACGTCCCCGTCGAAGGTCACAATTTTCTCAATACTGTGTTCCCAAAGAAGGGTTGTGAAAAGGCGGTCGCGCTCGACGCTTTCGACTTCCACGTCTCCAAACTCTCCAGTAACTTGATCTAATTTCTGGATTATCACAATAGGGTAAGCCTCTACAGCCTTATCGAAAAGGTCTTGCCTTTGGCCCTCGGACATGCCCTTGACGTGAAAAACATACTTTTCCGCGCTCATCTGCGCCAGAAGAGCGTCTCTGTTTTCGAAAATAGCGTCCCGTCGTGACATGAACTCGTTCAAAACCTTGGGGTCCGCACCGGCAGTGTCCATTTCCTTGCCAATGGTGTCGATAGCCTCGTTGACCTGTGCAACCTGGTAGGCAAGGTCCTCATTGAGGTAAACGTTCACCGAATCCTTCGGATAGCCACGTTCCTTGACGACCTTGACAATGCTGAAAGTGCCGGGCTTTTTGGCTTTGCTGACCGCTTCAACGATCTTATCGTCCGTGCTTGGCATGACGCCTCCTAGAGTGTTTGTACCCAAATCCTATCACGGGCAAAGAAAAACCCCCGCCGAAGCGGGGGCTTTTCGTGTCGGGTAGTTCCTATGCGACGGTAACTACGCACGTTGCCGTGGTGGCGCTAGGAGAGGTGGCGGTAATCGTCGCCTCTCCGCTTGCAACGGAAGTGACCACGCCAGCAGAAGAAACAGTGGCGATAGCCGTGTCGCTGGAGGACCACTTGACGCCCTTGCTGTAAACGCGAGTACCCCAAGTTGCAGAAAGCACCTCTACGTCGGCAGCAACGGTTCCGAGTGTCGAAGGCGAAACCACAACGGTTCCACCACCAACAATCGTGCGAATTGCGTACTTGGCCTGGGGGAGCAAGCTAACCGTGTAGCGGAAAGCCTCTTCGCCCACAATGGATTCACCCATGCCGTCAGTGATGATTTTGAAGACGTGAACCATCTGCGCGTCTGCGGCAGTCCCGGAAGCGTTCGCCCCGTCGGACCGCATAACGATAAAACCTTTGGTGCGCGGGCTGTCTACGAGGTCATAAGTCGTAGAGTACACGCTATTGGCGTCATCAAAACTCTGTGGGTAGTAGAAGGAAATTCCGCCACCCCAGTTCGGGAAACCGCGATCTGAGACTTTGCCCAAAGCGGTAATCGCCGGGTCGTCAAGCTGGTTGGACGCCGACAAGTTGAAGTCGAAGTCGTTCCAGGAGATAGCGTCAGAAACGTCAGCGGAAGCGTTGATCTCTTCGGCGGTAGGGTTCTTATAATCCGCGAAAGCGTTTTCCAAGGCCCAGTAAATGCGGATATTCCCGCTAGAGGGAAGTTTTACGTCAGTCATTATGCAGCCACCTCATAGTTCCAGTTTACGAAATCGTTCAGAAGGAAAGATTGGGTCATGCGAGTGTTATCGCCTTTGCCCAGAACATCGATACCAAAGTCAGTTTTTACGCCGACCATTTTGATTCGATCCCCTACGGCGAAGTCTGCGTCACAATCAGCGCCGACTCGCAGGATAGCGATGTAGGCAATGTCAGGAAACGCCATGAGGTTGAACGCATTGTTGAACTTGCCGGTAGCGGTTACGTCTGCGTCACGGAAAATCTCCATGGTGACTTCGGGGTTATAGAAGGTGGGGGTCGAGCTTGGCCCTTCGTCGCAGAAAATAACTGAGTCATCAGTGTCAGAATCTCCGAGGGTAAAGCTGGTTCCGTCTTCGTTGGTCGCCTTGGTGATGTTGTTCACCAATGCGGCTACATTCAGCTCGGCTGCCGTGGGCGCTGTGCGGTCTGCAAAAGCCTCCGGGTACGCGAGACAGAACGTAACGTTTGCACGGTACATCCTGGTGCTATTAGTCATTAGTTCTCTTCCTCAATAGTGATATGTGATTCGGCATCTTGCTTTTCAAAAACTCTCGCTCTTGGCTTCCTGCCCATAGCTCGTGCGGGAAGTTCGAAAGAGGGCTCTTGCTCCGGCTCCACGGGAAGCTCTTTGGGGGGCTCCACGGTTTCGCCTACCGGGACAAGAATGTTTTTGAATTTGGGATGCAAAAGCATCTTGGGGGAAATGTCTGCGATTTGTCCTGAGACAGTATTCAATGCAAGTACCATGTTTCTAGTTTACCATCTTTTTAGGGTGTGATATAAGCACCGATGCCACTGGTGTTCATGGGGAACGTAAACTCCGCCATTGCCATGTACAAGTGGGGCACGCCGTCCCGCTGGGCAGCCACAAAAGGCCGGCTAGAGCCACCTGGCGAGAGGTAGGATACGTCATCGTATGACCAGCCAATCAGGTTGTCTACAATTATGTTGACGCTTCTGCGACACTGCTTGGGGGTGGGGGCAATAACGCCAATGTCAAACCCAGACGAATACTCGTCGTAGCGAACCCCGGAAATAGCCCCCCCTCCGGGGGCTGCCATAAGACCGTCCCAGGAAATAACGATGTAGGGCTTCACCCTGGAGTCAACGCGCAAAAGTTCTTGCTCGTTCAAGATGTAGTCTTCTATCACCTCGTAGGCGGAGAATTGCGTTTCTATGTGAGCAAGAATTTGTTCTTGCGTCGTTATCAGGTCCAAGCCACTCATTATTGGGTCCACCTATTCGGTTTAGATTTTGCTTGCTGCATGTATGTTCCGGGGTTGCCCTTGAGGCCATTCTTTTCATACTGTCTAACCGCTTCGTTCCATGCGGCAGAGTACGCGGATTTCATTCTTTTTCTAATCGAGGGGCCGGCACCAACTTGGGAACCGAAACCAAAGCCAGGTATAAACACGGGCTCATTGTCTTCGGAAAACTTTGCTTGGCCAGAAGCTCGTGTCGCTCCGGGGCTGAACCTGCCGGTACTTTCAAAACCAAAAGCCTGCATTGCGAAATAAGGCTCATACACGGAAGGCTGCCACCCGTAGGTGCCCACGGCAACGCCATTCCTAATGGTTGTCTCCGAAGATACGGAATCATACATGTGTCCGCTATCCTCGCGGCCCGCGCTCCGTCCATAAGCCTGAAACTTTACGCCGTAGTGGTTGCCGGACATACGAGAGACGCCCCACTGAGTTTTTGCTTCCCGAATTGTTTTCTTGGTTATGTTCTCCCCGGACTTTGCTAAATTTTCAGTCACAGCAAAAACTTGAGCCTGGAAGTACGCTTCGAAATTTTTCAACTTGTTGGTGAAAGCTTTCATTACGGGGCCAGGCACGGCGCTTTGCGAGCTTCCCGCCGAAAACAATATAGTAGTGAACTGCCCGCCATGCTTGGAAGCCATTAGTCAAGGTCAGACTTTATATCGGCCTCGCACTCGATGGACAGGAGCCAGGCGTAAGAAGAAGCAATGGAAGAAGACACCACGAAAGACAAATCCTCTAAGTCGGGAAACTGCCCACCATCCGTCACACGGACAATAAGCCCTTTTCTCACAAATATCCGGGCCTCATCAAGCGGAACGTGGAAGCGAACCCTGCGCCCGCCCATGAGCGCCATGCCAGCGTTGCTTTCCGTTGCCGCAGAAGCAATAGGAGTAATCTTTGCTTTGCCGGTCCACAGAAGCGTTTCCGTGGTGGAGCCAGTATTGCTCCACTCATTCCAGACAAGGTTCTCAAGGTTGGGGTCAATTATTTGGATTGTGCCGTTGAACCAGCGCTTAGACACCCACTGCATTTCGGTGGAGATTTTGGCAAAGTCAATGTTGGAGGCTTGCGAGAACCCCATGTTAGTTCCACCACGGGTCGTCGGCTATGCCGTCTTCGTTGTTGTCAACAAACATTTGGATCATTTCAAAGTACATTGAAGATTCTTCCTGCAAGGCTTCCTCGCGGAGCTGCTGTGCAATCTTGCGAAGAGACTCGGCAACCTTGTCGCCGCTCACTGAGAGGTCGTCAGAGGACCAAACTTTCAGGAGCAATACCTGGGAGGACGCAATGGTTTCTAGGCACCTGGCGGCAGCAAGCTTGACGTTATCGCCATACATGGTGACATAGGCCGCAAGTTCGTCGTCGCCAAAGTACATATAAGCACCTTCGCCGGCGGCCACGTTTTCAGGCACGGTGTCACCAATAAGAAGGCGCACCTTACCTACGTCTGTGTCGAAATCAACTGGTGCGGTTCCTGTGTTAGCCATGATTCCATTTTACCCCATAAAACAGAATCCGGCCCGGAGCTAGGGAAGGGGGGTAAGCTCAACGGGCCGGAGTCCTACAGCAGGAGGGAAGCTGTTATATACAAGTTACCACACAAAAGAATAGCCCCCGACGAAACGCCGGGGGCTATCACTTCTAGTGCTTAAGAGCCGGCGCCTGTTGAGAAGCGAAGGCCGTCTTTGAACATGGGGAACGTCTGAACGACGTGGCGAATACGAGTCTGAATGTCGTCGTCTTCGAAGCTACCCAAACGAGCAGGGATTTCTCCGCCGCCGAGTGAGAAATGCCCGCTGTCCTTGATGGTGATAAGGGGCGTGCGCTCGCCTCGGAGGAAGGTCTGCCAGAAGTGAGGCCGGGGCAGTCCCTTGGGCATAACGAACCAGAAGCTGTCCGTAGTGCCACCAGAAACGGCGTCCATAGCGTTGAACTCGATCGGGCTCCACGGGCTCAAGAAAAGTCCGGGATCAAAAGTCTTCTCGACTCCAGATACGGTTTCCTTGATTTGCTGAACCGCGAACAACTTGCGAACAGTCAGCATGAGAGCCGAGCTGTAAACCAACTTGAACTCGGAGCCCAACACGCGTTCGCCGTCAACGGTGTCCGTGCGAGAATCCGCAATAGCGGCCTGAAGACCATCAAGGTCCAGTACGGGGTTGCCCGCAAGTCCTTTTCCGGTGAACCCGGCTCCAACAGCTCCACCCGTAGTGACGAACAGCTTGGCCAAGGAAAGGTCTTCCTGGCGAGCAGCCGCACGAGCAAACGCCGTGGTCATCCGGTCGAGAATGTCGAAGTTTCCGACACGCTTCAGCGTTTCCCATGACAGACGGGCGCGAACACCCTTTTTGCCTGCGAATTCCTTTTCGCTCTCACTTGTGGTGTAAGGAACGGCCTGGTACTCTTCGTACTCGCCCACAGAAGGAAGTCCACCGGAGATAAACTCTTCTCCGCCGCCAGCCTTCAAGTGAGTTGCGTCGATGTTGAAGTCACCAAACTTGATCTTCCCGAAGTTGTCTTCGAGTCGCTCGTCGGCAATCTGGTCCCATACGTTTACTTCAGCGGCATACTTCGCAAGGAAGATGACGTTGACGATGGGCTCAAGCAGGGTGGGGACGTCGCTAGACGAAATACCCTCCTGGAGCATAAGGGTTGCTCGCTTATCGCCTGCCAGTGCTGCGTGAAGCTGCTTAGCGGCTTCCATCTGACGCTTAGAGGTGCGTTCCTCAATGCTGTCGATGGCTTCCTGTACTACGATCTTACTTGCCATTAGTCAGTCACCTGTCCTTAGTTGTTGATTCTGACGAGGACCGTGCCAGCGGTTCCGCCTTTAGCGGCAATGGCATGACCCACGAGGAAATTGTCGGTTGCAGTCGTGGTCAACGCGGTGCCCCAAATGGCTGCTCCCGCGATGTACAGAGGGTCGCCAACTGCGACCGCATCTTCCGTAGTACCACGAAACACACCAATCATACGAATGGTGGAGTAGTAGTTCGTGTCTGCGCCTACAAGAGCGTCTGTCTCTGCAACGCCATAAATGCCGTTGAGGTGAACAAACATGCCAGAGCGCACAGCGGTGTTGACTGGGTACTCAACGGAAAAACCGTCCTTGTACACTTCGTTCATTGCCATTAGGCACCAACCTTAGCGATTTTGAAGAGACCAGTGAGAGACTCTTTTGCCTCTTTAGCATCAACGATGAGTTTTTCCTCGGCGGTGACGGGAGAAGCTTTAGCCTCTTCCTTCAGGTGCAACTTGACGGAATCAACGTAAGCCACCTGGGCTTCGATTGCTTCAGTAAGGTCGCCTCCGGCGCGGAGGGATTCGTACACGGCTCTGCGGGAAACTTCCGGGAGGTTTGCGGCAACCATAGCTTCGGCAACTGCCTCTGCGCTGACTTCTTCAACCTCTTCCTGGATAGCCGCCGCAGCCTTGAGGGCTTCCGCAACAGCGTCAGCTACCAAAGCAGGCAGAGCATCAAACTTGTCGGCCAATTCTTTGACGTCCATATCTGAGTATCCTTCTTCCTTATTTATTTTGGGAACCGCAGCTTTTCGTGCAGCAGTACCTTTTCCCTTTTTGAGAACTTCTTTCTCGGGGGAAACTTCTTTGCCAACAAAATTCGAGACAGCAGCCTCGTACAGCTTGTCGGCAAGTTTTGATCCTTCGCGGCCCGGATATGAAACCAGGTCAACGGAATTCTGCATGTCTTCTTCGAGGGTGAGGATTTCAAAATCGCCCCTTGAGTTGTACTCGCCACTGGCCATTGCATAGATGGAAAGACCCGTGTGGGGCGCGACGGCCTCAACGAACTCTTTCCAGTGAGGCATAACCTCAATCTCAGCGACAAGGCCGACGCCATCTTCGTAGTAAGCGTTTTCCGTCAAAACACCCATCAGGTTTTTTGCGGAACGGCCATCTTCCATCCAGCTTGGGTGGTCAATGTAAGAGTGCGAGCCCTTGGGAAACGCGGTGGGTCCATACTCTCTCAGTACGTCCTCCGTATAGATGCCAGAAGAGCCCTGGCCTGGGGTAATAAGAATGGCTCGCCAGTTATTGCCAACCTTAGTTGGGGAACTTGACTGCTCGGTAAGAAGTTTCGACATTGTGTCAATGATACCACGCAGTACCTACCTAGATAGATAAACGATAGCGGATTTTCCGATGCAGTTTTCATGTAAACACATATCGGAATAATATCACGATTTTTTACCTTGGGTTATTGTCCAAGTCTCTCAAGTTGTTATCGCCATCAGAGAGGTCTCCATTGCCGGCACCAGAGTTACCCTGAGAGGTGGCGGTGTTGTTCGGATTGCCGGAACCAAGAGTCGCCCCATCGCTAGGGTTGCTTTCCACATTGTTCGGGATAAGCACGCCATCGGGAACCTTGCCGGGAGCCTCAATACCAATTTGCTCCGCGAAAGCTTCCTGCATAATCTCAGCGTCAAACAACCCGCTCATCCACGCGGTCGCAAGAGACTGAACCGTGCGGTACGCGGGATCAACGATGATGTTGTTGAACGTCACGCTAGGCTCGGGAACCTTCATTACGTTCAGAACGCGAAGGAAGAACTCTTCCCAGCTACCCTGGCGCGTGTACGCGGCGCTCAGCGTGGGCTGGTCAATAATCTGAGAAGCCGCCCCGCCAGTCTCGCCACTGCCGGCCAGCAAAGCGTTCACGCTGATTTCAAGAGAAGTCGCTGTCATGGCGGCCAAAGGCATACCCGTACTCAAATCAACAGAGTTGTTCCTGGGCATCGCAGACAGCTCGACATTGGAACCAGTCACAGCGGTTGCCGCCACGTCCCGGTTCTTAGTGAGCTTCTGCGAAATGTTCTTGGCGCCCCGGTCACTCTTGGTCCTGACCTGCCAGGCAATAGAAGCCAGAGCCTTCAGGACTTTGGAGCCATCCTTCAGGTACTCAGAGTAAGCCCAAGCCCACGGCATAGCCGGCAGCGCATCGGGTACGCCCCAAAGCCCGCCCGTGTCGTCGTTTGCCTTTATGTCGATTACGACAAAATTTCTGTCTACTGGAATGTCCTGAATTTTATCTACAGGGTTCTTCACATAATCCAGCGGATACCAAACCTCCACCGTTGTGTACCTTACGCCGCCCTCGGATTTTGAATCAAGCTCGCCGCGCAAGTACTCCCGCTTGTAGTAGCGAATCGTTTCGGGGTCATCGGGGTCTCGGGCGAAACCAGAAATTTCAGCAAGGGGAATCCTGCTAAAAACGTTGGTTGACTTGTTAAAGCGTACAAAAAAATTACCGTCAGTGAATAGCGCCTTCTCGTTTTTCTTGCAAGCATCTTTGCTAAACAAAACTTTACGGTTGATGGGGTTTTTGATCATTGCCTTGTGTCGAGCGGCAAGCTCCCCGCCGTCCGAAGCCATCTTGAAGCCACGCCCAAAGACATACCCTGCACGAAGGGCGGCACCGCGCTTCAGCAAAGAGTTGCTAGTGGTCTGCTTCCGGGCACTCTCGGAGACCTCCTGGACTTGGTTTAGCTGAACCCCGGTCTGCTGCGCCTGGTACAGAGGCTTCCAGCCGGCCTCGTCAAAGGCTGCCGTCGCGTGTGCCATTGCCGAATAGCTCTCAGCAAGCAAAGAATTGTCTTTAGTAAGCTCGCTAATCTGCTCCAAAAGACCCTGAGAAGTTCTTCGGTTTTCAAAAAAATTATCTAAAATACCCATAGAACAATCTTACCAGTATCCATCGCCGTAAAACGCGGGCTCGTCGTCATCCTCATCTGCCTGAACAATGTCACCAGGGGACAAACCACTACCTGCATGATCGATCGTGCAAAGAATCGCAGCATCCAAAGTGTCCGGTGAGCTAATCCCATGCTTACGCATTTCTTCCTTGCTCGTCATCAAAATAGCGCCCTTGGGGGAAAACTTGTACGTCTGCGAAATCATTTCCTCCCGCAACTTCTTGTCCTCAAAAGGCAAATCGAGATCGCCCGTCGCCGCTAACTCCCGAAACGTGTCGTAATGCCACGCACGAGCGTTGTGCCAACGAGCCACATCGGGAGAAGAATTAGCGCCATTGATAGACCCAACAGAGTAAACAGCATCAACAAACTCATCAAGACGGAGCAAAGAATCAACAACACCGCCACCGACGCCATTGACGTCAACATTAAGAATATCCGCCACAAGTCTTTGAGCATGGCCATGGGCTCTCCTCGCCGTTTCGATCAAGTCCAACTTGGACCAGCGATCTATTTCCCTAACCCTACCGCCCTGATTCGAAAAAAGAACGTTCTCGTCCGAACCAAACCGCGCCACGTCAAGGCCCAGAATGGGGCGAATGTCCTCGTCAACCGGAATGTCAGTGTCAGCCGCACGGTCAATAACCTTCTGCGAGAAGAATGACGTATCCGCCTCATCAGGAAACTCGCCCAGGACCTTCGACTTGTACCGTGCAGAATCAATGCCCCAGGCCCGCTTCTTGTGTTCGACCCACTCCACACTGGTGAGACCATCCAGCATGGACTGTTGCTTCTCCGGGTCCTCATACACAATCTCGCCCGTGAAGGTTGGAAGATCAAAAGCGCTAATCGTATAGCGCGACCAGTCCTGCATCAAAACAGGGTCATTGAAAATTTTGTAGAACTCGGTCCCGCGATTGTCCGGGTTCCCAATAACAAGCTGCCCCGAGCCCGCACCAGTAGCCACAGCCTCGGCGGCGGTGAACATGGCCGGAGGCAAGCCGCCACCCTCATCCAGGAAAACCTTCGTGTTCTTCTTACGAGTCCCCTGAAACGAGTTCACAATGTCCTGGTCGGGTGGGCGCTTACCGAACACCAAAAACTCTGCCCCGTCCGAGCCGTCCAGTTTCCACTCCAGCATTTCCGTGATGCGACCCGGCAAGTCCATGCCCCGCAACCTCGCGGCGCCCTTGTTGACTTTGAGATAGGCGAAAATAACTTTCTCCACCTGAGACATGGTGGGCGCCGAAACGATACACAAAGTCTCCTGGGGAATAGTCGTTGCCACCACCCAAGTAATCAGGTCAGCAACAACCGCAGACTTCCCGCAACCATTCGCAGACTTTACAGCGGTGCGAGTGTTGTGAATAAAACTCTGGGCAATCTCGGACTGCCTTGAATACCAGCGCTTGCCCAAAACATCCCACAGCCAAGCATCGGGGTCGCTCTGGTATAGGCGATTCCGGGACTTGTGCCGCATCTCACCCAAAGCGCCATCAAAAACCGAATCAAGATAAGTTTGCACTCAACACCCTGCTTGCCTTCTTCAAACCATCCTCCACCAGAATATCAATCTCCTCATCGGACGGCACCCCGTCAAAAGCGCGGAAGCCCATCACGATATGCTGCAACGCCAAATCAAAAGCCTGAGCAAAAATCTTTGCATGAGCCTCCGTAATTTTGTTTATGTCATCATCGACAAGCTTCCTCCGAGAATCCAAGCGCTCCGCAATCAACTTCATCGACCGCAACACCACGTTCGCAACCGACGCCACACCCGCAGCGTCCTCATGATCGACACCATCCAAAATGTCGTTCATCTTGTCCTTGAACGCCGCCGCCTCCAAAAGAAGCAGGCGCTCCTCCTGGCGGTCAGACAAATAATCTGGCGAATCCAACAACGCCGCAAGGCGCTCCGCAACATACGCCGCATCCAAGCCCGTCAGCAACGCGATCTCAGAATGAGACTTACGAGCGTTGGCCAAAATTTTTTCGTCAAGAGAACTCTTCACCAAATCCATCCCCCCATTCTACCGTAGTCAGAAAATGAAAAAAATGAAAAATGAGTGTTTGGTTGGGTGATACCTAACCATTCACCGAGCGTAACCACCTGAATTGTTTGGCGTTGCCCATGCTCTCGGGCTAACGCCAATGCTAATAGCGACGCAGGAGCTTCCGAGTTTCTTAGCCTTTGACTTTTCCGCCCCCCCATGCTTTTTGGGGGGGCTAATAGTTTGTGCGCGTAGCGTGCCTCATGCTCACCCCGTAGGGCGAAATTTTTGGGCGCAAAAAAACCCCCGACCACTGGCCGGGGGCTTCTCGCCTTTCTGTTAGGTGAGGGGTGTCACTGCCACGATAACTAGCGCGGTGGTGCCTGCTCCGATGATGAAGGCCAGAGTGCGGGCTAGGCGCTCTTTCCGCTTGTTGCGCGGTGCTTTGATTAGCTCGGCGCGGGTGGGGTGTGCTTGCTGTCCGTCGTTCCACCAGTAGTCCGCTTTCGCGCTGTCAAACTCGTACCAATCGTCCGGCGCTTCCCACTCGTCTACCGCGCTGTCAAACTCGTGCGGGCTGTTGGCCTTGTCTATCATGTACTGCTCCCAACTGTCCTCGGCTTCTTGGTACGTCATGCGCGGGCTTGCTTTGGCTATCTTGCGTGCTTTTTTCTGTAATGCTTTTAGTGTTCTGTTCATTTTTGTTTCATCCTTTTTTTGTTTGGGTGGTGCGGTCTGTGTGGTGGTGCGCCGGCGCCCCATACGTCTAGGCGCTCCTTCTTTTGCCTAGAGGTATGGGGCGCTGCGGGTAATCCCGTTACTGGATTACCTGCAAGGCGTACCGAGTGCGTGTCCGTCGATCGGATTGCCTGGTGTTGGGCAATACGATACAGGACTAGCGCTCTGGTCTTTACAGTCCCTCGGTGTCATCGCCGTCTGCGTCTCCGTCATCTTCTGAGGAGTTGATGTCTACATCGTAGACACTCCAACTGTCGATGTCTTCCAAGTCTTGCAGTGCTTCGATAATATCCTCCACGCTGATGTCGTGTTCTTGGTTCCCGTCTGCCATTTCCTGCCTGCTGGACGTTCCACCGATAGGGACGGTAACTGTGTGGCTTATCTGTACCTCCGCGTAGCCTGTCCACTCCACCATTACTTCCGGCGCTCCCATAGCCTGCGCTATTTTGTCGTACTCGCCACAGAACTGAAACCTGGTTGCAAGTCTTGCGGACTTGCGCCAAATCCACGCGATGCGCGGGTCATCAACTGAGATGCGTCCGGTACCCTCAACGCTGGCAAGTGCTTCCCGCGCTTTGGTCTCGGCTAACCTCATTTGCTGTTCCGCGTTAGCCTGTCCGATTTCGGCCACACTCGCGCGTTGCTCGGCTGTGGTCACTGCTTGCTGTGCTTGGCCTAAGTCCGTTCCTTGAATGGCCTCAAGCTCGGCGCGAACTTCCGCTATCCGTTCGTGCCACTGGGTCGCAACTCGTTCCGTTTCCGCGTTCACTGAATCTTGAAACCGCGTTATGCGGGCCTCGTAGTTTTCTTGGCTCCGCATTTTTGCCTGGTCGAGCGCGGTGTTATTTGCTTCAAGCTCTCGGTTACGGCTTTCCGCTTCTGACAACTGCGAGTGGGCGCTGGCTAGTTCGTCATTCTCGCTTGTGTTGCTGGTGAGTCTTTCGCGCTGTTCTGCGATAGTGGCCTCTAGGCGTGCAATGATTCGCAAACCCTCGGCGCGTTCTTCTTGCCATACTTCGGAATCGTTCATGGTGTTTCATCCTTTTTTTGGTCGTGCCTGTAAACCCGCGCGGGTGCGCGGGCTTCGATTTTTGTTAGCTCTGTGGATTTGTGAATTTTCGCGTGCGCTCGGGTCGTGATTTTTTGGGTTCCGCGCCCCGGGGCGTGACACAATCCTAGCCTAATTCGGGGGCGCTGTGGTGACATTCTGGAACTGATTCGGTTCGGGTTATTGCCCATTCTCGCCGTTTCCCGAACCTGAGCTTTTTTTATATTCGGCTCCGGTTACATCGTAATCGGCGGGTTTGACCTTGACCTTGACCTACCGCGCCCGCGCTTTTTGGGCGCTTGAAAAAACACGTTACGGAGTGGCCTCAGAAAAATCTTTTGACCTTGTGGCGTGGCCCACGCTTTTCGGGCTCACGCCATATGGGACAGTTGACGGTCGCGTCAAGGCCGAGGCGCGTCCCCTAGCGCCCCTTTCATCGGGTGCTGTCCTTCGATGAAAGCAAATGAAAGCTCCCGCCGTTAGGTGGCCATATCAGGGCGGGCGGGTGGGTAACGCGAGGAACGAGCGTGATAAAACGAGCGAGGAACGAGCGCCGAGTGCCCACCCCGTAGGGCAATTTTTTAGACTGGCCTGGAGGTAGGGTTTTTGCATTGCCGGCCACGCACGAATATCCAGTTAGCATCGGAAACCACGCACGAATATCCAGTTAGCATTTTCCGCCACACGTGAATATCCAGTTTGCATTTTTTCTCTCACGTGAATATCCAGTTTGCATTTCGATCGACGCACGAATATCCAGTTGCCCCTCACCGTTCACTGTGGCTCGACTGAGACGATTTCATGCCACCCTAGTACAACGATGACCCCCCGACCATTCTGTGCCCTTAGCGGGGCACACAAAAACCCCCACCGGAAAAATGGATGTAAAACCGGCGAGGGTTTTTGCGGGTCGTAGCCCGCCTCAGTTATTTGAGGATAGCGTGAGCCAAATTGATGTAGCCTTCCTCGATACCGTAGACCGCTCTCTCTGCACGAAGGTCTGTGAGGACGTCGTAGTTGTCGGAGCCCGCAGTCACCTCGTAGAGGTAGTCTGACGCGGTGTGGTAGATGGCTAGAGCGATGAGGTCGAAGATTCCCGACCCGTCTTCCGCACGGTTTTCTTCGTACCCCTCGGGGCATCCCATAGCTTGCCATTCGGATAACTGGTCAGTGTAGTAGACGGGCACGAAACTGTCAGCCGCTTCGCTGATGTATTCCTGTAGCTCGCTCTCGTCGTTTAGGTCAGTCTGTTCGAGTGTTTCGATAAGACTGTCAAGTAGTTCTTTTTGCTGGTTTACGCTCAATGGCGTTTCTGTTTTTCCCATACTCAGATTCTAGTACCCCTGTTTGGTGTTTGTCAAGTCGAGTTTTTTTTGTGCCTATATATACATACACACTTATATCTTTATATTGTTATTATAACTATATAACATTCTTTATAAGTAACACGGTGAACGAAAGTGCTTTTTTCGGTTGTTTCTAGGGCTTTTTATTTTGACCCTTTTTTTGGGCAATGGGATGCAGGGGGTTGCACTCCTTTTTTATCTATGGTATTATCTATATCAATAAGCAGATTTACCTCAAGGGGGGCATAGGATTATGGGTTATAACTCGGGCGAGAACATGGTCAGGGAGATGCAGTTGGATATTTCTGAGGAACTTTTGGCGAATGAGGAGTTCGCAGAAATCTTGGAAAAGCTCACCGCACAGATTGGTCATTACGAGAATGAGTACGTCGAGCGCAATAGTTTTGAGTTTGATGAGTTGGTGGCGGAAGCTACTTCGGATGATGCGGACGACGTTATGGCCCAGGTCGATAACGTGCTGTTGGATGCTCAGCATCGGTTGAGATTGTTCGGTGAGGAAATACTCATCGAGGACTTGATTCAAGCTATGCGACACATCGAGCCTCGGCGATGACGGCCTTGTGTTCTTACTGTGCAGAGAAGCCGGTAGTCGATGATTTTCATGAGTCTTGTACATCTTGTACGTTCTATTGCGAGCGGTGCAACGTGGTAACGCCATACGAACGTGGGATGGCTTGGGACGACTTGTGTGACGACTGTGGGGTCGAAGTGGGCTCCACACCAGAGAATCCTTGGAAGGGGAAATAATGACAATCCACACTCCGATGTTGAGGTGTACCGAGTGCCCCGAGTACATTCCCGCCGATGTGTGGGAGGAAGAATCGGGTATGTGTGTTGAGTGTTCCTATATCTATTACGAGGAGGAGGAGGAGAAATAATGAACATTTCGATCGATTACAGCGGGGCGGGTGTTCCTATCGTGACGGGCGAGGTGAGCGATGGGTATATGAGCTGGTTCGAGTCTGTACAGCTCATCGGGTACTATTGCGAGTCGGAAGACCATATGGGCGAGAACTGCAAGTGTGGTAGTGATGACCAACTGATTGACGGTTTCATTGGAAACATTTCTGCACGCGGGCTGGACATGATGTGCGACCACTGTACGGGTGTTCGGGTTGACGCTGACTACTATTTGCGGCAGGGTG
>Ga0209491_10006156_pt1 | contig 16888 bp, 15 predicted proteins | sample BON02_FD_187213 | JGI IMG/M metagenome (GOLD analysis project Ga0209491, IMG submission 187213) | Freshwater microbial communities from Lake Bonney liftoff mats and glacier meltwater in Antarctica - BON-02 (SPAdes) (version 2) | ecosystem: Environmental > Aquatic > Freshwater > Ice > Glacier...
TAAAATTTTTAATTTATTAGATGAACGATCTATCAACACTAGAGCAAGAGATTTTTAATAAATTTTCCCAATTAAAAAATAAGGAAAATTTAGAGAATCTAAGAACAGAAGTCCTTGGAAAAAAAGGGAGCATATCTAAGCTTTTCCAGGATCTTGCCACTATAAATAAAGATAAAAAAAAAGAATTTGCGTCTCAACTCAATATTTTAAAAACAAAAATTTTAGAAGAATTTAGAAAATACTCTGTAAGATTTCATCAAGAGGAAATAAAAAAAAAATTACAGGGAGAATCCATTGACATAACTCTTCCAACCCCAAAATTACCTCAGGGAAAAATACACCCAGTATCCCAAGCAATTGATGAGCTAACATGTATTTTTGCAGAGTTGGGTTTTTCTGTAGCGGAAGGTCCAGATATTGAAAACGAGTATAATAATTTTACGGCTCTAAATACTCCACCTAATCATCCAGCAAGAGATATGCACGACACTTTTTATCTTGATGATCAAAAACAAACTTTATTAAGAACACATACTTCTCCAGTTCAAATTAGAACAATGTTAAATGACAAACCTCCTTTTAAAATTATTGCACCAGGAAGAACTTATCGTTGCGATAGCGATCAAACACACACCCCCATGTTTCATCAGCTGGAGGGTTTGTACGTAGATAAAAATGTAACCATGGCAGATCTTAGAGGCTGTCTTGATTATTTTCTAAAAAAATTTTTTGAAATTGATCAAATTAAAATGCGATTTAGACCAAGTCATTTCCCATTTACAGAACCATCTGCAGAAGTTGATATTGGATACGAAATTAAAGATGGAAAAATTACCATAGGACAGGGAGACAAATGGTTGGAAATTTTAGGATGTGGAATGGTTCATCCCAACGTCTTAAAAAATGCCAAAATAGATTCGAGTAAATATCAGGGTTATGCGTTTGGAGTTGGTGTAGACCGATTAGCAATGTTGAAATATGGCATTAACGATTTAAGATCATTTTTTGAGAGTGATGTTCGATGGTTAGAGCATTTTGGATTTAATGCCAATGACATCCCAACCAATTATAGAGGGCTAGCAAAATGAACATTACTCTCAATTGGCTGAAGAAATATTTAAAAACAAAATCAACTACAGAACAAATAGCCGAAAAGCTTACATCCATAGGACTTGAAGTTGAAAGTATTAGCTCTGCAAAAAGCAACATATCCAATTTTAAGGTTTGTAAGATAGTAAGTGCTATTAAGCATCCAGAGGCAGATAAGCTAAAAATTTGTGATGTAGATATTGGAGAAGGAAAAGTTATCAAAGTTGTTTGTGGAGCATCTAATGCCAGAGAAGGATTGACCACTGTTTATGCATCTCCTGGAACAGTGATACCCAAAAATGGCATGAAGCTTTCTGTGGCAAAAATTAGAGGCGTAGAGTCTTTTGGGATGCTTTGCTCCGAAGCGGAGTTAAATCTTGCAAAAGATAGTGATGGAATTATTGAATTAAAAACTAAACAAAAAATAGGGGGCAGTTTTTTTAAAGAAAATTTAGATCCCATGATTGATATTTCGATTACACCAAATAGATCAGACTGTCTTGGCGTTCGAGGTATTGCTAGAGATCTTGCTGCCTCAGGGGAGGGAATTTTTGTTCAGCACAAGATAGATAAAATAAAAATTAATTCAAAGAAAAGCGTTACAGTTGAAATTGAAAAGGACTCAGGCTGCTCTCAATTTGGAAGTTGTTTTATCGAAGGTGTTCAAAACAAAGAGAGTCCAGATTGGTTAAAAAGACATTTGGAATCAGTCGGTCAGAAATCAATATCTGCCATTGTCGATATTACAAATTATATTATGCTAGATATAAATAGACCGCTTCATGCTTATGATGCAGATAAGATATCTAAAAAAATTATTGTTAGAAAGTCTAAGCCTGGAGAGGTATTTCAAGCGCTAGACAATAAAAAATATAATTTACTGAAAGACAGTTGTGTTATTGCTGATACAGAAAAAGTTCTTGGTTTAGGGGGTATTATTGGGGGAGAGCTCAGCGGAACAGAAATGAATACAACTAATATTATTTTAGAAGCTGCTAGTTTTGATCCAATTTCGATTACTAAGTCTTCAAAACAATTGGGCATTATAACGGATGCTAAATATCGCTTTGAAAGAGGAGTGGATCCTAATTCTATAGAAGAGGGATTAATGAGTGCTGCAAAATTAATACAAGAAGTTTGCGGTGGGAAAATAGGAAAGATCAATGTTACCGGAAAATCAGCTTACAAGGAAAAAAAAATAAATTTTACTTTAGCTAATTTTAAAAAATTAATAGGATTTGAAATTTCAAAATCAGATTCTGTAAAAATCCTTGAAAAGTTAGGATTTAAAACAAAAGATAAAAAAACAAATTTAGAACTGGTCGTTCCCAGCTTTAGACCTGACGTCAGCCAAGAAGTGGATATTATTGAAGAGCTTATTAGGATAAATGGTTACAATAATATACCTCTTGCAGAACCGGATAGAATTGCTTTAAGGCCAGCTCTTAATTATCAGCAAAAAGTTTTCCATTATATTCAAAGATCGATAGCATCCATTGGTTATCTAGAGACTATTACTTGGTCTTTTACTAATTCAAAAATTGATGATTTGCTCACAGATAAAAAATTACGTCTAGTAAACCCTATATCCTCTGATCTTGATACTTTAAGAACATCTGCTTTTTCTAATTTATTAATTCATTCAAGAAACAATATTGATAGAGACTATAAAAATTTAATGATTTTTGAGGTGGGACCAGTTTTCCACGGCAAGCAGCCCGGACAACAAAGTACAGTCGCGGCCGGCATAAGAATTGGCAATAAAATTGAAAAAACCTGGAAAGAAAAAACTGCAACATCAACAGCCTACGATTCTAAAGCAGATGTTTTGCAAGTTTTGACAGATCTAGGCTTTGATATAAAAAAACTAATTATAGAGAGCAAAAGCAATCAGTCTTTTCATCCAGGTAGATCGGGGTCCGTATATTTGGGATCTGGCAAAGGAGCATTGCTTGCTTGTTTTGGCGAGTTGAGCCCTATTATCATTGCTCAATTAGAATTAGAAAAGTACTCACCGTGCGGTTTTGAAATTTATTTAGACAATATTGCAGAACCTAAAAAAAAGCAGAAGGACGCCAAAGGAGCTTACGTGGTTTCTAAATTTCAGGCAGTAGAGAGGGACTTTGCTTTTATTGTGAACAAAGATGTTAAGGCCAGCCAGCTCATCTCGTTAATCAAGAGTTGTGACTCTCAATTAATAACCAGTATTGATATTTTTGATGTATATGAAGGCAGCAACATTGAGCAAAATAAAAAATCAATTGCTCTTAGCGTTAAGATGCAATCAATGGAAAAAACATTAGATGAAAAAACAATTGAAGACATTAGTCAAAAAATCATATCTTCCGTGCAATCTAAAACAGGTGGCACTTTAAGAGCTTCATGAGTTCCACAGATTTAATTAGAAATTTTTCTATTGTAGCCCATATTGACCACGGTAAGTCCACGCTTGCCGATCGATTAATACAAACTTGTGGAGGGTTGCAGGCAAGGGAGATGAAGCAACAAGTTCTCGACTCAATGGATATTGAAAGAGAAAGAGGAATTACAATCAAGGCACAAACCGTTAGGCTTAATTACAGGCACAAAGACGGAAAAACTTATATTTTAAATATTATGGATACGCCTGGGCACGTAGATTTTAGTTATGAGGTCAGCAGATCTCTAGCGGCATGTGAAGGATCTTTGCTGATTGTTGATAGTTCTCAAGGTGTTGAGGCACAAACATTAGCTAACGTTTACCAGGCTATGGATAATAATCATGAGATTGTAGTGGTCTTAAATAAATCTGATCTACCGGCTTCAGAACCTGAAAAAGTAAAACAAGAGATTGAAGACGTTATTGGCATAGATACTTCCAATGCAATTTTGGCCTCGGGAAAAACAGGAGCCGGAATCGAAGAAATTTTAACAGCTATTGTAGAAAGATTGCCAGCACCAAAAAGTGAAAGCAATGATCAGTTAAAAGCTTTGCTGGTAGATAGTTGGTACGACAGTTATTTGGGAGTTGTGATATTAGTAAGAATTATTGATGGGTTCATTAAACAAGACGATGAAATTTTAATGATGTCCAATAAAGCCAGATATAAAATTGACAAAGTTGGGGTCTTTACACCAAAGCCAGTCGATAAAGATAATTTAGGACCTGGAGAAATGGGTTTTATAGTAACGGGAATTAAAAGTGTTTCAGAAACAAAGGTTGGAGACACAATTACGTTAAGTAAAAATCCAATTACAAAAGCATTGCCAGGATTTAAACCAAGCAAACCAGTTGTTTTTTGCGGACTATTTCCTGTAGATAGTTCAGACTATGGTCTTCTCAGGGACAGTTTGGGAAAGCTAGCTTTAAACGATTCTAGTTTAGTTTATGAGGCAGAGTCTTCAACGGCACTTGGACTTGGTTTTAGGTGTGGTTTTTTAGGATTGTTACACCTTGAAATTGTAGTTGAAAGATTAGACCGAGAATATGATTTAAATTTAATAACCACCACACCAGGCGTTGTATACAAGCTAGAAACGACAGATGGCAAATCAATAGACCTTCAAAATCCAAGCAGCATGCCTGAACCAAATTACATCAAAACTATCAAAGAACCTTGGATTAATGCAACCCTGATTACACCAGACGAGTATTTGGGTTCAATCATTAAACTTTGTGAAGAAAAAAGAGGCTCTCAAAAAAACCTTTCCTACTCTGGAAATAGAGCCATTCTAAAATATGAATTGCCCCTCAACGAGGTGGTGTTTGATTTTTATGATAGATTAAAATCAATCTCTAGCGGATATGCTAGTTTCGACTATGAAATTAGCGAATACAAAGAAGGAGATCTGATTAAGCTTTCAGTTTTAGTTAATGCAGAACCAGTTGATGCGTTATGTGTAGTTATTCATAGCGAATTTGCAGTACGTCAAGGAAGACTCATTTGTGAAAAACTAAAAGAATTAATACCAAGGCACCAATTTCCTATACCAATCCAAGCTGCAATCGGAGGAAAAATTGTAGCGAGAGAAACAATCCAAGGATTTAAAAAAGATGTTTTAACTAAAATTCATGGTGGTGGAGCAAGAGATAGAAAAAGAAAACTGCTTGATAAGCAAAAAAAAGGAAAATCAAGAATGAAGCAGTTTGGCAGCGTTGAGATTCCTCAAGAGGCTTTTATAGGCGTTCTGAAAATAAACAAATAAAAATACATGAAAGCTAAATAAATGAAAATATTTGATTGCTTTTCATATTGGGATGAGGATTTGCTTCTTGATCTAAGATTAAATATTTTGAACTCCTATATCGACTATTTTGTGATTGTCGAGGGTAATAGAACCTGGCAAAATAATTTTAAAAAATTAAAATTTAATATTGATAAATTTCCAAAATTTAAAGACAAAATAATATATATTCCCGTTGAAAATATGCCAGATGGAGACAACCCATGGTTAAGAGAAAATTTTCAAAGAAATTGTATATCGAAAGGCTTAAAGAAATGTTCTGATAATGATCTTGTTATAATTTCTGATTTGGATGAAATTCCAAATCCAGAGAATTTAAAATCTTTTTCTCCCAGCATGAAATATGCGGCATTTAAACAAAAACATTATTATTACAAAATAAATACGCAAAGCGAAAAAAATCCCTATTGGTATGGAAGTAGAATCTGTGTTAAAAAATATTTAAAATCACCTCAATGGTTAAGAAATTTAAAGTTTAAAAAAAGGCCATATTGGAGACTGGATAAGCTTAGATTAAATAACATAATAGAAGACGGAGGTTGGCATTTTTGCAATTTAAAAAATGCAGATCAGCTTCTCTATAAGTATAGTAATTTGTGTGAGACAAATGATCCTTATGTTTTTAAAGAAAAAATAGGTGAGCAATATTTAGATAGTAAAGAAATAAAAAAAAAAATTGATCTGGGTATAGATATTATTGGCAGAAATGATGCTTTTAAAGCTAGAAAATTAGACAATACATTTCCAGATTATATTATAAAAAATATTGACAAGTACAAAAATTGGATCTCAACTTAACTAAAGTCTAAAAGTTTTCTGTTTTCAGCGGGAAAACAAACTAAATTTTCGTCAATAGAAAAAAAAATATATTTATTATCTGATAATTTATTTACCATTTTGCTAAAAAAATTGTGATCACTATGAATATACTCACATATTATGATAGGCCTAAGCAAAGATTTGCTCAGGAAATCATAAACAATTTTACAATCATACCCTTCGGCATCAATAAATAATAAATCTAGATTTTTTACAGAGTGTTTAGCAAAGAGATCTTCAATAGAAATGGAGCAAACATTTTCTTTAATAATATGAGATTTTTTAACAGCGTGCCTAATTAAATGATGTTTGTTAAATGAAGTAATGCCAAGAACATGTTTGTCATACAAATTTAGCTTAGAAGGATTTACTTTATATAAAAAAGAAATTTCATTATTTACAGAAATTGCAGAATTCTCGAATGATAAATAGTTGAGAGATTCGTAATTTTTTTTTAATTTATTAAAATTATCCTTGACAGGTTCTACTAGTAAAGCATTTGGCTTATATTCTTGTATATATTTATTCAATATGTCAAATAATACTCCATCATTAGCTCCGATCTGAACTAGTGTTTTAATTTGATTTTTTAAAAATAAATTTTTTAATATATTATTTAGATTTAAATAGCTATTGGTAGTTATTATTTTATTATTTTTAAAAAGGTTTTTTTCTACTAGTTTATATCCAAAGGCACCAGCAACTTTTTTTATTATCTTGAATAGCATCAATTTAGATATGGATATTTAATTATTAAATTTATCTTATTATAAAAAATGAAAAAAGAAAGATATTACTCCGAGCTAACTTTTCATTATTGGTGCAGTAAAAATTTATAAGATTAATAATCTAAAAATTGAACAGATTTTTGTCAAAAACAAAGATTTTTAGTAAATGACTATAATAATTAATTTTTTTTACCAAATGATTCTTTGCAAAAAAAGAAGACTATGAAACTATTGCATGTAATTCAATCAATATTTTTAGAGCAAAAAAAATAAAAATTTTAAAAAGAGGGTAAAAAAAAATATTTAAGAATCTTTTGCGCTATTTGAGCAAGCCAAGCAAAATATTAGTTTGCATTTTGACATGAACTATAGTCCTAGAAATTTAGATATTAGCATAGAAAAAATGAATGCAAATGATATAGAAGATTTTAAAATATTTGTTAAAAATGAAAATTTTTTTAATCTCTATATTATTTTATAACAAAACTAATTATAATGAATCGATGGTTTAAAGATTTGTTTTTATGAATTGAAAAATATGAAAAAAATTAGATTTAACGAGCTAAAAAATTACGATACCACAAGACTGACTATAAGCTTATCTGGGTGAGAGCTATTTATATTTTAGCTTTAAAAAAATACACTATATAAGAAAGAAAATAGGGTTCAGTTACAAAATTTATAGTTTAAGTATTATTTCTGGAGAGATGGCCGAGTGGTTTAAGGCGCACGCTTGGAAAGTGTGTGTACTGTCAAAGGTACCGAGGGTTCGAATCCCTCTCTCTCCGCCAATAAAAATATAAATTTTGAGTAATGATTAATTATTTTTTATTATCAATAAGATGTGTATAGATTTAAATAGATGAAGAATTTAGTTTTAACTTCAGCAGTAGGATATGACTTTGCTAAAATTGAAGTTTTTATCAAAAGCTTAAGAAAATTTTATTTCGAAGAGGTTGCTGTATTAATAAACAAGAATCAAAAAGATTTAAAATTTTTTACAGATCGTTACAATGTTCAACTTATAGAAACAAACATTAAGCCAAAAAAAACATATCAACAGAGGTTTGATTTTTATTACTCGTATCTCCAAGATAAGTTTGAATATTACAATTCTATTTTTTTAACAGATTCAAGAGATGTTTTTTTTCAAGAAAATCCTTTTGTATTTCAATATAAAAGTAATCTAAATTTTTATTTAGAAGGGACTACTATTGAAAACTGCAAACACAATTCAAATTGGATAAAAAAAACAGTAGGTAGGATAGCCTATGAAAAAATCAAAAAAAATAGAATTTCCTGCTCTGGAACCGTTATTGGAAAATCTAGGGACATTTTTAATTATATAAAATTAATGAATGAAAATATAAAAAAATATAAATACAAAAAAAATTTTAAAGAGTATGTTCTTTTTAAAAAAAAATATAATGGTTACGATCAGGGAATTCACAATTTTCTTATACGAGATAATTTTTTCCCCGAATGTCATTTATACGACAATACAGAAGGAAATATAGCCACGATCAATTATCATTTTTCCAATTTAAATTTTAATTCTAATCATCGTTTAGTTAATGATCAGGGTAGGCCATATGATGTGGTACATCAATATGATAGAATCACAGTAGCTAAAAATTTTGAGAATACTCTCAAAGACATACTTGGCTAATTTACTTTTCTTTGATTTGTTGATGAATAATTAGGGTTGTATATTTGTATGATATTATTTTTAATAATCTTGTATATTTTGATTTGTATCAAAAAAAACTATAGGATTTTCAAATACAGTAAATTTTTTGTTAAACCAATAAGATAAATAATATTCTGCAAGAAAAGCAAGCATTCTTATTTGGTATCCTTGTAATTTGGTCATATCAAATTTGTTTTCACATTTTGATAGCCAGGAAAAGATATTTTTATAATATTCTTCGAGAATTTTTGAATTTCTACATATAAATAAATTAAAAGGATTGAAGCAATAATTTTGCAGATACTCTTCAAAATCATTTCTATCTTCATTAGGAAGAAGTTTTATTGCTTCATTTATATGATAGCTTCCATGGAATATTTGAAAATGCTCATAAAGACTGTGTTGATTTTTTAACAAAAAATTAAAATTTAAGAGCAAGTTTTTTATACCAAAATTTTTTATTATTTTAGATCTCTTTATTTTTCCTATTGTTAATTTTTTGACCAAAATAACCTCAGAATCATTACAAATTTTGGGTGGATGAGTAATAATATTATTTTTAAGATCTTCTATTGAGGCGTTATTTATATTTTTGTTAGTCCAAAATCTTCTGTAAGTAGAAAATCCAATCCAGCTTTGATCTTTTAAAATTTCTAAATGATTTTTCCAAATGGAGTAATGGAACGTATATTCTCCATAATAAAAATTTTTATTAGAAATATTTATTCCTCTTTTGTCTGAAATCCAATCTTTGTTAAAATCAGCATTACCCAAACCAACAGGAGTATAGTTAAGTTCTTTAAAAAATTTACTATTTTGGTTATAGATTGATAAACAAAAAATTTTCCAACTATCCATCTGGATTAATTTTTTTTATTTATAATAGACTTAAGTTTTTCTATATTAATTAACTGATTATTAAAGTATTTTTCTTTAAGCACTTGTTTGAATTTTAATTTTTTTACATTAATTTTAGATAATTTTGCAAATTTATATATACTTTGATTTTTTCCACCAATATTTAGAATCCCTTTAGTATTTATTATTTTTGGGATTAGTTTGACAACTTCTTCGTGATAAAGAAAGTTAGTTCTTACATTTGTATAAGCTGAATCGTGCACAAAAGGTCTTTCACTCATAGAAATTCTTAAAACTAGAGAGTCTTCGCACATTTGCGCAGCGCATTCTCCTCCCATTTTTGACAGAGCATAATTGTTAATTGGTAATATAGGATCATTTTCTTTATTGGATTTGTTATTAAGGGGATAAACGTAATTAGATGAAAAATATATTAATTTAATGCCCATTTCTATGCATGCGATAGTTAAATTGCATGTTCCAATAATATTGGTAAGTATGCTTTTTTGAGGATAGTTTTCATGAGTATTCATCGGTCTCGATATTGCAGCAGCGTGTATTATAATTTTTGGTTTTATTTTCTTAATAAATTTTTTAATTGATTTGTAGTTACAAATATCCATATTTTTTTTTGAAGGATAATAAATGTTTTTCAAAAAATATGCTGATTGAAAAACTCTTCCAAATCTACCAGACCCTCCAGTAAAAATAATTTTATCTTTATAAAAGTTCATTTTTTTAAATCACTAAGAATAATGCCATTTTGATCTTTAGTAGATAAAATAGGTTTCATGTTAGGCCAATTAATTTTTAGAGCAGGGTCATTCCAAAGAAGCGTAGTCTCACTTTTTTGATCCCTATAGTTTGAGCATTTATAGTAAATGACGCATTCTTTTGACAAGCATAAAAATCCATGAGCAAATCCAGCTGGTATTAGAATTGAGAACTCAGATTTTTGAGATAATTCAATTGAAAAATATTCTCCATATGTCGTAGATTTTTTTCTTAAATCAACGCATACGTCAAATATTTTTCCTTGCACAACTGTTAGTAATTTCGCCTGTGAATTTTTTTTTTGAAAATGCAATCCCCTTAAGACATTTTTTTTAGAGTATGACATACAGTCAAAAACAAAGTCATTTTTTTTTTCAAGTTTATTTTGAAATACTTCTTTAAAAAAACCTCTTTTATCATTGAATATCGTCGTTTTGATCAATTTTAAGTCTTTAAATTTTGTTTTAATTGCTTTCATTTTGATTAAATCTTTTTTAAATAATTGCTATAATCGCATTTACCATAAAACTTTATGTTAGATTTCAATTGCTTTTTGTTTATAAATTTTTGATTAAAAGCTATCTCATCCAAGCAAGCAATTTTTATACCCTGAACTTTTTCAACTGAATGAACAAAATTAGACAAGCTTGTTAAGTCTTCAATTTTTCCAGCATCTGACCAAATTGCTCCTCTTCCGATTTCTTCATGTCTTAATTTTTTAATGCTTTGGTAGGATTTTAAAACATCAGTAATCTCTAGCTCATTTCTTTTGGATGGCTTAATCTTGTTTGCAATTTTAACAACATCGTTATCAAAAAAATACAATCCTGTAATGGCTTGGTTAGAAACAAACCTTTTTGGTTTTTCGACTATATAACTTATTTGAGAATTTTTAATTACAGCCACACCAAAACTTTCAGGATTATTAACTGTCTTTAAAAAAATTGTTGCACCTGAACTGTAATTTTTTGCTTTTAAAAGTTTAGCCGTTAAGCTTTGACCGTAAAAAAAATTGTCACCAAGGATAAGAGCTATGTTATCTTTCTTTATAAAATTTTTACCTAAGATAAATGCATCTGCTATTCCTCGAGGTTTTCTTTGAACTTTATATTTTATACTTATTCCGTATCTTTTTCCATTTCCCAAAATATTAAAAAAGTTTTTCTCTTGACCATTGTTCACAATAATTAAAATATTCTTTATTCCAGCAAGCATCAAAATAGATAGAGGATAAAATATTAATGGCTTATCATACAATGCTAACAATTGTTTGTTAACTGCCTTCGTTAAAGGACTAAGTCTTGTTCCAGTACCGCCTGCTAGTATTATTCCTTTTTTAATCAATTTTCTATTCCTATTCTTTTGGCGTATTCTTTATTGTTTAATTTATCTAGCCACTTTTCATTGCTTAAATACCACTGGATAGTATCTCTAATTCCTTTTTGAAATTTGTACGTCGGTTTCCATTTTAACTTAGTTTTAATTTTTTTTGAATTTAGAGCGTATCTTTTGTCATGCCCAGGTCTATCTTTAACAAAAATTATTTTTGATTTTGTTGTCATTAATTTTTTACCTATAGATAAAATTTGTTTAGCGATGTCTATATTTTTAATAATTTTGCCAGTTCCTATATTGTAATTTTCACCAATTTTTCCATTTTTAAATGTTTCTATTAAAGCACGACAGTGATCGATGACATGAATCCATTCTCTTTCATTTGTACCAGAGCCATAAATAGGCAGATCTTTACCATTTTTAATGTTTAGAATCATTCTTGGTATTAGTTTTTCAGGATATTGATTTGGACCATAATTATTACAACAGTTAGTAATTATTGCAGGAACTCTATAAGTTCTCACATAAGCTTTCACAAGAAGATCAGAAGATCCTTTTGAGGCAGAATAAGGAGAACTTGGTTGGTAGGCGTCAGTTTCTAAAGAAAATTTATTTTTTAATATATCCCCATACACCTCGTCTGTAGAAACATGAATTAATTTAAATTTTTTGTTCTTAGCTTTTTTTAAATAACTTCTTGTGGCTTCTAGTAAATTAAAAACCCCAAATATATTACTTTCTATGAATGATTTTGGATTATCTATAGATTTGTCAACGTGGGTTTCTGCGGCTAAATTGAAAATACCTTGAGGATTATATTTTTGTAAAATTTTTTTAATTAGTAATTTATTATTAATATCTGTCTTGAAAAACTTATATTTTTTTTTATTAATGCCCTTTAAATTGTAATAATTGGATGAGTATGAATATTTGTCTATATTAATTACAAAAAAACCAGAATCTATTAATAATTTTACGAGATTGCTGCCAATAAAACCCAACCCACCAGTCACAATAATATTTTTTTTCATGATAAAGAGTATTTTTTAATTTATATTAGAAGAAGTTTCAATGAATTATAAAAACATTACAGCTATAATCGTTACCTTTAGAAGTGAAAAAGTAATATTTAACTGTCTAAAAAGCATTGGCAATATAAAAAAAATTATTATTTTTGATAATTCTTTTGATGAAAAACTTAAGAAGAAAGTGCTGTTAAAATTTCCACAAGTTAATTTTATCCTATCCCCCAAAAATTTAGGCTATGGAGCCGGAAACAATGCTGCTCTTAAGAAAGTAAAAACTAAGTATGCTATAATTTTAAATCCGGACACTATTCTTCTTGGGAAATGCATAGCCAATCTTTTGATTCTGGCGAAAAATTTAAATAATAAATTTTCTATTATTGCACCAAGCGTGAACGGACGAGAAAAAAATTATGGGTTTTTTGCAGAAAAAAAAATAAAAAAACAAACAGTGAAAAATCAAATATATTTTGAAGTTGATTACGTAAAAGGGTTTGCGATGTTTTTGAACATGCAAAAAATAAAGAGTGTAAAATTATTTGACGAAAAGTTTTTTATGTATTTGGAAGAAATTGATTTGTGCAAACGATTAAAAAAAATAAATGAGAATATTTTAATTTCTACAAGTGCCAAGTGCAAACACATCGGAGCAAGGTCATCAAATATTGGATTTGATTTTGAAATAAATAGAAATTGGCATTGGATGTGGTCAAAAATATATTATGCAAGCAAACATGATGGTTTTTTTATAACTAGAATTTTTTCAATTCCAGAGCTACTTAAGTTGATAATTAAGATTTTATTTCATTTTACTTTTTTTAATCAAAATAAATTATTAATTGCAAATGCTAGATTATGTGGTTTGTCGGCATCTTTTTTTAAATTAAAATCCTATTTTAGACCAAAACTTAATGTTAGATAAAACTATTTTAATAGGGGCTGGATTTTCTTCCGCTGTTTTGAGCAGATTAATTAAGTATAAAAATTTGACAATTTTTGACAAAGCAAGGGGACCGGGAGGAAGATCTTCTACAAGGAGAGTTGATAAAATAGGAGTTTTTGATCACGGTCTTCAATTTATTAGTCCAGAAAATGTTGAGTTCACTAAATTTTTGGACAGCAATTTGCAGGGTCATATAAAAAAATGGGAAGGAGATTTTATTGATTTTGATAATGGTCAAAAATTAATAGATAAAAAAAATACAAAATATATTGGAATAAATGGAAATAGTGATTTTGTAAAAAATTTAATATCCGTGCAATCTTTTTATGAAAAAGAGTTAATTAGCATTAATAGAAGTGATAATTTATGGACACTTGAATTTAAAGACAAGAGCATTGAGAAATGTTCCTCTTTAATATTAACAATCCCGTTTGAACAATGTCAAAAAATTATAAAACCTCTAAATATACCTTTAAAATTTAATGGCAATATGGAGCCTAATTTAACAACAATGATTGCATTAAATAAAAATCTCAGCTTGTTAACTAGTGGTTTTAAATTTACTAAAAATAGTATTTTAGGATGGGCAGCAAATGAAACATCAAAATTAAGACCGAATAACAATGACCAATTAGAGCTGTGGACTTTGCAAAGCTCCACCAGCTTTGCCAAAAAAAAACACAAAAACTACCAAATTGAAAAAAAAGAAATTATGAACCTAATGATCAGTGAATTCTTTAGAGTATTTAACATTACTGACATCGATGTCGTGCATGGAGACATTCATGGTTGGTTATATGCCTTTAAGAAAGAAAATTTTTTACAAAATTTTTACTGGAACAAAGAAATGAAACTAGGAATTTGTGGTGATTGGATGTGCGGGCCAAAAGCCGAAGACGCTTGGAACAGTGCCAGCAAGTTAGCCGATCAAATTAACAATTCGTAAAATTTTTTAATTAAGCTAACAGCTCGCTGATCTGCTCCCATGGTGGGGTTAATTTCTTTTGTGACATAAGATATTCCAAGTCCATTAATAGGATCTGCAAATCCCAATGACCCACCCCAACCATTGTGACCAAAAGATTCCTTGTGTTTGCCAAACATCCATCCGCCTCTTAAAATAAAACCTAAATTGGTCCATCTAATAGGAAAGTTCAAGCTCAAGTCCATGGAAGATTTTGTTTCCTCAAGTCCTTTTTGTAAAATATTTTTCTTAATTATGTTTTTGCTATCATTTTTTAAATCATTAGCTAAATAATCATAAATCGAAGCGATGGCATCAGAGTTTCCGTGGCCACCCATTGAGGGTATTTCAGCTTTTCTCCATGCCGCGGTGTTATAAAACTCAAGATCATGCTCTGGATTATTAAAGGCATTCAGGTTTTCTTCAGTAGATTTTTTACTTTCTTCCATAAATACTCCGGTAGATAAATCGGCAATATTTTGCATTTGCAATTCATTAACTCCAAAAAAAAAATTTAAATTGTTTTTTTTAATAATAAACCTATTTAAAAATTCCCCAACGCTTAATCCGGTTATAATTTTAATTAAGTTTCCTACCAAATACCCGTGTGTTTTTGCATGATAATAGGTTGCTTCACCTGGTTTGTGATCAGGGTTTTGATTTTCTAGTATTGAAATTATTTTTTCCCAATCTAGCAAATCTTTATTTTCTAATTTTTGTTTAAATCGATACATTCCAGATTGGTGAGATAAAATGTGTTTGACTAAAATAGAAGATTTATTTGTCTCCTGAAAAGCAGGCCAGTAATGACAAACTGGCTTGTCTAAATCTAGTAAATTTTCATTTAACAGTTTTGCAATGCAGGCTTCATATATTCCTTTGCTCGCAGAAAATGTGTTTACAATTGTGTTTTCGTCCCAAGAGTCTTTTTGTAAATTTTTTGTCCCACCATATAAGCTTATAATTTTTTTATTATTTTGAATTACTGAAAATGCAGCTCCCGTTTCTTGATTATTTTTAAAAAGATCGTTAAAAGCTTCTTGAATGTGTAAAAATTTAACTTCGCAAGAACCCTTTGCGAACATTTAGCTAGCCAGTTTCATGGAAAAATTTCTCCCCAAGCTCACTTTTAAATCTTGGCAAAATTTTGCAGCTTCAGCACCATCAATAATTCGGTGATCGTAAGATAGAGAAATCGGCATCATCATTCTAGCTTCAAATTTTCCATCAATAAATACTTGCTTCATTTCAGATTTTCCAACTCCTACTATGGACACCTCAGGTGCATTAATAATTGGTGTAAAGAAACTGCCCCCAATTCCCCCAAGACTTGAGATGGTCATAGAGCCTCCAAAAAATTCTTTTTTATCGATTTTTAGCTCCTTACATAGTTTGCTAATTGCCCTGACTTCCTGATTTAGTTCAAATAGATTTTTTTTATCTACATTTCTAATTTTTGGAACCATTAGTCCATGCGGTGTGTCAACAGCAATTCCAATATGAAAATATTTTTTAAAAACAACTTTATCGTTATCAATAGAGCTATTAAAATTTGGGAATCTTTTCATAGCATTAACCAGCGCTTTCATCATAAAAGCCAAGGATGTGATTGAAATTTTTTCTCGGGTGTTCAAGTCTACTAAATTTTTTCTAAAATTTTCCATCTCTGTTATGTCTAGCTCATCATGTTGAGTGACATGAGGAATGGTTGTCCACGATTTAACTAGATGTGGACCAGACAATCTTTTAATCCTTGGTATATTTTGTATATCAACCTCTCCAAATTCACTGTGTTCGTAAGGTAAAGAATCCGATTCAATTACTTTTAGTTTTGGTTCCTCAACTTGAGAAGGGGTCCTAGCTTTATTGATATTTTGATTTACATGTTGCTTAATATCTTGCTCCAAAACTCTTCCTTCTCTACCACTGCCATGAACTTCACTGATCGTAACACCTAGTTCTCTTGCAAATTTCATAACTTTAGGGCTCGCACCGTAAGCGCCAACAGAGCTTTTGGGTGATGTTGCTTGAATTGCTTTTTCTTTTGTCGAAGGGTAGTTAGAATCTTTAGAGTCAGATATGTTTTCACCAACTTCTACTATCGTTGGCTTAGATTCCTTAGTTTTGCTTATTTCTTCATTGGTTTTTTTTTCTTCAATAGTGGCACCTTCGATAGAAGCTACAAGGCTACCTTCTGAAACTTTGTCCCCAACTTTAATGTGAATTTTTGCAATTTTACCAGATAGGCCTGATGGAACTTCTACGCTTGATTTGTCACTTTCAAGCATTATGATTGGATCACCTTTTGCTATTTCTTGTCCTTCTTTTATTAAAACTTCTATGATCTCAACGCTCTTAAAGTCACCAATATTTGGTACTAAAATATCTTGGGCCATTATAACTTAGTAGGTATCGGTTTTGCTTGGTCTATATTATATT
>Ga0209491_10006158_pt1 | contig 16882 bp, 20 predicted proteins | sample BON02_FD_187213 | JGI IMG/M metagenome (GOLD analysis project Ga0209491, IMG submission 187213) | Freshwater microbial communities from Lake Bonney liftoff mats and glacier meltwater in Antarctica - BON-02 (SPAdes) (version 2) | ecosystem: Environmental > Aquatic > Freshwater > Ice > Glacier...
GGAGGGGGGGGGTTAGGGAAGAGGCCGAGGTGGGGGTCTTATCAGGTGTTGCCTCCGTATCCGCCGCAGAAGCAGCAGCAGGGAGCAGCTGCTGGAGGAGGAGGAGGAGGGGGAGGGATGGAGAGAGGAGGGGCGACGACGACGACGGTGAGAATGCCGGTGGAGGAGGAGGAGCAGGAGGAGCGTCGGAATGCGGAGGAAGGGGGAGATGGTGGGGACGCGTTGAATAGCGTGGTGTAGAAAGGGATAAGAGCTAGAAGGTAAGGGGGTTTTTGATATGGGGAAAGGGTGCGCTTTATATGATAAATAGACATTTGTTTTTGAAATTCATATTTGAAGCGATCAGGGCCGGGCGAGGGAGCCTTGGCCTTGTGCGCGTTATATGTGTGTAAGGCCAGCCTGTCGAGCAAGCAGCAACGGAAAGCAACAAAGGATCACATAAACATCGAGAAATGAGGAGGAGAAAAAAACCTCGCAAACACATCAAATTGAGAGCCAAAAAAAACGAATGAAGACACAATTTTGACACACCAGCAAAAACAAATGTTGGATGCTCGAGCCTTATCGTTCCCTTTTCGTTTCCCTTGTATATTTACTTCTTTGTCTTTTCATGGGTGGTACACTTAACATGGATGGATGAATGGTTGGGTGGAAGGGGCGTGGTTCTTGTGTGCGGCGCGGCACCTACGCTGACAAGTCAACGAGGTAGGCTGCGCTGCCTTCTCCTCTCTCTCTCTTCCTCCTACGCACCCTCCCGTGCAGTAATCTTTCTTTCTTTTTGTCTCTGTAAGTTCGTCCATCCCGTCCTTTTCCATCTCTTGCTTGCGTTTGGTTGGGTTGGTTTTCGTGTTCCCGCGGGCGACTCTTCTTCTCTTCTTCTTCTTCTTCTTCTTCTTCTTCTCCTTCTTCTTCTTCTCCTTCTCCTTCTTCTTTTTGAGTCTGTACATCTTTGATAGTGATAATCCATTGACTTGCTTTTGCTTTTGCTTTTTTTGCTGCTGCTGCTGCTGCTGGTGGTTTTTCGTTCCTTTTCCTCCTCCTTCGTTTCTCTTTGGTAGTAGTGGTGGTGTCTAGCGCGGTCTCGAGGTCGATCCCATAGATAAAAATGCGTGTACAAATGTACTACTCAGTCTTTTCCTTCCCTTTCCCTTTCTTCCGTCTTCGAGGGGGGTGGGGGCAAATTGCTTCTCTTTTTCTCTCTTTGGTATCGAATACAACATTTTGATCTTGACATGCTTGATTTGAATATTAGTCTTTCGTCATCGTCTTTGTGCCCTTTCGGTTTGGTTCCCTCTGCTCCTCCTTTCTCTCTCGTTCGTCGTCGTCAAAAATGGTCTCTTTTTTCCCTCCTTCTTCTTCTTCTTCTTCCTTTGAGCATGACTTTGGTTGTGTTGTTGTTAATGTGGTGGTGGTATATTATTTTCTTCCTCCCCTCTCGCTCGGTGGCTGCCGCTGCTCCTGCTCTTCCTTTTCGTCATCGTCTGTCTTCTTCATTAGTACTCCCGTCTCGTCTTGTTTGCCTTTGCGCTCTTGCTTTTCTCGTCTCGTCGTTTTTGTTCTTACTCACCCATGATTATATGCACACACACACAATGGGCTGACTGGATGGATTATATGAGGGAAAATATGTATATAAGCGGGTCCTCTCCGTCCTTTTCTTCCTTCCCTTCTTTCTCTCTTGAGTGTTTTACTTCCACTCTTTTCCATTGTTCCTGCTGCTTCTTCTTCTTAGCGTACGTACACAAAACTGGTGGGGTCCCTCATTCCCTCTCTTCATCTTCGTCCTACCCCCTGCTGGTGTGTGTACATCGTGTTCTTTCTCCTCCCTCCCTCCTCCCTCGCTCACCCTCTCTCTTCGTCTGCTTTGCGCTCGTCTTTCAAATCAAGCCCTCGTCTCTATACACAGACAACCCCTCCCTCCCTCCCTCCCTCCCTCCTTCCCTCCCTCCCAACACACGGAGAGTCACATAATCGATTCCATTCCCTCCTCCTTCTCCTCCTCCCGCCGCCGCTGCCGGTGCCGCTCCTGCTGCCGCCGCGCCCGACGAGCACGAGGACGACCAGCCCTGCTGCTGCTGCTCCTGCTGCTGCTGCTGCGGGGACCCCGAAGGCGAGGTCTGTGTCCCTGCATCCTGCTCCATCCCCGCTGCTGCTGCTGCTGCTGCAGGCGGCCCCCCAAAATCCTTCCTGAAGAGGGTAGGCAAGGGAGGGAGGGAAGGAGGGCCGACAAGGAGAGCAGCCGGGGCTTCCTCCGGCGTGGCCTTGGTGATGAGGGGGAGGGGGGGAGGGAGGGAGGGCTGCTGCACACCACCCCAGTGGGAGTGCTGCTGCATTTGAATGAGCTCGGAGGGGGTTTGAACGGGGGGCTTAAAAGACGTGAGAAATTGAGAAGAGGACCAAGCGGCGGGTGGCTGCAAGGAGGTGAAAGGGGGGGAGGACGAGGAGGAGGAAGAGGAAGTGGGGAGCACCCGCGCGGAAAGCCCGGGAGAGAGGGGTTGGATAGCCTGAGCTTGGCCTGGGGAGGAGACGCGGCCGGCGGCGGGAGGCATAGGTGTGATGGCCCCTGCTGCTGCTGCTGCTGCTGCTGCTGCTGCTGCTGCTGCCTCAGACTGCTGCTGCCGCTGCTGCTGCTGCTGCTGCTGCTGTTGCTTTTTCGCCGCTCCACCCGGGGAGGTGAGTGCGCCGGTCTTGCTGCGCTTGTTGGTGCTGCCTTGCCCTTGCATAAGCTTGACCAAAATATCTGACGCGTCATCCAGCTCCTCAGCCACTTCAGGAGTAGGAGGCACAGCCCCTCCTCCCCCCCTGACTCCCCCAGCCCCTGCCCCCACCGCGCCAGCCGGCGCGTAAATCATCATCTCCTCCTCCCCCTCCATCCCTTCCCCCTCCTCCTCCTCCTCCTCCAGACTTATCTCATCATAACCCTTCCCCCGCCCCTTCGCCGAGGGACGCCGAGCCCTCCCTCCCGCCCTCCATCCGCGCCCTCCAACCTCCCCACCAGCCGCCGCCGCCGCCCCAGCAGCACCAGCAGCACCAGCAGCAGCCTTAGCCGCTTGCTTCTGCTTCTGGGACTGTCGCCCCCCGCCACCCAAAAGGGAAGAGGTGGACCCCGCGCTGGTCACGCTACTACTGCTACTGCCGGCGCTGCTGCTGCTGCTGCTCCCGCTGAGGCTGCCGGGCCCGGTGATAATGACGGGGCCTTTTTTGCTCTGATCGACAGGAACAAAGAGACCGTGGGTGTTACGTACGAGGACCTATAAGATAGAAGGGAAAAAAACGATCACACCGAAGCGAGACGACAGGGAGAGGGGAGAGGGAGAGAAAGAGGGAGAGGGAGAGGGAGAGGAAAGGGAAAGGAGGGGGAGAGAGATGAGAAAGACGGAGAGGAGAAAGAGAGGTTTTGAAGCGGGTGTGGACAAGACGGACTGGTTGCTGGAGAGGGGAGAAAGAGGAGGAGGAGGAGGAGGAAGGGAGGGAGGGATACTCTTGCGAGATTACCCTTTCGTTCTTCCCCTCCTTCTCCTCTTCCTCCCACCCATGCAATCGTGAGCAAACATCAGGGCAGAATTTTACTTCTGCCGCTGTTGCTTTGCCCATAGCCGTGTCACCGCGCTTTTGTTCGTTTCTCCTTTCTCCCCTCCGTCCTTTTGACGACAGAGAGTGACGACATAATACATTCACAGGAATATCAAAATAAGGACGAGAGGGAAGAGGACAATACACCCACATACGAACACAAGGCGTGGGCCACTTCTCCTTGCTCGGTAGTCACTAGGATGAAAGCAGCAAGAAAGCCTACCCCAGGCGCCTTTTTCCCCCATCCCACCCCGGCACACAGAATACAAAATCGACACGCACAGACACAAACTCACATACGTACCTCCCCGCCAACGCTGCCCGGGCAGACACACCCTCCCTCCCTCCCTCCCTCCCTTCCTCCCTCCCTCCCTCTCTCCCTTCCCCCCACACGCACCTGTCGCTTCCGCTGGAACTCATACAACTCATGGCCCAACGTCCGATGCCGGCGAAAATTAATATAAAGCTGCTGACAATCCTGGCAATACTTCTGCTTATTCAAGCACCTCGGGCACTGATAAGCCGCGCCATGCCGCGTCGTCGTCCCCACCATCAAAATACCATTGCACCCTTCCTTCTTACACCCCAAAAAGAGCTTGCCGTCCTCTCGCTTCTGCGGCCCTCCTCCTCCTCCTCCACCGCTGCTGCTGCTGCCGCTGGGGCTGGTACTAGGGTGGGGGTGGCCGTGACCACCGTGTCGGCCCTGCCCCTGCCCGAACATCATGTCCTTGTCGTCGTCCATCTCGCTTTTCAAGCCCACGGGACCGCCGGGAGGGGCGGGGGGGATGAGGGCGTGTTGGTGCTGGAGGTGGGAGGGGAGGTGCATGGAGTGGTGGTGGTGGGGAGGGGGGAGAGTGAAGCCAAAACGCGGAGGCGGGGCGTGGGAGTGCAGGTGGTGGTGATGCGGGTCGGGGTGGAAATGGGGCGGGGGTGGGAGGGGCGGGGGAGGGTGGTCTGAGTGCCCGTGGTGGAGCTGCTGCTGCTGTTGTTCCAGCTCTTGTTGGTGTGGGTAGGTGGGGTCCCCGCCTGTCTCCATAGACTCGGCCGCGTGGAGGGACATCCTAATTCAAAGTAAGGTGTCGCGGGGCGTGGGCTTGGCTTGTCGGTTGGTCGGTTGTGTTGGACTGCGTGGTGCTGCCGAGGCAACGACGCTGGGCTTGACTTGGGGGGGGCTTGGTAGTTGCTGGGTGGTGGATGCCTGTGTTTGTGCGGGGGAGGGCGGTGTCAGCGTCAAGGGAAGGGGACGAAGGAGCCGTGGGTGTCCACACCCGCCGCATCACTTTCTTTCTGTGTTGTCAAAGGGGCGCGGCGTCCTTTTCATGGCAGTGCCAAGCCTGCAAGCCAGGGTCGCATCACAAGAAAGACGCAAGCAGGGCTTTATCTTGCCTTTGCCCTCGCCCCCGCGTGGCCTGTGCTTGTCCACGGTACCACGGACACATGCCACTGCCCAGTTAAAACCTTGTCCATCCCCGCGGGCTTGTAAAGGAGAAGGGGGGGCGTGGTTTTGTGTGGGAGTGAAGAGGGACGTGGTTGGATGCAGTCGACCTGGTTGCGACCTCAACGGGGAGGGAGAGCATGTGCTGCGGTCGGGTGTCAGTCTCCTGGCCAAGTAAAAAGAGGCAAGGGTGGCCGTCCTCACGAGGCGCGTTCCTCTGGCCCGTGTTCGAGTGTTGTTCTGGTTCGCTGATGACTCGCCAGGCCATAACTCAAAAGGAGGGCGGGCGGAGCGACCACAGCACCGCACACTTCCAAAGGGACTCTGAGGTGCACACTGACTTGTGGGCAAGCAAGGAAAGGACACAATGACACAAGACTCTGAAGAAAATAACTTGGTCGCAATCAAACAGAAAAACGCGTTGTCATGGGCGCTCCTTGGTGCAGATGTCCAAGCCGGCCAAGGCGAGAAGTGGGGCTCCCTTTCGACCCCAAAACACTCAGAAATGCCACAAAACAACACGAAGTCAAGTACACAACAGCATTGGGGAGGCCATGGCATGCCGCATCGCTGGTTGTGGTTGACTGTGAAGTCAAATTGGAGACGCTTTGCGAGGGAAACGTGCCGCTTTCCGCCTTCTGCCTTGTTTCCACACAAAGGCTCCTCGCGGCGCGTCACGCGTCATGAGCAGCAACAGCAACCGCCCCAACGGCTTTCTATGCTCCAACTATTGCCTTTTGATGCACGTATTTGGCCACGTTCGAGAGTTTGAAACAAGGCATGACAAGCGGCTCGTTTGGGTCAGTCACAGGACCTGGTGAGCAAAAAGGACCAAGAGAAAGTGTCTGGCTCAACGCAAGAAAGACAAACCAGACACCTGGACCTCCCCACCCATGGGCCAGCGGGATTTTTAGCAAAACAATAACAGTTGGCAATAGATTTACCAAACCGTACTTTTTACATTAATTTTCTTCTTTACAAGTAACCTTCATCACTTGATTGCTGCTTTTTCATGTAGTTCTCAATCCGTCGCCGCCCTTTCCCATCTCGTAGCTTTTGTCCCTCCATCACTCCCATCAAAATCTGGTGCGCGGTCGTTGCCGCGTCTTCAGTCTGAATGTGTTTTAGGCTCATCGACACCAAAAAGGCCTCGGCGGCGCTCCCAAACTTGTCGTTGTACTCTTTTTTCCAGGATTCTGTAAGAGAAGTGGACGACATCGAGGCCGGATCACCACAATCAGAAACAAAGAAAGCAACCGCCGCGCGGTAGCAGCCCAAAGCGTATAGAAATTGCACGCCCCAATACCGCGTCTGAGCCCACGCCCGCGCGCTCAACACCATCCGATTCGAGAGGCATCGGAGCACCACCTCCACAACGTCGGCAGCCACGTCTTCCTTCTCTTTGCTCGCACCTCCGTTACCAGGACGATGACAACGCAGCAGCGCATCCCGAAGGGGCCATCGAAGGGCCAAGAACAAATCCCCGTCATACCCAGACCACCGCAGCAAGGCAAGCATCCCGTCGAAGCCCAGGCATGCGACGAGGCTCTTTGTGCCGCTACTGTCTCTGCCATTTCCATCGTGCTCCTCCAAAACGAGACCTTGCAAGTGCTCAAAGTCCGTGGGGTTCTGCAAGCAGACATGCCTCCAAAATGCTTCTCTCGTGCGCGGCAACGACGAGCCCTCCCTCCCTCCTTGTTCCTCCTTTCTCTCTTCGGTTCGTGCCAGCAACGTCACCGTCAGGCTCCCCTCCACTACCGTGTTGCGGACCGTCAGCCACCTCTCTCCCTCCTCCTTCCCCTCCTTGCCCTTCTTCTCCTCTCCGCTCAACGCCCATAATGCCGCCGCGACCACGGCCTGAGGGTCCATGGCTAGGGCATAACACCCACTGCCGGGGCCAGGACTCATATCAGGAAGGGAGATGGCCAGCTTCCGCTTTCGTTTTTTATTGCTCGGTTTGACCTGTTGATGCTGCTGCTTCTGTATGTGCTGTTCCTGATCCTTTTTCACATCGTCACTTTGCTGATTTTGCCCAATAACGCGCTGCTGCTGCTGCTGCTGCTGCTGCTGCTGCTGCTGCTGAAGCTGTCGCTTGCCCTCCTCCTCCTGCTCTTCCTCGTCTTGCTCCTCCTCCTTCTCTCCAGGCACGTCCTGCACGCGCCAAGTAGGGTCATCATGTTGAAAAGTCCCGTCGGCCACAAGCAAAGCCAAATGACCTTTATGCTCAGTATGGAGCAATTCCCGAATCCGCTGTAAGAGACGAATAAAACCCACATTTACAACGTGCAGCACTCCCTCCTCTTCTCGTCCGACCAACGCCTGGAGAAGACTTTGGTAAGGATAAACCTCTTCCTCTCCCTCTCCCTCCCCCTCCTCTGTTCCTGCCAACGACGGCACAAGCGTGAGTCGGCCCGTCTCCTCCTCCTCCCTTACCTCCATCAACCCCTGCGTCTTACTCTGCACGAATTTATCGACTGGAAACGAGTCCAAAGCATAATTACCAGTCACAAAGACAGGGCCCCGCAGACTCCCCGGCGCCAACACTCGCTTCTCCTTTCCCAGCAGCACCAACGGCTGTGCCTCCTCCCTCCCTTCCTCCTTCTCCCTGCCATGAGAAGAGGAGGAAGCAGCGTCGATCACCGCGAATTCCACAAGTCCCGCTGCTACCAAAGGCTGCATCCAAGGAGTATTCATTCGACTCTCGAGCAAAGCCTGGTTAAAGTCTGTCATCAAAACACAGATGGACCAGCAGGAGGAGGAGGAGAGCGTGCCCTCCTCCTGTGCTTGCAAGAGACGCTTGGCCAGCAAATAGCCGAAGAGGCAATGGCCCGCGGCGAGCTCGATGATGTACACTCTTGCTTTTGGTCGACTGCTGCCGTTGGCGGTGGTGTTTTGGCTGGTTGAATGAACGGGATCAAGGCCATCGCTGCCGTTTGTCTGGCTGCTGCCGCTGGTACTGCTGCAGGTATTGTCTCCACTCCCTCCGTCGTTGTAGTGGTGTCGGACGTCCGCCAGATAAGCTAGAATGCAGCGGACATAGGCATCAACAATAAAGGTGTTGGTGGTGACGCCGTAGGGCACAATGGCTTCGAAGGCATCTGCATTCTGCCGCGCGTAAAAGGCTCGGGAATCAACGTAGCGCCGGGAATCAGAAAAATGCTTTGTGTGCGAGCGTGGTTGTGGTGGTTGTGTTGGATCTTCTACTGAAGGTCCGGCAACTGGCGTCGGCGGTGGTTGGGAGGGGAGAGGAAGCCATGGAATGTCGTACATGAAGGGCGTCGCGCCTCCGCCGCTCCGAGCATCGTGACAGCCCAGCAGTTCCGTCTCAGTCTCGGCACGGAGGCTTGGGGAGGGTGACATTTGCTGCGACAGGAGCGTCGCCTTGCGGGCCATGCTGGCTTCAGGTATGCCCCTTGGTTGGCCCAAGGCCAGACCCCATCGATTCAGCATCATGAAGGCAGCCAAGGGGATCGACCCGCTGCCGCATTTCTGTTTGAGAGCGGCAAAGACGAGGGAGAGGTCGCTGTTGGGGGTTGTAGTGTTGGTGGGGATGGTGCTGCTGCTGCTGCTGCCTGGAAGGAGGCCATGGTCGTCGTCGTCATCGTCGTCCTGCGGCATGCCTTCCTGTGCGAAGGCGGAGAGCGAGGGTGGGGAGGTAAGATCATGAGCATGTGCGATTTCTTCTTGTCCTTGACCATGATCTTACAAGCGCGTACATACACCTCACGCACACATCCACCACACCGTCCACCTACACAGGGTGCAGGACCTGCCCAAAGCCACCACGCTCGCCGGCGCTCGCTCGAAACGGCTTCGTCGAGCCATCTCTCTCCTCCGCCCAGCCCACCCTCACAATGCTGCAGTCACTGCTTCGAACGACACGCCTTACTGCGTCCAGACAGGCTCCTGCGTGCGTGTCTGTCGCCCCCTTTTCCTCCCGCAGCAGCAATAGCGGAGGCAAACAGAGCCCCTCCCCACCACCCTCCACCCCCCCAACGTCCCGCCGACCTCGCCCTCCCCCAGGCGCCCGTGGGGCTGGCCGCGCCGTGTACGATTATCTGCTGCTCTTTAAACCCTTCAACGTGCTGTGTCAATTCTCGGCGCATGAGGGAAAGCGGACACTGGCGGACGTTCTACCGCCCACTACACCCCGGGATGTCTATCCTGTGGGTCGATTGGATTACGATTCCGAAGGGCTGTTGTTGCTGACCAATGACAAGGCGGTGAATAACCGCATGCTGGACCCTGCGCACGAACACGAACGGAAGTATCTCGTTCAAGTCGAAGGAGAAGTGACGGAGGAAGCGTTGAGCAAGCTAAGAAAAGGAGGGCTCGAACTCAACCTAGGCCAAGGCAAGACCCATCGTTCCCGACCCTGTCCCCTCGCAGAGCACATTACCCTCGCGGAAGGAGAAGAGGCACCTGCAAGCATAGGCCCACGAGAGCCGCCCATCCGAGTGAGAAACTTAATTCCTACTTCCTGGGTTCAGTTGAGTATGACGGAAGGCAAAAATCGACAGGTCCGACGCATGGTGGCAGCGGTGGGGTTTCCTTGTTTGCGTTTGGTTCGATGGCAGGTGGAGAGGCTTGATGTCGCGGGCTTGGGGCCGGGAGAGGTGCGGGCGTTGACAAGGGAGGAAACATACCAGAAACTCAAATTGTGATGATAAAAGAAATTAAAAGTAAAAGTGCCAGTGATGACGCCGACAAGTTGTTTTTCTTCTTTCTCCTTTCTGAAACCTAACCCTCCTTCCCTCCCTCCATCTCTCCCTTTACCCCTTCAACGCACTCTCCAATTCACCAGCCGCCTGCAGTTCCTGCACAATATCCAACCCACCAATCAACTCGCCCTTAACATATAACTGGGGATAGGTCGGCCACTGCGAGAGCGTCTTCAATCCCTGCCTCACTTCCTCGTCGGTGAGGATATCGAAGGTATCAAAAGCCACGCCTGCTTTTTGCAAGATAGAAATAATTTGATTGCTGAACCCACATTTAGGTCCCGCCGGGTCTCCTTTCATGAAGAGCATGACCGGTGCCTTATTAATCAAAGTGGTGAGGCGTGTTACGAGGGAGGGGGAGGAGGAGGAAGGGGCGGAGGAAGCGGGGGGAGGAGGGACGTCCTTGATTCCGAGTTCCTCCTTGAGGCGACCGGAGTTTCCTCCTTCAACGACCATCTCCTTCACTATGTCAAGCCCGCCGACCAGCTCGCCATTGACATATAGCTGGGGATAGGTCTTCCAGTCCGAGTACGCCTTCAGTCCCTGCCTCACCTCATCGTCCTCCAAAATGTCAAAAGAGGCAAACGCGATTTTTTCGGTTTTCAGCAGCTCGACTAGGGATCGGGAGAAGCCACAACGAGGGTTGGAGGGAGAGCCCTTCATAAACACAACCACGGGGGTTTGTGTCACTAAGCGCTTGAGACGGTCGTTGAGGCTGCCGTCCGTGCTGCTGGCTTGCTGCTGGTGCTGGTGCTGGTGCTGATGGGGAGCGTCGACACCGGCAGAAGTGGGGGGAGGCAAGGAAGCAGCCGCTGCGGTGAGGGCTTGGATTTTTTTGGCCAGCTCGGCTGGGTGTGCCCCTTCTTGCTTGTCTGTGACCTTGCCTTCGCGGATGAAGACGAAGGTGGGGACAACGGCGATGCTGAAGAGGACGGAGACGTCGGGCACTGCTTCGGCTTCGACGCGGAGGAAGCGCAGGGCGGGATGGAGGGCGGCGAGGTGCGTAAAGACCGAGTCCATTTGCCCTTGGGGCTTGGAGGGTTCGTGCCAGTCGGCCCAGAAGAAGGCGACGGCAGGGCTGCCGTCTTGTGGGTGGTTGGGGTGGGGTGGGTGTGAAGGGAAATGCGTTAGGTTGAAGCTTTTATTGTGCACTTCACTCATAAAGGATGAAGGGGGACAGCCGCAGCAACAACCACACCAGCAGCAGCAGAACGCATTGCTCAATGTCGACGAGATTACCTCGCAATGGCGGGACTCCTGCGTCACATGGAGTCACGCTATCGTGGATGTCTTCAGTGATAGCCAACGCGTTCTGCTGCTGCTAGTGCTGGTCATGCTGCTCCTGCAGGGAGGACAACCACAAACAAGGGAAGAGGTGGCGAAACTCGCGACGATGTAGCACGTGTGTGTAGCCGTGGCCGTGGGGCTTTGGTAGAGCGCTGCAGCTGCGCTGCTTGTGCAGGCGCGCGCTACGATTTGTGTTCCATGGGAGGCCAAGCATCATCATCAGCAGCACTTTACCTTTGAGAAAGGCGTCCCATTGCGCCTTGGACATGACATCCACCACCTCCCTGGCGTTGCTGTCCGGCATAGTGCTGGTCGTGGTGCGGCTGCTGTGGGTTTGTATGGCGTGTGCGGGGCGTGAGTGGAGTGGAAAGAAGGACGAGGAAGCGTGCCTTGGGCGAGACGATGATGGGGGGGTGCTTGGCTTCCGCACATGGCACCCACAAAACGAGAGCGTTAAAAGCAACTCGATAACAAAGGCCGCTGAAAACAATACGATCAACAAGAGCCAAGCCTTTCAATTGTCTGTAATCTGCTTTGTTTAATTTACTGGTGATTTTGCTTTTTGTTCCCGAGAACTTTCTCCTCTGACCCCTCCCAATATCTACACTCTCGCTCCACTCCCCGACGGCACTGCCTGCGGGCAGTCAGCGCACACAACGTTCGTCATAAAGGCACGCTAACTCTCCTCGTCCCCCCCTCCTCCCCCTCCCCCTCCACCACCTCCCCCCGCTGGCTCCGACACGGGCTTGAGCAACGAAGACCGATGCTGGTAAGGCCGCCGTTGCGAAACTTCCGCCGACGCACTGCTTTCAATCGTCGACAACGACCCTGTGGAGTCATAGCTAGACAAGGTGGTGGCAATCGAGCCCACTGGTGCGACCAGACTGTCCACCACGCTCGGGGTCGGCCCTCCCGCCAGGCTACTCCCCCCTCCCCCTCCCCCACCGCTCGTCGCAAAGCTCAACACACTCGGCGCGACTGACGCCGTGCTACTAGCGCCAAACAAGGGCGAACCCCCTCCTCCCTCCCTTCCTCCCCCTCCTCCTCCTCCTAGCTCATCCAAATCTTCTTGCGAATTGAGCGTGCTCCCTCCCCGGCTCTCACCCTCATTGCAGCTGCTGCCATCATCGCTCCCTCCCCCTCCACGGCTCCCGCTGCTGCTTTCATCGTCGCTGCTGCTGCTCAAATCCATTGGCGAGCCCATTACCACTGGTGATTGCATCATGCCTGAAGACACACTCAAGGGTGTGATCTGCTGCTGCTGCTGTTGCTGCTGCTGTTGCTGCAGATCCTCCCGTCGACGTGGTTGTGGCATGGGGAAGACGTTGTTGTTGCTGCTGTTGCTCTTGGCACTGCTGTGAGCGGCGGCAGAAGCAGCAGCAGCGGCGAGGTTTAGGGAGTTGAGGTCGGTGCGGATGGTGGAGGCGGAGGGCTCGCCTGAAAGTTTGGCGTGGTTGTTGGCCATGAGCAGGCTGGCAATTTCGGCGCGCTGTGTGAGTAGTGGGTGGTGGGGAGTGAGAAGGTAAGAGGGTGTGCATTTGAAGAAGGGACGTGCACGAGGATAAGAATAGCACAAAGGCACACCCAATAACGAGAAAAGCTCCAAACTTACGTCTGGTGCGCTAGGGAAGAGGTCGACGATGGCCTTGTAGTTGGAGGCGTCAGGGCAGACATAGGGAGCAAGGAGGAGGACGAGCGACTTCTTGGTCTCGAAGGAAGGCGTAAGAGCAACCAAATGGGAGAGTTGAGAGGCGGAAAGGTGGGCTTTGCGGTTGCCTTTGCCTTGTTCCCGTTCTTTGAAGAAGGAGAGAGCGAGCTGTGGCTTGGAGGTGTCGTCGCTGTGGTGTGGTGGGGTGTGCGGTGCGGTCGGGTGAGAGGAATGAGGGAGGGCGAGGGAGGGCGAGGCGGAAAGAGAGAGAAAGGCGGAGCAAGCACGGGCCAGCCCCGTTTCAAGGAGGGCACGACCCAAAACAAGAACTTGAAAAGAGAATAAGGGAGTGTTCAGTGTACAGGAGTAGGGTGGGTGGTCATGTCTTCTTCCCGCGCCCGCGACAAAGAGGACCAAGCCCGCTGATCAGACGCACGTCCCCACTTTCTTACCCGCTAATCACAACCACGTCCTGCAACTGCTGAAACTCTTCCTGGGAGAGGGCGGTGCCCATGTTAGGGACGGACATGCTTGTGTTGTGGTGGCGGTGGCGCAGTGGCGTTGGGTTTGACTGCGCTTGGTGGGAGCGATGCGAGGTGCCGAACAAGAAGACGGCGTGTGGCTTGTCTTGGCTGGAGATCAAGGACGACGATTAGGGCCTGCGCAGCATGATGAATACAAAGAAGAGATTAGTACGGAGGTTATGCATGGGTGGCGATGTTGTCGGGGTGTGACTGTAGCTAGGGGGGAGTAACCAAAGGCAGGCTGGCTAAGAAGCGAGGTCACGCAATTGAGGTCACGCGATGACGTTTGATGATTCGAGAGCCGAGCCGTTGTTTTGGGAGGGGCGTTGGGCCAGCTAAGTATGCACTTTTTCGTAAGCAAACAAAACAAGTAAGAAGCAAGAATGCGGATGTAGGTGACGAGAACTTTTCACACAACTTCGCTCATTCAGTTTTTCCAACCCAACTCATCCATCTCGCCACGAGCCCCCGTCGCCTCCCTCTCCCCCCTCCTCCTTTGCCGCCGCCGCCGCCTCCTGCTGCTCACGTATTCTGCTGGACCGCCGCATCCCTCCAGCAGGCGTGCCGTCGATGGAAGGTCGGGTACCTCAGGACGCCTTTCCAATTAATAATTTCCACACCCCCACTGGCTCCACCCCATGGATGCCTACGAGTTGCTTTATGTCTTGATCTTGACTGTAAGAAGCCGCTTCCTCGTCTCCTCCGTCTCGGCGTCTTCTCGTCTCAAATCGGGAAGTCAGAGAGGCCCGTTGCATGCTCGCAGGACGGCGTTTTTCGTTCTTAGTCTTCTCCTCTTTCTCCTTTGCTGTCTTGGACTTGATAGCGCCACGCTGCTTCGCCTTGTTATTTGTGCCGGCCCGCTGGTTAAGTGCTCGTCGCGTTGGATTGTTCGCGGCAGACCGGCTGGCGGGGAGGTCCCGTGTCGCTCCCGCACTCACGATAAGTGGGGAAGGGGGAGGGACCAGCGGGGCCTGCAGTCTGGGCCCCTCCTCCCGCCCCTTCACTCGGAAGACCATCACTGCCTCCCCCTCCTCCTTCCCGCCCCCCTCCTCCCTCCCGCCCCGAGCATGTGTGTGGAGCATGTGTCTCGTCTTCTTCTTCTTTCTTGCTTCTTTGTTGTCCTTTCCTTTCTGGTGTGGTCCCGCCTCTGTCTTAGCACTTGGGTCTCGCTTCCGCCCCTGGTGCATTCACCACTTCTCTCTCTTTCGTTCTCCCTCCCGCCCTTTCTGGCTGCTCCGGTCTTCTTCCATTGTTTCTGCTTGCTCCTTTTCTCTCTTTCATCTATCTCGTTCTGCTTCGTCGCGTTTCCCGTCACACGTATGTATTTTCTCTCTCCCATCAGCTGTCCTTCCTCTTTCTCTTCTTCTTCTGCCTCCTCAGTCTTTGCTGCCTCTCTCTCTTTCTCACTCTCTCTCTCTTCGTTTCTTCCTCGCTACTATTGCGTATGATAATCACTTCAACAACAAAGATTGCTTCCCAACTTCCATGATCTCTCTTTCAACTCGACCTATCAAGGCATGCAAAAACAAAAAAACACTCTTTCTCTCTCTCTGCCTCCCTCCCTCCCTCCCTCCCTCCCTCCCTCCCACTCTCCGTGCTTCCAACAATCAAATCATCAACCACTCCCACATCCACCAATCAAATTGATTCACTCCCTCCCTCCCTCCCTCCCACCTTCCCTCCCTCCCCTAACGGCGCAAGGGCTCCCAGCTGCTCTCGCTCCCGGTGTCGTCATCCACGCCCTGCTGCTGCGCGAGGGAGGAGGCGGCAAGCCCTCCACCACCTCCAGAGGAGGGGAGGAGGCCGGCGGCGGCGGTGGGAGGGAGGGCAGGAAAAAGGACATGATAAGTCTCCCACTCCCCGCTGCTCTCGCTGTCGCTGCTCCCCCCGCCTCCCTCCCCCTCCTCCTCCCACTCGTCCTCGTCGTCCTCTTCTTCGTCCTCCCCTCCCGCCTGCACAGCCACCGCCGCCGCAGTCATCATCATCTTCCCTTTCTACGACTTCCAAGCCATCAAGGAAGGAAATCATTCGCCATATACAACCATCCATCCTTCACCCATAGTAATCAATCGCGCTTCAGCCCTTCCCCTCCCTGCCATCACTGGAGCCGCCAAAGCAACCTCACATCCATCCACCCTTTCCAGTGCCTCCCTCATTTCCTTCACTGCCCTCCACCATACGGACAGACATTGCCACTGCAGGACGACACCCTTCCCCTCAATCGTCCCAGCCACTCCAACCTTGAGCCCCAGGCTCTGACCCTCAATCATTAGCTCCCCCTCATACTTCATCCGTAAAAACCCGATCGTCGACGTGTCTATCGTCTTGTCCTCGTTATACTCTCCCCGTGAAACCTTGTTGTTGGCCTCCTCCACTGCTCCCCTCACGATGTCCTCTTTGATGTTCCTATATAAAAGGACAAGGTTATTTTTCTAATGACCCACAGCCGAGCTGGCGGGCGTCACCTTCACCTTGAACACCTGCCCCAGCTTCGTCTCCGACAACTGCTTCTGCTCGTGCATCTTCTCCGCCAACCTAAACTGCTCAGTAAACTCACGGCCCTTAAACTGGCCTTCCTTCGGCCCAATCACACAACCGTCCTTCTTGTCACACACGATGGCCGTCACCTGCCACTGGCTCCGCTCGGTCTCCACGCCAACCACTTCCTCTTCCTCCGCCTCTTCCTCCTCCTTTTTGAGGCGTTCAAGGTGAAGGTGACGCCCGCCGCATTGGCTGTGGGCGCACGCATCAACGCCCTTTCCGTGATGGTGCCTGGGGTGTTGGCGGCAGATGTCGAGCCTCTGCTGGAGCGTTGCCTCAAGGATTGGGTTACTGGTACCAATGCTGCTGCTGCTGCTGCTGCTGCCGCTGCTGCCGCTGCGGGTGGCGGTGGGGGGATGGGTGAGGAGGAGGAAGAGGCGGAGGAAGAGGAAGTGGTTGGCGTGGAGCCCGGGCGGAGCCAGTGGCAGGTGACGGCCATCGTGTGTGACAAGAAGGACGGTTGTGTGATTGGGCCGAAGGAAGGCCAGTCTAAGGGCCGTGAGTTTACTGGGCAGTTTAGGTTGGCGCTGAAGATGCACGAGCAGAAGCAGCTGTCGGAGACGAAGCTGGGGCAGGTGTTCAAGGTGAAGGTAACGCCCGCCAGCTCGGCTGTGGGTCATCTGGGAAAAAGCCTTGTCCTTTTATATAGGAACATCAAAGAGGACATCGTGAGGGGAGCAGTGGAGGAGGCCAACAACAAGATTTCATGGGGAGAGTATAACGAGGACAAGACGATAGACACGTCGACGATCGGGTTTTTACGGTTGAAGTATGAGGGGAAGCTAATGATTGAGGGTCAGAGCCTGGGGCTCAAGGTTGAAGTGGTTGGGACGATTGAAGGGAAGGGTGTCACTATACGGACAGACATTGCCACTGCAGGACGACACCCTTCCCCTCAATCGTCTTAGCCACCCCAACCTTGAGCCCCAGGCCCCAACCCTGACCCTCAATCATTAGCTCCCCCTCATACTTCAACCGTAAAAACCCGATCGTCGACGTGTCTATCGTCTTGTCCCCGTTATACTCTCCCCGTGAGACCTTGTTGTTGGCCTCCTTCACCGCGGATGTAGGTAACGAGTACTTTCCACACAGCTTCGCTCTGTCAGTTTTTCAAACCCAATTCATCCATCTCGCCACGAGCCCCCGTCGCCTC
>Ga0209491_10006159_pt1 | contig 16881 bp, 14 predicted proteins | sample BON02_FD_187213 | JGI IMG/M metagenome (GOLD analysis project Ga0209491, IMG submission 187213) | Freshwater microbial communities from Lake Bonney liftoff mats and glacier meltwater in Antarctica - BON-02 (SPAdes) (version 2) | ecosystem: Environmental > Aquatic > Freshwater > Ice > Glacier...
TGCCTCTAATGCAATTTTAGATTTAAAACTACTGCTGAAATTACGGCGTTTGTTACTCATTTTAATCCTCATTTTATTGACGAAGATTATACCTTAACACACTGTCCTATTTTTGGGGTCCACCTCTCTTTGTACTCTTTAACATGCCTGCTAACGGTTTCTCGGTCTAGTAGCAAAGCTTCGGCAATATCCTTAAACGTCCGGCCGGTATCGGACATTAAGACGGCTTTAATTCTATCTCGAGTACGCCCGTCCGTTGCTTTGCGATGTTGCGTTGCTAATTGATTGCGTTCATCTTTGTTCAAAAACTGTTTCATACCTATTTATTATAAGCTAAACCTTCTTGAGAATCTAGACCTTAAAGAAATATCGACACTCTCATTGGTGATGAGTATAAAAAGCGCAATGAATGCAGAAATAATTAAAAAATAAGGGTATCTTTGCTGCATATTGTTTTTTTACAAAAACTCCATTACTGTATTTTTCATTGTTGACACACAGATTGTTCTGTGTTACCTTGATAATAACAGTAATCGAATTACAGAGTTTTGTCGAGATGATTTTAAAGTTAAAAGATATAGCCACAGTTTCATCAGGAGTGACTTTTCGCTCACGGATTGAGCCATCCAAGGATGGTGGTGTTCGGCTTATTCAGATGAAGGACCTCGGTGATGACAATTTTGTGCATCTAAGTGACAGCATCCGTATTGCCCATACAAAACCTAAGCCGAATCAGCTTGCCAAACTAGGGGATATTATCTTCCGCTCCCGTGGGCAGACAAACACCGCTGCTCTACTGCAGGTAGATGCGGAAGACACAATTGTGGCTGCCCCGTTATTTCGTGTGCGAGCAGATACTCAAAAGGTCGTACCTGAGTTTTTGCTTTGGTGGATCAATCAGCCTTCTTCACAGGCTTATCTGACCTCGCGATCAAAAGGGACTATGGTCAAGATGGTAAGTAAACATGGCTTAGAAGATTTAGAGGTCGACCTGCCATCATTGGAGCAGCAAAAAAAAATAGCTGCATTTTTTAGTCTCTCCACGAGAGAGCAGCAGCTCCTTGAAGAGCTGAAAAATCGCAAAGCGATCTATACCCAAGGGATTTTGATGCAAATGGCATCAGAATCTCGCCAAACGGCGAGTAATAAAAAACCCGGCTTCGATGCGGCAACATCTACCCCGGGTCAAACTCAGTCAAGAGCAAGGAATTAATACTATGACACGAGGAAAAAATCAACATGTAGTAAAGCGCCCGGACGGATGGGCCGTTAAAGGTGCAGGCAACAATAAGGTAACGAAAGTCACGGAGGCGCAGAAAGAAGCGATTGAACGTGCCGAGCAAATTGCCCGAAACCAACAATCAAACACCAAGGTCCATGGCCGCGACGGCAAAATTAGAGCTGGTAACAGCTATGGTAACGATCCACACCCACCGATAGATAAGAAATAAGGCGCAAGGGGCAAAAAATGACGAATGAAGCAATTAAACAACAAGACGTGAATAACGCTGCATGGGCTGCTTGTGACACCTTTCGTGGCGTAATGGATGCAGCTGGATATAAGGATTATATCCTAGTGATGCTTTTCCTCAAATATATCTCAGATGTATGGAAAGATCACTATGAAGAGTATCGCAAGCAATATGGCGATGATGATGAGCGTATCCGACGCAAACTAGAGCGTGAGCGTTTTATTTTACCAAAAGGGGTAAGCTATTACGATCTTTATGATCAGCGAAGTGAATCAAATATTGGCGAAATTATCAACATAGCCTTGGACTCAATAGAAACGGCTAATAAAGGTAAATTGGAAGGCGTATTTCGTAACATTGACTTCAACTCAGAAGCCAATTTGGGTCAAACAAAAGACCGTAACCGTCGGCTAAAAATGCTATTGGAAGATTTTAATAAGCCACAGCTTGATATGCGCCCAAGCCGCATTTCAGAAGATGTTATTGGCAATGTTTATATATACCTGATTGAACGCTTTGCCTCTAATGCGGGCAAAAAAGCGGGAGAATTCTACACACCCCATAAAGTTTCAAAATTGGTTGCTCAGCTCTGCAAGCCAAAAGTCGGTGCGCGTATTTGCGACCCGGCATGTGGTTCAGGTGGGCTTTTAATAGAGGCCGCCAAAGCCGTCGGGGACCGTAACTATTCAATTTACGGCATGGAAGTGAACGGTAGCACATGGGCTTTGTGCCGCATGAATATGTTCCTGCATGGTACTGACTCTGCCCGTATTGAATGGTGCAATACATTAACCTCGCCAACATTGGTAGAAAACGACCGCCTGATGAAATTTGACAATATCGTCGCCAATCCACCTTTCTCACTAGACAAATGGGGTGCTGGTGAAGCTGAGGCAGATACATACAATCGGTTCTGGCGCGGTGTACCTCCCAAATCAAAAGGTGATTATGCTTTTATCAGTCACATGATTGAAGCCGCTGTTGAAAAAGAAGGTCGCGTTTCTGTGGTGGTGCCTCATGGTGTATTGTTCCGGGGTGCTGCGGAGGGGCGCATTCGAGAAAAGCTAATTAAAGATAATCTACTGGATGCTGTGATAGGTCTTCCAAGCAACTTGTTCCCGAGTACATCCATTCCCGTCGCCATTTTGATTTTTGACCGCTCTCGTGAAAAAGGCGGTGCCAATGAAAACCGAAAAGATGTGTTGTTTATTGACGCCAGCCAAGATTATCAGCCGAGTAAAAACCAAAACGCCTTGCTTGATGAGCATATGGAGAAAATCCTGAACGCCTATGAAAAGCGTGAGGAAGTTGAGAAATACGCCCATCTAGCCAACTTCGATGAGTTAAAAGAAAACGACTTCAACCTAAATATCCCACGTTACGTTGATACGTTTGAGGAAGAAGTCGAAATTGATATCGAGGTTGTCCAACAAGAAATCAATTCACTTGAAGGTGAATTGGAAGAAGTACGGGGCAAAATGGCAAACCTTCTGAAGGAGGTGGCGGCATGAACCAAGTAACGAACCAACATCACCAGACTTTTGAAGGCATTCGCCAGCAGACGGATGAAGGGAGAGACTACTGGTCGGCAAGGGATTTACAACCCATTCTAGAGTATAGCCGCTGGGATAAATTCAAGCCTGTGGTCTTAAAAGCTATAAAAGCATGTGAAACCTCAGGAATCGACGCTTCAGACCATTTCCCCCGCGTGGGGAAAATGGTCAAGATTGGTTCAGGTGCAGAACGCTATGTTGTGGATTACGATTATCACTTGTCAAGATATGCCTGCTACCTGATTGTTCAGAATGGTAACCCGACCAAGCCTGTTATTGCAAATGGCCAGACATATTTTGCCTTGCAAACGCGCAGACAGGAATTGGCGGATGATTTGGCTTTCCAGCAACTAGATGAAGATAAAAAACGTGTCTTCCTTCGCAATGAGCTAAAGGAACATAACAAGCAGCTTGTTGAAGCGGCTAATCAGGCTGGCGTTGAAAGCGGGCTGGATTTTGCGATTTTCCAAAATCATGGCTATCAAGGGCTTTATGGTGGACTTGATGCCAAAGGCATTCGTCGGAAAAAAGGCTTAAAGAAAAGCCAACAAATTCTTGATCATATGGGCAGCACAGAGTTAGCAGCCAACTTGTTCCGCACCACGCAAGCGGAAGAAAAACTGCGGCGCGACGGCATAAAAGGCAAACAGAAGGCCAACCAAGCCCATTATGAGGTTGGCGCAAAAGTACGCCAAACCATTAAGGATTTAGGCGGCACAATGCCGGAGAAACTTCCAACACCAAAAACAAGCACCAAACCCCTTGAAAAACAGCATAAGAAGCAGATCAGCTCGGGAGGTGAGGATGAATAGAACACCTGTCAGATCAAGCAATATTGCGAGTGTTGGTTATGAGAATGGCACGCTTGAAATCGCCTTTGTTGATGGTGGCGTGTACCAGTATTTCAATGTGCCCGAGCACATCTATCAGGGACTGATGTCTGCTGCATCCAAAGGGCGTTATTTCCACGACCACATCAAAGATAGATATCAACCAAGAAAGGTGGATGGTAAATGAGTAATTGGCAAACCAATCGCTTTGATGAAGTTGCGGACATAGGGAACGGTCAAGTTGATCCCAAAAAAGAGCCGTATTGCAATTTTGTGCATATAGGCCCTGAAAATGTAGAGAGTGGCACTGGTCGTATTCTCAATCCTGAAATAGCAAAGGATTTAGGGCTTATATCTGGGAAGTATGAGTTTGATGAAAAATCAATTGTCTATTCGAAAATCAGGCCTAATTTGAATAAGCTGTGCACGCCTAATTTCAGTGGTTTGTGCAGTGCTGATATGTACCCTATATGGCCAAAAGAATTCATCAGTAAAAGTTACTTATATTATTTCATGCAAAGCCCCATGTTTGTGAATGAAGCTGTAAAGTGCTCTATGAGAACTGGTTTGCCTAAAATTAATAGACAGGATTTAAATCGTATTAAGATCAACTTTCCAATAAGCTTGGATACGCAAAAAGATATTGTAAATACACTCGAACAATGGGACACGGCCATTGAAAAAACCGAAGCGTTGATTGATGCCAAAGAGCGTCAGTTCCAGTGGTTGAAGTCAAAACTTCTCTTAAGAAATCCTAATTCCAAGCACTGGAAAACGGAAACGCTAGGCCATTATATTGAAGAGAAGAAAGACAAGAGCACTGTTCCTGATCTGCATCCATGTCTTACATCTTCGCGTCGAGGAATGTTCTTGCAAGATGAATATTTTTCAAAGCAAGTGGCAAGCAAAGATAATACGGGCTACAAAATTATGAGCCGTGGCGATTTCACTTATCGCTCGATGAGTGATGACGGCACGTTTGTTTTTAATAAACAAGATATTGTTGATAAAGGTCTTATCAGTCCTGCTTATGGTGTTTTTGCTCCCAACAAACACATGGATGCAGATTTTCTCTATTACTTCCTAAACTCATCGGTATTCAAACGTGCATTGGCTGGTGAAATCCAAGGAGGAACACGAACTGCATTAAAATTAAATGCCCTAAAAAAGCTGGATATCGATATTCCAGAGCTATCTGAGCAAAAAGCTATCACAAATAAACTGAACACCGCCAAATGTGAAATTGATTTGCTAGTCAAACTTGCCGATCAATATCGCACGCAAAAGCGTGGGCTGATGCAAAAACTGTTGTCCGGCGAGTGGCATATAAAAAACAAGGAGGCCGCGTAATGTCGGGGAGTAATATACAAGGCTTTCGTTTTAACGAAGAATATTTGTCGCAAATTCCTGCGCTGCAGGAGCTAATCGCGCTTGGCTATGAGTATCTCTCGCCCGAGCAGGCACTAGCGATGCGCGGCGGTAAAAACAGTAATGTGTTGCTGGAAAGCGTGCTGCGTGACCAGCTCAAAGAATTCAACCGCATCCAGTACAAAGGCAAGGAATATCACTTCTCGGAAGCAAATATTCAAGAAGCCATCCAAAAGATCAAAAACGTCAAATATGACGGGATACAAAAAACCAATGAGGTCATCTATGACCTGATTACCCTTGGCACAGCGTTGGAACAAACGGTCGAAGGCAACAGCAAAAGTTTTAACTTGAATTATATCGACTGGAAAAAACCATCCAACAATGTGTTTCATGTCGTGCCGGAATTTGCTGTGGAGCGTAACCGCAGCGTAGAAACGGCCAGACCGGACATTGTTTTATTCGTCAACGGTATCCCCTTGGCAGTGATTGAATGCAAATCCCCAAAGGTGGAAGTTGAACAAGCCGTTTCGCAAAACATCCGAAATCAGGGTGATGAATACATCCCGAAACTGTTCACCTATGTGCAATTAGTGATGGGCGTCAATAAAAATGCTGCCCAATACGCGACCGCAGGTACACCTGCTAAGTTCTGGGGCGTGTGGAATGAGTTGGAAGATAAAGAAGACAAGATCACCAAAATCATCAATACGCCTTTAAGCGATAACAAAAAAGATGCGCTGTTCTCAGGTGAATTTGCTCCTGCACGTGGATTTTTTGATGCGCTGGAGAATGAAGGTGAGCGCCTGGTGACCGAGCAAGATAAAGCACTCTATAGCCTCTGTCGCCCGGAACGATTGCTGGAGCTGACCTATCGCTTTACGCTGTTTGATGCAGGAATTAAAAAGATTACTCGTTACCAACAGTTCTTTGTGATCCGCTCTACAGTTGTGCGTATTAAACGCCGTGACCGCGAAGGCATTCGAACAGGCGGTGTTATCTGGCACACGCAGGGTTCAGGTAAATCTCTAACCATGGTAATGCTAACACGCGCATTGGCTTTAGATACAGAGGTCGTAAACCCGCGTATCCTCTTGGTCACCGACCGGGATGATCTGGATAAGCAGCTGGGTAACACGTTTGCCGCATGTGGACTTTCAAAAGAACGCGCCACCTCTGGCCGTAACCTTGTGAAGCACCTGAAAGAAAAAGTAGGCATTATTACCACCCTGATTCATAAATTTGATAAAGGCTGGGCCTCTGAGAAATACATTGATGAATCCTCGGATATTTTTGTGCTGGTGGATGAGAGTCACCGTACAAATTTTGGATCGCTTGCCGCTAGAATGCGCCAGATGTTACCGAATTCCTGCTATTTGGGCTTTACAGGTACGCCGCTGCTTAAAAAAGAGAAAAACAACTTCTCAAAATTTGGCGGGCTGATTGAACCCCATTATTCCATCAAACAGGCGGTGAAAGACAAGGCTGTACTGCCTTTGCTTTATGAAGGCCGCCACGTTGAGATGGTACAGAATCAAGAAGCTATAGACCTTTGGTTTGACCGTCATACATCTGATTTAAACAAGGATCAGCAGGCTGACCTTAAAAAGAAATACGCTCGCGCCGAGATGTTGAATAAATCTGATCAGGTCATTTACATGAGAGCCTTTGATATCAGCGAGCATTATCGTGCCAACTGGCAAGGGACTGGTTTTAAAGCTCAGTTGGTAGCACCTAGCAAGGCTGCTGCGCTGAAGTATCACGAGCACCTAAAAGATATAGGCTTTGTAACCTCTGAAGTTATTATTTCAGCACCAGATACCCGTGAAGGTCACGAAGAAGTCGACGAAGGGCGAACAGATGAAGTTGGCAAGTTCTGGGATAAGATGATGAAGCGCTTTGGTTCTGAGGAAGAATACACCAAGCAAGTCGTCAACCAGTTTAAATATGGCGAAGAGCCGGAAATACTGATCGTTGTTGATAAATTGCTCACTGGTTTTGATGCTCCAAAGAACACTGTTCTCTATCTTTGTCGCACACTGCGCGAACATACCCTGTTGCAGGCCATTGCCCGTGTGAACCGCCTGCATGAAGGCAAGGACTTTGGTTATATCGTTGATTACGCCAGCGTTCTAGGTGAGCTGGATAAAGCGCTAATTATGTATGATGCGTTTGAAGGTTTTGACGAAGAAGACCTTTTGGGCACATTGACATCGGTTAATGAAGAAGTGCAAATGCTTCCGCAGCGTTATTCTGATTTATGGGACGTTTTCCGTGAAGTAAAAAATCAGCATGATGAAGAAGCATTTGAATTTCTATTGGCTGATGATGAATTGCGCGATGACTTCTATGAAAGGCTAGCTGAATACAGTAAAACTCTGGGGATTGCACTTTCTACTGATAAATTCATCATGGAAACGGATGAAAGCAAGTTGCGAACCTATAAAGCGGACCTAAAACGATTTCAGAATCTGAAAAAGTCCGTCAAGCTGCGCTATGCGGAGGCTATTGACTACCGTGATTATGAGCCAAAAATTAAGAAATTGCTCGATACGCACATTCAGGCCCATGAGGTCATTCAGCTCAATGCACCTGTAGATATCTTTGACGATCAAAACTTTGATGCGGTTAAACAAGGACAAGGTATTCATTCAGGTAAATCAACTACAGCCAAAGCCGACACCATCGCGCATGCGACGAAAAAAGTTATCAATGAAAAGATGGACGAAGACCCTGCGTTTTATGAGAAGTTTTCAAAACTGATCCAGCAGGCCATTGATGACTTTAAAGCACGCCGTATCTCTGATCTCGATTATTTTAGCAAGGTTAGTGATATTCGTGACTCGATCGTTTTAAAGAAGCATGATGATGTTCCTGAGAGCATTACCGGCAATGATGAAGCCTGTGCATACTACGGTGTCATCAAGCCATATTTCATGAAATATGAGCCAGAAGCACAGGAAATTGAATCTGTGTCCGCAGAAACATCGCTGGCCATTCAGCGCATCATTGAAGATCATTGGAAAGTTGATTTCTGGACGGATGATGACGCTCAAAAATCTGCGATTAATGACATAGATGACTTCCTCTATGACGATATTAAAGACAAATTTGATATGGCATTAAGTTTGGAGCAGATGGATGAGATCATCGAAAAAACAATGCAAATAGTCAAAAGCAGGAGGCATGCGTAATGAAAAGCATTGCCTGCACCATTAGCTACGGCAAAACAGAAATAGACTACGAACTTTTGATGATGCACCGTAAATCACTGGAGATTGCAGTTCATCCTGACAAAAGTGTCGTGGTCAAAGCGCCGGAAACTTCAACGCTTGAAGCTATTGAAGAAAAAATCAAGAAAAGGGCTCGATGGATTAAGCGGCAAATTGCCTATTTCAACCAATTTGACCCAAGAACGCCTGACAGGAAATATGTTGGCGGTGAAAGTCACCTTTATCTTGGACGAAAGTATCGACTTAAAATAGAGGTAACTGACAAGGACAAGGTGCTTTTGAAAAATGGGTATTTCTGTATCGTAGCAACTTCCATTCTTCCTAATCACATAGAGAAGCTCATGGATGATTGGTATAGAAGACGTGCCAAGATGTACCTTTCAAAAATCTTTGATGATTGTTGGGAAGATTTCAAAAAAGGTGATTTAAATAAGCCAAATTTGAAACTTCAGAAAATGGATAAGCGATGGGGAAGTTTATCAGGAAAAGGTCAGCTCACTCTTAATGTCAACTTGGTTCAAACACCTAAAGAATGCGTTGAATATGTCGTCATTCATGAGCTCTGCCATCTCATCCACCATAACCATGGGACTGAGTTTTATAAACTTCTGGACCGCACATTGCCTGATTGGATGAAGCGGAAACATAATCTCGAAATGGCTTTGATCTAGATTGCGTAGAATCCGGCCTCAGCATGGGTGGATGCAAGTCGTTAACGCAAGTTGGCTATCTTTTTTATACCCTTCAAAATTTCAGAAGGGCTATTAAATTTCAAACAACTTCTTGTTCTATTATTTAACTCTTTTTCGACCTTGTCAAGCATCTCTTGACTAAGTGGACTCTACCGCCTTCAGGCGGTAGGTGTTGCGGCTTGATTTCCAAAACACTTCGTCTTGCTTTCGTAGGCACAAATGGGCTCAAATTGATTGACCCTATAATTCCATCCCGGCTCACTTTACGTGACGCTGAAACTTTCCCGGTGTCATTCCTCAAAGTGGAGTTCAGTGAATTATCAAAGTGTGGTTCAGTAATATAATAATAATTATCACAGGGTAACGCTTTTGTTGTTCGTCACACGTAATAAGCCAGAAAACGTTCAGCAATTCTTATGTTTCTTCTTCTATAGCGCTACGTCCTCCAGGTAAGTATCGATAGAGAGTAGAAGGATTCACTTTTAATCTCTTGGCTGCTTCTTTGACGGTAATTTTCTTGTTTTTTAGTAAAGCTTTAGCTACTATTAGATCATCAATCTTTAATGATGCTGGTCTCCCGCCTGTCCTGCCCATATCTTTAGCAGCTTTAAGTCCTGCCATTGTTCTCTCTTTAATCACACCACGCTCAAATTCAGCTAAGGCACCAAATATATGAAAGACTAATCTTCCTCCTGAATTCGTAGTATCGATTGCTTCAGTGAGAGATTTAAACCCTATGCCTTGTTTTTCTAGTTCTTCGACCGTATCAATTAACTTCCTGAGTGATCTGGCTAACCGATCAAGTTTCCATACTACTAAAGTATCATCCTCATTAGCACGCATATATTCTAATGCTGCTTTTAATTCTGGACGATCACGTTGTGCACCTGAAGCTTTTTCCATGAAGATCTTTTTGCATCCTACTTCCTTTAAAGCATTTATCTGCAACTCCAAATTTTGCTCTTGCGTTGAAACTCTGGCATAACCTACTAACATTTTTTCTATTTTTTTCTTATAACTCATAAAAACTATACATTTTAAGAGGTTTTATTTCAAGAGATAGTTTTAAGATAAAAATCAGGTAGTTTGGCAATATTTTTTGCAATTTTCTTACCAGTAACAATTCACTCTTTAAAACCCTCGTTTTAAAGAGACACTGAAATAGTAATATCTGACATTTACAAAAGATAAAGACTGAACTTGTCTATGATAAAATTGAACTCCACTCTGAAAATTTATACCCTTACTTTAAAAGGGTTTTGCCTAAAATCGCTGAACTCCACTTTGAGGAATGACATCAATCTTTTTTTGTTTTTGCAACGTCGTTTTTGCTCTGATGACTGATTTCTTTTAATTCCTGAAGTTGTCTACGCGCCCTATCCTCTTCTTTTAATCTACGGAACCTGGCTAAGGCTTCTTCTGTTGATATGTCTTCAGGTGCCCTGGTGAACAGAGATTCTTGTTTTTTTGTTAGCATTTGTCCTGTTTGTTTTTGCAAGGCTTTTTCTATATGTTTTTGAGTTTTTACTTGTTCTTTTTTATGCGCTTTTTCTTCGATTTGCCTTAGATGGTTAAAATTACTTGGTCTGTTCTTCATTCCCCAAATCAATGCTACGTCTAATTCTGGTTGTCTTTTTCTGGCCTTAGCTAAAAGTGGCATTGATATGCCTAGATGTTTCGCTATAGTTTCCATATTTGATGTACGGGTCATTTCTTCTATTACTGATATTTCTTCTGCGCTATATAACCTGCTCTTTCTTTGTTCCTGGGCTTTCTGGTATATGCTGTCTATTTCAGGCTGTTCTTTTCTTAGCAATCTAAAAGTTTCTTTTTTCATATTAAAATGACTGGCTATTTCTTTTAACATCTTGGTTTTAGCAAGTTCTTTTAATTCGTTTAATTGATCTTGCGTTAATTGTTGTGGTTTTTTCATAGTACTGGATTTCGGACAAAGTTTTTTCTGCAAGAATAAGAAATATATCATATTTTAGAAGAGATGCCAATAAAGTGATGGGCAGAAGTGGTCACACCAGTACTTAGCACTGCGTTTAATATTATACTTCAAAGACACAAACTCTAGTAACGTCTAGAATTTGGCTTGATCTTAGCTGGAGAGTCAAAACGGCCTATATTTAGATTAGATAGATTATAAAGTTTTTTGAATAGAGAGGGCAACACAGTCGCTTTCTATTTGTTTAAAACTCTCAACAGCAATACAGCAATCTATTGCCTAACTAAAGTGAGTAACAAAAGTCCGTTAGACTTAAAGTATCAACAAATCAAGGTAAGGGCACGACCAAAGAATAAAAGTTCGCGGCCGCGGATTTTTTCTTACATTTGTTTTATTAATTTTTCTAACTCTACTCTTACTTGTTTTTTTCCTTCTTTCGATAGTTTTAGTACACCAGAATTCTGAACTTTTATTTCTCCTTCTGATGATAGAATTCTTATAACAGAAAAGTTTTTCTGTTGTTTTGTGGTAAGCCCTGATATTAACCTCATTTTAGTCACATCATTATTATCATAGGCTTTTATAAGACTTCTTAATTTTTCTCTGGAGTTAATATTATTATCTAATACTTTTTGTTTTATTTCTTCAGGAAGCTGTGCTAATTTTATGTATTCAGAAACCTTGCTTTTTCCTACAGATATAGCTTGTCCTAGCTTGTCTTGGTTTTCAAAAACCTCTGTATCAACAAGTTTTTTATACACTGAGCCTAGCTCAATAGGGTGCAAATCCTTTCTGTGAATGTTTTCTATCAAAGCCACCGCGTCTGCGTCTTTGTTTTCCTTCATTACTATACAAGGAACTTTGTATAAACCCGCTAATTTTGCTGCTCTTAGTCTTCTTTCTCCGCTGATTACTTCATATTGGCCAGCAGGATTTTTTATGACTGATAATGGTTGTCTTATGCCATATTCTTTAATTGAATCTGCTAATTTTTCAATATCCTCTGTGTTGAATTTTTTTCTTGCTTGATTCTCGAATGGAAATAACTGTTCTATATTAATAAAATAATATTCGCCTACCGCTTGATCTAGCCCAACGCTAGCTCTTGTTGCGGAATTAAATATGGGTTTTGCTATATGCTCCAACTCTTTTGACACTGGTTTGTATTTTATCTTTCTAGCCATTTGTTTTTACTCCTGTATACCTTTTTAGATAATAATGTAATAATTCCATTATATCCTCTAATGCTATAGAGTTTTTCTTTGCAAAAAGAGCTAATGGTTTTCCTAATTTTGCGGATATATTTATATCTTCACTTTTTCTTATAGCAAAATCTTTTTGTACATACTCTCCATAAAAATCTCTTAAAGCTGTCATGGCTTCAGCTGAACTAGAGGCTCTATCTTCATATTTATTTGGGATAATATTAATATCCCTAGGTTTAATTTTCATATGCATATAAAATTTATCTAAATCCTCTAAAAGCAATCTTAGGCCATTTAAGCTATAAGGTTGTGTTTCGCATACAACATTAATTACATCAGAAAATATAACTACATTTCTATTAAGCAAACTAATGGTAGGGTTTGTGTCAATAAATATAAAGTCATATTCCTTTTCTATTTCTAAAAAACAATTAGATAATTTCATAGACTTATTATCTAATTTAGCTAAATCGTCTTCAAGTCTTGTTAATGATAAATTTGATGGAATACAATCAAAGCCTTCAAATATAGTTTTTTTTACATTTTGAAATGATTCTCCTCTAATGAGTAAGTCATAAAGGGTTAAATAATTATTATCTGGCGAAAATCCAAAAGATGTCGATAAGTGAGCCTGGGGGTCAGTATCCATAACTAAAACATTATAACCCATAAGAGCCATATGAGAAGAAATTTGAAAGCACAAACTAGTTTTTCCTACTCCACCTTTGAAGTTATAAAAAACAAATTTTTTCTTTAACACTTCTCGACAAAAAAAATCAGAAACATTTCTAACTATTTCTCTGCTTGTTTCAATAGAAAATCTTTGGTTTTTAGAAACGGATTTATCTAATGGAGTTAAGTGGTTTGATGTAATGTAACGACTAATTGTAGTGGGACTCACGTTACATAATCCTGCCATTGTTCTTTGCACTAAACCATCTTTATCTATATCTATCATTAATTTTATATTTATTGAATTAAGTTCTATCTTATCTAATATCTTGATAAAAAGATACTTTACAACAATAGTAACCAGATTGCAATAATGTATTTATAGACAAATATACAACAACCTCACAACCTGTTGCGCAAAGATAAATCAAATTATTTAAAAAAAGTGTTGCATAACACTCTATAGCATTATATCTTTACCTCTACGATAGAACATTTATTAGTAATATAAAACTTAGGGGAAAAAATTTATGCTGCAATTATTAATCAAATATTTTGTTGCTTACAAATAAAAAGGTGCTAAGGACAAAAGCCCTTAACACCTAGAAATAGAATAAGAAATTTTCCCGTCTCTTATTATTGTCAAGTATAAATTATTTCTAGGTAAAGAACAAGCGATTACCGTCCTTAGCTCCTAAAAAAACAGGAGATTAAGAAGAAAAATGAACACATTTATAGAGTTTGTTGCAACTAAGCAGCATAATACTAATGAAGAAGAGTTGTCTGTAATAGAACAAGCTAATTTTAATTGTTTTATAAAAAGCATAAACACAAACTACTGCCAACCAGCAAACTTAATTCCACATTTCTGGAACTATAAAATAGTAGATAAAGAAGGAAGCCCTGATCTTCCTTGTATTATGATACTTTCAGAAATATTTGGTTGGTTTCGTAATTTATCTGAATCACAAACTTATTACAGCGCGGGTAGGGCGTTACCAGAGCTTGTTAATGGTCAACTGGCTATTTCATATGATTACCTTGCAGATAAACTCAATTTCCAAAAGGAACGCATCAGACGAAAACTCGTCAAACTAGAAGAGCTTGGTATTCTAGCTAGAGATATTCGCAATATAGCTCTTGAGGATGGTTCTAGAATCAATCAACTATATCTTTCTATCGACCAAGAATTTTTTAAGACTTGTTTCCGTAATCCAGAATTGGATATTAGGGTTAGAAGTACTGAACTTGCCTCTATTGATTCAACTGTTTTTGAGGAGACCCCACCATTTGGTGGAGAGCATATAGGTAAGAAGAATAAAAATAGATCTATGAATTTATCTAATTCTTTTGAAAATAATTTAGAAAGTAAAAATATTGATGCTAGCACTGAGCATAAACATGCAAAAGAGTATTCTAAAAACTTAAAAGAACAGAGTGGGGCAGAGAAAGAAATTTCTTCTGCTAACAATACGGTGTTGCAACAAAGTAAACAAAGGCAATTAGAAGATTTCTATCCTTTATCTGCTGAAGATTGTTCTTTCTTACAAAGTACATCAGGTAGAGAGTTTTCATTAAATGCTATGAATGAAATACTAAAAAACATGTCAAAGCGTATTAGTAATAGATTCTTTTATAGTAAAAAAGGTTTTCTTAGTTATATGTCACAAGCCTTTAGATATGAAAAAAGAGACGCGGTAAAAATCAATAACACTGACTTCAGAATTAAAGCTAATCTAGATAGCTCTGAACAAACCTTGCAAATACAGGAAAAGTATCTAACAGAATTGGAATATTCTTTACAAGTAAGCCCTGAGTGGCACTTTAAGAAAAAGCTAGCTTCAGTATTGGAAAGAAACAAAGCTTATAATCTTCTAACATCTTACAAAAGTTTAGAGCTAGAAGAGCAGGGCAGTAAATGTAGATTGCTATTAAGTAAGTATGTTGAGTTAACTGCTAATGATAAAGATATCATTTTAAACCAGATAAAAGCAACTCATAAACAAGTAGGAAGCATCGGTACGTATAATTCAATAGAAGATTTGGCCATAGAAATGCCGGAAAAATCTTTAGCAAAACCAAGACAAAAACCATTAATAGCAAACTATTCAGAACAAAGAAAGAGCTTAGGTATATGGGGAGAAGTACGTAGTGCATTAGTTAAATCCCTTGGCGACCAAGGAGAGGCGATAGATAATCATTGGTTATCGAAACTAAATGCCAATATTGATAAGCAAAATAACAAGATAGAATTAAAAGCACCAAGTGAGTTTGTGAAGAGCTTTATAGAAGAGCGTTACTTACCATCTATGTCAATGATTGCTATGGCAAGTGGTTTTGAATTAAAACAGATAGAGTGCTGACTAGTTCTGGTAAATACTTTGCTATAGATTATTAGGATTAAAGGCCCCGAAACCAGAGACAAAAAATAATATGGATTATTTATTAACAATATAACAATTAAAAAAAAGAAGTGGAGAAATAAAACAAAAAAATAAGAAAGTGTGATAATATAGATAAAAATTAACTATTTATTAATATTATGTGTCTATGCTGCATTTATACTAAATAATAATATTAAACTCTCTATTTACTAAATATTATGATAATAGAATCACATGCGGCGTATAATGATTTGAAGAACAATACATATTATTCAATAAATAGAAGCAACGAATTAAAGTTTCATGTACTTGCATTTTTAATTTTTCTTAGTAGCGTAACTATATCTTATGTTTATTATAAGAAGGACTTTGCTTCTAAAAAACAAGCAATATTACAAGATAATTCTCAAATAATATTTAATCATAGCTTCATTAAATTTGATAATATGATTAGTGAATTACCATTTAATCACAACAAGAAAGAAACTACTATAAAGGTTAAAAACTCAGATATTATTGTTTGTAATAAGAAGCAATGTTTAAAGAAAAATCTGTTTGAATTTTCTTCTGTGTTAGACCAGTATATATCTGATTATGTTTATTATAGAATAGATGTTAATAAACAATTGGTAAATACAAATGTCAGAGTAGATAGTTATCAATTAGAAAGACATTTTCCAATCAACAACTATAATCAATTATCCATTTATATAGCATTAGACCCAAAATACTTAAATAAATTACAACAACAATCAGCGCAACCATTTTTAATAACAATAGTATTATCAACTCTTTGTTTAGTTTTATTTTTGATATCAAATAACCAAGCTAATAAAATCTTTTATAGTTATTATTCTCAATATTTTAAGAAAGCATTTGATAGTAAATTAAAGATCATAATTGAAGATTATGAGAATAAAATTTTATCTAGAGAAAATGCTTTAATGAAAAAAATATGGAGTTTAGAATATAACAAAGACAGAGACAAAGAATTTAATCGTTTTTTTTCTCAAAAGGCTAATCAATTGGCTTTGTTTATGCAAGAAGCTGGTAATTTATCACCAGAGAAGTATGAGAACGCAAAACAATCTCCTTGTTCTATAATTTTATACAATGAAGCTGCAGAAAAAGAACAAATTAATGCACAAGATTTAATTATTGATTTTTCGGAAAGATTTATAGACTCAGAAGATAATATTACTATTACTATCGCCCATACTACGGAAGCAATTGAATTTTCTTCAAAAGAATTTTTATATCAAATCATATATAGCATAATAAACTGCATAATTTTTATATTAAAAGAGCAGCAACCACCCACCAACAAACATTCTCTATCATTTGATATATCTTTAGATAAAGGTAAGTTATGTTTGTCTTTTTATTATAATGGATAAGGTGGACCCTATGTGTTGGACAGGATAGTAGCAAGATTAAGATATAATTTTCTATTGAAAAGCAGAATATTTATGCTGCAATTTGATTATATACTTCATAAGGCGTTTGTCCATCAAAAGTGGA
>Ga0209491_10006160_pt1 | contig 16880 bp, 24 predicted proteins | sample BON02_FD_187213 | JGI IMG/M metagenome (GOLD analysis project Ga0209491, IMG submission 187213) | Freshwater microbial communities from Lake Bonney liftoff mats and glacier meltwater in Antarctica - BON-02 (SPAdes) (version 2) | ecosystem: Environmental > Aquatic > Freshwater > Ice > Glacier...
GAGGAAGGGGGGGAGGAAGGGGGTTTTTAGCAGCGCTGAAGGGCGGGTGGGTTGTGGAGCAGGAAGGAGGGTATTGCCTTCGAGGTGGTTTGGGAGATAGGGGGAGAAAGAGGGGGAGGATGGGGTGTTTTAGCTGCTGGTGGGAGGGAGGGAGGGAGGGAGGGAGGAAGAAAAGTGTGTGATAGATGTACATGTTAAATATAATGATTTGGAAGTGGTGATGGTGGAGATAACAATAATGGAGGATGGACACCTTGATACAAATGTCGATTTAATTCAATCGAACCAAGCAAGCAATCAAGCGCTCATAAACACACATATTTACGCACGTGACACGCAGCGACTTGAAAAGAGATTTTAAAAAAATGAATGTAGGGACGACAGAAAGACGATAAAATAAGTCCGACAAAGAGAACGAAAATGTTGATTTCTGGGCATGTGCAACGAGCAGCGAACGAGAACAGATGAATGAGTAGTCAGGTATGGAGAAATGTCTCAGTAAGAGTAGGAAGATAAGCACGCACGGGCGGGAGCGGCGGGCAGGCCCTATTTTTCCCTCCCCCTTTTTTAATGTCTCACTGGATACCTGCGTCGCGCAGCAGCGTGACAATTGATAAATGTGGGAGAGGGGAGGGAATGTATCAAATACGAGCCGGAGCCCCATGAGCAAGGAGATAAATGGATGAAAGGGAGTTTGGATAGAATGTGCGCGAAGGCGGGTGTGCGGCCCTTCCTACCAAGCACGTGTGTGAAATGATGCGGTTTGTAATGGCGGATGGAGCCAATCTATCGTAATGAGGAATTATATGCATAGCTTTGGCAAGAAAATGAGAGGCGAGGTTCGCCACTCGTGTGTGTGTGTGTATTTACATTTGCGTATTTACATTTGCGTGGGAGACTGTCTTTTTTCCTTCTCCTTCCATTTAAGAAGAATGCGGCGGGCGCCCAGCTAGCTAGCCACACCCCAAAATAACATTGCAAAGAAAGAAAACGACAATAACGAGTAAAAGACACCTCTCTCTGTTGTTCTCTTTCCTATTGCTGCGGGTGGTGGTGTTTGGTGTTTGGTTTTTTGGTTGACTTGTCTCGGTGGTATAGGTCATTGCTCTCGTTGGCGCCAGGTCCTGGTGGGGGAGGTCGATGAGCGAGCGATCGCGTTCGTCAGAGGAGACTTAAAGCTGCAGGCAGGCCGGTTCGCTTTGATTCATGCGCATGTGTATGCGTGAAATGGAAGGATTCTTGTTGTATTGGCTTGCTGTTGATTTGCTGCTCACGTCTCATTCTTGCCTCTCTGTTTTGCTTGAAGAAGGCTTGGGCCTGCCTGCAACGGCTTGGGCATTCGTTTTCACAAAGACGCCGTTTCGCATTTGAGAGCGGGTTTCTGGTCAAAGTCAAAGTCGAAGTCGAAGACTGTCTATGTAGAGGATCGCGTTTGTTTGTTATATTTGGATTTTTTCTTGTCGTATTGTTTTCCTCTGCCACATGCTCGCTCTTGTAAACTTGCAACGAATGTCCAATCAGAGGTCTGAAAATGCAGGAAATCTTGCCCGCCGCCGAGCAAATGCCGTTCGCTGACGACGCGCGACGAGCACCGCCGAAGTTCTGAGCCGAACAGTGTGACTCGCCCCTTTCCACTCACGTGAACGCCCCTCTTGCCCAGCACCCCGCCCCAGGCAAATCACCACCCAAAACCAAGACCATGCGTCGCCCCATCTCCATCCTGGCCGCCTTCCTGCTCGCCGCCCCCTTCGTTCACGCCGAGGTACTTCCCCTCAACGAGTGTCGCTTCTCCCGGCTTATCTCCGTCCCTCTAACATACTCGTTTGTCATCCTTGTCCCACGACTAACAGGTCGCCGCCCCCTCTGCTTCCGGCAGCCTAGCCCGCTTCATGGACGGCGAGATTCCGGTACCCAACGACTGGAACCGCGAGGTACGCACAAAAATCAACCATTGGTTTTTTGGTTGTCTGCTTTACAAATGGGTTACTCATTCCTTCCTTCCTTCCTCCCTCCAACCCTTCCTTCCACGTACACACAGCTCGAGCAGGGTGGAGACAGCATGCCCCAGTCCTTCCTCTTTACGGGGGCGCCTACTTCCGAGCCCATCGCCCCCGAGGCAGTGACTCCTGCACCCACCGCGTCGAAGGAGGAGGAAGATTCCTCGACCGTTACCTCCTCTCCTACTGCCGTGCCCTCTGTCGACCTGACCTCCGCCATCGAAAAGAACGAGACCGCGGCACCCACACCGGAGCCCTCTGCCGGCGGCTCGTCCGAGGGGGAGGGCGAAGTTGATGCCCAAGGCGTCCCTCCTCCACCTGCGGGCTCTGGTGGAGAGGCAGGTGGTGCACACTGCTCCGGCAGCGCCAGCGGGAATGGCGGTGAAATGATCCCGAAGGCCACCCCTGAGCCCGAGGTGGTGGAGACTGAAACACCTGCCGCTACTCCCGAAGCGTCCCTCGAGCCCGTCGAGCCCGTCGCTCCCGCAGCGGACATTCCGGAGGCAACATCTGCTCCTAGCGATGGCACCGCCGTACCCGTTACTACTATCGTGCTGGAGCTGGCTGGATCGGCCGCTCAGAAGCTGCAGGCTACAACCGTGATCGTGGCAGAGGTTGAACGGGTGCTGAAGACCGAGGCGACCTGCTCCTCGACGAGGCGTGCGCTTCTTCCCCGCTGCTGTTCCCCGTGCGTTGCAGGAGGAGACGGCGGGCGCCTTGTGTGCTTCCTCGGAGACGCCCAAGAGTGCCATCACCATCACCTCGACGAATTACGACGATACGGTACGTGTGTTTTTCTCATTCATTCATCTTTTTTTCTGATCTTTGTGGGTCCTTCACTCTCTCTCTGTTGCTCCTCCTTCACCCTTTTCTCTCACACACCTGACTCTCTCTTTCCTCCTTCCCTTTTTCATTCATTTCTAGGCGGCGGCCTCCGCGCTCTTGAACGAAATTGTGGCAGGCACCACGCCCTTGGCCCTCGACGACGGCACCGCCGTCCGCGACACGATCTGCAAGGAGGAAGTAAGCCTAAAAATGGTGAGCACTCTCACCCCCGTCTCCCCCATGGACGACATCGCCAAGGAGGAGAGCGGCAGTAGCAATGGCTTGGGGACGGATGGCATGATTGCAATCGCTGTGCTGGTCCGCCCTACGGTGCTCTTTTTCATTTTCTTTGCCTATCGCCGCCGGTCGAACTCTCGGGTGGCCCAGGTCTAAGCTTGCATGAGTGAGAGAGCAGGTGTGTGTGTATGTGCTCGTTGCTACTGCATTTTATCTATTATAAGTACTGACTGAAAGAGGAACAAGCTAGAGTGTGTGCTAAGAAAGTGCGACCATGGAAAGTACTTTAATTTTTTTAATCAATAGACTTCGTATGTGTGACTATGAGATGATAATGAAAAGGAAGGAAAGAAAGGAGGCCATCTCCCTGCAGGATGTAGGGAAGGGGCATCTTTCTCGTTCTCTCTCGGTATCTTCATGTATGTAAGGAAAACATTTTATCGGGAACATGCCTGGGCAGGTAAACTAAAGCAGACTTGTAATGCATGTATGTGTGGTGTGGGTCAAAAGACGTGGAAGGGAGGGGGAGACGATGGTCGAAATAATTAAGAATCAGCGAACTTGCAATAAATCGAGGTGCTGAAGAGCAAGAGCGTCTAATTTATGACATTCAGCTTGCACGACAATCCATTTGCTTTACTAGTGAGCACACAGGGTTTTTTCTCCTTTATTAGCATATAGGCACATGTTTCCTTTTTCTCTGCCTCATAAAGCCGTTGCACTGTTTATTTCCTAATGTGCACTCTGGAGACGACAGCGCCTCCCCGGGGCAGCAGCCAAAACTAAATCTTCTCGTGCAAACTCTCCCACACTCCCCTGAGCAAGGTGCATATGTTTAATGCATTCCATTCCCCTCTGTCCCCAAGGAAATGACCTCCCAATTTGAACCCAAACGTTCGGAGAGAGCTTGAAAGTTTCGGCTGCGCAACGTTTCTTCGTCGCACTTTATCGTTTCGTCCTGCAAGCACCACATGGCCGTCCTTGTTCTGCTTGGCACAAAGCTGCGTCGTGGTGCTGATGGGGCTTTGTTTAAGAGGGACTCGTCTGCACAGTGGCTGCTTGTTGGTGGGACGGCCCTTGATTTGACACTTGCCAAAAAGTGACGGAAGACGCCCAAACGTTCACGCGTGATGGGCCGGCGAGACAAGTGCACCGCGCTTGCGCCCTTGAGGGCGACCTAGCTGCTGTCTGACGGCGTCCTCGGACCTCGTCTCTTTCATAAGTGAATCAACCCCCGCCTGCAGAGAGTGAGAGGCGGGACGCGCAGCCGCGGGCTCCCACTTTCTTGAACGTGCACACCTCACCTACAGCGAATTGAGCATGATTCCACCTGTAAGGAGGACGCGCGGGGTAGATGAAGATGCTGCAGCTTCCCCCGACAAAACCGTCTCGTCCTTTCTTGCTAGCCACATTCACGCCGCCTCTCCTCACACCTACACACCACAGGCTGCTCCACCACCCTCGCCTCTCCACCACACCCATCCATGCGCGGCGCCATGTCCCGCCTGGCTGCGGCCACCCTTGTCGCCATCTGTCTGTCCATGCTCCCGTCCTCGCTCCACGCCACCAGTAGAGGGGTAAGTAAGCTCTCATGGAAGAACATGCGCAGCTACACCGTTTCGTCCACGCATCTAATGGCTCCACCCCTCACCACACAGCTACACCACAAGAAGGCGACGGCGGCCAAGATCAAGTCACACAGCGGCGCCGGGGCCAGCAGCAGCGCCAGCAGTCTTGGCCGTCTTCTGGCCTATGACTTGCCTTTGCCCCATGATTGGATCCGCCATGTAAGGGAGGCCATTTACAAGGGGAAGAGGGGAGGGAACGATTGACACGTCTCCACGCACTCGTGACTTGCTTGTCTGCGGTGCCCGAGGAGGCTTTGAAGAGAGGAGGGAGGGGGGGAAGGACGGACGGAGCCTTGAAACGGCTAGAGAGATGATGTCATCTCATGCAGATCGCTTCTTATTCAGTATTCGTTGACCACAACCCTAATATTCCTTAACCACAACTCAAACCAACGCACAGTCCGAGAGTTTCGCTAGCGTGGCGTCTTATTCCTACTCCTACTCCTTCTCCTTTAATTACTCGCCTACCCCGAGCCCGACGACCAATCCCACGGTAAGTAGCATCGACTGATTAAGCATACCAGCGTTTTCCTCAGTTTGTTTGCTCGTCCCTTGTGAGACGTGCCTCATTGTGTAAATGGCTCTCCTGCTCCGTTCTCATCCTCCCTCTCCTCCCTCACGTTCTGTTCTCATTCTCTTCCACCATGACCATCTCTCCTCTCTCCCTCCAATCAGACTATTCCAGTGCTGGCCCCCACGGTGCAAGACCCGCCGACTGTCGGGGGTCAACCCGGTGACATTCCAATTCTATCCGTCCAGCTCAGCCTGGCGGGTTCCCCCGAGCAGCAGAAAGACGTGACGGAGGCCCTCACCACCTACCTCACGGGATTTGCGCAGGAATTTTTTGGCCAAAACGTCGTTGTGGAAACGACAGAAGTGCCCGAGCCCATCAACCGCCATCGTCTTTTGCAGTCGGTGCCTGCACCTGTAGGCCGGTTGTGCACGCCCGGCGCGCCTCAGGCTCAGAGTAGCATTGACCTCCGGGACTATAGCGACGTGGTACGTGTCTAGAAGAAGGAAAGGAGGAGGGTTGGTTTTTGTTTTCTTTGCGTGGCTTGCTCCCTCCGTCACAACTTTGCTCCACACATCGATGGTTTTGGGTGTGTTTACTGAAAAGATGGTCCTCCCCAACTCTCCTCCTTCTCTCATTGTCCAAGAGCAGCACGCAGCTTCTCCCCTCTCGCTTTCCCCTTTCCTTCTCCGTCATTATGACTGGTTTCTCATCCACCACCTCTCTCCCTCCCTCCATCAAAAACACACACAGCGGCAAGTGCAGCAAATCCTCGCCGGCATCATGGACGGCACCATCGCCTTGACAGCCGTGCAGGATGACGGTACCACGTTCTCGGTCAAAGACCTTATCTGCAGCGTGGAGGTGACCCTCGGCTTCGAGTCCCCGCCTATGGTCCCAACACTGCCCCCCACAGTGCAACCTGACCTCATTCCCATTGTCCAAATCTTCCTTCTCCTGGCGGGTTCCCCCCAACAGCAGGACGAGGTCATTGCATCTCTCATCGCCTACCTCATCGCTCACATTCAGCAAATGTCCGGTCAGAACGTCGTTGTTATGTCACCAGAAGCCCCGGAGCCCATCAACCGCCATCGTTTTCTGCGGTCGGTGCCCGCACCCGGCCAGCTGTGCACGACCGACGCGCCTCAGAATGAGAATAGCATTGACCTTCGAAACTATGACGATGTGGTACGTACTTGGCAGTAAGAGTGGAGGAAGGCTACATATCGTTTTCTCTGTACATCTTAACTCCTCTTTCCCTCCTTTCCACCTCCCACATTTCTCCAGGTGGCTGGTCCTCCCCTATTATTCTTCTTGTTCTCTCATTCTCCAAGAGCAGCACGCCGCTTCTCCCCCTCCTCTTTTTTCACGAGTATGCTCTCACTCACCACATTTTTCCCTTCCTCTACCCTAAATACACACAGGGGCAAGTGCAGGACACTTTGGCGGGCATCATGAACGGCACCATCGCCTTGACAGCCGTGCATGAGAACGGAACCTCGCTGCCGGTCCAGGATTCCATCTGCAGCGCGAAGACGACTCTCAGCTTCGTGCCCCCGTCTACGGACACCTTGGACGATCAAAGCAACGTTAAGGACGGGTTCAAGCCCTTGTCTCCTCTCTATATTGCCTTGATTGCCGTGGCGGGCGTGACCGTCTTGTTTGCGGCCATCTTCCTGGCCCGCCGTCACATGGCCCCGAAGCCTCGCTCTGCGGTTGTGGCATCGTCTTAAAGCAGGCAGCTGTGTGCGGGGCGTGGTGCGCCTAAAGCTTTTATTGAATCAAAGTGAAAGGGGTTAGAGGTCTATTGACCTTGTGCATGAATTTTTAACTTCGAATTTGGCAATTTTTCGGGGGAAAGCAGGTTGTGCATGTATATGTGAGGAAAAAGGTACAATCAGGCGAGCAAAAGGCGACAGAAAACAATATAGCGTAGGTCGATGCGCGAAAGAGAAGGCCGGCTTGATCCATTGTGCTTCGAAACTGCGAGACAGGAAGGGAAGGGGAGATTGTGTACACAAACAGCCGCATTTTTGGGGGGTTCTGCACTGCAAGGCTCCTTTCTTGCTTGGTCGGAGACCTCTAGAGGGATTCCGTGTTGACATTTTCAGGACAACAAATCAAAGAAAAACAATTTATGTTTGCATGACTCCTCATTTCGAAAAGATGTAATCCTTCTTTTCTTTTGACAATGCAAACCATAAACTCAATCCACAAGAAGGTTCGAGGCTCGCGCGATTTGTTTCTTATTTGACCCTTTTCCTTCATCTACCAGTTTTTGATTTTGATTATTAATAAGAAAGACAGAGGTAAGTGAAAAATCATGAATGAATGCTTCCAAAGTAATAATCTATCTATGCATGTACGTGTTTGGTGTCCGCCGCGTATTCACTGCAAGCGGCTATTATTTTCAAGAAGCGACGGTTGTGACGAAAGGGCTTGCAGAGAGAGCGGATGCATCCATGACTGCCATGGAGGAGCTAGACTTGCTCGCCAACGTCATTGCTAAGGTCATGGTGATAGCTTTGCGGCGGTAGATGAAATAGGTGATGATAAGCACGGCCACCAAGCCCGCTACTGCAAGACCAATAATGGCGGCGGGAGATAAAGCCTTGAGGTCGTCCTGGAATCCCCCATCTTTGTCGTCGGCTTTGTCCAAAGGCGCCAGCGGTACCTCGGTCGTGGTCGTCGTGACGGTGCAGATGGTGTCTGAGACGTTCGTGGTGTTGTCAACAGCAGGCAAGACTGCCGTCCCATTCATGATGGACTCAAGTAGGTCGCGGACCGCGGCTTCATCTCCAAAATTTTCGAGTTGAAGGGTGGTGGTAGATTGTTGCCCCCCGCATAACGACGAGTTCGACTGGTCCAATTGCCAAAAGCGGTGAGTGGGGGAAACGAGCGCATGTAGCGCAAGCGGCGCAAGGCGGATGGACGAGATGAGACGACGGCGGCGACCACCATCGATGACGGTCGGGCTAGCAGTCGGGGCCGCTGTGTCGCTGACGGTCGGGCTAGAAGTTGGGAGCGCTGTCTCGCTGGCGGTTGGGCTGGCAGTCGGAGCCTCTGTGTCGCTGACGGTCGGGCTAGAAGTTGGGAGCGCTGTCTCGCTGGCGGTTGGGCTGGCAGTCGGAGCCTCTGTGTCGCTGACGGTCGGGCTAGAAGTTGGGAGCGCTGTCTCGCTGGCGGTTGGGCTGACAGTCGGAGCCTCTGTGGTGGCATTTGGCGAGGGGGTAGGAGCTGGAGAGGGAGCGCCGGTATGCACGGGAGTGGTGCTGGTGCTGGTGGCAGTCGGTGAGGGAGTAGGAGCCGGAGAAGGAACGGTCGAAAGCAGGGGAGAAGTCGTTGCTGCAGTGGTAGCCGCAGAGCTTGCTGGTGCAGTCGCGATAGTGGGAGCCGGCGTGACGACCAGTTGCGGCTGGATGACAGTAGGGGCTGGGGTGGTAAGTGCTGGAGCAGCGGTGCCGCCGCCGTTGTCGTTGTTGTTGTCGTCTATGAGGGTCGGGTTTGGGTTGCTGCCGCCTGCAGGGGCAGGGCCAGGGTTGTCACTGCCTGCAGAAACAGGGGCAGGACTAGGGCTGCTACCGCCTGAGATGTCCGGACTCGGCCCGACCGGAGCCGGGGCAGTAGGTGTGGGTGGTGGCACAATCACGACCGGCAAGGAGGGTACAGCTGTCACACTGAGCCTCTGACGGAGATAGGTGGTGATGGCCATGACGGTGCTGGCTTGTTGCTCTGGGGTCCCGGCCAAGTCCATATCGATGGTCACGACTGGCATAGTATTTTCAGTACGGGGCTGCACGGTTGGGCTAGCTGAAGGCGCCTGTTTGTGTGTGTGTATATGCGTATGTGCGTACGCGCATGTGTACGTTTGTGCATGTATGAGTTTGCGAAAATCGTGGCTCATGAGCGCGCGGGTGTGTGCGTGTTTTCTTTCGTTCTCTTTCCCTGCCAATTGCGCGCGAGCGCTTACATGAAATGACAAACATTATTTACTGTGCAAACTTCGACCGCGTAGCAGTGGCAGAGCGCAATATCGTTCGCTACTTTTCGACTGGTTCTTACCTTGGGAGCATCAGAGGGAGGGCCGGTAGGATCAAGGGCAGTGCTGGCGCTCGTCGGCTCGACAGTGGTGATAACGACCGTCGGCGCTGGCGTAGGAATATATGTCGGCGTGGTTGTCTTCAGTCCTGCCGTGGCGGTTGTAGATGCAGGCGTGGGCTCATTGGAAGGATTTGTGGTGATGTTGGCCGGCGCCTCGGCGGGAACACCGGATGGGACACCGGTCTCGGTATTGTAATTGCTGTTAGTGCTGCTGCTGATAGTTGTTGCGGTTGGGGCCGTTGAAGCCAGTCTAGAGGAGGGGCTCGAAGTCGTCGGTGCGATAGATGTAGAGGGGTTGTCGGCGCTGCTGCTGCTGTTTGTCACGGTTGGCGCCGCTAAGACCAAGACAGAGACTGGTTCGTCGGTGGTAATGGGACTGGGCGCGTTGGAAGTGACCACCGCAGAAGAGCTCGAAGTCGTCGGCGCGATAGATGCTGAGGGATTGTCGCCGCTACTGCTGCTGCTGCTGCTGGTGGTGGTGGTGGTGGTGGTGGTGGTGGTGGTGACTGTCGTAGTTGGCGCCAATGAGACAAAGGCAGAGACTGCTTCGTCGGTAGGAGCGGGGCTGGGCGCGTTGGAAGACAGCACCAAGGAAGGGCTCGAGGTAACAAAATCGAAAGACGTTGAGACACGTGATGGCGATTGCGTGCGAGAGGTAGTCACTGTCGGGATGGGCGTAGGGCTAGTGCTAGGGCCCACGCTTGCAAAGCCGAAGTCAAAAGAGAAGGAACTGGAGGAGTGCAGGCTTCGGCGCACCGTGTTTGGCTGCTCGACCTGGTGTTATGGGTAGGAGAATAAGGAATCGCGAGGCACAAAACGCGAAAAAGCCCCTTCCTATCTCCTTCTCGCACGTACCTCCGGGGAAAAGTTCCAGTCCTTGGGTAGGGGCAGCGATAAGTTCAGCAGCCGACCAAAGCTACTTCTTGTGTCTTTGCTGCTGGCAGCGGCGGTGGTGGTGGTGGTGGTGGTCGTCGTCGACGAAATGGTGGCTTGAGGGGGAGCCTATGAAGGCGGAGAGTGGAGGAATGAGAAGCGGTTTATCATAGAAGATGGCAATGTGCTGTACAACCACACTTGGATCAAAGTACAACAAAGAAGACAGACAGCTTGATAGGATCCAAGCTTGGAGTCTGCCACTGCTCTTCGCCACATGCGTGCACACGAACATATTAGAGATCAAAAAGTGCACGTCCTTACCTCGGCTCCGGGCGTGGCTGTTCTTTTCTCCACCGGCAAAGCTGATACTGAAGAGGCCGCCATAACAAGAAAGAGAAAGGCTGCCACAAGGGGCAAGAAGAGAAAGGAGGAGGAGGAGGAGGAGGAGGAGGAGGATGCCAGGCGGCCCATGGTGCTTGATCGGTGTAGTGAAATGTGCCCGGCACGTTCACACTACAAAGATTAGTGCTTTTCCGCCCTTGAAATGTCTTGTTGCGATGACTGCTTTCCTTTTCAGGGCTGTGCGTCCGTGTGAACTTGGTGGGGGAGGGTGGGAGCGGATTGAAAGTGAGTGCCTGATTTTGGGAGTGCATGTGAGCAGGCGTCGAGGCTAGTGCCCAGCCCTCCAAAAGCTCACGCAAAAACCTGCCAAGCTTGTGTACGAGGTCAGCCGCGTTGAAGGCACCCACAGGCCGCGAATTAGCGTCTCAAGTCACCCCCCTTGCTTGCATTTCAGGTTTTCAGGTTTTCATTTTGAGGGGCTGCTGCCGTTTCCCAGATCCAACCTCCTCCCAACCCGACCCCCAACTTTGTCGGCCTGGTGGTGGTGCATGGGCGTGTAAAACGACGGCGCAGAAACGCAAAGAAGGAAAAAAAAAGAATTGGAGCCAGCCTTGTGCTTTTCCTCATTTTCGTACATGGGCGAAAGTTTTTTGGCATGGAAAGTGGGACGCCGTCCCCTCGATTTTACAAACATGGCCCAGCAAACCGCAGCGAAGAAATGACCAGAGACAGTGGCCTCACACGGTCCATGCGTCTGCCAGCATGGAGGACTGTCCCTATCTAGAACTGACAGCTTGGCAGCACTTAAATTTTACAGGGGGGCACACATGAAGCAACACGGACGGCCAAAGCACATACTCATCCTCCCCGTCCCAACACCACACACACACCACAGCTCTCATACGCCCCACCGACCCAGTGTCGTCGTCGTCCGCGCGTCGCTGGCAGCACATTTGCTCCTTTTGCAAATATGAAAATGTGCTATCGTCCCACCTGCGCCGTCCGGCTCCTCGTCCTCTGTCTTTTGGTGGCACCCCTGCACGGCGTGAGTGCAGCAGAACCCACCGCCCCGCCCAAAGCCGTGAACTCCACCACGGCACCCACGGTGAGGAAGAGCTAGATGCCTCAGAAAACAGACATTTTACATTCCCTTGTCTATCCCCATGCCCCTTTCACTCCCGCTCCCTCATTTCCCCCCTTCTCCTTCGACACCTTTGCACAGACCGCCCCGTCCCTTGCCCCGACGCTGGCTCCCACCAAAAAAGGCACCATCCCCACTGTCACCATCGCACTCGACTTGGCCGGCACAGCTGAGCAGCGGTCCCAAGCGGTCACTGCTCTCCTGGCGCACTTCACCGCTCGCCTTAACGTCAATGGCACCACGCCTCCAGCCTCCACCTCTGCTCCTACTACGGCTCTTCCAATCATCGAGACTATGTCGCCCACCCATTCCCCCAGCAACGCCTCCTCCCTCGTGGCCACCACTGCTCCCTCCACCACCAGTGCGCCGACTACTGCTGCCGTTGCTGCCGCCGCACCCACGGCCGCTGACACACAAGCCCCCACCGCCGAAGCCACTCCGAATGCCTCGACGATGGCTACCTCTGCTGCCCCTACCACTGCTCCTTCTGCCCAAGTTGTTACTAACTCCCCCACCCTTGCTAGCACCGAGGCTCCCATGAGCACCAGTACGGCTGCACCCACCAATGTTCCTTCCACTGCTCCTCTTCCCTCCACCCAAGAAGCTACCAATGCTCCTTCTGCCCAGACCGCTACTAGTGCCCCCACCCTTGCTAGCACGGAGGCTCCCTCCGTCCAATCCGCTACCAATGCAACCAGCCTAGCCCCCTCCGCCGTACCCTCGGCCGCATCAATTCTTACGAACACCGCAGCTCCCACCACCGCCCCTACTCAAGCCGCTGCCAATGCACCTAGCCTAGCCCCCTCTGCCGCAGCCACCCTCGCTAGCACGAATAGCCCCACCAGCACCAGTACCGCGGCCCCCACCACAGCTCCTTCCCAGGCCGCTACGAATGTCCCTAGCCTCGCCCCTTCCGCCGCACCCTCGACCGCACCGCCCCTACTCAAGGAGCTACCAATGCCCCAAGCCTAACTCCCTCCACCGCGCCTTCCGCCGCAGCCCCACTTGCTAGCACGAACAGCCCCACCAGCACCAGCACCGCTGCCCCCACTGCTGCTGCTACCTCCGCACCCACTGCTGCATCCTCTGATCATCGCCGCCGTCGTCGTCTGACTACCTCCCTCCGCTCCCATGCCTCGTCTTACGCTTTCTCCTCCTCCCCTCTGGGCTTGCCTCGTTTCCTCCAAGCGCCGGCCGGCGCCTTGTGTGGAGATGTCCGACGTGGTGAAACTACCATCCAGCTGGCTAATTATGGGGACGAGGCCATAATCCAAGAGCTGCTGCAGGCGATCATGAATGGGACGACTCCCCTGCCGCTTCTCGAAGGCAGCGGTACCTTGCTTGCGGACACGATTTGCGAGGCCGACACGACCCTGAGCTTGGTACCCCCTCTGGATGTGTTGGATGAGAATGACGATGCGGCGGGAGAGGCAGGTGGAGATGGAACTCTCCCTGATCATAAGACGATTTTGATTGCTGTGCTGGTCCCGGCGGCGGTGCTGTTGGTGGTCTTTATGGCCTATCGATTCAAGCGCCGCTCTTAGATTTAGTTAGGAAGCGAGTCTCTTCTTTCTCCTATGGTTCTTATAGGAAGAGAGGTGGAGTAGGGGTAGTTCGTAATTTTAATTTTTCAAATTTTGCTTGGAAAAGCAATGTCATCTAAGATAAAGGAGAGAGAGGGAGGAAGGAGAAGGGAGGGATGAGAGATAGGCGTTCGTCTGGAGGCGGGGCCTTGTGCTCGTCTGAGTAGCTGCATCGGTTTTGGTCTCTTTTAATGGGACTTAAAACACCAACAGCCACACGTTCATACCCTCCAAAAATCTCTTCATAATGTTGCTGCTACTTTGGACGCATCCGCCCACCATAAAGAGGCTCTCCCTTCGGATGCCTTGGGTGGAAGCAAGAGAGAGAGCTAGCCAAATTTAATCCAGCAGGACCAAAACAAAAGAAATGGCAGAGACGAAATTACTAATGCTAGGACAACTTTGCTTCCTGCGATTGTTTTGGTCGTAGGGGAGTAGACTTTCATAATGCTGCTGCCTTGGCGTGAGGAAACTACGCTTCGACCCGCATTACTTTCGAGCAAACGCATTTCAAACACCTCGCTTCATGCTGCCCGGAGGAGCGAGGAGGCCGCGTCGCTCGAATTTGAGACGTGCGGCGCTGCGTCGTGTTGTTGTGTGGTGGGTGTGGGCGCGGCAAGCATGGCAAGAGCGTGTCTGGGTGTGTCGCCCGCCACGTCGGCGTGGCCTTGGTCACTTTCCGTGTGGACTTTCTCTGTCCTCCGCCTCCGCACGACGAGCGAGCAATGCCCTCCCTCACGTGGCTGTGTGTGATGCTTGCTCGAATGCCCCTTTGCACGCTACCCACTCACCCACTCACAAGCCCCCCTCTTCCCCTTCCTCCTCCACAAGACAGGGCGTGGTCTCCACTCTACGACCTGCCATGGCTGCCGCCACTGCCGCTGCTGCTGGCAGCCTGCTTGCCTCGATTCAGGAGACCTTTGCGCCGCTGACGACGACTGAATTCAAGGAGGACGTGTGCATGGCCACCTTTATGTACATGATTGGCTATGCTGCCTTGGGTGGCTTCTCGCCTTTGATGCACGTGAAGCGCAAGGCCTGGATCTTGAGCGTGTTGTGCGCTTTGGGGATGAGCTTGGGGTCGATTCCGTACGTGTGGACGCTGGCCACTGAGCATACCTTTGACACAAGCAAAATGGTTTATGCGGACGACCGGCTCAGCTTGTTTATCATGGCCTTTTTCATGACCTTTTTGGTGCTGGACCTGGCGGTTGGCCTGAGGCATTATGCGGGGGAGATTGGGCTGTTGACGGGGTGGTTCCACCATTGTTTGTATATGGGGATGTGTGCCTGGGCGGTGGTGAATGGCATTAGCATCTCGGCCGTCGCCACGATGATTATGGAGATCCCTACGTTAGTCATGGCTCTTGGTCGGGTGTATAAGGGGTTGAGGTCCGATAGCTTGTTTGGGTTTACCTTTTTGGTGACGCGGATTTTCTATTTGGGGTACTACATTTATCGGCTTATGTGTGATGTGCACCCGAGGGTGGTGGTGTGGCCAGTGTGTATGCCAGCAATGCTTTTGCATGTGTTTTGGTTTCAGGGGTTCATTCAGCAGCAGCAGCGGTTGAGGACGCCGCGTTCGGAAGGAGGAAAGGGAGCGGGAGATAAGAAAGTGAAGGAGATGATGGAGGGGGAGAATGGGAAGGGGGGGAAGGCGGCGTAGGAGGAAGGGAGGAGGGAGGGGGGGAGGAGAAGGAGGCTTGTTGCCTGAGGGGTTGGGTTGATTAGGAGGAGGAGGAAGAGGAAGAGGGAGGGAGATGGATGGACATATATGCATAGAGTAGAGGAAGAGAGAGAGAGAAGGAGCCGCAGGAAGACGGGCCACCACCAGCAGCAGTTAGCACACACACACACCACACACATGTAAAACATTTAATGCACCGCCCTTCTTCAGAGGTGCCTCCTTCTTCTTCTTTGTCTGCTTCTTCTGATGAGAGGGATGAGAGAGAGGCTTCCGTTCTCTTGCCATGCAGGAGGAGAAGAAGGAGTGGAAGGGAGAAGTGCAGCGGTGCAACCGGAATTTGGAAATGACGAAGGCCGCGCCCCACACATTGTTTAGAGAGAGAGAAAAGTGAGAGAGGCAGATTGAGCGAGCAAGGATGAAGATGAACACAAACAACAAAGTACCAAGCTAACATTTATATAAAACCCTGCAATAGATCGCAACAAGCAGCCTTGCTCTGCAATTTTTGCTAGAAAAGGAGCATCTTTTCTTGTCGAAAGTGAAAGAGCTGCTGCTGTTGCACTTTCTCTTTTTTGTGTCGGTCGCCACAGCAACTGCTGAGCTGCTGCTTTGGCTAGTCTTATAAATAACTCCTTTCTTTCTGCGATAACATAAACTCCTTTATTTCAATTTCTTCTCGCTGCTGCTGCTCGTGGAAGTGCTGGTCCTAATCCTCCTCCTCTCCCTCACCCCTCACACCCACAATTGTGACTCATCCAGCGGAGCCTCGCAGTCTCCATCATCAACCCTTCCACATCCGCCCTATCCCTCCCCGACCGAAACAACCAATTTATCTGCCGCTCCTCCTGCCCCTCCCCATACTCATCCTCACTATTATCCTCCTCCTCCTCCTCATCAAAATCCAAACTATCAACATCAGACGAGAAGTAACCATCGTCGTCCTCCAAATCCACCTCCTCGTCCTCGTCCTCATCCTCTTCTTCCTCCTCGTCCCAGTAGTGTTCTGCTGCAAATTTTGCTGCTGCTGCCTGTGCTGCTGCTATTCCTGCTGCTGCTGCTGCTTGAAAGGCTGCTTCTCCTCTTCCTCCTCCGCCTCCACCTCCACCTTCTCCTCCTTTCCCTCCTCCTTTCGCTCGTTGCCGTTTCACCCCTCCTCCTCCTCCTCCTCCGTCCCCTCCTCCACTCCCATCATCATCCTCTTCACTCCCTCCCTTCTCACCCTCACTGCAGCTGCTGCTGCTGCTGCTGCTGCTGCTGCTGCTGCCTTCACTCCCCTCTTCCTCCTCCTCCTCCTCCTTGTCCTCGTCCTCGCCCTGGTCGCTTTCACTTATCTCCTCCATGATCTCCAAAAACTCCCTCTCCTCCTCTTCTTCCTCTTCTTCCACTGCAGCCGCCGCCGCCACCATCGGCGCCATTAACTCTCCCTCCCCCTCCTCCTCCTCCCCTTCATCCTCTCCTTCCTCCCCTTCCACAGCATCCCAATCCTCCTCCTCCTCCTCATCATCATCCCCCCACCCCCCCTCCCACCCATCGCTCTCACTCGAATCACTCACACTCCCCTCCCCTACATCCCACCGCCCCTCGTCCCCTCCCCTCCCTTCCTGCACGTCATTCACCAGCGTAAAAATCTCCTCCACAGTCTTCGCACCTTCAGGAAAGTCCTCCCTCAAGGGCAGCACGACCTCCCTCCGTACCTCCTCCCGTTCCTTCACGCTCATCAACCTAAAAATCCGATTGAACTGCCGCATTATCTCTTGTCGCATACAACCATGGTACTCATCGCCTAGCCTCTCACACACCTTCACCGCCAACCTCACCACCCTCGCCATCACAACAGGCCGACGGAGAAAAGGCTCCACAACCCCTCCCTCCCTCCCTCCCTGGTCCATCGCCCTCTGCAGCCCCTGCACAACCCCAAAAATTTTCATCACGTGCCCCCACGACTGCTCCGC